>Ga0207831_100394_pt1 | contig 16074 bp, 15 predicted proteins | sample TtanPargueraPR_7_FD_187741 | JGI IMG/M metagenome (GOLD analysis project Ga0207831, IMG submission 187741) | Aerobic enrichment media microbial communities from Bioluminiscent Bay, La Parguera, Puerto Rico - Tt and M1 (2) (SPAdes) | ecosystem: Environmental > Aquatic > Marine > Unclassified ... | reverse complement strand
CGGCAAGCATCTGGGTTGGGTGGAAGCGAGTGTCCAGGCCATTGATAACGGGTACGGTGGACATCCGGCAAAGTGCGTCGATTGTTTCCGGGGAGTTTGTGCGGGCCATGATGATATCGCACATGCGGGAAAGCACGCGTGCTGTGTCGTCAATGGATTCCTTGCCGCTGCCGAGATGAATGTCCTTGGGCGACAGGAATAGCCCGTGTCCGCCAAGCAGTGTGGCGGCAACTTCGAAGGATATTCTGGTGCGTGTTGAACCGGCCTCGAAGATCATGGCAACGGATTTGTCCTTGAACAGATGGGGAATGGCATTATCCCTGCGGGCTTCTTTCAGCATGTCCATCAATTCCATCATGTTGTCCATTTCGGCCGGGGTGAAATCCTTCATGGAAACCATATGGCGCATATCTTTTTTTGCCAGATCGGTGGCACTGGAAGAAGGCATTTTCATTGAGAACACTCCTTGATTTTTTGGGTTCGTTTCAACCTTAATAGTTACTATTCATTGCAACAGTCAGCAGGATGTGCACCGCCTGCGTCATATTGCCGGACCTTAGCTTCCTTCTCTTCGGGAAGGAAAACTTTACTCAAAGTATAGACTTTCCAACGGTGTCGCTTTGTTTCTATTTCTGGTGAAAAAGGAAACTGTGACTATCAGCAGGAAGTTTATCAATGCGGGCATTAATGTGAAGAATTCCCAGGGCTCCGGGATTATGGATTGCTGCGAGATGCAACCGATGACGTTGACCGTTATTCCCCCGAGCATTCCTGCCACAACTCCGTAGGTATTTACCCATCGTGCTTTCAGGGCCAGTATGAAAGGAAAGAAAAGAACACCGAGTTGCAGGGTAAAAGCGAAAATGGTCAGGTCATAAATGAGGCTACTGGAGAGGCCGACTCCCACGGCCAACGCTCCGACGATCACGACAAAGAATTTTGTTGCGTTCAACATACTTTGATCGTCGATGTCCCCCCCGTTGTTTCTGGTCAGTTGCAGGGGCTTGTATATATCGTTTGAGAACAGCACAGCCGTTGCAAAGAGTGAAGAACTCGCGCTTGAAAGGACGGCGGCTATTAGCGAAGCAATAAAAATTCCCATACTGACAGGATGGAGGAGGGTCTTGGCCATATAAGGGACCAGTAGTTCACTGTCGTGCGCGAACAGCGTCGGGTCCAGCGTACCGTTGGAAACTAGGGCAATTCCTGTGAGAGCGATGAATATGGGGATGAAACCCACGGTCCAGTAAAGTCCTCCGGCGATGATCATTCCCCGGTGGGCCGTCTTGGAATTTTTGGCCATGAATGCCCTTTGGGCAATGTCTGGACTGGGAATGTTGCCAAGTCCCATTCCCGCCCACATGGCCAGGTAACCGATCCAGCCCCTGGGACTTCTGTCTTTTGGAAGGATATCCCAATAATTTTTGGGTGCCGCGTTTAGAATATTATCAACGCCACCGGCTGCGGAAATTCCTGCCCAAAGAATGGCCGCGAGGCCGATGAAAATAATGACCATTTGCACGGCGTCGGTCCAGACAACGGCGACCAGCCCACCCATATATGTAAAGAGAACGACAATCAGCGTCGCAGATATAAAAGCAAAATTGAAGTTGATGCCGAACAGAACATTGAGAATTTTTCCGATGGCCAGGAGTTGTACGGCGGTCCATATTATATAAGTGGGAATCATCAGGGCGGATGCCAGATATCCGGTGTTGGCTCCAAATCTGCGGCTGTAAAGTTCGCCGACTGATTTGATTTTCAGGCCCCGCAGGATTTTTACGAAAAACAGGCCCACAAGGATAAGAGACAGTCCGGCGGCAAAAGGATCTTCAACCACTCCAAAGATACCGTCGCTATATGAAGCTCCGGTTGCGCCGATGATGACGCCTCCTCCCCAGAATGTGGCAAACAGGGTGCCAACTATAAGCCCCAAGGGAGCCCCTCCCCCTGCAATCATGTAGTCATCGGACGTTTCTATTTGGCGTGAGGCCAGCTTTCCTATGGCGATAATACCGATCAGGAAGGCTGCGATAATCAGAAGAGGAATTGTGTTGTCCATGCCTGTCATGAATAGTCCAGCATAAATAGAGTGTTATGGATTGTGATTTTATTCATTTGTTTTAATTGTTCGGCTGGAAATTACTATTGCGATGCCGTTATGTCAACATAGATTTTGCCGATTATGTATACGTCATGTCCGAATCGGACACAATGTGTCCTTGTAAAGACACTTGTAAGGGGAAATCTTGACACTCTCGTAGGCATAATACTATAGAGTCCGCCATTCACGGCAAAGATTTTGCCACATGCAAAACGGGATGGAGTTCAACGGTGTCAGAAATAATGAAATCTTTTGACAAGATAGATTATAAAATCATCAGGGAGCTCGCAGAGGATGCCCGGATGCCGGCAGCCAAAATTGCTGCCAATACGGGAGTTAATGAGCGTACAGTTCGGCGTCGTATCAACCATTTGGTTGATACCGGGGCAATCAGGATCACGACGATTGTGTCCCCGGACATGTTCGGCTACCTCTCCATTGCTGATATAAATCTGAAGGTCGACCCGGAAGTGTATGACAGTTTTATTGAGGACTGTAAGGCAAATCCCAACGTTTGCTATATTGCGTCCGGCTGGGGCAAGGCCAATCTTGCTATCGAGACCCGGTTCCTTAGCAATGAAGAGATGTACGACTATATACAGAAAACCCTGCCGCAGATCGAGGGAGTTGAGGTCGTTAACTTCTTCATCATTCCCAAGATCATCTACAATATCGATGAATGGCTTCCGGTGGAGAGTGATTTCAAGGACTGACCTGTGTATCCATACACTGCGACAACAAAAGCAAGGGGCTTGCAGATTATTTCTGTAAGCCCCTGATGTTTAGCGTTGACGAGCTGGGGGTACTTGATGGCGCGTACTTTTTTATATGAAAATTTTTTTTTGAATGGAATGAACCCCAACAAGGAAGACTACCCAACCTAAGATGACCATGCCTGTGCCAGGTAGAACCAGATCAGATTTTTTCTATGATTGGATTCAGCATTCCAGACTGATATTAACGCAAATATCCAAATGCAAAAATAGAAGATCACTGCGGCTATGAAAACGGGAAGGTTTGTCAGTGCAAGAAATATGAACAAAAAGGAAAAGAGGACGGTAGCGGTAATGAGTAAAGCCAGCATCCCCCAGAATGTTGCTGGCAATGGCTTTTCCCCGTTCCATAGATTTTTAATCAGCTGCATTTTTTAATTTTATCCCTTCTGACCATAGCGGGAACAAGACCTCGTCATTATTTGAAGGATTATTGTTAGGCAAGTTTGTGTTCAGGGCGGCTTTTTGTCTCGTCAATAGAAGAAAGATTGGTAAGAGAGGAAGTTGATATGTACAATAAGAAAAGGCCTTATAGCAAATTGCTGTAAGGCCTTGATTTTTCTGGTCGGGATGAGAGGATTTGAACCTCCGATCTCTGCGTCCCGAACGCAGCGCTCTACCAAACTGAGCCACATCCCGTTGAGGTGCGAATCGAGCTTTTAGCTGACATGGATTCGAATGGCAAGATAAAAAATCAATTTTTCTGCAAGTTGGACAATCCCAGTAAATAAGCATATTTTCATTTCGAGGATGAACTGTCATGAAATCATTCCCAGATGACCGCTATTCCCGTAGTGTGCTTCAAGTGAAAATAGGGGCACACGACGGGGCGATTTCGAATTGGACCTGAAAAGGAGCTGCGAGTGATAAAAGTTGTAGTCGTGGATGATTCCGCCTTTATGCGAAAGGCAATCAGCACGATGTTGAGCAAGGACCCCGAAATTGAAGTTGTGGCCACCGCCCGCAACGGCCAGGATGGACTTGAGGCGATTCGAAAGCATGATCCGGACGTCGTTACCATGGACATTGAAATGCCTGTGATGGACGGCCTGACAGCATTGCGTCACGTCATGATGGAAATGCCCAGACCTGTGCTGATGGTCAGTTCGCTGACTACGGAAGGAGCGGAGGCAACACTTAAAGCCATGGAACTCGGGGCCGTGGATTTTATCCCCAAGCAGCTTTCCAAGGTTTCGTTGGATATCATCAAGATCGAGCGGGATCTTATTGATCGAGTCAAGACAGTGGCCCGGCGGAAAATGCGTCACGCTCCCATGCGTGCTGTGGCTCGAAAGAAAGCGGCTCATGCCGCGGTCCGTCCTGCTGTACGCAGGGGAACGGTCAAGCGGGACGTGGTGGCCATTGGTGTTTCCACGGGAGGCCCGCCGGCTGTGCAGAAAGTTCTCTCTGCACTCCCGGCAGATTTCCCCGCCAGCATAGTCATCGCGCAGCACATGCCCGCAGCGTTTACCGGGCCATTTGCTAAGCGGTTGGACAATGTGAGCAATATTTCTGTTAAGGAAGCGGAACCCGGAGACGTGCTGAAGCCCGGTCACGCCTTTGTGGCTCCTGGCGGCAAGCATATTGTACTGGATCAGAAGGTGAGCCGTATTGACGTTGTGGTCACGCCAAAACCGGAAGACGCCTTGTACAAACCGTCCGCAAACGTGCTGATCAGCTCCGTGGCAAAGGCCGTAGGCAGGCGCGGACTCGGCGTCATTCTTACAGGTATGGGGAACGACGGCATGGAAGGAGTTCGGGATCTCAAGGCCAAAGGTGGACGAGCTTTGGCACAGAGCGATGCAACGTGCGTTGTTTATGGAATGCCCAAGGCCGTTGTGGACGCCGGATTGGATGACGAAGTTGTAGACATTGATGACATGGCCGAAGCTATTTTGGCCAACATTTATAAATAATTCATGAAAATTATCGTCAGCTTTGGGAGCATTCGATTATGACGGAGTGTAACGAATACCTGGTCCTTCTTAAAAGTGATGACATGGAAATTGTTCGCGAAGGGGCGTTCAAGGCCGGGGAGGCCGGCTGCATAGAAGCCGTGCCCGCACTTGCTCACTTGCTGACGGCGGACCATCTCGGCATTCAGGAAGCTGCGGAAAGCTCACTCCGGCGCATTGGCGGCAAGCCTGTCGTACAGGCGGTCATTCCGCTTTTACGATCAGATGATGCTCCAGTTCGTAACCTTTCCATGGATATTCTGCGCGAGATCGGCCATCAGGATGTGAATTCGCTGATAGCTCTGCTACATGACGATGACCCGGACATACGTATTTTTGCTTCAGATATTTTGGGATCATCCCAAAGCCTGCTTGGGGTAGAGGCCTTGTGTGAAGCCTTGCTCAAAGACCCGGAAGTCAATGTGCGCTATCAGGCTGCCGTCAGTCTTGGAGATCTTGGCAAGGAAGAAGCCGCTGTCAGCCTGAACAAGGCCATGGAAGACGACGAGTGGGTTCAGTATGCCGTCATCGAAGCCCTGACGAAAATAAAACATTCCAGCTCGGTAGATGCTCTGGTTAAGGCTTTGGACAAGGCCTCCGACCTTGTGGCTTCCATGATTATCGATGCGCTGGGCGAAATGGGTAACGTCAAGGCCGTGACCATGCTGTTGCGTCGCATGGAAGCTTCTCCGACTGCGTTGCGGAACAAGATTGTCAAGTCCGTCGTCAACATCCTTGGCGGAAAGTCGCTGACTCTTTTGACGAGCGATGAGCGTGAAAATTTCCGGCAATATTTGCTGGCGGCCCTGAAGGATGAGGATGAGGAAATTCAGGATGCTGCCATTCAGGGGCTTGCCTACGTGGGAGGCGAACCCGCTTCCCGTGGAATTCTGGCGATAGCCGCTGAACTGGATCAGGATCGGGATCAGGACCGGCTTGGCGAAATCATTTCCAATCTGTCGAAGATCGGGCTGACCCAGGCGCTCAAGGATGCAATTACCAGTGACAACGTGGCTCTTGCTCATGTGGCCGTTCAGACCATGGCGTTGGTCGCTACCGATCATACGGCTGAAGTCTGCTCCATCTTTATGGACGTCTTTTGGGAACTGGGCTTGAATGTCCAGCGGCAGTTGATCGGTGTGCTCGCGGATGTGGCCGAGCAGGCGGCTTCCGACTTTTTTGTTGGTGTATTGGAACGCCACGAGGATGGAACAGTTCTCAAGAGTGCCGTTGAATTTTTGGGCGTCAAAATGCGCAATGCGGATGTTGTGGAAAGAATTTTCCCTCTTCTTGAACACCAGTATGACGATGTCAAGGAAGCTGCGCTTGAAGCGCTTGTTGCCATTGACGGGCACGATGTTCGCGAGCGTTTTGTTACCATGTCTTCGAGTCAGGAACCCATACAACGGCTTATGGCTGTTTATGCCTTAGGCAAGGTTGGCGAGCCTGAAAATATCATTCAGCTTGAAATGGCCTTGGAGGACGATGTCCCCGATATACGCAAGGTCGCTGTTGAAGCCGTTGCCCAGCTTTGCTCGGGAACCTGTGGTTGGGCACCTCATGTGCTTGGACGTCTGGAAGACGAAAACAAGGACGTCCGTCTGGCGGCTGTGGAGATTCTCGGCAATTGCTATGACAAGGAATACCTGCCGCATCTTATCACGGCATTGAAAGACGAAGATGATTGGGTACGGATCCGGGCCATTGACGCTTTGGGGGCACAAAAAGAAGAAGGTGCAGTGCCGGAATTGTTGGAGTTGTTAAATAGCCCCAACCGCTTTGTTGTTATGAAAGTTATTGAGTCTCTTGGGAATATCGGTGGCACTGTCGCTTTTCGGTCCTTGCTTGAAATTTCGGACAGTGATGAATATGAACTGGTTCGCGCAGCAGAAGACGCTATCATGAAGATTCAGGACGGACAGGAGAATTAGGGCCAGTGTCATCTCTTTTTTCCAAAACCATATCCCTCGGCAAGGAACTCAAGATAACTGATTCCGAGTTTGCCAGCCTGAGGGACTATATCTACGAGCAGTGTGGAATATACATTGCCGACAATCGGAAATACCTGCTCGAGAATCGCTTGGCCAACCGGCTCAAAAAACTGAACCTGAAAGATTTCGGGGAGTACTATTACTATCTGCAATACGACAGTAGAAGAGTTCAGGAACAGAGTCGCCTGTTTGAAGTGATCACGACAAACGAGACCAGTTTTTATCGCAATCCGCCTCAGCTTAAGGTTTTTCAGGAAAATATCCTGCCGGCCATTATTGAAGAGCAGCGTCAGAAAGGAGAGAAATCCCTGCGCATATGGTCTGCCGGATGCTCTACCGGGGAAGAGCCATATACGCTAGCCATGATAGCCAGCGAAGTGTTGCGTGCAGAAATTCGCTCTTGGGATATCAGGATTACAGCCAATGATCTTTCTCCGCGCGTTCTGGAGTCTGCCCAAAAAGGGGTGTATTCAGAATACAGCCTGAGGACCACTCCAAAAGAAATCGTGGAGCGATATTTTCAGCAGGAAGGGGCGAACTTCACGGTTCGGTCTGAACTCAAAAAGCTAGTGACTTTCGGACAGCTCAATTTGAAAGATCGGCAACAACTTAAAACCGTTGAGCGTTCGGAAATCGTTTTTTGTCGTAACGTGATTATATATTTCGACGATGAGATGAAAAAACAGGTCATAAACGCCTATTATGATAATCTGCGTCCCGGAGGATACTTGATTATCGGGCATTCCGAATCCCTTCACAATATCAGCCGGGCGTTCAAGCCGATCCACTATCCTGGCGCAATCATTTACAAGAAGGAAGTGTGATTCGTGGGTTTGCCTTGTGTTCGTTTGTCATATAATCATAATTCATCGGTGCGGAGTACAAGGGGGAACAAATGCCGAAACATGTTTTGATCGTGGATGACTCCAAAACGGTTCGCAACCTTGTCGCCTTTATCATGAAAAAGGAAGGACTCAAGGTTACAACCGCGGAAGATGGCCTCGATGGGCTGGAAAAGTTGTATGGGGCAGGCGCGGTCGATCTCATTGTTTCCGATATCAACATGCCTCGCATGGACGGTTTGACGTTTATCAAGACCATCCGTGAGCAGGAAGCATATCGTGACATTCCCATTGTCGTGCTTTCCACCGAAGGTCAGGACAAAGATATTCAGACAGGGTTAACCATGGGAGCCAATTTATACATGGTGAAACCTGCACAACCTGAGAAATTGGTCCGTAATGTTAAAATGTTGTTGGGATAACAGCTGGCGCACTTTTTGTGAGTCTGCACTGCAACACCACGAGGTACCTGAATGAGTCAGGACTTTCTTGATCCAGAAATACTCGCGGATTTTTTCCTGGAGGCCAAGGAACACCTTGAGACCATTGAGCCCAACTTGTTGGAGCTCGAGCAGTCTCCTGAGAACCTTGGGTTACTCAATGAAATTTTTCGCCCCATGCATTCGCTCAAAGGGGCTTCCGGCTTTTTGGGGCTCAATAAAATAAACGGCCTTGCACACAAGGCCGAAAATATTCTTGATGAACTTCGCCAGGGGGCCATTCGAGTTACCTCGGGGATAATGGATTTGATCCTCTCCGCTACGGATGCCTTGCGCACCATGGTGGATAACCTGGAGGCGAGCGGAGTTGAAGGGGATGTGGACACCGCCCCCATCATCGCTCAGATAGAGACGGTACTTGCCGGCGGTGATGTTGCTTCTCAGGAAGTTTCGCCTTCCGGGTCAGAAGAAATTTATCATACTGCTGACGTTCTGACTCCTGAAGTACTGGAGCCGGAAGAACTGGCCTCGGACGAGCCTCTTGACGACATTGTTTCCATAAATGAGAATGAATTTGAGCTCGCTGAACTGTCTGTTGATACGGAGATCACTACCATGACTGACTTTTCTCCTGTTCCTGATCCCAATTTTGATGGAACTCCCTATTCCTTGACTACTGTCGGTGAAGGGCATCTTTCCGATTTTCTTGAGGAAGCTCAGGAAATTATCGCCAACCTGAACAGGTCCCTATTGGCCTTGGAGGGTGGCGGTAACGGTAATGATGAGTTGATCAACGACACCTTCCGTTATTTTCATAACCTGAAAGGCAACAGTGGCATCATCGGGTTCAAAGAACTTAATGGATTGACCCATGAGGCGGAAACGTTGCTAAACAAGGTCCGCAAAGGGGTCATGCCCTCTAGCCAAGGCCTTGTGGACCTGCTGTTGACGGTCGTCGACCAGATCGAGGCTCTTGTATCGAAGGTGGATGTTGAGTCCGGCAAGGTAGAACCTCTGGATATAAGCGTTTTTGAACAGGTTCTTCAGAAAGTGACGGAAGAAGAAAATATTGACTATGCCCATGTTGTCTTGGATGGAACGAAGAACGACGATGCCGCAAAGAAAGCTGTAGGGGCTGAAGAAAGCCCAAGTGTAGAAGAACAGCCTTCTGAAGGTGGATCCGATTTTGATCCCGAAGACGTCGCACTGTTTGAAGAAACCATTCATCAGCAGGTTGATAATGTCCTTTATGCCCTTAAGGAGCTGCGGACTGATCCCGGGAAAACCGACCTTGTCGATGGACTGTTCAGGAGTCTGCAAACCATTCAGAACTCTGCAGGATACATGGGGCTTGATGAAATCAAGACATACGCAGAGCGGACCACTGGATTGGTTGATCAGGGGCGGAAAACAAACATGGATTTCGGGCTTATGGTTGATTTGTTGGATCAGGAATTCAGCATTTTGACGGATATGCTCACCAAGGGGATGCAGGAAGTCAAGGGGGAGGATCTTGGTGTCCAACCTGAAAAGATTTCTTCCAGGGAACCTGCACCAGCCAAACCTTCTTCGGCTCCCAAAGCCGTCAAGCCTGCCAAGAAGACGGAAAAGGTTCCACAGAGTGCTGCTAAGGCAAAGCCTGAGGCGTCCAAACCCACCGCAAAGCCTGTTGCTGCCAAGCCTGCAGGCAAGAGTGCCTTGCAGGAGGCAAAGGCCGCAGTGGCCAAGGAAATGGCAAAGCCAAATGATACGGCGGCCCCTGCAAAACCGAAGGCTTCCACGACTATTCGAGTCGACCATCATAAGCTGGATCATCTCATGAATCTTATTGGTGAGCTGATTATTAACCGTAACCGGTATTCCATGCTTGCCCGAGCTCTGGAAGATGGGCAGGAAGAGGTTCATGTAGTTGCTCAACAGCTGACTGAAACCACCTATGCGATGGCCAGAATATCCGACGATTTGCAGGATACCATCATGAAGGTTCGCATGGTGCCGGTTCAGACTGTTTTTTCCCGTTTTCCGCGTCTGGTTCGGGATTTGAGCCGCAAGAGCGGAAAACAGGTTGAACTTATCATGGAAGGTGAAGAGACCGAGCTCGACAAGAGTGTTGTCGAGGAAATCGGCGATCCGCTGGTTCATCTTGTGCGTAATGCCGTGGACCATGGGCTGGAAGACGAGAACGAACGTGTTTCGGAAGGCAAGAGTCCCAAGGGGCACGTCTGGTTGCGAGCTTATCACAAGGGTAACTCGGTTGCCATTGAGGTGGAAGACGACGGCAAGGGAATCGATCCTGAAAAAATGCGCCAGATCGCTGTTCGAAAGGGATTGATTACGCAGGAAGAAGCCAATGTCCTTGATGACCGCGAGGCTCTTGAACTTATTTTTGCCCCAGGTTTCTCCTCAGCCGAGAAAGTCACGGACATTTCCGGACGCGGTGTTGGCATGGACGTCGTCAAAAACAATATCAAGAATCTCAAAGGCAGTGTGCATACTACCTCCGAGTTGGGCAAAGGTACAAAGTTCACTCTGACCCTGCCGCTGACTCTGGCGATCATTGACGCCTTGATGGTGCAGATAGCCGGTGAGACGTTTGCCATTCCTCTTGATGCTGTTTCTGAAACAACCAAGATTGAAATAAGCAAACTGTCTGACGTCAACAACCGTAAGGCTGTTACTCTTCGGGGTGAAGTCCTTGGGATTGTGGAACTTTCGGAACTGTTGGAATTGCCGCCCAACGAGAACGAGCGTGAGATCCTGCCGGTGGTAGTCATCCATGACAATGACCGCCGGCTCGGTCTGGTTGTTGACAGGCTGCTTGAACGTCAGGAGATTGTTATTAAGCCTCTTGGTCAATACCTGAACAATTTCAGTCTTAAGGGGCTGTCCGGGGCAACCATCATGGGTGACGGCTCTGTGGTCTTGATTCTGGATCCGCATGAAATCTACAGCTTGTCGACCACGTTGCAGAAGCCTACGCACAAAACGTTGGGCCAGAAAGCGGCCGTAGGACAACAGCAAAAAGCTGCGTTGCCTCAATAGGCATTGGGATCACGTATATGAAAGGCCGGCCTCCTGAAGGAGACCGGCCTTTTTTGCAGTCTTAATTCGGGGTGTGAAGTGCTACAACATGGAGACAAGACCGAGGGAGAATGCACAATTGAAGCTGTGAATTACCCAAAGCAGGCACGCTCCGACAAAAGCTACCCATTTCATGCGCATCGGGTTTGCAGTGCGTGCAAGCAGGCTCCAAAGCAGACAACAAAGAATGGAGATGCCTAACACTGCACTCCACAAGACCCCCATGCCGGAATGCAGTATCAGGGTGCGTATTTCGGATGAGAGCAAACCGAATATCCAGCCCTGGCAGACGATTCCCAAAAGTAGTGCACCGGTAGCCCCTCGAGCAGCCAGAGGAAGGGCAAATTTATAATAATCTCTGCCATAATCGTCCTTGTTGCGGCGGAGAACAAGATAGACAAGGCTGATTCCTGCAGCAGCGCCAATGGCGAAAAAGGTAAATTGGGCAACCAAGGGCCAGAATATTGAATGGCTGAATGTCGGATATGTCGCGACTTGCAATGTTGTTGCGGTTTTTGCCGAAGTGATGCCGAATATGCACAGGGCTGCTACGCAGAATATCAATGACGCAAACAACAAGGCACAGGTCAGTATGCCGAGTAAAATGTGAAGAAGCTTGTGTTTTCGGAACTTTTTCCAGAACATTACGTAGGAGACGTAAAGGATTACTCCAAGTCCTGCAGTTGCATAGAATGGCAGGAATGGAGACGAACGACCTAAAAGCCATTGTCCGAGCCATGGCATACGGGTAACGGCAACGATAGCTGCGATGGCGACGACGATCACCGTGAGCCCGAGAAATAGCAGCCCCATGGAGGCTGTTTGCTGGGCATACTTGTCATGAAAGGCCTTTGCCTTGCTCTGCGCCACCAGTTGGTTCAGGGTGGCTATGAATAATGCCCCGAAGGCGGCCAGGCCGAGAAGATCGAAAAAGGCAGGGGCTATCATTTGGACAACCAGTGTCAGGCTTTCTGTGATATCCATTATGTTGCGTCTCCGAAGCGTAATTTTACAGGTACGCACCGCCGGGTGCCGGTCCGTTGGTTTTGTGCCTGAAAAAAGGCAGAGTGGCAAGGTGGAGGGATTTCGATCCAGGAATATGGCCCTGAACTGATTTCTTGAAAAAAAATGCTGTATCGCCTATTTACCTGTGAGAAACATTGCAATGATTTGCCAATTGGAGAGTTGTCTATGCGTTATGCCGTGTGGCTGTTTGGTCTGTTCGCTTTTTCTTCTTTAATAGGTTGCGTTGGCACCGGAGCTGGAAGCAAGACCCATGATGCGAGCATGGAGTGGCGTATGAAGAGCCTTGAGGAAAATTTCCTCAATTTCCGTGAGCAGCAGAAGCAGCAAATGGAAATGGAAGCCGCTGAAAATGCCAGGCTGAACAAGAGATTGGAAGCTCTGGAGCAGCAACAGACTTCCAATGGACAACCTGCCATGGATACGGTGGTTGATGCTCCTCGTAAGCAGAAAACTGAGGACTCGGGCTGGGTCAGTGATCTTAAGTCCGAAGAGGGAGATTGGAAGGAAGTTGTTCCTGAGAAGGCTGCTGCACAACAGCAGCAGGAGAAGAAAAAGGTAGCATCGAGTCCTGAACCGAAACCATGGGCAACATTGCCGACTCCTACTTCTCAACCACAGCAAACGAAAAAGAAAGCTGTAAAAAAGGCCAAACGGCCAGCTTCTCCGCAGGTTGCGTACAATCAAGCTCTTTCCACATATAATGCAGGGAAATACGTAGAAGCACGTGCAGCTTTTGATGACTATTTGAAACGTTTCCCCAAGAGCAGCCTTGCTGCCAATGCGTTGTACTGGAAAGGGGAGACCTATTATTCGCAAAAAAACTATCCTCAAGCCATTATGACCTTCAAGGATGTGGCCCAGAAATACCCCAAACATTCAAAAGTGCCAGCTGCGATGCTCAAAACCGGAATGGCATATGAGATGTCCGGGGATCGTGACAACGCCGAGTTTTACCTTCGCGCATTGGTTGATGATTTTCCAAATTCTGCTCCTGCAACCTTGGCTCGCAAGCGTCTGGCTGCGCTAAAATAATCGTAGGATCGTTGTGCGTTTTTCCCGGGATCCAGACAAGGAGTTTTTTGCATGTCTGGCGTTTCGGCACGCCAAGGGCGTTGGACCGAGAACATGGAAGACCATTTTCAGCGCTTATGATTCCGCATATGAAGCCCTGATGGATGCCGACTCCTGGCCAGCTAAAGGGGTGGCGGACAAGCGACGGACCAACGCACTTTTGGATGAAGCCTGGCGTTCCGGTGCCCGGGACGAATATCACGCTGTACGCAAGGCTGGAACACGAGTCATTTGCTGGCATGATCCTGAATATCCTGATCGACTGAGAAACATCATGGAACCTCCGGCTTTGCTCTATTGCCAGGGAGATGTTTCCTTGTTGCGGAATCCTGCCGTAGCTGTTGTCGGTGCTCGCAAGTGTACTCCTTTTGGTCTTGACGCTGCGGAGAATATCAGTTTTGACCTGTCCGCTTTGGGCATTACCATCGTATCCGGTCTGGCTTTGGGTATTGATCGTCAGGCTCACCTGGCAGGCCTCCGTGGCGTAGGACGTTCTGTGGCTGTACTCGGTGCAGGGCTGGACCAGAATTATCCGGCGGATAACGCAGACGTTCGTGAAGTGATGGAGCGCCGTGGTTGCGTTGTAACGGAATTTGCTCCGGGGCAACGTCCGGATCCTTCCAATTTCCCTTTCCGGAATCGAATCATCAGTGGGCTTGCTCTCGGTGTTCTTGTGGCCGAAGCCGCCAATCGCAGCGGTAGTCTGATCACTGCCCGGCTGGCCTCAGAAGAGGGGCGCGAGGTCTTTGCCTTGCCCGGTCCTCTTGGGCAACCAACATTTACCGGCTGCCATGGCTTGATTAAGCAAGGTGCGGCTCTTGTCGAAAGCGCAGCCGATATTGTGGAAATTTTACGCTATGAGTTTGCAGGAGAGCTGAATGGGCTTTCTGACGTTTCTCCTTTGGATGTTGTAGGAAAGTCTGCCGCGGATGCTGGAGATGATACGCCTGCTAAAAAGGGGAATGGAACATCTGCAAAGACTGAAAAAAGAAATCTTGGGGAAGGTTTGTCTGTACGAGAGGCAAAGGCTCAATCTCCTCTTCGAAAAGCGGTTGTGCTTGATGCCGAAGAACAGAGAATTGTTGATCTGCTTGAACAGACCGGGAAACTCCAGGTGGACAGTTTGTGCCGCGCTCTCGGCTGGCCCAGCAATAAGACGAGCAGAATGCTCTTGATGCTGGAGATGCGAGGGGCTGTGCGTCAGTTGCCCGGAATGTGGTATCTGGCTCGGGAGCCTCAGTCTACTTGATCCACCGAACGGTTTTCTCCATGGGACGGCGTATTGCTTGCCGAGGTGCCTCGGCTCGATAACCAAAAGCGCACATCACGACGGCTCCGTATGTTACAGGATCCATACCGCATTGTTTGGTCAGAATTCCATCAAGCACAGCAGGATCAAAACCTTCCGTGGGGCAGGAATCAATGTCCATAAGCGCTGCCGTGGTCATCATGTTTCCCAACGCTATGTGTGACTGCTTGCAAGATCTGTCGAACATGGCTCTTTCGTTTTCCAGAAGTTTGAATGTTTGGCGTTGGAATTTTTCAACAAAGTCCATCATAAAGTCGTAGACATCATCGGGAAGCTGCTTGATTTCTTTCAGGATATAATCCACATAGGAAGTATCATAACGCATTAAAGACACCTTTTTTGCCAGCAAGATGGTCAAGTGGCTGCAATGAGGAATTTGTTGCTGCCCTCCATGGCGGTACTTCTGATGGCCTCGCGTATTTCCGGGTTCATCACTGCGAGCATGTCCCATTGCTCAAAGCCGAAGGAGCTTGGAGAAAGTCGCGCCGCTTCAAGAATTGTTTGAAACTGTTCCTGAGGGATTTTCTTTTCCGGCTTGAAGTCTTTGCAAACATGGCGAAAGCGGTATGCGTCCCAAATCGTTTGTTCGGTCATGCTAGGTTCTTTGTGGGTTGTGTTCGAAAAATGGATTGACAGCATGACAATGCTGGCAGGGGAATAGTGACGTTTTTTTGTTGGGGTTTTGTGTGATTACCGTTTGACCTTTTCAGGGAGGCCTTGTGGATTGGAAGCTGCTCATAACCACGTTTGCCACATTATTTGTTGCAGAGTTGGGTGATAAAACCCAATTGGCCTGCATGCTCATGACTGCCGAAACCCGTAAGCCTTGGACCGTTTTTCTGGGATCCTCTCTGGCCTTAGTAACCGTCAGTTTTCTTGGAGTTATGCTTGCTAATTTCGTATGTCAGTATATTTCTCCGGCCATTATCAAAAAGGTAGCAGCCGCTGGTTTTATGCTCATGGGAGCATTAATATTTTTTGATAAAATATGATCGTGGTTTTCTTGAATCCGTTTCTGTAACCATGTATTATTTCTGCCCGGACAAAAAAATAATCGGATAACGTTTCATGCAGAAAATTCCTATAGATCTCGCCCGTGCTGGCATGGTCCTTGCCAAGCCGGTGGCTCGTGAAAATGGCATTACCGTCATGGCCGAAGGCATGGAGTTGACACAGACTCTCATTGACCGGCTTCAGGGTATGAGTATTGAGCGAATTGTCGTGCAAGGGCATCCTGTAGATATGGGGGGAGCATTAGGTAGCACCAAATTTTCCGAGCGCTTGGAACGATTGCCGCATTTGTTCAGGGTTTATGAAAAGGACAAATGGATGAAGATGGTTTTGAATCGTCTTCAGGCTTATTTTCGCATCAAGGCGGCTGCGCAGGCCGCGCGCGAGAAGGCGCTTTCCAAGGCCGGACAGAGTGACGAAGAAATTGCAGAAGCCCGCGTAAGCGGAAATGGAAACGGGGACGAGGCATAG
>Ga0207831_100392_pt1 | contig 16113 bp, 9 predicted proteins | sample TtanPargueraPR_7_FD_187741 | JGI IMG/M metagenome (GOLD analysis project Ga0207831, IMG submission 187741) | Aerobic enrichment media microbial communities from Bioluminiscent Bay, La Parguera, Puerto Rico - Tt and M1 (2) (SPAdes) | ecosystem: Environmental > Aquatic > Marine > Unclassified ... | reverse complement strand
ATGGCATGACCCACAGATCAATATCCATCGTTGCACGCAGGTAGCCGTGTACTGCAAGAGCATAGGCGCCGACGAGAAGGAAATCAACCTTCTCTTCGGACAAGATGCGTAACATGTCTCTGTAGTCTTCGTTCAGCATCGAAGTCCTTGTTCAGAGATGCGAGTTCCAGCGTCAGCAGCCAGACCTGGTTGATACGTTCTTCCGCTGTGCCGAGTACGCGATCCTCAGGAGGGCTGTCTGACAGGCGTGACAATCTGGTACGTTTCCGATCCATGAACATAATGTACATCTCCGTTGACGCAACGGCAATAACGATGGGCATCACCCTCGACTGCATCGTCTACCAGGACGTCCACGACCGCAACTGCCGGATCCGTGATCAGAGCGATTCACAGACGCAGCAGATGCTTTACAAAGATGCGATCACCAATGGAGATGACAGCCGTATAGCTCCCCGGCAGCACAGCGGAAATATCCAGGCTCTCGGAGATGCTTCCGTCAGCGCGTACCGTGACCGCCTTCTCCGTGACAAGCGTACCGTCTGAGGCATACAGTCTGAGTCTGCCTCGTGTTGCGCTACGGAGGTTCTGCAGCTGTCCGGTGAGTTGAACCTGTTGCGCTGCGGGCTGCGGAAAGAGATTCACGTTATCACGCCTGCGAAGCAGCGGATTGCAGATGCCGTCCACGTACACCCGCGATGAAAGCGAATCGGCATCCTCGCAGCACCGGGCGTACGCAGTGAGTTTCGGTACGGTCACGTGGTCACGAAGCACATCCCTGGTGATCGGTGTGCGGAAGCGCAGCACCATGCAGGGGGTCCCGCTCGGATTCACCGGCACGCCCTCCACCAGCAGTCTCCCCTGCTTCGGCAGCTCGGCGCGGAAATCCCACCCGGCGTCGCTCGAGACGACGTCACCGAATACGAGCACGCTGCTGTCATAGCGCACTTCACCGCGCAGCTGTGACGGCTGACCGCCGAAGAATTCCCAGCACACGTTCACGTCCACTTCCTCTCCGCTCGGCGCGATTGCAACCGTATCGATATGTGCGATGAGGGTCTCCTCGCACTGACAGATTTCCATCACGAAGCCGTCCCGCGTCACGGTGTTCGGACAACCACTCGTGAGGGTGAGACTGTCGATTTCGATATGCACCGCACGACTGCTTGCCGCCGCAAGGGCACGCATGGAGATGCCGACCAGGTGTCCGGTCTCAAATCCGGGATAGACGTATTCGGCGCGGAAACGGTACGTGCCCGGCCGCAGCTCGACGAGCTGGACGGCAGTGTTCTGCGTGATGGTTCCCAGCGTGACCGGCGTCAGCGCCGTATGTTCGAGCAGCTCCGGATCGGCACGCAGGAGGAATTCGAGAGAAAGTGGGAGTTCTCGCGGGACGCGGGGTTCGAGATCCACGTATACAATACCCCGCTGGCCTGGAGTCAGACGCGCAGGACCGGACACCCGCAGGTGGAGATCGTCCGGACGCCAGGGCGATGCGAACAACGTATCCGCCTCAGCCACTTCCCCTCGATACTGGGCAGTGACATGCAGGGCGCGCAGACTGTCGGTGCAGTTCGTCTCCCAGGTGATCACACAGTTCGGTGTGAGCATCTCTTCGCCAATCTCGCGCAGCAGTGCTGCGAGCTGGGCAGGAGCGTAGACGCGCTGGTAATAGCCGCCCGATCGCCGTGCCACGTCCTCCATGACTCCCTGGCTCATCATGTTGCTGCCGTATCCGATCATGAACAGCGTCACGTTTTGCGCGAGAATCGCATCCCCCACATCTTCCGGTCGCTCCGCTGAGCCATTGTCCACTCCGTCGGTAAACACCAGCAGGAATTTCCGCGCAGCGGGATGTGCGGCGAGATCCTGCAGGGCGATGCTCATGGTGTGATAGATGGGCGTATTGGCTCCAAGCGAGAGAGTACCGATCGCTGTTTCCAGTGATGGAACATCCCCGGTGAAATCAATCACGCGCTCCCCGCCATTCGAAAAATGATAGATGGCCGCTTCGTCTCCGATGCCGAGCATGCGCACGACGGAGAGGGCACCTGTTTTCAGGCTGTCGAAATCCACTCCCGTCATCGACCCGGAATTATCCAGCACCAGCGCCACCGCCGCTCCTGTCGCCGTGTCGGGACACCAGATATCAGCAGGCATGGACTGCCCATTCTCAATCACGGAAAGCGTGAGTCCCTGCGTCGACCGCAGCTGCGTACCGTTCCACCGCACCGCCGTTTCCATCTTCAGACGCGGGAGCCGTGAGGCATCGATGGATTCGATCGAAACGCTCAGGGGCTGGGCGGCAGCGGGAATGGTTGCCAGGAAAAGCACCAGGGGCGCTATTGCAGCTTGGAGTCTCACTCCACTATTACCTTCGCGTTTGCAACGCCGCTTCCCGTCACCAAGCGCAGGACATACACCCCGCGTTCGAGTCCGGCGGTGGACCACTGCACGGTTCGCCGAGTGGCAGTGACCTCGGCATCCAACACCACCGCCCTCCCGCGGCCGAGGAGGTCGTAGAGTTCTACGCGCACGGGGCCCGGCTGGGTGAGTTCGACCTCGGTGCTCATCATCCCGCCCTGCGACACCGGCTGTGGCCAGGTCGAGAGGATGCGCGGGGATTGCGGCAAGGACGGTGTGACGTTCGTCCAGTTGATGCCGCCGTTGGTGGTTTTCATGATCGTCATTGATGTTGTCACCCAGCTGTTCAGTGCATCCAAGGAATAGATATTCCATAGTGCAGGACCGAATATTTCCTGTTCAATATGATAGCTGTTCCATCCATTCTCTGTCGAAACCAGCCTGTTGCCACTGATACCGATACTTCTGCCGTCATTTTGCATAAAGGAAAACTCGATGTTCGATTGGACGACATCAAGCGTATCCCATGTGAATCCGGCATCAGAACTCCTCTGAATGAAGTACGATCCAAGGTCGATATCATAGCAGAATATGTATATGTTCAGGCTGTCACTGATCACCATGAATCTCCATCCCCATCTCGCAGGTTCCTCCGGGATCACCTCCCAGGTCATTCCATTGTCGGACGATCGGGCAAACTGTCCCCGCCGCATCATAAAACATGTTGGAGGGAAGGAGATGTCGAGGTGTTCTGGAATGAATAGGTCGCTTCCATTTCTTACGGACCTCCAATTTTTGCCGCCATCTGATGTCGCAAACAGTCCATTATTGGCCGCGAACCAGAACTCTTCTGCCCCTCGCGATATTTTTCCTTTTGGCAGACGTACAAAACGGCAGGAAGAACTCGAATAGACGGATTTCCAGCTGGCACCGGCATCCGTCGTTCGCAGTACAACAGTACTGTCAGTATCAGTGGGTTCTCGCAATGCATACCAGACATACGCTGTTGCGAAATGGACATCTTTCCAGTCCCGGCCTTCACCGTCGATTTCAAGGCATACCTTCCAATTACTTCCACCATCGGTCGTTCCAAGATACGAGAAATAGAGGGAAGGGCGATCCGTCGGGCGCACTCTCGCGAATACCGTATCCATCGAAAGCACTTGCAACGTTTGAGGGTAATACCAGACCTGCGATTTCTCCACATCCCAGCTGATACCACCGTCGGATGTTCGCGATGCGCCGCCACGATCGTCGGCAAGCAACAATTCATCAGGAGTCCGACTGCATAAATGATCCAGAGATCCCCACTGGATGTAGTTCTTCCCACGTATTGGAATCCAACTCCTCCCCAGGTCGTCTGTACGATAAATACTACCATCATCTGTTGAAAGATACCCTCTTCCGTTCCGGTGCATCACCATGTCCTGAATCGTTGGGATACCGATGTTCTCCGATTGTACTGTCCATGATACTCCTCCGTTTGTTGAAAGAAGTGTCGCATTTTTACTGTCCCTAAGCAGGACACTATCACGGGACAGCCAGCAAACAGGAGGGATCCACTGCGCGTCAACAGTCAGCAGCGGTGCCTTTACATCATCCAGACGCGACCATGTTGCAGCACCATCATGCGTGACATAGACAGATAACTGATTCAGAAGATAATCACTCTCACAATATCCTATAAGGATTCCGTAGTCCTTATCGTAGAAACGAAGATAGAGTGGCCGAGTGGTGTCTGGTAATGACAGTCGCTCCCAGGAAACCCCTTCGTCTGTACTGCGGACGAGAACAGAATCATTCCATATCTGCAGTACGAAAAATGCATCGTCGGTAACATCGCAATGCAAACGACGGTAGAATCCCCGGGTCTCCACGAACCAGGGCATCTCGAGCAACCTCGGTTGGATCTGATCATCCGTAAACAAGAGCAAGGAAGTGTGCGTCGAATCTTCCCAGTCCAGCGGAGCCCACATCGTGGGTTCGAGCAGTGCCAATGCATGGTCGCCCGATGCAGCAGCATAGATAATATTGAAACGTGAGACAGAAGGCGTTAGTGATGACCAGGTTTTACCGAGATTCGTGCTTACTTCGATGATATTTTGTAGGCCGACACGGTATGTCCTTTCACCGAGTTTAAAAATACCTGTGTATGGTATTGGCTCATGTTCCGGATAGGAAATCATGTATGGCTGTGCCAGTGATGAATTGCACATTCCAAAACAGAAACAGGCGATGACAATTCGAACACAGAGAACTGCACATTTGTATCTGGGAATAATGTTCATCGTATAACTTACTTGTGTACGACGTGATATATTTCCATTCCCTCCCCCCAAACACACAGATTATGGCGAACAGCTGCTACACTCGATAGTACCATTTTCATCGAGACATACATCTACGTAGAAGGTATAGTCCCCATCAGTACCAACACAGAAACAGAAGTTATGGGATTTTCCGATAACAGCACCGGTACGGCAATGCCATACCATCTGTTTGAAAAATCCCCCAGGGCCAAACATGTTGACAGAACATGTTCCGTCGAAACATGTACTAGAAGTGTCTTGCGGAAAAGATGGGAAAATCTCGACGCATGTACCAGCGGCTAAGGAGCGCACCTCTGTTGGACTTCCTGCCATGGAAATTGGCGTGTTACAGAGGTCGTCTGTTCGAAGGTATTTATCAGGATTGCTTGCATCCTTCCGATCATATCCCGCAATGGTCCTTCTGGACTCATCCATCGGTTGTGCGGATATACTACCTATCAGCATAGATGTGAGAAGAATGCTCAGCGCGAGTAAAGATATCTTCATTGTGGTACCTCTATTGCGAAGTTCGTGAATGGAATTTTCTGAATCAACAGGTATTCTCGGTATGCACAGAGACAGTCAGCATGTCAACAAACTCTGTCACGGCGGTGTCATCGCCGACAATGCATCCCTGCAGCATGCCCTACGATGATACCCGCATGACCAAGTTCAATTGTATGATGTTGTCCGGTCTGCTTGGTCTCTGAATCGTCGATTCACATTCCGATCAGCCTTGTTGCCGGTTCGACAACAGGACGCATGTTGAGGAAGGATATTCACCCATCGCTCTCCATAGGCACCTCCACCACACATTCGACAACTGTATTCAGCGGACTCTCGGAGTCTGCCTCATCATCACAGCACAGAGCCTGAAAACAAGTGCGAAGTTCAGCTCTGGTATTGCAAAAATCGGGCCATTATGAGTATAAGGGGGGGGACTCCTTAAATGTAAAGTTAATTCGTGGCTACAGCAACATTGGTCAAGTAGTGCTTCAACCAAGAAGCTCCACTTGATCGTGAATTTCCTTCACGTAACGTGCGGAATACTCACACCCCTTGGGTCACGCGCACGAGTATGCGCAACCGTTGCAGAACCAGCTCAAATCTGACTCCTCAATGGTCTGGCGTTGACGACACATTTTCGCTTTGACACCCACGGACAGAAAAAGAACGCGCCACCCTTCAGAGTGCACACGTTAATCGGTGTTGTTCAGATTCTCCGGAACAAATCTCCCAGAATTTGTTCAAAAATCATCCCCCGATCGCACCCAAAACTGTTCAGAATAGCCGTAAATCCATACAGGCAGACGGATGAGTTTAACTGTTCGTTCCACTTAGAAGGCAGATGCTCTATCCACCTGAGCTACGGGAGCGGGTTGCACGCTGTACGGTGCTGTTATAAAAAATAGCACTATCGCGAGTCAGCTACAAGGAAGACCGGTATCCGGCGTCAGCTCATTCCACCGCCTAAAAACCGGGCTGCGATACAATGACGCGGCAGCGGCAGCCGCGCGGGGATGTGCAGCGCGCGTGTGGCAGCTCCGGGAGGGAGTCAAGTGTGTACTGTGTGCCGCGCAGTGCGTGGCAGGCGGGACAGCTGCCACCGTCATCCAGGGTCTGGATCTCGAAACTGTCGGCGGTCGCGTGGCGCAGATGTTCCCGCTCGGCCAGAAAACGCGCGTGCGCGATCAGCATATCGCAGATCACGGCGGCACTGAGGGTGCCCGTGATTTCGATATCCCCGGGGATCCACGGGGTGGCGTCTTCCCGCCCCCAGAGAAAGGCCATGCCGGCCGCGGGACGAAGCTGGCGCAAGTCGGCAGCCCTGGATGTCTTGAGCAGTGCGGGCGTTTCTTCGAACAGGTTCTGCAGAATGGCGACGTTCTCGGATTGATCGTCATCGTGAAAGGCGACGCCCACGCCGCGGGAGAACACGCTGTCGCGCTGGAACTCGGCAACGGTGAGCGCCGCGCGCATCGGATCCTCCTGCAGAAGCGCGGCATGGCTCCTGCGCTCCGCCTCCTCCCTGCGCGCCTTCTCGGCGCGGACGTACCGGAGCACGTGCTTCTTCCCCTCCGCTGAAAGCACCAGCACGTTGATGTCCTCCGCCAGCAGGCGGGCGCCGTCGGGATCCCGCGCGAGCAGACGACGGATCAGGTCGTCACGGGAGCCGGACGTTTCAATCCCGCGCTCCCCGAGCAGGAAACGGAGATCGTTCGCGGAATAGCGATGCGCCAGGCGCAGCGCGAGCGGTGCCAGCTCGAGCGCACCGCCGCGCCGCAGCTGTTCGATCACGGTTTCCACCTTCTCGCCAAGCACGTCGCTCCAGTGCTCTCTGCCCACGAACACCCAGGGATCGGCACCCCCGATAAAGCGCGCGAGCAGTTCAAGCATGCCCTTAGTCACGGTAAAAATACACGGCAAGCTCGGTCTTCTGGCTCGCCCAGTCGACGGATCCGAGTTCCTGCACGACGGGATTCCCCTCACTGTCGACAGAACTCTGACGCCAGCTGAGATTTGCGACCTTCGGCTCCGCGGCCGCACCGGTCAGCTCACCGCCTGCAGGTCCGGTCGAACCGAATACCGTCAATGGGAAATCGGTGATCACGATGGACTGGGTGAAATTGTAGTCTCCTCCGTAGCCAGAGCCCGTTGAGATCGCGGTCAACGTCGTGATCCTGCGCGTTGCGGGATCCACCGTTCCCGAAATGCGCGTGTTGATATCCAGTCCGGACATTTTATACGAGAAATCCACCGAAAATTGATTTCCCTCCCACGTAAGCGGCGGAGCGCTGCTGACCAGATTCGCCCATACAATGGATGGGATATCAATGCCCTCCTTTGTCTTGATGGAACTCGGCGGATCGCTGTCCATCCCCTTCAGCGAAACCATCATGGTCCGGAATTCCGTGGCCTGCACGGTGGAAGTGGCGCTGCCGGCCGCTTCGCCGCCGCCCGGGGGATACATTGTCACCGTCACCGTGAAGGAGCCCTGCTCCTCGAATACATGCGTGACGGTGCTGTCGCCGGTGATGGATGCGGTCTGACCGTCACCGAAGTCCCAGTCGAAGCGCGCGCCATCAGGCGCCGTTCCGTTGTGCCGCGCCACCAGGCGCAGTTCCTGGTTCACCGCGACGACGGTATCCGCCGGTTCGATCCACATGGACTGCAGCCGGATCTTGAACCAGTGAAATCCCGCCCATGATGCATATTTTTCTCCGGGCGGAGTCGCATTCACCTGGATGCCGACGAGATTGTCGGCGGCCGGACGCTCGAGGCTGATCGTCCCGGCCGGACGCTTCTTTTCGATTTCCCCGATGTCAGGCAAATCCACCCATGAGGTCAGAGTGAACGGGATGCTCTTGTCCGACGGCACGATTTCAACGGTAAAATCCGCATACGGAAGGTATGTCGTCTTCCCATCCGCCGCGTCGAGCAGCTGCACGCGAGGAAGGCTTTCGTTATCCACTGGAACCGCCCAGAGCTCGTAGGATGGATACTGTCCCTGTCCGATGGTCTTCGCACCGATCTTCTGCCAGATGCGGTCGATCTCCTTCGCGTCACAGATGCTGGACAGCGGAATGAACACAATCTCATCATAGGCAAACGTGCTTCCCTCCTGCAGGGCGCGCGCGTTGGCAGCGGAGGTGTAGGACCGGAAGGATTTCGAAGCGAAGTCGAAGGTGATCGTTCCTTCCGTCCCGGGATAGTTGGGATCGTACACCTTGAGTTTTCCCCCGGCGGCATCAATCTCATAAGCGTATGCGATAATCGCATGCGCCTCGGCGTTCGGGTTGTTCTTTACGGCGAGATAGAGAAGCTGCGGCTGACTGGTGACGAGCATCGCGTAGCAGAGACTCCAGAAATGATCCTCCTCCGATTTGTTCAGGAAGCCATCAAACGGCGTACCGCCCCCGGACGTCCAGAAAGAATTATCCGTCACGAATGCCTTCTGCAGTTCCGCGCAGAATTTGATCCCGGACGCGTCATCCTCCCAGACCTTCGGCGTCCGGAACCAGAAACGGTCGTTGTCGAAATGCTGTGCGAGTGATACCGATGCACTGAAATCCCGGAAAAAATGCGCCGCGCCGATACTCATGCCCGCGCACATGCCGCCGGGTTCCGCGTAGGCACCGTCATTGACAAAGGACCAGCCGTTGACGGCGGGCTCGAACAGACTGTGAAAGCCGCCACCCTGCCGGAGGAGCTCAATCTGTGTCGCCGACACGACGATTTCGGAAAAATGCCGCACGGCCACATCCAGCCATTCGGCGGAGCGGTCCACCGGGGCAATCGCTTCGAGTGTCCCGGCTTCGCGGTCATAGTAGAACGCGACGGGGAAACGGGCTCCGAGATTCGGCAGCGGAATGCGCAGACGCATGGGACGGACAGAGAAATCTCCGCCGTTCTCGATGCGGATCAGCGGCGTGACGGGGTCGAAATTCGATCCGAAGTCGTGCTCCGTGATGTCGGCGGAGGAAATTTTCACCGTCTTCGATCCGCTGTACGCCCCCGCGGGCACTTCCAGCTCGAGTCCGGCAAGTGCCGCTCCGGAGGCCGGCACGGTGATCGTCCCCCCGGCTCCGACAGCTTCCTCAAGTATCTGCGTCATTTCACCGGTACTGATTTTTCCGGAATCGCCATCCGGTGATGCTGGGTCATCTCCCGAGCAGGCGGAGAAGAACAGAAAAACCGTGGCGATGGAAACGATGACATAGAGTGGATGGAGGGAGAGAAAACCGCGCGAACGAATCATGAGAACACCCTGTACGTAATGAGGAAAGAGGATATAGACGTATGAAATACCCGACCGAATAATACACATTTTCGGTGATATTCAGAATACCGGGTGATCAGCGAATGACAGCGGTTCCCGCGGCGCGGGAGAAGACTTCCCCCCCCACGGCGGCATCAGGTGATGAACTGCTCGTACTTCCGCAGCAGGCGGCTGATAAACGGGATTCTGAGAATGACCGAGTGGAAGAGGATGATGCCGGCGACGGCACAGGCGATACCGAGGAGGACGTCGATGAGATAGTGGTGACCGGAGTACACGGCGGCGAACCAGATGCCCAGCATGTACACGACATAGAAAGCCTTCATGTACCAGGTGCGGGTAACCTTCAGGGCGTAAAACAGGACGACCGTTGGATAGGCGGCGTGAAGGGACGGCAGGGCGGCGAATACATTTGAGTTGCGGGTGTAGATCCACTGAAAAACTTCCAGGCCGAAGATCCGGTCGAAGCGCACGAGTCCCGCCGCACTGGCTTTCATTCCCTGCTGGAAAACAAAACCGTACTGCTCGACGTACCAGGGCGGTGCCGCGGGGTGCATGTAATAGATGATGAAGCCGAGGATGTTCGCGAGCAGGAATACCAGGCCGTAATACAGGTAGATGCGCCGGTTGCGGAAATACAGATACACCGCGAATATAAGTGGCACGGACATCCAGTTGAGATAGAACAGCCCGGCGGTGATGTCGAGCGCCACATTGTTGTTCTGGTCGAAGAACTCATTCGGTGTGAGCAGTTCACCGCCCGTCCCGATGCCGAACAACTGTTTTTCGGTTCTGTACAGGCCCTCGATGTCGACCTCGTTGACGAGGTAATTCGGCCAGGCCTTCATCACGTCGTAGAGAATGCCGAAGACGAGAAAGATGGCGAGCGCCCCCATGAGACGGCGCGACCAGGGGTGGGCGACGAAGCCGATATTATAGATGGAAACCAGCAGAACATGCTCGATGCGCAGTCCGATGGCGACATGGATAAAGAACAGGTAGGCGATCGAGACAAGGGCGGTCACGACTGCTGCCCCGGTGGGGAAACGCTCCCCCTCAACCGTTCCGGTCTCCATCATGCTGTATTTCAGATTGCGGCACATACAAACGCTTTCATGGTACGCCGCCTCACGATACGATCTGCTTCCTGCAGCTGAGCAGCCGGCGGATCGCGGTGATGTTGGAGAGGACGGCCACGACGGTTATGGGAACGGTAAATATCGCAATGGTTTCCGCGACATGGAAGGGCACGAAACCGAGGCGCAGTTCCGCCGCGGCGCCGATGATGCCGGACGTAATGCTGCAAAGCAGTCCGGACAGACCGATGATGAGAATGCGCGTCGGACGCTGCATCAGACCGGAGTTGCACTGCAGGCCGGCACCTTCGGCCCTGGCCCGCGTGTAGCTGGTCATGATGGAGCCGATCATGGCGATGAATGCGAACAGCGAACTCAGCAGATAACTGTGTGAAACGAGATAATAGCAGATGCCGAGAAACATGATCAGTTCACTGTACCGGTCCATTACGGAATCGTAGATGCCGCCGTATACACTGGACGTGTTGCCAACGCGCGCGACCTGTCCGTCAAGCATGTCGAACAGCCCGGCGAAGAGGATCAGTGCACTGCCCCAGCCGATATAGGAAAAATCACCCCGGGCACCGATTTCCGCACCGACGATGAATACCGCCGCCGCGATGATGTTGATGATCAGCCCGATCGTGGTAATGACATTGGGGGCGATGTTCAGCCGCACGAGCAGACGCACCAGCGGCATGAGGATGCCGTAGACGCCCTGAACAAATCTCTCTAATGCTGTTGCCATGTGTTGTGTTTCACTGTGAATCTGGGCCGGGTGCCTCGTTGGCGGGATCGTGCGACGATTACGGCTCAACGACCTGCTCACCGGTTCGCGGCCGAAATACTATTTTCTTCTGCGCGAAATAACTCAGCAGCGCACCCACCGCAACGGACGCGATGACTTTCGATATGCGGTAATCGATATGCAGGTGCTCGGTCAGGAGATACAATCCGAGTGTGTTCATCAGCAGATTTGTCATCCAGACGGCTGCGTAGAGCATTGCCAGCCGGTAATCCCGCTTCCCTTTCCGTTCAAATACCCAGTTCTTGTTGATGAGATAGTTGACCGTCCCTCCCGAAATGAGACCGATCGCTGAGGACACGATATAGAGCACAGACAGCACTTCCGTCAGGAAAATCGTGATCACGTAATCCAGCACGGTGGAGATGACGGAAGAAACCGTGAATTTGAAATATGCTCGCATGCCAGTACACTTCCTCGGCAGGTGATACCGCGTACGGGAGCGCTGCTGCCGGCGGTTCGAACCCGGCCGGGCGGTTCAGCGGTCCCGGCCTATGATTCGAAGGCCTCCTCGTAGTAGTCCAGGCCGAGGTGCGTAATCAGATTTTCGCCCTGCATGTACCGCAGTGTATTCTCAAGTTTGATCAGCTGACGCTGCAAGTCATGTTCGGGACGCAGCCCTGCTCCCGCCTGCGGCGACTTGAAATAGAATGAGAGCCATTCCATGATGCCCGACATTTCGGCGCGTTTCGCCAGATCGAGGAAGAGCGCGAGATCCAGCACGATCGGCGCGGCCAGAATGGAGTCCCGGCAGAGGAAGTTGATCTTGATCTGCATCGGGTAGCCGAGCCAGCCGAAGATATCGATGTTGTCCCAGCTCTCCTTGTTGTCCTTCCTCAGCGGGTAATAGTTGATGCGGACCTTGTGATAGAGATCGTCATACAGGTGCGAGTGGAGATTCGGTTCGAGAATCGCCTCCAGCACACTGAGCTTCGATGTCTCCTTGGTCTTGAAGCTGTCGGGATCGTCGAGCACTTCACCGTCCCTGTTGCCGAGAATATTCGTGGAAAACCAGCCGTTCACGCCGATGGCCCGCGCCTTGAGTCCGGGCGCGATGATGGTTTTCATCAGTGTCTGACCGGTTTTGAAATCCTTCCCGGCGATCGGTGTGCTGGTCTGCTTTGCGAGTTCAACCAGTGCGGGCACGTCGCCGGAGAGATTCGGAGCGCCGTTCGCGTAGGGGATGCCCATCTTGATCGCCGCATACGCGTAGATCATGCTGGGAGGAATGGAAGGATGGCTGTCTCGGAGTCCCTGCTCGAAGGCATCGATGCTCTGATGCACGTCGGTTTCCTCGATGTAGATCTCGGTTGATCCGCACCAGATCATCACCAGGCGCGTCACACCGTGCCGCTCCCTGAAGGACTCGATATCCTTCATGAGCTGTTCGGCGAGATCCATCTTGTTCTCGCCTTTCTTCACATTCGGACCGTCGAGGCGCCGGACGTAGTTCTTGTCGAAGACCGCGGGCATCGGCTCGATAGCCGTGAGTTCATCCTTGAGTTCGTCAAGCAGCTGTGTCTCGAGTACGCCGGCATGGCGGGCGGCCTCGTAGACATTGTCGTCGTAGATATCCCATCCGCCGAAGACGAGGTTGTCAAGGTCGGTCAGGGGCACGAATTCGTCGATGCGGGGGAGACGGTTCTCCGTGCGCTTCCCGAGACGGATCGTGCCCATCTGCGTAAGGGATCCGATCGGCCGCGAAATGCCCTTGTTGATGGCAAAGACACCAGCGATGAAGGTTGTGGCGACCGCTCCCATGCCCGGGAGCAGCACTCCCAGTTTGTCAGTCGGTTTTTCCGGATTGTGTTTCATTACTGTAACTCACTTATGCGATTGTAGTGCAAGGACCCGACAAAAAAGCATCTCACAGGCGGCATTGCTGCTGCCACCCTGTTCGGTGCTGCCGTGCCGGCCAGGCCCGCCACCCGGATGACGGGCGGAGTTGCTGCATACATGTGGGGAGCCCTCCCGGACCACAGAAGCCGCGTCATCAAGGACGAGCAGGGGCATTCAAAAGTACTCCATATTTGCCGGGGATGCAAGAATGGATCAGACTCCGTGAACACAGCATGGCCCTGCATAACCAGGGCCGACCATCCGGAGATCATATCTTCCTCACCCATCTGAAACATGGTTTTTCAGTCACGCTATTGACATGACTGTTGCAATTACGTATATTCCAGACGTCTATTATCCGCTTTTAAATACTGACTGCTGATCGGGATTCCGAAAACCTGAAATCGTCCCGTCTGACCTGACGCGACAGCCTCGCGACAGGAATGTGATGCTGTGGTCCAGCTTCGCTGCTGGCTGTCCATCCCTACCCCACTATTTCATTTTACATAGAAGAGGAGCGTTTATGAACATGTTTGTATCCTTCACTCGGAAAACCGCGGCGGGTATTTGCGCGGCACTGCTTCTGGCAGGCTTTTCGCAGGCCACCGCGCAGAATGCGGGACGGTACGAGACACCACACCCGTCGTCCCTGAACAAAGCGGCAACGAGCGCTGTTATGGCCGCGTCCGCCATCATGACCGATCGCGCAGGCTGCCTGTCGTCATCCTCCACACTGACCGGTGTGAGCGCCCAGGCCATGGTCTACACCGCTGGACTGCAGTCCTTCCCCACCGCCGGTGCGGACTACCTCGTCCTCAGTACGGGATTTGCCTCCCAGACGGCAGGAACCGCCACGGAATACAGGTCCCATAACATGTCCGGTCCGGCATTGCTGGCGAATGCTCCCTACAGCAGTCCCGACAATGTTCCCTCCTACGACGTCATCACGCTGAGCGTGGATTTCGCGCTTCCGGCCGTTTCCAGCGCGTCGCTGAGCTTTGACTGGCAGTTCCTCTCCGAGGAAAATCCCACCTTTACGAACTCGTTCACGGATTATTTCCGCGCCGACGTGTTCGACGGCAACGGCAACTGGCTCGGCAACATTGCGCGCCTGCCGAACAATGCACAGGTGAGCACGTCCACCGCGGCGGCGTATTCGAACGCGCCCGGCGGATCCTCCGCTTCTCCCTCGCCCCCCTTCCCCTCACCGAATGACGTGATTTATAATGCCGCGACCTCCCAGTTCACGTCCTCGATCGATCTGTCGATGTACGGCGGACAGACGGTGACCGTGCAGTTCCGCCTCGCGGATGCACGTGACCGCATCCTGAACTCGGCTGTCTTCCTGGACAATCTCGACCTGCAGGTATGCCCGATGGTGGCGGACTTCACGCTGAGCCCCGATATGCTCTGGCCGCCGAATCACAAGATGCATACCATCTCGGTGAACGCTCCGACCCTGCCGTCCTGCTTCGACTGGAAACTGATGTCCGTCACTTCCAACGAGCCCGACAACGGCGAGGACGACGGCAACACGATCAACGACATCCAGAGCGTCGATCCCGGAACCCCGGATATGGAATTCAACCTCCGCGCCGAACGCTCCGGCATTGGCACCGGACGCATCTATACAGCGACCTTCGTGATCACGGACGCCTCGGGGAATATTCCGCTCTGCACGAAGACTGCCCAGGTTGTTGTACCGCTGAACATGACGCCCAAGGCGCGCTACACCGACAAGGCCAGCATCCCTGACGTGGCAGTACTCGAGCAGAACTACCCGAATCCCTTCAATCCTTCCACCACGATCAATTACACGCTGAAGAAGGATGCCGAGGTGACACTGCGCGTGTATGACATGTTCGGCCGCGAAGTGGCCTCCCTCGTCAGTGAAGAGCAGAAGAAGGGCGCGTACAGCGTACCGTTCGATGCCAGCGGACTTTCGAGCGGCATGTATGTCTACACGCTGAGTGTGGACGGTGCGGCGCTTAACCGCACGATGAACCTGATGAAGTAACCCCGATGTGGATGGGAGGATCGCCCGGCGGTTCTCCCCCCACGTCTCACCCCGATCGGAGGCTGACGTGATCATGCCGGTGTCGTGCGCCCCCGGGCACAGCGGCGAAGGCTTGCTCGCGTCAGCCTCCTCCTTTGATTTGCCATCAGACCGGGAATGATAGGGCAAGGAGTTGACTTCCGGCTCGGAAGCGTGTAGTATATGAATATGCCGCATGTACGAGATCATCACTGCAAGGGAGAACCGTTTGCGCGTGCATGCATGACCAAAGACCTACAGAAGGAGATTTCCCATGGATATCATGACGCTCAATGAACTCAAGCCGCTGGCCGAACGCCACGATGAGCCCTGCGTGTCGATTTACATGCCGACGCATCGCATCTGGTCGGAGGCGCAGCAGGATCCTATCCGTTTCCGCAACCTCCTGAAAAAAGCCGAAGACCGCATCGCGGAGGCCTATCCCGATGACCATTATGCACCGGAGGTAATCGATCACGCACGGGACCTGATCGAGGACGACGAATTCTGGCGGCATCAGAGTGAAGGACTTGCGGTATTTCTGTCGCCCGATTTCTTCGAGACATTCCGCGTGGCGCGATCGTTCAGCGAAGAGGTAAAGGTTGGGCCCCGATTCCATGTCAAGCCGCTGCTGCCCGTGTTCACCGGCGACGGCCGCTTTTATATCCTCGCCGTGAGCCAGAACAAGGTCCGCCTGCTCGAGGGCAGCCGTACGGCCGTCGAGGAAATCCATCCTGAAGGACTACCCGAAAACCTCGCCGATGCGCTCGGACACGAATACTCCTCGCGTCACCTGCAGTATCACACCGGCGCGGCGGGCGGCCCGGGTCAGCGGAACGCCGTCTTCCACGGACAGGAATCCGAGGGATACAGCAAGAATATGATCAAACGCTACTTCCATCAGA
>Ga0207831_100389_pt1 | contig 16214 bp, 14 predicted proteins | sample TtanPargueraPR_7_FD_187741 | JGI IMG/M metagenome (GOLD analysis project Ga0207831, IMG submission 187741) | Aerobic enrichment media microbial communities from Bioluminiscent Bay, La Parguera, Puerto Rico - Tt and M1 (2) (SPAdes) | ecosystem: Environmental > Aquatic > Marine > Unclassified ... | reverse complement strand
AGTTGACGGAAAACCTCATCCGCCAGGTCGTCGCCGAGGCCCATATTCCACCTGACCGCATGACCACGGCAGAGAAAATGGAGATCATGGCAAAGCTCAATGCTCACGGGGTATTCCTTCTCAAGGGTACTATTCGTGTCGTGGCCGAGCATCTTGCGGCATCCGAAGCAACCATCTATCGTTATTTGCAAAAGCTGAACGAACAATAGTTGTTTTCGTGATAATCCCAAGTCTTTGAAAGGCTCTGCAAAAAAAGCAGGGCCTTTTTTTGTGCGTTTGATAAAAATTTATTATAACTAATAAAAAATTATTGACTAGAAAACGATGTCTTATTATAAGAATTTTATATCATGCTGATATGAATCTATCAGTTTGAAAAACCTATTAAAAAAATAAGGAGATATATGATGCCTAAAGCCGTCAACAGCGATAAAGCCCCGGCAGCCGTCGGCCCCTATTCCCATGGAAGCGAAGCCAGCTGCGGCTTGATCTTCACTTCCGGCCAACTGCCCATTGATGGAAAAACCGGCCAGATGCCGGAAGGTGCTGCCGAACAGGCAAAACAGTCCCTGGAAAATGTTCGGTACACGCTCGAAGCTGCCGGTTCTTCCTTGGCAAAAGTGGTCAAGACCACGGTGTACCTGAAAAACATCGGAGATTTCGGTGCGGTGAACGAAGTGTATGCCTCGTTCTTCTCGGAGCCATTCCCGGCGCGTAGTTGCTTTGAGGTAGCTTGCCTGCCCAAGGACGCACTGGTGGAAATAGAAGTCGTTGCGGAGAAGTAACAAGTCGGAAGAAAACGCTGCATAAACGTGCTGGTTCCGGCGGAGGAGAGAGTCCGCCGGGGGCAGCGCTCAACATCAGGATGGAAGGTTATGTCTAAAAGCAGATTCGGAGAGTTCGGGCTGATCTTCAAGCTCATATTCGGCATTATTGTCGGTGTAGGTATCGGACTTGTTGCCAACAAGCCAGTCATGGAAGTCGTTATTACTGCCAAGTATGTCATGGGACAATTCATTTATTATACTGTCCCGCTTGTCATCATCGCATTCATCGCTCCGGCCATTACGCGTCTCGGTCAAAACGCCAACAAGATGCTAGGCGCGGGTGTCCTCTTTGCATATGTTTCCGCCGCCGCCGCAGCCACGTTGGCCGCCGTTGCCGGTTACGTCCTCATTCCCCATCTTTCCATAGCCACACAGGTTGAAGGCCTGCGTGAATTGCCCGAGGTTGTCTTCCAACTCAGCATCCCGCCCGTCATGCCTGTCATGACGGCTCTGGTAACAGCTGTTATACTGGGCATAGCCACCATCTGGACCAATGCCCGCACGTTCCGTTCCATACTCGGCGAGTTCGAGGGCATCATGATGCAGGTTGTTACCCGTATCGTCATCCCCGTGCTGCCGTTCTTCATTGCCGCAACTTTTGCCGGTCTGGCCTATGAGGGCAGCCTCACCCGCCAGTTGCCGGTCTTCCTCGAAGTCATCGCCATCGTGCTCGTGGGTCACTTTATCTGGTTGGCTGTGCTGTATTCCATTGCCGGTCTTATTTCCGGAAAGAACCCGCTTGAAGTCCTGAAGCATTACCTCCCGGCATACCTGACGGCCGTTGGAACCATGTCCAGCGCCGCAACCTTGCCGGTTTCTCTTGAGTGCGCCAGCAAATCCAAGGTGTTGAGCAAGGATACCGTCGAATTCATGGTGCCTCTCGGAGCCACGATTCACCTTTGCGGATCTGTGCTGACGGAAACCTTCTTCGCCATGACCATTTCCATGATGTTGTATGGTCATCTGCCTTCCATGGGAACCATGATCCTGTTTGTTCTGCTTTTCGGTATCTTCGCTATCGGTGCTCCCGGTGTCCCCGGCGGCACTGTCATGGCTTCATTGGGCATCGTGGTCGGCGTGTTGAATTTCGACCCGGCCGGCGTAGCCCTGCTGCTGGCTGTTTTTGCCCTGCAAGACAGCTTTGGTACCGCCTGCAACGTAACAGGCGATGGTGCCCTGACTCTTATGCTTGAAGGCCTCTTCAATCGCCACGGGGAGCTCGATGCAGCCCGGGCGGCCGCAGAAGCTGCGGCGCAGCAGGAATTGAACGAGGTTCAAGGCTAACCCTGTTTCAAGGGAGATATAATAATGTCAAAAGAAAATTGGCCACAATACATAGCGCTGCTCAACAAGGAAGTGGTGCCGGCTCTCGGTTGTACCGAGCCGATCACCGTGTCCCTGGCCGCAGCCCGCGCTGCTGAAACACTTGGAACCCTCCCTGAGCGGGTTGAGGTCCGGGTGAGTGGCAACCTGCTCAAGAACGGCATGGGCGTCGGCGTTCCGGGTACCGGTACTACCGGGCTGGAAGTTGCTGCCGCCGTGGGCGTGACGGGCGGCAAATCCTCACTTGCTCTGGAAGTGCTTCGCGATCTTTCCGAAGAACAGGTGAAGCTCGGCAAGCAAATGCTGGCGAACGGAAAGGTCGAGATCAGCATCGCTGAAACCGACGAAGTGCTGTACGCGGATGTTACCGTGTATGCGGGTGAAGAAAATGCCCGCTGCGTTATTGCGCGTGAGCATACCGCAATCGTGCTTGTGGAGAAAAACGGTGAAACCGTATTGAGTGTTGATCAGGCTGCTTCCGAAGAAGTTGAGGAAGAGTGGCCCATGAGCATGCGGGACATTCTGGAGTTTGCCACCAGTGCGCCGTTGGAGGATATCTCCTTTATCCTTGAGGCTGCACGCCTGAACGAGGCTGCCGCTGTAGAAGGGTTGAACAGCGATTGGGGACTCCGGGTCGGCCGTTCCATGGACAAGGATCTTGCCATGGGCCTGCGCTCAGACGATGTGGTTTCCTATGCCATCAAGCTGACCGCAGCCGCATCCGATGCCCGGATGGAAGGTGCTCCCGTGCCTGTCATGAGCAACTCCGGAAGTGGCAATCAGGGTATTACCGCCACGCTTCCCGTGGTGGCGTTCGCACATCGGCGGGATGCTTCCGAGGAAGATCTGGTCCGCGCCCTGATCATGAGCCACCTTACGGCGATTCACCTCAAGCACCATCTCGGACGGCTTTCCGCCCTGTGCGGTGCGAGTCTGGCGGCCACGGCTGCCGGATGCGGCATCGTGCTCCTGCTCGGCGGTGGCATGGAGGAAATGGAAAGCACCATTCGCAATACGCTTGGCGACATAGCCGGAATGGTTTGCGACGGGGCCAAGACTTCCTGCGCTTTGAAGGTTGCCTCCTGTGTGGAAGCTGCCATCAGTGGTGCATTCCTGGCCATGAAGGGAATATCCGTTCCTGGCAAGGATGGTATTCTGGATGAGGATATTGAAGCCTGCATTCGGAATATCGGCCGTCTTGGAAGTGTCGGAATGGCCGAAACCGACAAGGTCATTCTGGATATCATGACCAGCAAAAGCAATTCGTCTTCCACGGAAGCCGTATAACTGCATACTGCAATATGGGAGAGCATGACTTTCCCTTTCAGGCGGGAACCGACGCATGTTGGTTCCCGCCGTTCATTTTTGGGGGACAGTCGTTTTTGTGCTGTGCATATTTTTATGAAATCGTAAATATTCCAGTTGTCGATAGAGATGAATAGCTGAAGGGGAGAGAAACTTGACAATAGAATGAAAATGGTTTTCATAATCATTTCGCAGGGAGGAGGCATGAATTTTAACGAGAGATCGAACATTATCGATACGGGGCAGGCTACGGTTCAAAGGGAAGGAAAGGCCCATCCGCTTCACTCTGCCATGAAGGGCTTCCATCAATGCAAGGTTCTGCCGGGCATTGATCTTGTCACTATGGAAATGGACTGCGGAGAAGGAACGCGAATAGATTTTTCCAAACCTGAAAATATTTTTGAATTTGGTTTTGTTTTGTCCGGCAATGCCCGTAGTTGTTCGCCGGATACGACAAAACATGGCAATTTTGAGGTGAAGCCCGATTCTGTGGTTGTTCATTACCTGCCAAATATCAATCTTCGGTTTGAAATTCATGGACATGAACCTACCCGTATGCTTGGTATCAACATCGATACGAATCGGCTTCGGGATATGATGGATGATGATGGCTATCACGTGTCCGAAATGGAATCCGCTTTAAAAGGTAATGGAACCCATTTTGTCAATGTCGCGAGTCGAATGACGGCATTGCAGAAAATGGTGGCCAACCAGATTATGGATTGCCAATTCACGGGAAGTGCCAGAAAATTTTTTATTCAAGCCAAGGCCTTGGAGCTTCTTTCCTATCAATTGGACACGCTTGGCAGGCAGAAGAGCAACGGCCGGAAGGCTCCATTGGCCAAATCGGATGTTGAACGCATACGGGAAGCCCGCACCATTTTGCGAACCAGTATGGCCTCTCCACCGAGTCTGGCAGATCTGGCCGCGATGGTTGGCGTGAACACGAACAAGTTGAAAACTGGGTTCAGGGCCGTGTTTAATCAAACAGCCTTTGGATGTCTGCATGAGGACAGGATGCATCGCGCACAGGCCCTTTTGCAGGAACGGCAACTCAACGTCAGTGAGGTCGCCTGGGAAATAGGCTATTCCAACGTAGGTCATTTCAGCGTGGCTTTTCGCAAGTTTTTTGGAGTGCGCCCCAAAGATTTTCGGGCTGACTCCGGCAGACGTTTTCATTCAATATCCTGAACCTTCAAATATCCCTGCTGCGTCCATTTTGCTTCCTTACGGAGCAGACAGGCTCCTTTCCGAACGAGTATTCTCCTTTCAAAGGAGATTTTCGATGACTGATAAAATTGCCGTACCTATCACGGATGCCGTTGCGGATACCCTGTTCATTCCTTTGTATATGCGGCATTTGGAAACACTTCGGGATGATGCGATCATTTCGGATCCAAAGGCCTCTGAACTGGTTGGCCATATTGATTATGATTTTGAGAAGTTTACGAATTCCCGCATGTCCCAGGTCGGGACTGCTATCCGGGTTCGCCACTTCGACCGGGAGGCAGCCCGGTTTGTCCGGGAAGCAAGCAATCCTGTTGTGATCAGCATTGGAGCCGGACTGGATACTCGATTTGAACGGGTCTATTCGGGAAAAGGTGTTTTTTACGAACTGGATTTACCGGAAGTTATCGATTTTCGAAAGAAATTGATGCCTCCCCGTGCGGAGAACCCCCATCTGGCTGTGTCCATGTTCGATACGGACTCCTGGGTAGGCACCATCAAGCGTGAGCATCCGGGAGCGCAGTTCATGATCATAGCCGAAGGTGTGTTCATGTATTTTACGGAAGAACAATTGCGTCCGTTTCTTGTTTCGCTGACCGAAAAATTTGAGCAGGCCGAATTGCACTTTGATGCCTGCAATCGTTTTGGCGTTAAAAATTCAAGCCGGCATGATACGGTTAAAAAGACAAATGCCCAGTTTTTGTGGGCTCTTGATGATGATGCCGGTCTCAGCGAATGGACACCGAAGTTCAAACATGTATCAACAGAACGCTTTATGAATCAGGAACGTCGACGCTGGGGACTGGCATGCCTGATAGGATTCATTCCGGGCATGAAAAGCACGTTCCGTATACTTCGTTATGACATCTTGAGTTGATTCCTTTTTATCTCGTCATTATCCGGCCGTCCCTCAAAAGGGGGCGGCTTTTTTGTGTTGAAGCCAGCACGTGAACGGAATTGTATTCCCTCTGTGAGCAAACTTATTGCCCGATTGAGTAAGCAGTTTTGTGAACCTGTTGTATTTTCCCCCCTCAAAAGAGGAGGAAACATGTATTTTCGTTTACAGTGGTTTTGGAGGATTTTGTTGATAATGACAGTCGTTATCCAGTCGACTGCTTCATTTGTTTTTGCTGAAGATGGGGAGAACACAACGCAAGATAACCCCTTGCAGTTGGAGAGTGTAACCGTCACCGCACACAAGGTTGAGCAGGATGTTCAGGATGTTTCTGCATCCATATCCGTTTTTGATGGTGCTGAACTGGATGAACTTGGTTTTACCAATCTGCGGGATCTTCCCATGCTGGTGCCAAACCTGGGCATGCAGCAGATAGGCAATCATTACACTGAGTTCAACTATAGAGGTATCGGTGGTGTTACAACCATGTCCAAGACTTGGAACATCAATGTCGATGGAGTCACGGTACCATATGTAGGAATAGACACCATGTTTGATGTTGAACGCATCGAGGTTTTGCGCGGCGGCCAGGGAGCTTTGTACGGCCGCAACACGCATGCGGGTGTCATCAACATCATCACTCGTACGCCTTCCGATAAGCCTGAGGCCGAAGCCGAAGCCAGCTACGGGTCTTTTAACAGTCGTCGGGTGACCGGGGCGGTGAGCGGACCTGCCGGAGAGAGTTTCAAATACCGGTTGGCTTTCCAGCATGAGGCCACTGATGGATATATGGACAGCGAAGTGCATGGCGATGGTGATGCCAATTGGAGCGATCAGGTCAAAGGGCACGGAAAGCTCGTGTATCAGGCCAACCCGGATACGGACATCACCTTTTCCATCATGGCAGACAATTACAGTGGTACAAATGATGGGTGGGTCAACTACGGCACGGACTCGGTATACGATTCGACCAGTGATTATGCCGGTAAGGAAGACGGAGGATTGTTTACCGGAAGCCTAACGGTAAGGCATGCCTTTGCCGACATGGAATTGACGTCCATTACTGCCTATTCCAATTCACGGTATGAGACCGGTGCCGATATGGACGCCACTCTGGCAAGCATATATGAGCTGACGGACTATGAGGAGACCTACAATACCTTTACTCAGGAACTTCGACTGGCTTCATCGGATAGGGATGCCCGTCTTCGCTGGCTGACGGGGCTGTTCTTTCTGGCCGAAAAAACGGATTGTTCCACGCTTATGGGCATTATGGGAACTGCCTACAAATCCGAATCTTCCATCAATACCTATGGTGGTGCGTGGTTCGGTGAACTTGCTTACGACATAACTCCTTCGTTGGAATTGGAGGGAACGCTCCGTCTGGACGTGGAACGGCGGAATTGGTTTATCGAAGACTCTGATTCCGGTGCCGAACATAGCGAAGGACACACTTGGTTCGCTCCGTTGCCAAGCGCTACGTTGACCTATGAAATTTCCCCGGAGCACAGCGTCTATGGACTGATCTCCAGAGGGTATCGTGCCGGGGATTATGTGGTCAACGAGGTAGATGTTGCCGGTATTGGTGAGGACCATGTCGTCGATCCCGAATACACCCTGACCTATGAACTTGGTTACAAGGGAATGGCCTTCAACAAACGCTTGCGCTTCAATGCAGCTACTTTCTGGATCGATTGGACCAATATGCAGGTTACGGCAGTCGTGGACGGTTCACAGGTTCGCGACAACGCCGGACGGGCCCATAGTTACGGTGTCGAAGCGGATGTGAGCTGGCTGGCAGCCAAGGGGCTGAACATCTTTGCCAATGCCGGGTGGATGAATGCCGAATTTGACGATTACGAGGGACATCCTACCGGCGATCCTACGGGCAACATGATTCCCAATACCAATGAATACTCCATCGGTTGCGGCCTCAGCTATATGCATGACAGCGGTTTCTTCGGATCAATGACCGTGACGCACTTCGGCCCCAAGTATCTGGAGGAGTTGAACGTCATAAAACAGGATCCCTACACGCTTGCCAATGCCAAGCTGGGGTACAGGGCGAATAATTGGAACGTGGAAATTTTTGGGAAGAACCTGTTCGATGAGGAGTATCTTGTTCGTGCCTTTCAGACCGCAACGGGGATGGCTCCTGCGCGGTATGCCAGCCCCTTGAGTATCGGGGTGCAGGTCGGTTGCAACTTTGAATTCTAAATCAAAGGGCACCTGCAAGGGTGCCCTCTTTTATGTTTGAGGACTCATATTATGAAAGCAATGAAATTGGCAGACGTCCCCCAGGGCGGGGCCGCCACGGTTGAAGAAGTCGCTTGTTCTCCGCGGGAGCGATCCCGTTTGGCCCCGCTCGGCATTGTACAGGGAGTTGGAGTTGAAGTGCTACGGAACGTGAACAGAGGGGCCGTTCTCGTGGAGGTTCGCAATACATTGGTAGCCATGTCCAGAGCCGTGGCCGAAGGTATTGTGGTCAAAGGAGAAAGATGATGCAAAGCAGCGGAGAAGCCCGGGCTACCGTCGCCATTGCTGGCCAGCCAAATACCGGAAAGTCTACGTTATTCAATGCATTGACCGGATTGAGACAGGCCGTTGGGAATTGGCCCGGGAAAACTGTCGAGAAAAAGAGCGGCGCAGTCTGGTTCGGCAAGGATCACCTTGAAATGGTGGATCTACCGGGAACATACAGCCTTACTGCCGGATCGGCTGAAGAACGCATCGCCAGGGATTTTGTGCTGGATGGTGACGTTTCACTGGTTCTTGTCGTGGTCAATGCCCTTTGCCTGGAACGAACCCTTTATTATGTTTCCGAAGTTGCGGCGCTGGGCGTTCCCTACGTCGTGGGTTTGAACATGATGGATCTGGCGGAAGAAGCAGGCTGTCTTGTCGATATCGGGCACCTGCAGGAACAGCTGGGTGTTCCTGTAATTCCGCTTGTGGCTTCGAAGGGAACAGGAGTGGAGAAACTCAAGTCGATCCTTTGGAGCCAGGCAGCTTCTCCCATTGCAAACGATGCGGGGCTGTCCATTGCCTGGTTGGATGGAGAGGTAAAAGAAATCCATGAATCACTGGGGAAATTTTTGGGCAATGGTGCAGGACGCGGATCCCGGGCAGCCTGGGAAGCTCTCAAACTCATGGAGGGTGATGCCGACGTTCGGGCCATGTTGCAGGCGGAGGCGGAAACCGCATTGCAGGAAGCGGATGCCCGTCTGCAAGGAAAAGACTCTCTCGCGGAGCAATTGGTTGCCGCCCGGTACGCATGGATACGGAAAGTTGTTGGTGATACGTCTCCTTCACGCGTTGCAGGAGAAAGAACGCATCGGTGGGATCGATGGGCCACCCATCCTTTCTGGGGACTGTGGATCATGGTTGGCGTCCTGTTGGTGAGCATGATAGCGGGACTGGCCGCAGGGCTGTCGCCAGCGTTTATTTTGATGGAAGGTGTATTTCGCCTCGAAAAAGTGGTCTTTGTGATCGGCAGTGAATATGTTCCCTGGTTGGGGGGATTGTTACAGGGCATTGTGCGTGGCGCAGGATCGGTTCTTGCCATCGTTCCGTTCATTGGAGCATTTCATGCTGTTTTTTCTCTGCTGGAAGATGTCGGCTATATGGCACGCATAGCGTTTGTCATGGATCGTTTTATGGCAAAGATCGGTTTGAGCGGACGGGCTTTTATTCCGTTTCTTTTTGCCCTTCCATGCAATATTTCGGGCGCACTCGCCTGTCGGATAACGGATTCGGAACGGCAACGTTTTTTGACTACAATGCTGGTACCTCTGGTTCCGTGCTCTGCAAAAATTGCGGTCTCGGCAGCCATTGCTGCATGGCTTTTCCCTCCCGGAATTGCCGTCGGAGCCGTGGTTGGTCTTGTTTTTCTCAATTTCCTTTTGCTGGGATTCATGTGCAAGCTGCTTGATCGGTTTGTTTTGAAAGATGAGGAGGCGATCAGCCTGATCATGGAATTACCACAATACCAGCGGCCGAACTGGAAAGCCATTGCCCGTCAAACCTATGTGCGATGCGTAGCCTTTGTACGCAAGGCCGGAACCGTTATTGTGGCCTTCAGTACTTTGATCTGGTTTGCAGCGTATTTCCCCAGCGGTGAAATTAACACCAGTCTTCTCGGGTATGTGGGCCATCTTCTTGAGCCTCTCGGCGATCTGATGGGGCTGGATTGGCGGATGATGACGGCATTGTTTGCATCCGTGCTGAACAAGGAAGCCATGCTGGCAACACTGGCGGTAATATTCAATGTGCCGACAACGGATTTGTCGGGCGCAATCAACGCTTCGATTTCCGGTGCCGGTGCCATAACCTTTATCTATGCCCAGAGCGTTTTTTTGCCGTGTGTGGCCACTCTCGGCATTATCTACAGCGAAACCGGAAAGCGGGTGAAGACCTTGCTGGGTATTCTTCTTTACACCTCTGTTCTTTCCCTTGGACTGGGGATACTTCTCTATCAGGTCTTGCATTTACTGATCGACTAACCTGAAGTGGTTTACAGCACTTGGCGGGAGTCGATTTTATCGATTCCCGCCATTTTTTTTAATGTGTCCATTCATTGGAACAGGTTTTCGCACTCCAAAATGGAATGAATTGTATGATCCTGTCCCCATTCCGGTATTCCAGTATCTGCCCGGTGGATCAGAACCGAAGTGAGTCCCGCCCGGTTGGCCCCGTCAACATCCTTGCGTTCATTGCCGACATAAATGGCTTCCTCAGGCAGACATTCAGCATTGGCACACAACTCCGTATAGCCTTTGGGGTGCGGCTTGCGAAAACCAACATCCACGGAGGTTTTCCAGCAATCCATCAGGTTCAGGATACCGACCTGTTTGAGGTCGTCGGCTATAAAATGGTTCGGCATGCCGTAGGCGACATCTGTCAACGCTCCTATGTAGATGTGGCGCGTCTTCAGCTTTTTGAGCGCTGACACGGTTTCTTCATACGGGGTGAGGCGCTGCCGGAAATAATCGAAGAAGTTGTCAATAATGGCGGGCAAATGACGTTGTTCAATGCTCACGGCACGCAAGGCACCACTAAAAATGTGTTCTGCATCGTATTCGATTTCACGAGGAACTTCGCGTGTGTTGAACTGGGTCATGTAGTCTTTCAGTATCCTGAGCTGGTTGTCTGTGGGGACATGGCCGCTTTCGGTCAACGCCTGTTTCCAGGCTTTTTGGAAATGGTCTTTCCAGCTGAGTGGGAGCCCCTCATAGGAATAGAGGGTTTCGCCCATATCGAAAAAAGCTGCTTTGCGTTTGCAGGGCATGGAGAAAAGTCCTTATGCTTTTCAAATTGTAGGGTGTTAAACACCTCTGATGGTTAGCGATGGATTGCAACTGTTATTTGGTTGTTATCAAAGCAAAATAAGGGCCATTCGCAGCATGAAGAGAGATGTTGCAGAATATGGGCACTGGGCGCTTTGCCCTCATATCACGTTTCTTGCCGGAAAAGATAATTTGAACAAAAAGGTGATGTTAGCAGGAAAGTATGTAACATTTTTGTTGCACCCATGTCCTGATTTTCTCGCGGCAGGAGAAAATTGGAATTGCCAATTTGGGTTTTTAAGATCTGAATGGAGCTTCAAGTATATGTATTTGTTCAATGTATTGTTTATGAAGACAAGTTGTAGTATCATGGTTGAAAGCGGATTTTCCTGCCCCCTGGCAAGTGGAACGTTTTTCGCAATTTCGACCGGTTGTCATACTTTTTCAGCCCGCCCAGTGCGGGAAACACGAACCGTACGTGGGTGCCATGTATTCAGTTACGATTGATAAGGTCGTTCATCGATTTGATGATTTGAAAACCTTGCTGGCAAAGGCCTCCACGCCAAAATCCGGCGACGATCTCGCGCAGATAGGCGCCTGTTCGGCCTTTGAACGGGCCGTGGCCCAGGTGGCGTTGTCCGAGGTGCCGCTCGGCGCATTTCTGGAAGATCCGGTTATCCCCTATGAAGAGGACGCTGTCAGCCGTCTGATCATGGATACGCATGACGCTGGGGCTTTTGCTCCGATCGCCTCGTTGACCGTGGGCGAATTCAGGGATTGGCTGTTGTCCGAACATACGACCGGAAACGTCCTTGCCGAACTGGCCCCCGGGCTGACCCCGGAAATGGCGGCAGCTGTTTCAAAGCTCATGCGGGTGCAGGATCTTGTTCATGTGGCTTCGAAAATTCGGGTGGTGACCCGTTTTCGAACCACTGTGGGACTTGAGAAAACCCTGTGTACCCGTTTGCAGCCCAACCATCCCACGGACGATCCCGCAGGAATCGTGGCCTCGATTTTCGACGGGTTGATGTACGGCAGCGGCGATGCGTGCATCGGCATCAACCCGGCAACAGACAGTGTCAGTTCCGCCATCCGTCTACTGGAATTACTCGACAGACTGCGTGAGGAATATAAAATTCCAACCCAGTCATGCGTATTGACCCACATTACCAACACGATTGAGGCCATTGGAAAAGGCGCTCCTGTCGATCTTGTCTTTCAGTCCATCGGTGGAACCGAGGCAGTGAACAGGAGTTTTGGAGTGACGCTGGATATTCTTGAGCAGGGGTATGAAGCCGGGCTTTCGCTGCATCGGGGAACCGTGGGTGAAAACCTCATGTATTTTGAAACAGGGCAGGGCTCGGCTTTGTCGGCTGGCGCACATCACGGCGTGGACCAACAGACTGTCGAGGCCCGTGCATACGCTGTCGCCCGGAAGTTCAATCCGTTTCTCGTCAACTCCGTGGTCGGTTTCATCGGGCCGGAGTATTTGTACGACGAGAAGCAAATCGTTCGGGCCGGTCTTGAAGATCATTTCTGCGGTAAACTGCTCGGTCTGCCCATGGGGATGGATGTTTGCTACACCAACCATGCGGAAGCGGATCAGGACTCAATGGACACGTTGCTGACCCTGCTGGGAGTGGCCGGTTGCAATTTCATCATGGGCGTTCCCGGAGCGGACGACATCATGCTGAACTACCAGTCAACGTCATTCCACGACGCTTTGTACATACGGCGCCAGCTCGGCTATACACCTGCCCCCGAATTTCTGGCATGGTTGGAACTGGCCGGTATTGTTCGGGAAGGAACATTGCAAAGTGCCGCTCCCGCCTCCCTTCGTATTCCAAACAAGGAACAGTTTAATGAACTCCCCTCGTAAGCTTGCCGATGATATCATTGAGGAGGATTTCTGGTCCCGGTTGCGTTCATGGACCGATGCGCGCATCGCTCTGGGGCGGAGTGGCACCAGCCTGCGCACCCGTGAAGTGCTTGGCTTCCAGATGGACCATGCCAAGGCACGTGACGCTGTGCATCAGGTCTTGGACCAGCAGGCGGTCTTTGGCGGGTTGCAGTACTTGTCCATAGAAAGCCGGGCTGCAACCCGGGCCGTATTTCTGCAACGGCCGGATCTTGGGCGGTTGTTGTCGCAGAAAAGCGAGGAAGCTCTCCTGTCCAAAACGGGCAAAGAGTATGACCTTTGTTTTACTGTTTCCGCAGGGCTTTCCTCAACGGCCATAGCCGAGAACTTCGTCCCCTTTTGGCAGACCTTTACCTCGTTGCTGGAAAAGCTTGGCCTGTCCGTGGGGCCGCTGTGCTATGTGGAACAGGGGAGGGTCGCCATTGGCGACCATGTCGCCCAGACGCTGGGAGCACTGTTATCTGTCGTTATTATCGGCGAGCGTCCGGGACTCAGCTCTCCCGACAGCATGGGAATCTATCTGACCTATGCTCCGGGGGTTGGAACCACGGATGAATCCCGCAATTGCATTTCCAATATCCGCCCGGCAGGCCTGAGCTACAAAGATGCGGCGGCCATTCTTTGCGCGCTTATTGAACAGGCTCTGCGGCGCGGCCTTTCCGGCGTGGACCTCAAGGTGGACAGTGCGTTGCAGGGCGCGTTGGAAAAATAAACGGAAATAGTTTTGTTTTGATTTAGAAAAGCTTGTGAGTTTCTCTCGCAAGCTTTTTTTGTTCTCTATCGTTTGCCTACTGTGCAGGGAGGTTGCTTGTATTGCATGATGAATGAGATGACTTGTCTCTTTTTTGACCTGTTTTGCCAGTGGTCCTGTATGGAGTGCAAGAAGAGGAAGTATGCAAGTGAGGAAGAAAAATGAAGTTACCTCTATTCCCAAGATCAAATGACAAGAACACCTGTAATCTTCGCGAAGCGGTGGCTGATCCCAATATCATCGTGGGGGAGTATTCATATTATCATGATTTTGAAGATCCCCTGAAGTTTCAGGAAAAAAACGTTCTTTACCACTATCCGGTGAACAACGATAAATTGATCATCGGCAAATTCTGTTCAATAGCGCACGGAGCAAAGTTCCTTTTCAACGGCGGCAACCACAAGGCTGATTCATGTGTCAACTATCCCTTCGCCATTTTCGGGGAGTTGTGGGAGCATGAATTGAACATAACCTCAAGCTGGGACAACAAGGGCGACATTGTCATCGGCAACGACGTGTGGATAGGGTTTGAAGCGCTTGTCATGGCCGGAGTTACGATAGGGAATGGAGCACGGATAGGTTCGCGGGCCATAGTGACCCGGGATGTCCCTCCGTATGCCATTGTCACCGGAGCCCCGGCAAAGCTGATCCGAAAGCGTTTTTCGGATGAGGACGTGGCACTGTTGGAAGAACTTCAATGGTGGGATTGGCCTGAATCACGCATCAAAAAGGAACTCGGCCTGCTCATGGGCGATATTGCAACCTTGCGGCAGTCCCTTGCCGATTGATGCCTCTCCCGGTATTGGCTGAACTTATTTTAGCCGATGCCTTGGCGATGGTGCGCTTTAATCCATGAGGGGGCGCCGGGCAATACTCGTTTCCTTTTACCGCTCCCGGAATGATTGCTCCAGCGACAGGTAAATGGGCTTCAGGAAGTAGCCGATCAAGGTCTTGTCCCCGGTTTTGATGTCTGCCTGAACAGTCATGCCGGGCAGTATAAGATGCTTGACCGTTCCCTTGGTCAGGTGGTTGCTTTTCAGGGTGACAATGCCCTCGTAATAGACCCTGCCGTCGGCATCCACAATGGTAGTGGGCGAGATGTCCGTAAGTACGCCTTTGGCCCCGCCGTATCGCGAATAATCGTAGGCCGTGAGTTTCACGGTGGCGGGTTGGCCTATCTGGATATGGCCCACGTCGCGTGAGGTGATCTTGACCTCGGCCACAAGTTTCTTGCCCATGGGTACCAGCTCAAGGACAGTTTCACCGGGTTGAACGACCTCACCCGGCGAATTGACCTGAAGATTGTGTACCACACCGTTCTCCGGAGCCTTGATGGAGAGCTGGGAAACGTCCATGCGGAACCGCTTGATGACTTCGTGTATTTCCGAGGCTTCGGTTTCCACGGTGGTCAGTTTTCCCATCCATTCTTCCATGGCATCTTCGCGTAGTTTTATGAGCCGGTTGCGGCTTTCCGTAAGCTTTTCATTCACCTGAATACGGCGCACCGGTATCTGGTGCAGGTATTCCTGCACTTGCAGGAAGTTCCGCTTGATGCCGAAAAATTCCGTTTTGCCCACCAGTTCCTTGTCGAACAGATCCGCATAGGTTTCATATTCTTCACGGGTGAGTTCATACTGCTCGCGGAGTGTTTTTTCCCGGTTGGAGAGTTCCTTGAGTTCCGCCTGATACTGCTTGATCTGATTGGCAAGAATCGCCTTGGTCACATTCATGGACTCGATTTTTTGGGCATGCAGCCTGGCCTGTTGGGCTGCCAGTTCCGAAAACCGTTCTTCCACCTTGGAATAATCAGGCTTGCGGCCATCTATGTGTGCCTGGAGCCGCTCCTTGCGCAGGGCGAGGGAAGCCTGTCTGGCGCGGTACTGGTCAAGATTGGAAACCGAAACCGTGGGATCCATGGTAATGAGTTCCTGCCCTTTCTCCACGGCCTGTCCTTCCTGCACCAGAATTTGCAGCACCACGCCGCCGTCCTCGCTCTGGATCCGTTTGACATGCCCCGAGGGAATGATCTTGCCATTGGCAATGGACACTTCGTCAATACGGGTCAGGGAAGCCCAGACAATAAAAATCACGATGACCGCCGTCAGAGTGAGAATCACGGATCGGACCAAACGGGGAACTCCGGTTTCCTCCAGCAGCAACGCCTGAGAGAGATGCAGGGAATCCTTTCTGCTGACTCGTATCTTTCCATTTGTTTTTTTCATGTCTGTATCCTCGTCAGCATTTGTATTCTTCGGGCAGTTGCGGGAGCACGTCTTCAGCCTTGCCGAACATGCGCACGCGCCCTTTTTCCATCCAGAGCACCTTGTCGGCCTTTTTGAGATAGGCTGCATGGTTGGTAACCATGATGATGGTTGTTTTGCCGTGCAGTTCATCCAGCATGTCGAGAATGATTTCCCGATCCTCGAATTCCGGCCGTTCCATGACTTCGTCCAGCAACAACAATGGTGCCGGGCGGATGAATGTTCGGGCCAGACTGAGCTTTTTGAGGAAAGTCAAGGGCATTTTCTTGAGCTGATAATCGCCTATGCGGGTGTCCAAACCGTTGGGCAACGCTTCGATGGCATCCAGCACTCCGGCACGCAGGCAGGCATCCCGTAACTCGCCGTCCGGGGCAAGCGGGTTGGTCAGCCGTAGGTTTTGGGCAATCGTCCCATAAAAGAACTGT
>Ga0207831_100387_pt1 | contig 16329 bp, 11 predicted proteins | sample TtanPargueraPR_7_FD_187741 | JGI IMG/M metagenome (GOLD analysis project Ga0207831, IMG submission 187741) | Aerobic enrichment media microbial communities from Bioluminiscent Bay, La Parguera, Puerto Rico - Tt and M1 (2) (SPAdes) | ecosystem: Environmental > Aquatic > Marine > Unclassified ... | reverse complement strand
CGACTCATTTGTTACTCCTTGGCTTTGCAGTTGTGGGGACAACTGGCCTTGAGAGTAACAAGTGAGTCGTTCTGATGGCAGAGCCACTGAACTCTGACCTTGCCCTAAGGGCATGGGTTTCTATGCTGGACTAAACTATTAAAATGATACCAATAAGATAGAATTTGTGACTCAAAGCCTTCTTAATCGATTAGAAAAAGGCTGTAGTGGTCAACTCAAAACGGGCACACGATTAAGCCGCATTTCGTAATCGTTCTTTTTCATATTCAATGGGACGGAGGTAGCCAAGCGTCAATGGCTGACATAGGTTATTGTAAAAAGTGATGTAATCGAGAATTCCGATCTGTGCGAATGTTCTCGTCTCAAAGCTGCTCAGTCAGATGTTCTAATTTCAACTCAACTTTCGGGATTCGTTGAGAAGCGGATAGCTCTATTTTTTCCGATTCCCAAAGTTTTGACGGTTATCTCCATAGCGACAAAGAAAAAGGCATCGAATGTTTCCTGACAATACGATCCGATGGCACGCATTCGATCCGCCGCCAACGTCAGGATTCGCATCAAAGCTTCGAGAAACGAAATATCCCGTATCTCATCGCAACAGGCATGAAACAAATCTCCGAAGCTGCGCTGATCGGTGGAAGGGCGGCAGTGATAGGCCAAAAACATATAGCGCATGAACACGATGCTGGTGTGGCCAACCAGGGCGTCGAAGTCACGGCATTGGATTTCCTTTGCCAAACGCAGGTGCTGCTTGATCATCTTGAAGAAGACCTCGATATCCCAGCGCTTACCGTAGACGCGGACAATTTCCTCGTCGGGCAAATCGGTATCCGTGGACAAGATGGCCAGCCAGTCGCCGTTTTTCCTGTCGCGAACGAATACCAGCTTGCAAAGTGTCCCGCTGGAGAGCGAGACCAGTGTACTGGCCAGGATCTTTGCTCTGCCCCGGCGCTTTTTCAGCCGGCGATAGATCGCCATCAGATCCAGACTCTGGCCTTGAAAACGATAATGGACCGTGCGGATCTTTTTCACCATCCCAATAACCGGCACAGAAACGGCCAGTGCGGTTACCGTAGCGGGCATGGTGAACCAACTGTCCATGAGCAGATAGCGTGCGGTCAAGCCCGCCTTCAGTGCCCGGTCGACCATCGTTTTCAGATGCTCTGTCGCCTTCATGGTGGCTTCGCTGCGACGCTGATGGGCGCAGCAGCGACGATCCATCGCCTTGAGATTTTGGCAAAGACGTTTCTGAGCATCCGATGATGACAGCAGGGCAAAATCGACCGGCAGGCAGCTGGCTCCGTCCGACCAACATAACGTCAGCATCCGGAGGCCTTTGGTGTATTTGCCTGTAGAATGGTCGTAAACACGCAGAGCAACTCAACCGTCTATGATCGTGAGCGGTCATAGGTGCTGTCGTCGATGATGAAAACCGATTCGCGATCCTCATCGGTGAGGCGATTGAAGATGAGAAAGATCCGTCTGGCCAGGGCCAGTATCAATTTACGCCAATTGTGGCGGACACCCTTTAGAAGTTCGTAGACGGCATCTTTTCCGAACGGCAGATACGGATTGAGTACGACACCGCGGTAAAAATTTTGACCCGTGAACGAGAGCGTGAAGATCGTTTGTGTCAAAGAGCGAACACTGTGACCATGTCGCTTACGGATCCCACATTGATGAAGCCAATGTGCCGATGCGGAAACGATTGAAGAACGCATCAATTTGTCCGTGGGCGTGAATGTCGGCTTGCGATTGGGAGGTAAACTTGTTATGGTCCACTTGAGCCCTTTCGTGTTGATATTATTGTGAATTGTGATGATTCAACTCTATATCAACAGACTGGGCTCTTCAAGTTTTTTCTACATTAATTCAGCAACATAGACCATATTTTTACTTCCCGCGTCCAATCTCGAAAGTTGAGTTTCAAGCTGTGGAAGAAACGCTTCGTGGCGCATTGTTCCAACAATCACCTTTACAACCTGTCCTAATCCCCGGTTGAGGACACAGCCGATTTAAGAGAATTGGGTAACACACCTGAGTGTATGAATCTAATGAAATGAAAGAAGTGTAGCCTGTGGTTAAGAGATCCAAAATCAAAGGTAGAGGGAGGAAGACCACGCCGCGCCCCCCTTATTATTATGAGTTAAGGATGAAGATAGTTCGCCTGTACCTGGAAGAAGGACACTGCACCAGCGTTTTGCGAGAGCATGCATGCCGACGGCCTGGTGGGAAACGGCTACGCAATGGTTGCTCAAAAAGTATATAATCACTATTCGCAAAGCAGGTAAAGTGTTATCCAAAGTTTATTTGAAATTGTGTCAAAATTAACGGCGATGTACAGTGTTCGGGAAAATCTTAACTTTCCCATTTGAAAACTATAATCGTGACCATCACGACCAATTGCTGACTATTTCGAGATGATTTTTATATGGTAAAGATTTGAAATCTGATATCTCGATCCTTTTTATTTTCATCTTGTGCCCATACGATGGAGAATACCAACTATCTAAAATTTTTAGATTCGATACATCATTATTTACAACATTTATATATAAATTGCTATTATCTTTATGTGTTAGTACGATGCCATTTTTTTGTTTATGTATTTTTACTCCAAAGTCTAAATTAAAAAGCCATTTTATTTTGTGTCTCCCTTCTCCAAAAATTTCATCCTCTATCGTCCATTTATCAAACTCCTTATAGAAAATAATTTTTCTAAAATGCTTTATTTGCTTATCCAAAGGAAAATAGTATGTTATTTTTCCTTGAAATATATCTTTTTTTTTGTTGCTAAACCATTTTATAACTTTAACATCGCAATTTCCTATTAACCTAAATAGATCATTTTTAGGGATAATATTTTGCTCAATTTGATCTATTACTAAAGTATTGTGAAATAGAGTAGATCGAAATTTATTACGCATTTCAGGATCGCCTGAATACGTATATGTGCCTGGATCAATTATATAACATTTATTTTTGCAGCACAGCTCAAAACTTAGATTGTCGTTATGGGTGTGTGCTCCTTTACCTTTGGCTCCGATCATGGCGCATCGAAGTATTAAGTATGAATGCTTATTCCTCATAACATAAATACCTGAGTCCAAATAGCCATAAGACTTGGACTTTATTATAGCTTCATTGGTATTGATTTTTATGTCTTGAAAATACCACAATACATCTTCATATTCTTTTTTGTTAAACTGCTTAATTTCTTTATTTCTAAAAAATTCTGCTGCAAAAGCTAAAACGTCATCATGTACATTGAAGTTTTTTTGATATTCACCTAAATATAATACTCTTCCACAATCGTTATCGCCTATTTGTGGATATTCTCCATTAGGTTTTTTTATACTTTTTAAGAATATAAACATTTTTTCTAATTTTAAGGTATAATTGCTTCCCATTATTTCTTTGGTAATTTTTTTATAATTAATATTTCTATTGTTATTTTTATTTGTCTTTACTAATATGTATGAAGCATGTAAAAACAACTCTGAAACAAGTCTGTGATATGAAATTGAATCTTCAAAATGTAATCCGTCTTTATTTACTTGACTTTCCATCTCTTTCTTCAGCTCTTTAATAGCGAATTTCATCCACTTTTTGGAATTTTTGAAGAACGGTAAAATATTAGTTACATAAATTAATGCTACTAGATTAGATATATAGTGGTTTCCATTTACAAAGCCTTTGTTTTCAAGGTTTTTACAAATGTGTTCTCCATGTAAAATAAGAAGCTGTATGTATTTCTTATGGAATTCATCATTTACTTTTGTTGATGACTGAATGAAAAAATATGTCCATATTAGGTTGATTAATCTAATCGAAACCTCCATTGTACAATTCCAATTTGGGCCTCTCCCGTAAGGATTATTTTGTTCCCAAGAATTAAATTGCTTAATAATTTCTGTTAAAAATATTTTTCTATTTGTAATCCAGAATGCTTTCCCTAAAATAACCAAATGATGTAGTCTGCTAATTTCCCATGGTATCTTGATATCAGCAAAATTATTAAGGTTAATAATCTCTATATCTCTATAGTAATCAAGTGGCCATTTATAGCCACTATATTTATCTTCGTTCCAATTAATATTTTCCCCAAGGTAATACTTTTTGCCAAATATTTTGATGTTTCTTTTACATATTTGGTTAGCATTAATAATGGTTTCATCAATTGAATCGCGATTAAAATAAGTAAGGCGATAAAGTAAATCTGTTTTATTTTTTTCTGAAATAAATATTTCTGATACATTTTTAATTATATCTTTATATGTTAAAAAATTGTTTGATATGTTGTATTTTTTTTGTAAGCGATTTGGTTTGCGCGCTATATAAAATTTAAAAAAATATTTATCCCTATAGTATATTAATTTATTAAATAATTTATTTGAGATAGATATTAAATTTAGATTCATTCTATATCATCTTAACTATAATATTTAATCGGAATTTGGATATAATATCAGTAGTGACCAGTTTAATTTTGAATAAATTTAAATGTCTATGACCAATAGTATTTAAGATTCTGATTTTCTTTGAACCATTCCTGAAGTAATACCCATAGTCATATAAAATATTTTACCTTCTAATGATACAAGAAAAAACAAATCAAACGCCAAGCCTGAAACAAAATATGACGTGAATATAGACAATACAGTAATCCCCCACAGTTTTTCATTTCGATTTAATTGAAGACTGTTAAATCTCATAATCATTTTATAAATTGATAAAACTAGCAATATCATTGTAACTAATGCAAATATTCCGTTCTCTACGCCAATCAGAAGGTACGAATTGTGAAGATAGGTTTTGCCCGCTCTTGAGTGCACTATTTGGTTTGGATCGATATAGTTTTCAAATTCGTATACAAAGTTTTTAAACCCGATTCCGAAGAATATATTGTCTAAAAACATTTTATTTGCGGCACTATATTGTTCTACCCTACTTTCAGTTTCTCTGTTTACGGTATGTTTGTAGAAATTAGTTTGTGTTATAATATTTGGAAAATAAAAAATAATAATAAAAATAATCGTGAGTACTGCCGTCGACCCAAATACTATTTTTGTGGGTAGTACTTTTCTTCCTTTATACCCTCCCACAATAGTCCCTAGTATTATCGCTATCATTGATGTTCTAGTTTGAGTCAAATAGATACAAATTAGTTCAAGAAATATAAGAATTAATAAGAAGGTTTTTCGGAATATGTTCTGTTTTAAAGATATTTTATATGCACTAATAAAAAATAAGATACCTAAAATTGTCCCCATCGATTCCCAATATTGAAATGGCCCAGTTATTCGATATGAGTCTATATTTGCCCATGTGATTTTATTGAGCATGAATGGTGGTTCTATTACGCCTATAACCGTGAGCAATAAGCTTAAAATTATAAGTGAATTTATAAAATAACTAAATTTCTCATTATTGTTAATGAGATTTTTTCCAATATAATAGGAAATGTAATACATGCAAAATGTATCTAAGATAATTCTAATAGAATTTAAAGCATTTTCAGAGAATAGTGAGCTGATGAGGAATATAAAAATTAATACTATAAAGTAACTATCTGTTCTATCTGCTTTTAGTTTCGTATATTTTTTGGAGAATATTATTCTGGAAAAAACTAATAGTAGTACAATTCTATCAAATTGAAATAACTCGTTTATAGCAAAGCCTTCAGTCATGCCTATAGATGTTGGTAAAACTAATCTTGTTCCAAAAACTGAGTAAAAAAAAGGTTTGCTTAAAAAGTTAGATAAAATCGGAGAGAAAATTATCCAAAAATAGAGCAAATTATCAGGCTTAACTATTAATAAAATTATGCAAAAAGAAAAAATTATATGTAATTTATATTGAAACATTTCTTTTGTATATAAAATTTTACAATTTTAGCTATTTGATTAAAAAACAATAATCAACTTTGAGGCTGGAATTCAAGAAGTATCCTAATCAAAATATGATGACACAACCGATTTGAAAAACTGGATAATACTCCTTAGTGTAAGAATCAATTTAAATGAAAAAGTGTACGTAAGAATAACATATAAATTTTTTTGCACATTTTGAGGCGGTGGCCTCGATATGGTTAAATGAAGGTTGCGAGACCAAACCATTTAGCCAGGGAAGGAGGCCACCATGACAGAGAGTGTATCGAAAAAGCTTGGCAATGTCATCCAGATCGATGAGGAACAGATTCAGCAGCACCTGGGCAATCTCGTCCGCGGCACCGTGGAGGAGACCTTGAACAAGCTTTTAGATGCCGAAGCCGAACAACTGTGCAACGCGGCCCGCGATGAGCGTACCGAAGCCCGTAAGGATACCCGGGCCGGCCATTATCAACGTAAGCTACATACCAAAGCCGGTGAAGTCACCGTGAACGTGCCCAAACTGCGCCAGCACAAGTTCGAGACGGCGATCATCGAGCGTTACAAGCGGCGCGAATCATCGGTGGAAGAGGCGCTGATCGAGATGTATTTGGCCGGCGTCTCGGTTCGGCGGGTGGAGGACATTACCCAAGCCCTGTGGGGAACGAGGGTCAGGATAACGTATAAAATTTTTCGCACATTTTGAGGCGGTGGCCTCGATATGGTTAAATGGAGGTTGCGAGACCAAACCACTTAGCCAGGGAAGGAGGCCACCATGACAGTGAGTGTATCGAAAGAGTTCAGGCTGAAGATGGTGCGCCTTGCCCCCCATCTAAGGGGCAAGGCTTTTTAATCTATTTAAGGGGATAAATTCAGAACTGACCATGGAGCGCGGGGTATTATCTATACAGGCCAGTAATATTATGCGGAAATATAAAAAAAGACTAATTCGCTAACGTATCAATTATCCTTAAATTGGGTGGAATAGTGGGCAGAGTATCATCCCCCGAGGTCGCTGGGGGTTCAGAGTTTTCTGGAGGTGTTGTACCTGAAGAACCATACTCATAAGCTCCAATATCCCATTTATTTTGACGAGGTTGGGAATTAAAATCAGTATTAAAAATATGGCTCATGTCAGTTCCTGCAATCTCTTCCGTCAATTGGAATGCCTCTGCATCAAATGTATCATTCGGCAATTTGGCCCAATTAGGATTGCCAAAACGATCTCCTTGACCAAGGGTCACACCATCGTTGCCACCGCCATTATGGTAGAAAAGGTTGTTGTTATTAATTACATCACCTGAAATACATGATCCATTGCCAGCTTGATATAGTATGTTATTAATAATATTTACCGTTCCACCCCAATTATTTTCAATTAACGCATCGGTTCCACCTGCAGTATCTCCATATAATGAATTATTAATAAAGTCTATCTTTACACCAGTAGTAAGGTTTCTGTCAAAATCAACTAATTCCTCAGTATTAGTTGATGAAGTAGTCCAGAATAAGTTATTATAAATTTTAACTATCCCTGCTTCAATATCAGATGATGATCCAAAAAGCTGAAATAGACCATGTTCATTAGAGCTATCATCCGCTCCAATTTTATTATAAAATACGTTAGAATATACTTCGGCAGATGGGACACCGTTGAAAGAAACATTATAAGCGCCTTCCGTGCGACTATTACACCAAGACGCAGCATCACTGAAAATATCGAACGCTCGCATACCATGATAGAATTCATTGTGATGGACCAGAAGATCTTCCTGATTTTCAGCTTGCAAACAATAGCTTAAATTATCGAAAGATTTGTTGTATCTAACTATATTACGGTATCCTATATTTGCCGGTGATCGTCCATCATGTGATGTTAAGTCTATGGCGATTGCATGATTTCCCCAATATTCTTTTTCGGTGATTCCGGGCCACCAGCCAGTTCTATAAACTTTTGACCACTCAATTATAGTATTACTTGCACCATCGGCAATCTTAATTCCATGAGAATAAGTTTCTTCAAAATTGCAATGATATATCCAAGTATTGTCAGAACCATATGCGTGTATGTGGCCGTTGTCACCTGTGGCGGTTTTGTTGTAACTATTCCGATAAAAATATACATCAATAATCGAGACATTATTTTCTAAATGAGGATTGTTCTCTCCGGCCCCCCACTGCATGGCCTCTTGCGCACTATTTTGCATTTTCATTCTTTGGATCGTAAAATATACATTTTGGGGTGTACCGGCGGGACTATATAAGGTTGTGCTATTCGAGGATGCTCCATCCCAAACAGGTCTCTCCTGTTTGTAGCCACATATCATGTATCTATGGGTATCGTCTGTACCTGTTTTCATTTGCAAGCCATATTCAGTATATTTTCCATCTCTAACAAGGATCGTCTTATTGCCTGAGGAAACTTTACTTAAAGCATCTCGGATTGTTTTGTAGACAGTGTAAGAACCAATCCCACAACTTCTAGTGTTGGGATCATAATCAGTGTCACCACTTTGACAATTGGTAGTGTTATCAACGAAATATTTTGTACCTAAATGAAATATTTTACCATTAGGGTTCTCATCGTTTACAATGGTATAACTTTCGGTTGTTTCATCTATTGGAAATGGAGTTTGGTCAAATATTCCGGCTGGTTTTCTATAATAATCTGTACGATCCTTCCAGTCATACGTCCCAGATTCCGCAAGATTGTAGGATACTGATATGATGACTACAATTATCGTAAAAAACAGACAATTGTAATAAAATCTAAATAAACTTGGGTTCATCTGCATATCTCCTTCTGTAGGGTATTAAGTTAATGCAGCATAATAGCCAAGCAAATTATATGCCGAAATGAAAAATAATTGAAAATATAAATATTATAAGTAAATCAGTTAGTTGTAGTATTTGAGTTGAATATCAAAAAACTGTCGTGCACATTTTTATAAATACACTGTACTATTAGAAACTTTTACACGGCGGTGGACCCGGAGAAGTTCGACCGATCCGGGGAGAAATAAAATAGGCTCTTCCTCTTGGAAAGCCCCTGCCAGGGCAGATAGTCGGAGGAAGAACCTATACATGATTGGAAGAGCCTAATGCATGTAGGTTGGTTGGGATTGCAATTACCGCGATCGTCCTGAAATATCGGGAAAAGACGCTATAAGGTCTTTTCCTTAGGCAAGTTGGCGAGATCATCAAAGATCTATGTCGCCAGCGGCAAGTGGAGTTATTGGAAGGCCATCTAATGGCCGCCCATGTACACATTTATTTACGAGTACCGCCGAAGTTCAGCATTGTGTTTGTAATAGGACTTTTGAAGGGCAAAAGTGCAGTCCTGATCAATCGGCGGATCATGGAGCACCGACGGGAAACCGGGCTATATTTTTGGGCTTGGGGATATTGTGTGAGCACAGTTAGTTTGGTGGAGACCACCATCCGTTGCGATACATCCGTAAGCAGGAAACAGCTGAATCAGGGCAAACTGAATTGGATCTTAAATAGTTCAACACAATGCCTAACAAGGGCTTTCCAGATATTGAAGCCTCTTTCGAGGGGGGGTTACCTTAGGCCTCCCGCTCTGCAGGAGGAGCCTTGCTTTGCTTAACCTACGAACATTTCACAAAATTCTCTTCCAAATACCTTTATGTTTTTGGCCTGACAAAAATTTTTTACTTTAGATAATAAGATAACATAGTATAATATTCAAATAATTGACTTTATAAATTTGTAGGTAGTTTGTAACCGTCCAACCCATTTATAGGCACCATTGACTTTTGCAGCGAACAATTCTATGTCGTCATCATCATTCACAGGTATCCTTTGAAGTACATAAGGATTTGAGATGTCATACCCAACAATTGTCGTAAAATTGAATTGATAGTTTAAATTTTTTAATAAAGCCAAAAATTTATTACAAAATTTATGTTCAAACAGTGGATAGGCGTATGGATAACAGAATTGTGTAATTGATTCGCCTAATTCGTTTTCAATTTCCTGTTTGGATTCTTCTAATTCTAAACGGATAAGCTCCCAGTTGTCCATATCGATTAACTTAGGATGTGTAACTGTATGAGAACCAAAAGATATACCATTGCTTCTAAGTTCTTTAATTTCACGCCAGTTTAAACAGTACTTATTTTTAAATAGCTTTCTTTCATTATTAATAAAGGAAGTGGGTAAAAATACGGTGGCAATTTGATTGCATTTTTTCATTATAGGCCATGCGTTAGTATAAAAATCACGAAACCCATCGTCGAAAGTTAAAACAATATTTTTTTTTGGATATCGGGATTCAATTTCATTATAAACTTTATCAATTTTAACAGTTAAAAAATCATTGTCAAATAGCCACTGCATCTGCTGTTCAAAACGTTTTGGGGAAGTTGATACTTTATAATAAGAATGTAATTTCTTTTCAGCCGAATTTGAAACGCTGTGGTACATGAGAATGGGAATTGTGCTATTTTTTTTAATGTAAAGCCACTCTCGAAATAAGGTGTAAAGCAAAATGGTGATAAGTCGGTCAGGTCTAATCATTTGAATCCGGTAATATTTTAAGCAAATAGTTAGTTTGAAATATCCAGCTGATATCAACCAATAATTATGAAATTAAATATTATCCAATAAGTCAATATATATATGTCGGTTATTATACCATTGATAATTTTTTACAAAATCCTTGGCTGCCATAGTCTGCTTTTCAGTCGTTATTGGATTGTCAATAAGTTCACATAGCCGATTTGCTAGGTCATTCTCATCTCCAGGTGTAAAAAATTTTACTACTTTATTATTAAAATAGAAATTGTCGATTTTAGTTCGAGAAATAATAACTGGAATTCCTACGGCCATAAACTCCAGTGATTTAGTGCTAAAAGCCTGGCCGCCAAAAGGGTCGTCGCGCTTAGGAATTATACCTATATTGGATGTTGCCATTAATTTTGCAACTTTATCAATACTTACAAAACTATTAATTATTACTTTATTTTCTAAATTTAACTCTTTAATTAAATCTCTTAGTGATTTCTCTCCAGATCCTCCACCATAAATGTGAAACTCATAATCAGGGTGCTGATTGTGTATAATATTGAATGCTCTTACAGCAATATCTAATCCTTGATGCCAATTTATTGTTCCAGGGTATAAGATGATTTTAGGATTTTTGGTATTGTGGACTTGTTTTTCCTTAAAGATTCTTTCATTAGGGAAATTTAAAATTGTAGTTAATTTTTTCTTAGGTACTGAACGGGACAATAGCGTTTTTTCCCATATGTGATTTGAAATAATCACATGGTCAGCGAACTTTGCTGAGAATTTTTCTATGGAAACGAGCATTTGAAAAAAAAATGATTTTTTCCCCTTGCTGAATTTGCTAGCAAAAAACTCTGGAACTATATCGTGAATATCCAAAATTATTTTACAGCCTTGCAGCTTTGGGATTATCGCTGCAAATACCTCAAAGTCGGGAACAGAATGAACATGAATAACATCGAATGGATTTTTCAAATGGCATTTTGTTACAAAGATTGTTGACAGGAAAAAAAACTTTAATACCCTATAAAGATATGAAAACATACTTCGTTCATTGATTATCCGCTTTTGTATCCTATAAACCCTTACTCCTTCAATATATTCTTCGCTCTCTTCATCACCTCGAAAAAGTGCGATCGCAGAGACTGTATGCCCTTCTCGAACCAATGTTTCGGCGTATCGCCGTACACGGTTATCTAAATCGTAGTAAGTATATGCCATCATACAAATATTCATAAATTTACTCTCGGCTTAAGTTTTTATTATTTGATTAATTATAAGACCATTAAAATTTATATGGCTTTATTAAATATCGTAGCATGTCCTCTGCAGTAGGAGGGCATCCAGGGATAAATATACCATGATGCTTTTTTGCGAACGATTTAGTGCAATTTCCAATACAAATAATCCTATTTTTAGTGTTTTGGCATTGTGGATTAGAGCCAATAACTATATCCGCCCCCAAAATTATATATTTCCATAGTCGGGATATCATCTGAAGCGTATAATAAAGATCCTCAAACGGAAATTTTTTTACTCTCATCAAAGTAAATCGACACATGGAGCAAGCCTTCGGATTATTCCATAAACGCAAATTGATGAATTTTTTAAATTGAGAAGTTTCTACCAATCGATTTATGATTACAGCATTATCAATATTATCCCCAAAAAAATTATTATTTTTTCCATTTTTGCCCACGAGAGAATAGGCCACATGATCAGGCAAATGAATTTTTAAAACCTGTGCTATGAAATAATCTATTTCGCAAGTGCTTTGACTAGCGACGAAATAATTATCAGAAAAAGCGTTTATTCCATCTAAAATTGTCAGATTAGGTTGAATAACTTGGTTTAGGTAAGCGATAGGATGGTGAAGTCCAATACGATGGAATCCCTTCTTCAACCCTGGCCGGAGTAATCCTTTCTGGTTTTTCATTGCCCCGGAGAATCCGGCAGCGGCACTGCGCTTCAAAATTGGAAGATTAATATAAGTTTTTTCCAAAGCAATGCGTGGTAATCTAATCTTACCATACTTCCAAGGAACAGGTACGGTCTCAGACTGATGAATATCTACTATATCAATCTTAAGTTTTCTTGCCAGTTCAAAGTAGCCGGAAACTCTAAAATTCTCTTCTGTAATCGTTCCCGCTGCAGGACCTTCACCAATTACAATGTCAACTTTATGGTCTATCCCCCTTAGAACCTCTACAACAGCTTCCACGACTTTTCGGCGAGTTATTTCACCACTGTTGTCTCGCACGGGAAATACAATGTTTGGTTTAAGAAATACTCCTCTTTTTAGATCGAGTTCACCCTCAAAGAAGTGCACAATCCTTTCGATTGCATTAATAATATTTCGATTTTCTTTAGCAACAAAGACAGTCACAATAGAAACGCTCAAAATTTTTTAATTACTATCAGTGAGTCGCTATGCCGCATCAAAGAATCGGCTGCGAGTTCTTTCAGGAATTTTGAGGAAATCAAAGACACGTTCAACATCCCGTCGCAATTGATCCGCGCTTTCACTCTGTTGTTGAATAATCATAGCCTCTTCGCGGCTTATCAACCCAGCACGAATTTGGTTTGACAAATACAGCCCCACTGTTGAAATGCCAAATTCTCTTTTATATGTATAGTCAAGGAGTGGCTCTAAAATGCAGTCGTATCGCCAACTCGTAGCACGATCCGGTTTGGTCCAACTGGTTTTCCTTCTCAGGATTTCTTCGATAGCTGAACCATCCCAATGCACATAATTGAAAAAATACACTGTCTCCGGACCTTCCTGTGGCGTTTTTATTTTAGAATATGCAGCAAAGGGTGGGTTATCAGGGAGTGGAAACTGAAATCGTTGGTCCAAAAGGCCTGCATAAGCCCTGGTCTGGTAGTAGACAAATCGCAACGTTTCTTTCCAATCAAGACGCTTGACTCTGTTCGTTAAAAATCGCATGCGGGAACCAGGGTTCCACAATTCATTTTGCGTAATACCGCTCAAAATGAAAGGAATTCGTTCTTTTACCGCCACATTATATAGCACAGCATCAATACCATAGTGACAGAACAGGCATTGCCCCCAAGTCGTTCCGGTCGCTGCAAGAGATGTTAAATGGTTGCGAAGCAATCGATACTCAAGGTTGCGCTTGGTCTCAATCCTTACAAAGTCAATATCAAGGCTTTTGCAGACTCTCTTGATATTATCGCGTGCTAAATCCACCATGAAAGGGAAATCGTAGCACACAGCTAAAACGCGGAGGTTAAGAATTTGTTTTGCATAATAGGCGACATAACAACTGTCTTTCCCGCCGCTAATACCTATGATGGCATCATATCGGTCGCCATCCTTAGAACCGAGTTTATCCTTAAGAGCAGCTTCGCCAAATAGCACTCTTTCACTGTAATTTTGACAAAGGGTGCAGATTTGTTGATCATCGAAATTAATGCCCGGGTATGAGCTCGGAATAAGGCAGCGTTCGCATATTAATGTTCGCATGATAATATTTTGATATATTATTTTTGGTTTGAAGATAAAGTTCGTCTAAGCAACTTTTTCAATTGGCACCTTTTTGATTTTATGTGCTGGAACACCTCCAACCACTGTGTAATCTGGCACATTCTGAGTAACGACGGAGTTGGCCCCAACAACTGCACCTCTCCCTATTTCAACTCCCGGCAGCAATACTGCGCCAGTTCCTATCCAAGCGTCCTCTTTAATTTTTATCGGTTCTTTTTTCGAGTTGACGACATCGGCTATCCTCGACCAGTTCGGGCGCGAGTGTATCACAAAAGTCACGCGTGGCGAAATAGCAACCCTGTCTCCAATGGTAAGATAGTTCACAGGATCCTTCATGTCGTCAATGATTACTATATCCTCACCAATATAAACTTCCTTGCCGATGTCATAACCACACTGCCTAAGTAAAAAAATGCGAACACCATTACCGGGAATAATTTTGGAGATTAGCTTGAGAACCTTTTTTTTAAATTTTAGGAGCGGCATAATTAAATCGTATTCGGTAATTTAAATAATGTGTTCTATCTCGTTTAGCGCGACAACGATCCGGTCGCGATCCTTGCTGGAAAGTCGATAATAATTGGGAATGCTCAACATAGTAGCTGCACAGCATTCGGATTGCGGGCAGTCACCTCGATACCCATACTGCTCAGTTGCAAGCTCTACGACCTCGTCCAAATATTTAGCACAATCAATGCCTTTATCGAATAGGTAATTTGCAGCCCGGTCCCTGGCTTCGCGAGAAGAAAAGCGAATCGGGAACTGGTAATAATTGGACCAACAGTCCGGCTTTTCCTCTGGTAATCGGATCTTTTCCGTATGAATATTCGCCTTGTAATATAGTGCGTTTTGCCTCTGTCGTTCGATGCTATTGATGAAATTAACCAACTTTGCATCTACGACTCCGAGGTTGATTTTGGCAGCTTTCTCCAATTCGAAACCTGACTTTGCGGTAAGATTCATTCGGCGATCGAGACGTTTACCGATCGGCAATCCAACCAAACCATACAATGGTTTTTGATAGCATTTAGATTTAATGTAAATCGTGATAGCATTAAGGAATTCTCTGATTAAGGCTCTATCATTGAAATTTTCCACTATGGAACTTATATCACTGTGAAGATCGCTTCCTTTGCAGAAAATACTGCTTCCCTCTCCTGCAGACAGATATTTGCCGGAACGAAAGGAAAAAAAAGACACATCTGATAAAAGGCCGGTGTAGACACCTTTGTAGCGGCTGAAAAGCGCCTGCGCGCAATCTTCGATGACCGGTATGGAATTAGAAGTGACCTTTGCGATAGCGTCCATGTCTGCAGGGTGACCGAACATATGAACGACAACAACTGCGGATATGTCTTCGATCTTACGAACAAGATCATGTGCTGAGAGATTAAAACTTTCGAGATCTACATCAATAAATTCTGGGATCATACCGGCTTGTCGAATAGCATCAAAGACGACTGGGCAACAGTACAGAGGGACCCCGATGTGAGAGCCTTTCTCAAGTCTCAGACCTTTAAGAATGGCATACAGGGATGCCCGCCCTGACCCCGTATGAATGGGGCGCGTGTCGAACAATTGACCCAACCTCTCACCATGGGCAGGAACAACACCTATGGCAGCACCGAAGGCCCGCAAAAGATCAGCGACACCATAGTCCCAATTATAGCGTGGAATAAGATTGCTCTGCAAATAAGCCATAGTTTACAAATCCCAGTATCAGGCAAGATGCTGATACAACCGTGTGCCGAGTGGTTCAGCTATCCAGTTCGGCATTTTTTTCCATGCTGCAGTTGCCGTTTTGTAGAGATGACTATCATCTTGGAGTGCGCTAGTCCATAGAACTTCGGGACAGAAAACACAAGAATCATGAAATGATGCTCCCCACTTTTCTTTATAGTGAATAAGACACTTGTTGGCCAGTGAGGTGGGTCTGAAATCAAGGAAATGATTCCCTTCTCGTTTAGCTTTTTCAATGGCATTCAAAGCCAACAAATAATCAGGGTATTCTTGCGTATCATCAAAGCCTTGCGGGCATTATACTTGTACTAAAAACCATTACTGTCTTAAGGAGTAAGGGAACGGCGAGTTAAACCTTTTAAGATTCTTGTACATCTTTGATCTGATTTACAGGCAATTTTAGTCATTGGCTTTCTAAAGTTAAAAAAATACCTAAAATTCAAGCAAATCATATCCTGGGTATCAAATTTTGCTGAATCGCTCGAGTGCTGATCGTCTGTTTTATAAATCCAATTACAGCGAGGTATATAGTTGCTCTTGTTATAAAATAACGGACCTATAACCAAGATAAAGGCTAATTAGAATTAAACCTGCTCCAGGCAAACGATTCCACCATTTAATGATCTTCGGATCTGGCGACCTGGCGCCTGGGCTAACAATGATTTGAGCATCGTAAGA
>Ga0207831_100386_pt1 | contig 16350 bp, 16 predicted proteins | sample TtanPargueraPR_7_FD_187741 | JGI IMG/M metagenome (GOLD analysis project Ga0207831, IMG submission 187741) | Aerobic enrichment media microbial communities from Bioluminiscent Bay, La Parguera, Puerto Rico - Tt and M1 (2) (SPAdes) | ecosystem: Environmental > Aquatic > Marine > Unclassified ... | reverse complement strand
TACTTGAAGATCTCGTTGCACTTTTTGCAAAAACGGACCTTCTTGCCGTCTTCGGTCTTCTTGTACCCGATCCGGGTCGGCTTGGTGCAAGCATCACAAACCGCCTGGACATTGGAAACATGGATCGGGGCTTCCTTTTCCACAATACCGCCGGGCTGATTGGCGTAGGGGTTGGCCTTGGTGTGGCGCTTGACCACGTTGACCTTCTCCACGAGAACGGCATCCTTTTTCTTGTACACTTTCAGGATCTTGCCGATCTTGCCCTTGTCCTTACCGGCGATGACCACGACCTTGTCGTCTTTACGCAGCTTAGTCTTCATAATGGTCACCTCCTACAATACTTCAGGAGCAAGGGATACAATCTTCATGAAACCGGCAGCGCGCAATTCCCTGGCAACAGGTCCGAAGATACGAGTACCAACGGGGTCCATGTTGTTGTTCAGGAGAACGGCAGAATTGTTGTCGAACTTGATGTAGGAACCATCGGGACGACCGATTTCCTTGCGAGTCCGCACAACAACGGCTTTCATGACAGCGCCCTTCTTCACTTTGGAATGGGGCATGGCCTCTTTCACAGAAACGACGATGATATCACCGACACTGGCGTAGCGCCTCTTGGAACCACCAAGAACCTTGATGCAGGATACTTTCTTGGCCCCAGAGTTGTCCGCTACGTCGAGTTTGGATTCAACCTGTATCATTGGCTATTATCCTCTCAACGCCTAAACGGCTTTTTCCAGAATCTGAACCAGATGCCATCTCTTGCGGCGGCTCAGGGGCTTGGATTCCACAATCTGCACCTTGTCACCGGTATGGCAGTCATTGGCCGGATCATGGGCCATGAACTTTTTGCGGCGACGGATGTATTTCTTCAGCAACGGGTGCTTGACCAGAGTCTCGACGCGGACGACAATGGTCTTGTCGGCCTTGTCTGAGATGACAACCCCGGTCAGGGTACGCCGGTTGCCTTCGTATTTGAACTCAGCCATGGGTTATGCTCCCTGTCTTTCCCGCTGGATGGTCAGGATGCGGGCAATAGTCTTCTTCACTTCACTCAGCTTTCCGGTATTTTCAAGCTGCGCGGTGGCGTGCTTGAAGCGAAGGCCAAACAATTCCTTGCGGAACTCGTCCAGCTTTTCAATCAGCTGAGCGTCGTCCATTTCACGAAGTTCCTTGACGTTCATTACTCAAGACCCTCCTTGACGACGATGGTGGTCTTGATGGGCAACTTGTAGGAGGCGCGCTTGAGCGCTTCCTTTGCCAAAGCAAGATCAACACCTTTAACTTCATACATAACCCGGCCCGGCTTCACCGGAGCACACCAACCTTCAGGTGCGCCCTTACCCTTACCCATGCGGACTTCCGCAGGCTTGGAGGTGATGGGGAAATCAGGGAAAATACGGATCCAGACCTTACCGCCACGTTTGATGTGACGCATGATTGCAACACGCGCCGACTCAATTTGCTGGCTAGTAAGTTTTCCGTGCTCCAGAGCCTTCAGGCCGATTTCGCCGAAGGCTACGCTGTTACCCCTGAGGGCCTTGCCTCTGTTGCGGCTTTTTTGCCGCTTCCGGAACTTAACCTTTTTTGGAGCGAGCATTACTGTTCTACCTCTTTGTCCAGAATCTCACCCTTGAAGATCCAGACCTTGACGCCGATAACGCCGTACGTCGTGGACGCAACAGCATAACCGTAGTCAATGTCCGCACGAAGCGTGTGAAGAGGCACACGACCGTCACGGTACCACTCACCGCGGGCGATTTCCGCACCCGCGAGGCGGCCGGCACAAGCGACCTTGATACCCTCGGCGCCGAATTTCCTGGCAAGGCCCACCGTACGCTTCATGGCACGGCGGAAGGCAACGCGGCGTTCGAGCTGCTGGGCGATGTTCTCAGCTACGAGCTGAGCTTCGACCTCAGGTCGACGGATTTCGTTCACTTCAATGGTGAATTCAGTTTTGAACTTGCTTCTCAATTCTTCGCGCAGTTTTTCGATCTCCACGCCCTTGCGTCCGATGATGATACCCGGACGTGCGGTATGGATGATCAGACGGATCTTGCCGCCAGCGCGTTCGATCTCAATGCGGGCTACGCCTGCTTGATACAGCTTTTTCTTGACGAACTTGCGCACCTGGTCGTCCTGGAAGACGAACGCAGGATAGTCCTTCTTGCTGTACCAGCGAGACAGCCAGTTCTTGTTATACCCCAGACGAAAACCGTAAGGATGTACTTTCTGACCCATGGCTGCCCCCTAAACTTCCTTGACCACGATGGTTATGTGGCTGGTGCGCTTGCGAATACGGTAAGCGCGGCCCATGGCCCTAGGCTGGATGCGTTTCCAGGTCGGGCCTTCATTGACGATGACTTTATCAACAATCAGTGCGTCCACATCGACACCGGGCTTCTGTTCCGCGTTAGCAACGGCGGAGTACAAAACCTTGCTCAAGATCTGCGCAGGCTTTTTAGGCGTAAAGCGCAGAATGTTCAGGGCGTCCTCAACAGGCTTGCCCTTGATGTTCTCGGCAACGATACGGGTCTTGCGAGGAGACACACGGATGAATTTTGCTACTGCTTTAGCTTCCATTTCATCTCACCTATTTACCCTTCTTCTTGTCGGCAGCATGGCCAAAGTAGGTCCTGGTGGGCGAAAACTCACCAAGCTTGTGGCCAACCATGTTCTCGGTCACGAACACGGGAATGAACTTACGACCGTTATGAACGGCGAAGGTCATGCCAACCATCTCGGGAATGATGGTGGATCTACGGGACCAGGTCTTGATGACCCGGCGATCATTATTTTCCTGAGCCGTGGATATCTTCTTGATAAGATGATCATCCACGAAAGGACCTTTTTTAAGAGACCTAGGCATACTTCAACTCCTATTTCTGTCCGCGCCGCTTCACAATGAGCTTGGAAGACGCTTTCTTCGTGTTGCGGGTTCTGTAGCCCTTGGCTGGAACGCCCCACGGGGAAACCGGGTGACGACCACCGGAGCTACGACCTTCACCACCACCGAGCGGGTGATCGATGGGGTTCATGGCCACGCCACGGACTTTGGGACGGCGGCCCAGATAACGATTGCGGCCGGCCTTGCCCAGGGAGATGTTTTCGTGGTGAATGTTGCCCACCTGACCGACTGTGGCCATGCAGGTAACGAGCACCTTGCGAACTTCACCGGAAGGCATACGCAGCAGAGCGTAGCGTCCTTCCTTAGCAACCAGCTGGGCATACGTGCCGGCAGCGCGGCAGAACTGCCCGCCACGGCCGGGATGCAACTCGATGTTGTGCACCACGGTACCGGTGGGGATGCTCTTCAGAGCCAGTGCGTTGCCGGGCTTGATGTCAGCGTTCTCACCAGCCACAATGGTGTCGCCCTGATTCAGGCCCACCGGGCAAAGGATATAACGCTTTTCGCCGTCGGCATAGTGCAGCAGAGCGATGCGGGCGCTGCGGTTCGGATCGTATTCGATCTCTGCGACCACAGCAGGCACAGCCAGCTTGTTGCGCTTGAAGTCAATCATGCGATACAGGCGCTTGACGCCACCGCCGCGACGGCGGGAAGTCACGCGACCATTGTTGTTCCTGCCTGCCTTTTTGGTCAGGCCCTTGGTCAACGATTTCTCGGGAGTGGTCCGGGTGACTTCCGCAAAATCGGAAATCGTCTGGAACCGGCGGCCCGGAGAAGTCGGCTTCAGCTTACGGGTAGCCATGGCTTACACTCCCTCGAAGAATTCGATTTTTTCACCGGCCACGAGCTTGACCATGGCCTTCTTGTAGCCGGACTCACGTCCAACCACGCGACCAAAACGCATACGCGGCAGTGCTCTTTTACGAATGATGTTCACGGACTCAACCTTGACGTCGAAGGCGGTTTCAACGGCCTTCTTCACCTCGACCTTGTTGGCATCGGGGTGAACGTAAAAGGAGACGTGATTGGCCTGCTCCTTGGCTTCGGTAGCCTTCTCGGAGATAACCGGCTTGAGCAATATCTTGGAATAATCCATGGCTATTTCAACCTCTCCTGAACGTCAACGGCGGCACCCTCGAACATTACCAGTTCGGGGTACAACAGCACGTCGTAAACATTAAGCTTCTCAGCCTCGACAACTTTGATGCCGGGAATATTCCTGGCAGAAAGAGCGAGATTTTTATCAGCTTCCTTCACGACAATCAAGGCTTTTTCCAGTCCCAAAGACTTCTTGACCTCTGCAAAAGCGCGGGTCTTGATCTCAGGCATGTCGATGCTCTTGACCACCATGAGCTTGTCTTCGGACAAACGGGAGGACAAAGCCATCTTCATGGCCAGTTTGCGGACCTTCTTGTTGACCTTGAATTCGTAGCTACGTGGCTGCGGACCAAAGGTGATAGCGCCACCACGCCACAGCGGGGAGCGCACGGAACCGGCGCGAGCACGGCCTGTACCTTTTTGACGCCAGGGCTTACGACCACCGCCACGGACCGTATTACGGGTCTTGGTGGAGTGTGTTCCGCTGCGTTTGGCAGCGAGCTGGGCCCTGACGACGAGCTGCAGGATCTCGGGCCGAATCTCGACCGCGAAGACCTCAGGAGCAAGCTCGATATTGCCCACTTCCTTCTTGTTCTGATCAAATATGCTCAGTTTCGTCATTGTAGATACCTCTTGCTCCGCTTAGGCGTTTTTGCGGATCATCACCAGGCCGTCCTTGGGACCGGGCACCTGGCCCTTGACCACGAGGATGTTCTCCTCGGGACGGACATCGACGATCTCGATGTTGGAAACGGTTACGCGGGCATTTCCCATCTGGCCAGGCATCTTCTTGTTTTTCCAGACACGGCCGGGGAATGTTGCGTTACCGACGGAACCGGGGGAGCGGTGAACCTTTTCCGCACCATGAGATGCGCGCAGGCCATGGAAGTTCCAGCGCTTCATAACGCCCTGGAAACCTTTACCCTTGCTCTTACCAGTAACCTTGACCTTTTCGCCGGGAGCGAAGATATCGACAGTGATTTCACTGCCCACCTCGTAAGCGGAAACGTCTTCAAGACGGAATTCCTTGAGGTGACGGAACAGGCCTTTGCCAGCCTTGGCCTGATGGCCTTTCTGAGGCTTGACGACCTTACGTTCCTCAATAGCGTCAAAACCGACCTGAATGGCGCTGTAGCCTTCCTTGTCCGAGGTTTTGACCTGCATCACCGGGCAGGGACCAGCCTGGATCACGGTCACAGGGCAGACAGTACCGTCTTCCCTGAACACGCGGGTCATGCCCAGTTTCTTTCCGAGTATACCAAGATTTTTAGCCATGATTCACCCCACTACAGCTTGATTTCAACGTCCACGCCGGCAGGCAGGGACAGTTTACCGAGGGCATCTACGGTCTGCTGGGTCGGTTCCAGGATGTCCAGCAACCGCTTGTGGATGCGCATCTCGAACTGTTCGCGGGACTTCTTGTCCACATGCACGGACTTCTGGACAGTCGTCCGATGAACATTCGTCGGCAGCGGGATGGGACCGGCAATAGCCGCGCCGGTGTTCCGGGCGGTATCGACGATCTCGGTTACCGCCTTGTCCAGAATGCGGTAATCGTAGGCTTTGAGCTTAATCCTGATCCGATCGCTCGTCATGGAAGCCATTTGGATTCTCCTTATTTGATCCGGTTGTTTCCACGATGACGCTGGAAGTCAAAGCTGCCGGGGTGTATCGGCTCGGCGTTTCCGCCCTGCGAGCCACCCCGGACTTTTGCTTGAAGACTCAGCGATCACACATCTATTGTTTCTTCGTAATCTCTTCTGCCAAGCTGGCCGGAACCTGCTCGTAGTGATCGAACTGCATCGAGAACGTGGCGCGGCCCTGGGTGCGTGACCGAAGGTCGGTGGCATATCCGAACATCTCGGACAGCGGCACAAAGCACCGGACAACCTGAACGCCCGTACGGGCTTCCATTTCGCCAACACGGCCGCGGCGGCCGTTGAGGTCGCCGATCACATCGCCAAGGTATTCCTCGGGAGTGACAGCTTCCACAGACATGATGGGTTCGAGCAATACGCCACCGGCCTGGCGGCATGCTTGCTTGATTGCCTGAGAACCGGCAATGTAGAAAGCCTGCTCACTGGAGTCCACGTCGTGGTACGAACCGAACACCAGCTTGACTTTGAGATCCACCACGGGATAGCCGGCAACAACACCGGCCTTCATGGCGTCTTGAATACCTTTGTCGATCGAGGGGATGTATTCCTTGGGAATAACGCCACCCTTGATCTCGTCCTCGAACTCGTAGCCCTTTTCCGGGTTGGGTTCGACTTCGATGACAACGTGACCGTACTGACCGCGACCACCGGACTGCTTGGCGTGCTTGAAGTCCACCTTGGCAGTTTTGGTGATGGTTTCGCGGTAAGCAACGCGGGGAGCACCCACGTTTGCGTTCACGTTGAATTCGCGCAGCAGACGGTCAACAATGATTTCCAGGTGCAGTTCACCCATACCGGCGATAAGGGTCTGCCCGGTTTCATCATCACTCTTGACGCGGAAGCTGGGGTCTTCCTTGGCCAGTTTGGCCAGGGAGTTGGTCAGCAAGTCGCGGTCTGCTTTGGTCTTGGGTTCAATGGCAACCTCAATAACCGGGTCGGGAATGTCCAAAGACTCCAGGACCACAGGTTTCTTGAGTTCGGCCAGGGTGTCACCGGTGGCCACGTTTTTGAGGCCGACTGCGGCAACGATGTCACCAGCGTACGCTTCCTTGATTTCCTCACGCTTGTTGGCGTGCATCTTCAAAAGACGACCAATGCGCTCTTTTTTGCCGGAAGCACCGTTCATCACGGTATCACCGCTACGGATAACGCCGGAGTAAATGCGCAGGAAGGTCAAGTGCCCCACAAAGGGGTCGGTGGCCAGCTTGAAGCCCAAGGCTGCCAGCGGCTTGTCATCTTCGCAGGGGCAGGGAATCTCCTCGCCATTGTCCGGGTTGATACCGGTCATGACCTCAATGTCCAGCGGAGAAGGCAAGTAATCGACAACAGCATCCAGCAGCGGCTGCACGCCCTTGTTGCGGAAAGCGGTTCCGCACAGGACCGGGCAAATGGTCAGGCTGTTGGTGGCTTTGCGAACGCCGTTCTTGATCTCTTCATCAGTCAGTTCTTCGCCGCCAAGGTACTTCTCAAGCAGTTCTTCATCTTCTTCGGCGATGGCTTCAATAAGCTCGCTGCGATAAAGTTCGTACTGCTCCTGAAGGTCAGCGGGGATTTCCTGCTCCAGATACTCGGTGCCCAGCTTGTGGGACTCATCATACACAAGAGCCTTGCCGGAAATCAGGTCCACGACGCCGACGAATTCGTCTTCCGCGCCGATGGGCAACTGAAGCGGCACGGCCTTGGAACCGAGCCTGGTCTTGATCATATCAACACAACGGAAGAAGTCGGCGCCGATACGGTCCATCTTGTTGACGAACGCGATACGAGGGACCGAATAACGGTCGGCCTGACGCCAAACGGTTTCGGACTGGGGTTCGACACCTGCAACGGAGTCGAAAACCGCGACCGCACCGTCAAGCACGCGCAGGGCACGCTCAACTTCCATGGTAAAGTCAACGTGGCCCGGAGTGTCGATGATGTTGATGCGATGATCACGCCAGAAGCAGGTGGTTGCAGCAGACGTAATGGTGATGCCGCGTTCCTGTTCCTGAACCATCCAGTCCATGGTGGCTTCACCGTCATGGACTTCACCGATCTTGTGGGACACACCGGTATAAAACAGAATGCGCTCGGTAGTGGTAGTCTTGCCCGCATCAATGTGGGCCATGATACCAATATTGCGCTGTTTGTCTCTAGGTACCTGTCTTGGCACAGCTCAACTCCGGAACTACCAGCGGTAGTGAGCGAAAGCCTTGTTCGCTTCCGCCATTTTGTGGGTGTCTTCCCGTTTCTTTACGGCTCCGCCACGGTTGTTGAAGGCATCCAGCAGTTCACCGGACAGGCGTGCGATCATGCCCTTTTCACCACGGTTACGCGCATAGGAAATAAGCCAGCGGATGGCCAGGGCAACCTGACGATCCGGACGGACTTCCATGGGCACCTGGTAGGTGGCACCACCCACGCGGCGGGACTTGACTTCCAGAGCGGGCTTAACGTTGTCCAAAGCCTTTTCGAAAGCCTTCAGAGGCTCTTCCTTGGTCTTGTCGGCCAATTCGTTGAGAGCCTGATAAAAAATTCTCTCGGCAGTGCTCTTCTTGCCGTCGAGCATCAGACGGTTCATGAAACGAGTAATGAGCTTGCTGCCATAGACTGGATCCGGAAGGATCTGTCTTTTGGGTACTGGACCTTTACGAGGCATTTTTTTCTCCTGTTTTTCCGAGGGGACATTATTTCGGGCCGCCTCAGCCCTACTTTGGCATCACTCCCCGGCAATTAGCGCGAGGGCTGGCCCTATTTGGGCTTTTTGGCACCATACTTGGAACGGCCGCGACGACGATCATCGACACCGGCAGTATCAAGAGAACCGCGAATGATGTGATAACGCACACCAGGCAAGTCCTTGACACGACCGCCGCGAATCAGCACCACGGAGTGTTCCTGAAGGTTGTGACCTTCGCCGCCAATGTAAGCGGTGACTTCAATTCCGTTGGTCAGACGCACACGAGCGACCTTACGAAGCGCGGAGTTCGGCTTCTTGGGGGTCGTGGTGTAAACCCTGGTGCAAACGCCGCGGCGCTGAGGGCACTGCTGCAAAGCACGGGTTTTCTTGCGCTTGACCTGCAGCTTACGCTGCTTTCTCACAAGCTGGTTAATGGTGGGCATGAATCCTCCAAAACGTGTTACAAACAATAATCCAACGGTAATCCGTCGGGCAAAGAGAACCGCTTGTATGCGCAAAGATTCCTCCTTGTCAAGGCTTTTTGCCTTGAGCGAGGGTATTCTTTGCACGACAAACACATAAAAAGGTTGGGGCAGCCTAACCGCCCCAACCTGATATCCCGCGCAAACGGGCGTATTACATATTTATATACGCTACTGGTTTTCCACAAGCAGCGGTTGATCTTCAAGATCCTCCAGGAACTTGTCCGGACGTTCCGCTTGTTCCGGAACGCTAATGGTGGATTCCTCGTATTTGCGGAAGCCAGTTCCTGCAGGAACCAAACGACCGACAATAACGTTCTCCTTGAGTCCGCGGAGATGGTCGGCCTTGCCTTTCAGCGCAGCCTCGGTAAGCACCTTCGTGGTTTCCTGGAACGATGCTGCCGAGATAAAGGAATCCGTGGACAGGGATGCCTGCGTGATACCAAGCACAAGAGGCTCGGCCACCGCGGCCTGAAGCCCTTCGGTAACAGCACGCTTGTTCTCGTCCATAAAGCGCTGCTTATCCACCTGCTCGCCCATGAGGAACGTTGTTTCACCCGGGTCCACGATATTCACTTTCTTCAGCATCTGGCGAACGATAATCTCAATGTGCTTATCGTTGATGCCGACGCCCTGGAAGCGGTACACATCCTGAATTTCTTCGACCAGGTAACGGGCAAGGTGTTTTTCACCCTTGATCTTGAGGATGTCGTGAAGCTCGGGGTTACCCTCAGTGAGCAGGTCGCCGGCTTCCACGAAGTCTCCTTCGGTAACCGTGATGTGGCGGCCCTTGGGAATAAGGTATTCTTTGGTGTCTCCCACTTCCGGGGTAACGATGATTTTGCGTTTACCCTTGGTATCCGGACCGTACGTGCAAATACCGTCGATTTCGGAACACACGCCGAGATCCTTGGGCTTGCGCACTTCGAACAGTTCCGCGACTCGCGGCAGACCACCGACGATGTCCTTGGTCTTGGAAGACTCACGAGGCTTACGGGCGATTACGTCACCTGCCTCAATTTCGTCTCCGTCCTTGACCATCAGAATCGCGCCGACCGGCATCTGGAAGGTTGCCGGTGCTGCGGAGTCCGGACGGACAAGCACATCGCCATCTTCACCAACAATGGAAATTGCCGGTTTGAAGTTGGTCGTCCTGTATTCCATAACCGTGAGCATGGAACGCTGCGTGCGATCCTCCTGCACGGTCTTGCCTTCGATAATGTCGTGGAAACGGACACGCCCCTTGACGTCGACAATGAACGGTTCCATGAACGGTTCCCATTCAGCCAGCGGCGTTCCTTTCTTGATGTCCTGCCCATCGGTGACCATGAGCCGGGCACCAGAAGGAAGCACATATTTTTCGCGCTCACGGCCCTGCTCGTCCACAATGCCTACCTGGCAGCTCTTACCGATGACCATGGTCTGGCCTTCGCGGTTCACGACTGTACGCATACGGGAGAACACGACCTTACCCTGGTGCTGCGACTCAATGGCGGACTGTTCGATTTCCTTGGATGCCGTACCACCGATGTGGAAGGTACGCATTGTCAACTGGGTGCCGGGTTCACCGATGGACTGTGCCGCGATGATACCCACGGTTTCACCAACGTTGACCAGATGTCCGCGGGCGAGGTCGCGGCCGTAGCACTTGGCGCAAACGCCGTGCGGGCTCTTGCAGGTCAGCACGGAACGCATGGTCATGGAGTTCACGCCATGCTTTTCAATGAGGTCTGCATAATGCTCGTCGATGAGAGCGTTGGCCGGAACGATAAGTTCACCAGTATCTTCGTCAAAGATATCAAAGAGCGTCACGCGGCCAAGCACGCGCTCGGCAAGACGCATCTTGATTTCACCACCCTTGACAAGGTGGCCGATCTCAAGTCCGTCAACAGTTCCGCAATCAATATCCGCAACCGTGACGTCCTGAACGACGTCGACAAGACGACGAGTCAGGTAACCGGAGTTCGCCGTCTTGAGCGCGGTATCCGCAAGACCTTTACGAGCACCGTGCGTAGAGGTGAAGTACTGCAACACGGACAGGCCTTCGCGGAAGGACGCGGTAATCGGGGTTTCGATGATTTCACCGGAAGGTTTGGCCATCAAACCACGCATACCAGCAAGCTGACGCATCTGGTCCTGGTTACCACGAGCACCAGAGGTCGCCATCATGTAAATGGAGTTGAAGCTGGAGTTGGGCTCGGTCTTGCCGGTGGCAGGATCTTCGAGCATATCCACCGAGATGTCCTTCATCATTTCGTTGGACACGTCGTTGGTGGTCTTGGTCCAGACATCAACAACCTTGTTGTATTTCTCAGTGCGGGTGATGATACTGTCCGCAAACTGGCTTTCAATCTGCTCCACTTCCGCGTGGGCCTTGGCAAGAAGCGTCTTCTTGGCTGCGGGGATCTGAATGTCCTTGACAGCAATGGTCACGCCGGCGCGGGTTGCATATTCGTAACCCACGTCCTTGATGCGGTCGCAGAGAATGACCGTAGCCTTGGTTCCGGCAATGCGATATGCGCCGGAAACGAGGGCGGCAATATTTTTTTTGTTCAACACGCAGTTGACCATCTTGAACGGCAGATTTGCCGGAAGAATTGCCCCGACGATAATACGCCCGGCAGTGGTCTCGACCAGTTCGCCGTCCATGCGAACCTTGATGCGTGCGTGCAGAGCCACAACACCGGCATCCACTGCGGAGATGACTTCACCCGGATCGGAGAAAATCATTCCCTCACCCTGCTCAAAGGAACGGGGCACGGTCAGGTAATACAGACCGAGCACAATATCCTGCGACGGGTTGATAATGGGAGTACCGTTGGACGGACTCAGAATGTTGTTGGAGCTCATCATCAAGACACGGCATTCGATCTGCGCCTCAACGGACAGCGGCACGTGAACAGCCATCTGGTCACCGTCAAAGTCCGCGTTGTATGCGGAGCAAACCAACGGGTGCAACTGGATGGCCTTGCCTTCTACAAGCTGCGGCTCGAAAGCCTGAATACCGAGGCGGTGCAGGGTCGGAGCACGGTTGAGCATGATGGGATATTCACGGATCACATCCTCAAGAATTTCCCAGACCACGAGGTCTTCGCGTTCAACCATTTTCTTGGCCGACTTGATGGTCGTGGCGATTTCCCGCCGCTCCAGCTCCGCATAAATGAACGGCTTGAAAAGTTCCAAAGCCATTTTCTTGGGCAGGCCGCACTGGTGCAGCTTGAGCTTGGGACCAACCACGATGACGGAACGTCCGGAGTAGTCCACGCGCTTACCGAGCAGGTTCTGACGGAAGCGGCCCTGTTTACCCTTGATCATGTCGGAAAGGGATTTAAGCGGACGTCCGTTGGTGCCGGTAATGGCACGGCCACGACGTCCGTTATCGAACAGCGCATCCACGGATTCCTGCAACATGCGTTTTTCGTTGCGGATGATGATCTCGGGAGCACCGAGTTCCAGCAAACGCTTCAAGCGGTTGTTGCGGTTGATCACGCGGCGGTACAGGTCGTTGAGGTCCGAAGTGGCGAAACGGCCGCCGTCCAGAGGGACGAGCGGACGCAGCTCGGGCGGAATCACAGGAATAACTTCCATGATCATCCATTCGGGCTTGTTGCCGGACTCCAGGAATGCCTCCACAACCTTGAGGCGCTTGGTCAACTTCTTTTTCTTGGTCTGGGACCGAGTGCTCTGGGACTCTTCACGCAGTTCCACGCGAAGGGTTTCCAGCTCAATGGCTTCCAGCAATTTGCGGACGGTTTCCGCTCCCATTCCTACTTCAAGCGCATCCTCGCCAAAATGCTCAATCACCTGAAAGTACTGATCTTCGGAGATGATCTGATGCTTCTTGAGCGGGGTTTCGCCGGGTTCAAGCACGATGAACGAGTCGAAGTACAGAACCTTTTCCAAGTCGGCCATGGTGATGTCCAACAGGGTACCGATCTTGGAAGGCAGGGTTTTGAGAAACCAGATATGGGCAACAGGCGCGGCCAGCTCGATATGGCCCATGCGCTCACGGCGAACCTTGGAGGCAATAACCTCAACGCCGCATTTTTCGCAGACGATGCCGCGATGCTTCATGCGCTTGTACTTACCGCAGTTGCATTCGTAGTCCTTCACAGGACCAAAAATCTTGGCGCAGAAAAGACCGTCACGTTCAGGTTTGAACGTACGGTAGTTGATGGTTTCCGGCTTTTTAACCTCGCCGAAAGACCACTCCCTGATTTTTTCCGGGGAGGCGATGGAGATTTGCATCGCCTTGAGGCCCTTGCCTGCCAGGGCGGCATTGGGGGCTCCGCGCAGAGTGAACAGATCGTCCAGCGTCATCTGTAGTCCCTCTTGCTAGATGTTATTGCATGCCCGACCGGACAATATCCGGCCGGGCCTTGTCAACTCGTTACGATCCCGCTAAGCGGCGGGACGCTTACGGTACGGTCCTTCGTCAGCACTGCGGGCAGGCTTTTCTTCCTGAATCAGATTCACATCCAGGCCAAGGGACATCAGTTCCTTGATCAAAACGTTAAACGATTCCGGCAGGCCGGCTTCCAGGAAGTTGTCGCCCTTGACGATTTTCTCGTACATTTTCACACGGCCCTGCACATCGTCGGATTTGACGGTGAGGAACTCCTGAAGGAGATAGGCCGCGCCATACGCTTCAAGCGCCCATACTTCCATCTCACCGAGACGCTGACCACCGAATTGGGCCTTACCGCCCAACGGCTGCTGCGTGACCAGTGAGTAGGGCCCTGTAGAGCGGGCGTGAATCTTTTCGTCAACCAAGTGGTGCAACTTGAGGATGTACATGACGCCGACCGTAACCCTGTTATGGAAGGGTTCGCCGGTGCGTCCATCGTACAGGATGACCTTGCCGTCCGAGGGCTGTTTGGCCCGTTCCAGCAGGTTCCAGATTTCCTCTTCACGTGCGCCGTCAAAGACCGGCGTCTTGGTGACGATACCTTCGTGGCGTTCGCGAACAGCCGCAATGAATTCTTCGTCGTTCAGCTCATCCACAAGATTATTGATGGTCTCGGACCCTAACATGTCCTTGACCTCTTCGCGGACCTGCTTGAGAGCCACGCCTTCATCAATCATCTCATTGAGCTGGCGACCAAGCATCTTGGCAGCCCACCCCAAGTGGGTTTCCATGATCTGCCCGATGTTCATACGGGAAGGAACGCCCAAGGGGTTGAGAACGATGTCCACGGGCATGCCGTCGGCAAAGAAAGGCATATCCTCTTCCGGCAAAATGCAGGAGACAACACCCTTGTTACCGTGGCGGCCTGCCATCTTGTCGCCCACGGCCAGCTTACGCTTAACCGCGACATATACCTTGACCATCTTGATAACGCCCGGAGGCAGGTCGTCACCTTCAGTGACTTTTTCCCGCTTCTGGTCATAGACGGTCTTGATGAACTTGATCTGATTTTCATAGTCGGCCAGCATTTCACGTACAGCATCGTTACCGCCCTTATCAAAGACTCCAACCAATTTCTTGACCGGAACTTCATTGAGCATTTCGGCAGTAACAACATCACCGGGCTTGCCGACGATGGCCTTTTTGGAACCCACCAATTCCTTGGTGAGTTTGGTTCCCTGCACCACTTCCGCAATTTTCTTGCGAGTATTCTGGCCCAGAGCCGCAATATGCTTGGTTTCCTTCATGTCGAACTTGGCCAGCTCGAAATCCTCGATGTTGCGGGTACGGTCATCCTTGTCGCCGGAACGGCGGTTGAAGACCTTAACATCCACAACGGTACCTTCGATTCCCGGCGGAACCTTCAGGGAGGTGTTCTTCACATCCCGGGCCTTGTCGCCGAAGATGGCGCGCAAAAGCTTTTCTTCCGGGGTAAGCTGTGTTTCGCCCTTGGGCGTGATCTTACCGACCATGATGTCGTCGGGTTTGACTTTGGCTCCGAGGCGGATAATACCGCACTCGTCGAGGTTGCGAAGCATTTCCTCGGAAACGTTGGAAATGTCCCGCGTAATCTCTTCGGGTCCCAGTTTGGTGTCCCGGGCCACAAGTTCGAATTCCTCCACATGGATGGAAGTATAAACGTCCTCCTTGACCATGCGTTCGGAAATGAGGATAGAGTCCTCGTAGTTATATCCGCACCACGGCATGAAAGCGACAGTGAGGTTCTTACCGAGTGCAAGCTCACCATTATAGATGCTTGGGCCATCGGCAAGCACATCGCCCTTTTTGATTTCCTGACCGACCTGGACGCGGGAGCGCTGGCCAAAACAGGAGTTCTGGTTGGACTTGTGCCACTTTTGCAGCTGGTAGTGCTTGGAGTCGCCCATTTTCGGAGCGACTGGTTTGTCATAGTTGACGATGACGCGTTCGGCGTCCACGTAATGGACGACACCGTCTTCTTCCGCAAGGATGCAAGCGCCGGAGTCTCTGGCAACTGCTGCTTCCATACCGGTTCCTACCAAAGGCATGGATGCCCGGAGCAGCGGCACAGCCTGCCGTTGCATGTTGGAACCCATAAGAGCGCGGTTGGCGTCATCGTGTTCCAGGAAGGGAATCAGGGCAGCAGAGATGGAGACGGTCTGGCTCGGACTGATGTCCATAAGCGTGACGTCTTCCCTGGGAGCCATGAGCGGGTCGCCATACTGACGGGACTGGATACGGGAATTGACAAGGTCACCCTTTTCGTCCAGCACCGCGTTTGCCTGAGCAACGATCTCACCACCCTCACGGGTTGCATCCATGTAGACGATCTCATCGCTGACAGTACCTTCCTTGGCAAGACGGTACGGCGTTTCAATGAAACCGAAATCGTTGACCTTTGCATAACAGGTCAGGGACACGATAAGACCGATGTTCGGACCTTCCGGCGTTTCAATGGGGCAAATGCGTCCATAGTGCGAGGTATGCACATCGCGGACTTCAAAGCCAGCGCGTTCGCGGGTCAGACCTCCGGGTCCGAGAGCTGACAGGCGGCGCTTGTGAGTGACCTCGGAAAGCGGGTTGGTCTGGTCCATGAACTGTGAGAGCTGGGAAGTACCGAAAAACTCCTTGAGCACGGCGGCAACCGGCTTGGGGTTGATCAGGTCGTGCGGCATAAGGGTCGCTACTTCCTGCAGGCTCATGCGTTCCTTGATGGCCCGCTCCATGCGCACCAAACCGATGCGGTACTGGTTTTCAACCAGTTCGCCGACCGGACGGACACGACGGTTGCCCAAATGGTCGATATCATCGGCCGGGCCATGAGTGTCCTTGAGGTGCATCAATTCCTTGAGTGCACGGAGTATGTCTTCATTGGTCAGGGTGCGGGTGTTCTGGTCCACATCCAGCTTGAGACGCGAATTCAGCTTGTAGCGTCCCACCAAAGAGAGGTCATAGTAATCGGAACTGCGGAACAGGTTCTCGAAGAAACTGGCCGCAATCTCCGGAGTAGGCGGAGAACTGGGGCGCAGACGGCGATAGATCTCAATCTGCGCCTGTTCAATGCTGGTGGTCTTGTCCAACACCAAGGTATCGCGCAAAGAAGAGGAGACGTCTGCGCCGAGAGTATGCAGCACGGACAATTTCTTGATCTTGTTCTC
>Ga0207831_100377_pt1 | contig 16541 bp, 9 predicted proteins | sample TtanPargueraPR_7_FD_187741 | JGI IMG/M metagenome (GOLD analysis project Ga0207831, IMG submission 187741) | Aerobic enrichment media microbial communities from Bioluminiscent Bay, La Parguera, Puerto Rico - Tt and M1 (2) (SPAdes) | ecosystem: Environmental > Aquatic > Marine > Unclassified ... | reverse complement strand
GTCCCGCCGCTTTTGGCCGGAGTGAGCGGATTCGTCGTTATGCAGTGCGAACAGGCGAATTGTTGAATGTTGAAATTCCATTGCAGTTGGAATTGGCCGCCATGCTTTCCCAATTGGGATGTGTGTCTCTTGATCCTGAAATCGTGACAAAAATAAATGGCGGATTGAAATTGACGAGGGATGAAGAAAAGGAGTTTGCAACGCATCCTGACGTTGCCAAAAGACTTATTTCTCATATTCCCCGCCTTGGAACCATTTCAATGATCATAGCGAGACAACATGATGATTATGAAGGCAACCCCGGTATGTTGCTTGAATCCCGAATCCTCAAGGTTGTTCAGGATTATGATTTTTTGCGGCAGTCTGGCCAGGATCATGATGCTGCTATTTCCATGTTGCAGAAGCAGGCTGGAAGGTATGATCCGGACGTACTTGCCGCTTTGACGGACGCTGCAAGCCTTGCTGAATACAAAGCTGTGACTCTTCAGATTTCTATGATTTCAGAAGGGATGATTCTTGATCAGGATATTATGAATGCCGAAGGCACAGTCTTGTTGATGGCCAAGGGGCAAGAGTTGACGGAAACGGCTTTGGGACATTTGAGGAAGTCATACCATCGCGGCAAAATACCTGAAACCGTTGAGGTGTTGCGTAAAGTTTGAACGGATATAGAACGAGTGCAGGAGGTTAGGGATGAATGAAATAAATCGACCGCATTCAATGGAGGCTCGGGAGAACTTACTCCGTGAGGCCGAGAACGTTTTGCAGCAGATCATGGACAGTGGAGTTGCCGAAGACTCCATCGCAGAGCAGATGCAACGCTTCAAGGCCGGTTTTGCTTTTACCCGCTTGGCCCGTCCATGCACCCCCGGAGATGGAATTAAACGCATACCGGTTGAAGATCGTCCCCGGTTAATAAGTGTTTTTCATCGGGCCATGGGTGTAGGCAGAGTGACAAAATTTGTTCCGGCATCGGGGGCGGCGACCCGTATGTTCAAGTCGTTGCTTGCCCTTTATGGTCGTGGCGACCAAGAAGATTGTTTACAAGGAGAAGATGCCGACAGCCTGTTCGGCAAAGTCTTTTTTGCCTCGTTGGACAAGTTCGCTTTTTATGGTGAGCTTGCGGATGTGATGGACAATAATGGCGTCAGTCTGGCCCATTGCCTTGCAAATGCCGATTACAAAACCATTTTGCGTTATACCCTGAAACCAGAAGGGTTGAATTATGGGCAACTCCCGAAGGGGCTGATTCCTTTTCACAAGTATAAAAAAGTTTCGCGAACACCTTTTGCCGAGCACGTGGCAGAAGCTGTGGAATATGCAACCGACAATCAGGGCAAGGCCCGTATTCATTTTACTGTGGGGCCGGAGCATCGTCAGGCGATAGAAAAACATGTTTCCAGAATTTTGACGAGTTATCCTGATATCCGTTTCGAGGTGTCATATTCGGAGCAAAAGACACAAACGAATACCATTGCTGTTGATTTGTCCAACGAAGGTTTTCGCAGCAGGGACGGGAAATTGCTTTTTCGTCCTGCCGGACATGGTGCCTTGCTGGTCAATCTTAATGAATTACAGGCGGACCTGGTCTTCTTGAAGAATATAGACAACGTGGTTCCCGACAGGCTGAAGGGAGATACGTTTGAGTTTAAGAAAGTGCTCGGCGGGTTGTTAGTTGAACTTCAGAACAAAACCTTTGATTACGTGCGATTGTTGAAGAGAAGTCTTCCTGATGGAAAAATGCTCTCAGCCATGGCTGAGTTTGCCGTGTCAGATCTTTCCATCGTTTTGCCCGAGAATTATGCTCATATGACCGGTGAGGAAAAGGCTGAGTTCTTTTCGGTGATGTTTAACCGGCCCATGCGGATATGTGGAATGGTCAAGAACCAGGGGGATCCCGGCGGAGGACCATTTTGGGTATACGGAACAAACGGACTGGCAACTCCCCAGATTGTGGAAAAAAGTCAAGTGGATCTTGATGATTCCTCTCAGGCCGCGTGCCTTGCCTCCGCAACCCACTTCAATCCTGTGGATATTGTTTGCGGCGTTCGGGATAGTGAAGGCCGTCCTTTTGATCTTATGGAGCGGATTGATGAGGAAACAGGTTTTATTTCCATCAAGTCCAAAGACGGTCAGGAGTTGAAAGCCCTGGAGCTTCCTGGGCTTTGGAATGGTTCCATGGCGGACTGGATCACTGTATTCGTCGAGGTTCCGCTCAGTACGTTTTCTCCGGTCAAGACCGTCAATGATCTTCTCAAGCCTGAACACCAACCATAATGCTACCGGGCCGCGATCGGGAGGGCATGTTTATGCGTCGCATACGAAAACAGCGAAAAACATACATTGTCGACAAACCTTTTCAGATTGGATTTATTAAAAAAATATCAGTGTTGGCATTGCTTCTAGTTACTTCTTCTTTGATATTTTTTGCATTATCATATCACCTCTACGGTGAAGGAGCTGTTCCGGGAATTAATCCCTTGTACGACTCCTCAAAGGCCACGATGGACTCTCTCCTTCAATACAGGACTGCTTTTGACATCCTATGGCCGGTTATGGCCATTTGCCTATGCTTAATACTGCTGATCACATTCATATATGGCGTGATTCTGTCACATCGAATGGCCGGTCCCTTATACCGGTTGCAACAGGAGTTGGCTCAACTTGCGGCGGGTGTACCGGGAAGAAACGTTGTGCTACGTCAAGGAGACGAGTTTGAATCGCTTTGTAAAGAAGTTAATAATGTTAAACAGCAGTACCGTACAATGCTGGATGGAATTCAGCAGGCAATAGTTGCATTGAATACTGATGATTCCATAACAGCCATAAATGGGTTGACTTCGTTACAGACTGCCAAAGAAAAATGAAAATAGTATTCAAACGTTTTCTTGGCCTTACATTGCTTCTATGGGGAGCGTTCCTATTATTGGCGTATGAAGGGAACCTTCAAAAAGCCTGTGCCCAGTCTGTTCGCTCAAAAGAAATGATCACGGGTATGTTGCAAGCATTGAATGACGAGCAATCGGACCGTGCTGAAGTGATGGCTCGGGAACTTTTGCAAAAATATCCAAGAGTCAGGGAAGTGAGTGAGGCCTACTATGCTCTTGGAATTGTGGCCTTGCGGAAAGAACAGTTCCGAAATGCCAGAAAATTTCTTGAAACGTATGTGACCATGGGAGGCGTAACCACATATCGTGTTCAGGCCCGCCGTTTGTTACGGTTGCTCTTGCATGATGATCATGAAGGAAAACCCCTGGCGCTTTTTCTGGAAAGTGAGCGTTGCCTGAAAAATGATCGCCCTCTGAAATCGTTGCGCCTGCTCAAGGAGTGTCTTGCTCAATATCCCCGGGCAGCCATTTCAGCAGATGCACTCAACAGTCTCGCCTATGTCTATCTGGTGAGCCTGCACAATTATGAAGAAGCCGTTGCCACTTATCGGAAGCTCATGCAGGAACACCCTGAGGATTCCTATGCCGACAACGCCCTTTATGGAATTGCCCGTTGTTTGGAATTGCTGGGACAGAAAAATACTGCCCGGAAGTTTTATGGTCAGTTGAAAAAAAAACACGCAGCTCTTGGCGTTGATTTAGGTGGTTACTCCATTCCAGCCTTGAATGAATACTCTCGTGCATGGCATCGGAGGGCCTCTCTTGGGTTGAAGCGTTTGGAGCAGGTGTCCCCGTCTGTGGGGGCGGGCATGAGCTCCAAATTCTTTTTGACCGGCTTTGGAGACCGGTTGGTGGTTGAAAGCCCTGCCGGCAGCAAGAAGTATCAAAGATTATGGAGGCTTTTGGAAAGAGACCAAATGCCTGTTCGTTTTATCGAATTTACCTTGAATCGAAAGGTCAGAGTAACTTGGGAAAACAGGCAGGAACTTCTTTCTGCTGCAAGCCTTGGTTATGCTCCTGTAATCATCTTTCAGTATTTTGATGAAGACTTGAGCCCGGATTTTGTACAACGAAATGTTGCCGGATATTACGCTTTTATTCGCCAAAAGTTGGTGCCTCTGCTTCAGGGAATTCCGGAACCGTTCATATTGCTGGAGGCCGAATTCAATCGTGGAGGAGTTGATCAATGGGCCGGATGGAACGCTGTAGCCATAAAGGCCATAAATATTATTCGGGAAGAGCTCCCATCTGCAAAAATCGGATTGACCATTGGCGATTGGAATTTCGCAGGACGGGAGAACCTTGAAATTTCCATGGGGAAGGTCGCTCCATATTGCGATTTTCTTGGATACCAAATCATGATTTCTTCTGTTGAAGAGAACCGTATACAGGATCCTCCGGGGCAGCTGTTGGACCGGGTGCTCGATTTTGCGGATTATTTGCGTCAGAAGTTCAACAGGCCCTTGCTCATTGGGTACATGGGAATCTCCAGCTTGGACGGGTGGGAGCAGATTCAGGCCGAATGCCTGGAGTCCTTTTTTCGTCATCGACGGGATTTGATGCATTTGGGAGTTTTTGGGGTGGTCTATTTTTCGTATGTTGATGATCCAGAAAAGACTGGGTGGTTCGGGCCTGCTGAACGGATGTTTGGGCTTGTTGATGCCGAAGGAGAACGAAAACCGGCCTGGAACGTTTTTTTAGCCAATGCCAAAGAAATCATGAAGGAGGAGGGCAGTATTGGACTAGAGAAAGCACCTCTTGCGTGCCCTCTTCAGGTAAGTCCTTCTCCTGCGAACCCTGTTCATTTCCGGCACGAGTTTCAACGACCGAGGTGCTGGCGATTAACAATACTCGGCAAAAAGTCTGGAGCCTCAAGAACGTACCAGGGCTTTAGTCAGTCTGTTCATGTTTCCTGGAAGGGGCATGCAGATAAAGGTCGATTTGCCGTAGAGCCGTGTCAGGGCATACTTTCTATTCTTCCCGGTAGGGAAAAGATTTCTTTTCCCCTCAAGATTAAGGAATGCAATTTCTCGGTTGTCAGGTTGATGCAATCTCACAGGAAGATTCTTTTTGCCGAAGGCCGTTCCTCGGATTTGCTGGACTCCAAAACATTTGTTCGACGCTCTTCGAAGGCTTATTCGGGTTTTTATGACATGCATATGAAGTGGGGAACAGCTACAAAAGGAACAACGTTTTTCATTCCTTGTAAAAAAACGTTATTGATGCGACAGGGAGATGCTCTGGTTTTGCGTTTTAAAGAGGTTGATGTTGCAAGCTCCAAAGTCAGTGTGAACGTTTTGACTGAGTTCGGCAGTATCCCGTTTTCCATCGTTCCTGCTCTTTATCGGGACGCGGGAAAAGGGTGGCGAAACCTCAGAATTTACAATCGAGACATCGTGCTGGGACTTTTGTGGAAATACGACAAAAGCGTTGCATCCGTTCATCTTAAAGGGCTGGCTTTTAGAAGCCTTTCCCAAGGGCAGATTCAGGTTGACGACGTTGCCGTCGAGCAGGCTCGGCAAGGAGTTTCAACAAAGGTCATTCCATATATTTCTCTCCCCCCGAATTTTTTAGAGCCGAAAACCCATGAAGAGGATCCCGGCCATATACGATTTTTTCCCCAGCGATGATTACCGACTGAATGCCATTCCTTTATACTGTCCGTTAGAGGGTAAGGTGAATCCCGCATCATTGCCTATGGTTATTGAATTGAAGCCCTTTGTTGCAGGCGGGGTGCATTTTTGGGAATACCTCTGGCCGTCAATAACAAGCTCCAGCGTTGATTTCGTCCATAAAAGTTGCACCGAATGTACTGTCCCTTTTTCCCATGAGGAAATGTCTTCTCCGGTAACGCCGGAAATCTCACCTTGTTCCCAACGGATGGCCTGGAGAAAGCCCGTAGGTGTTTTCTCTATGAAGATTGATCCATTATCCCAGGAACTGCCAAGTAAGCTAAGGAGAACTCTTTGTTTGCCATCGTTGCCTTCCCAGTGCGGGACAATGGAAAATGATGTGGTTCCTGTTGTGAAGCCCCGGTCTCCTGTTTCAGGCACCGTGGTCATAAAGTAGCTTTCGTCTCCCGAAATTACACCTTTTTTACCTCCTGTTGTTTCATTTCGAATGCCTGATTGATCCAAGTCATACCAATAGGATGCCAGCACAGGAGCGTTACCTTTACGATAATTCTCGTTGGCCGTTTTGCTGTTGATTGGTCCTGCGTGCACCATCAGATCATCGTATATTCCAGGCGCAGGGAAACTGTTTTGGTGGTCTGCTCCTAAATGGAGGGTTTTGAAGTCAGCCTGGAAAGGACGTGGCAATTCTGTAGTGGCGTATGGTTGGCCATCAAAAAATAGTTGTAGATTTTTTCTGTCCCAACTTATGATTATCTGATGCCAGCTTTTCGCAGCCAAAGAGAGAGAAGGGCCTTCGGCCATACTCAGGAAATCGTCATTTCCGAACAGAATTGTTCGTATAGTACTTTTTGACGTGGTTTCGATGAACAAGGTGTTTTTATTCCATTTGGGGCCCTTGGCCATGACAAGCATTCGTTTTTCGACCTTTTTATCGCCCCATTCAGGACGGAACCACAACGATAACGCCCCTTCGCCAAGCTTCCCCTTGCTCTGTATCCGGTATTTCAGACGGGTTGCAGGATCAATAGTCAATACGGTTTGTCCATCTTCTTTTTCAACGCTGAGGTTGGATCTTTCCGTAATCCATGTATCGGGAAGTCCCGGGATAAGTGACTGATCTGTTGTCGCAGAAAATCCTTTTCTCAGGAATTGTGAAGCTTGTCCCGAGTCGAAAAAGGTTGCTCTGATGGACTGAAAATGGACGAGTATGGGGTTAGTCCTGATACCTTCCTTGAAGTCCACATGCTTTTTGATCAGCCGTTTTTCCGCCAGTTGCGCGGGAATTTTTCCATCTGGGTCCGAAAAGAATTCATGAGCCTGGATAAGCCAGACGCCGTCGATTCCTTCTACCTCCTGCTTGACATCCACAAAGTCAAACGCCTGTATGATGCGATTTTTTGGAGATGTCCCAAAGTAATATGTAAAGGGTTCGTAAATCCAGGGAGCACTCAGGACAATGGCCTGTCCGGGGTGGATGTTTTTTTTGACGAATTGAGCAACGTCCCTCCATTGTTCCTTATCAAAGGTGGTATAATAGTTCCATAGACCATGGGCTGTCCCTGCAAGGAACAGCAATGCCACAGCATAGCCCAGCCGGGCGGGGGACAACCCGGTAATGAGCATTCCCAAAAAAATGCAGAATCCTGGTAAAAACTGAATGGCATAGCGTTCCACATAGATGGGGGTAATCAATAATGAGAGGGAAAATGGTGTAACAACGGCACCCAGAAACCATAGTCCAAGGAAAATGGGCGCATGCTTTGATTTGCCCTTGATGTTTCGTTTGTTCTTGAGTGCGGGAATGAACTGGATAACGAGCCAGGCCATGATGCCTAGAATAACGGCGACAAGGGGCAACAAACCTCCGGATAATTGGATGAATGTCCTGTAGGCAACGTTGATATCCGGTACGAGTACCCATGATCCGGGGCCTTGCCCACCCAATTTGGCCAGAACCTGCTTGAGCAGGAAGTACATCCAGGGACTGAACAACAGGAGAGCCAGAAAGTTTACACCTATCCATGCCCCGATTGTTCGCCATAGTTTTTTATCCCACCAATCGAGTGTGAAAAGGAAGAAGATTTGATGAAATAAAATGATGAATACTGTGAACGTATGCGTGTAAAGCATCAACGCTACAGCGGCTGCATAGTAGAGCGTGCGCCCTTTTGTCGGGTTTTCCAAGTACAAGAGCAGAGCATGGCAAGACATTAGAATGGCGGTGAGAAGCAGCGTATAGCTTCGGGCCTCTTGGGAAAAATTGATTCCCATGTACGAAACCGCCATGAACAGTGCTCCCCAAAGAGCCCCGCGGCGACCGCCGAGGCGACTTCCCAAGGCATATGTGAACCAGACTGATGTGATACCGAAAAGAGCCGATGGAAAACGAAGTGCTGCTTCGGATATGCCGAACAGTTTGGCCCAGGCGTGCAAGAGAAATAAATATAGTGGCGGATGCACGTCACGAGCGCAGTATTTAATGATTTCTTCAAAGGATTTGACGGCGTAGGTGACTGTCTGTCCTTCATCGATCCAGAGACTTTCTCCTCCGAGATCATAGAGGCGGAGTATGGTTGCCAATAAAATGATGGACCAGAGACTTAAGTCGAAATGGAAACGGCGTTTTGACATGTTGCCCCCTGTCCTCTTTTTATTCGGCCATCGTTTCAAGCATGATCATTTCTTTGGCCACATCTCTCGGGTTCATTCCTGAAGCCAGAGCTTTTTTCAAAAGTTGTTGTATTGATTCCGTGGCCTGTTTCCAGTTGGAGGGAGATTCATTCAGACGCCTGATGGAAGGAGCGCCTTTGCCAGCCTTGTAAAGAGCTTTTGCCGGAGCCGGAGTCATGGCAGGCAGAGAGGCACCATAAAAGGCCGCTGAAGTTCGCGCAGGAAGAAGGTAGTTGTTTTTAAGGCGTCTGAATTGAGACAGTGTAGAGGTCAAATATTCCAATAACAGGAGCGCTTCCTTGGGGTGTTTGGTCTGGGCATTGATGACATAGCCGCGTGACCATATATAGTTGGTGGGTTCAATGCCAGCGTTTGCAACTGGAAGGTAGCCAACTTCTACATCTTCCGGGATGACCGGAAAGCCCGTTTGTTTGCTTTTGCTCAGCAAATACCAGACGTAGTTGCCGTTGATCGACAATCCTGCTTTTCCCGAACGAAATTCTCCTTCGGCTACAGCATGAGTGAATTTTTCGTAGTCAGGCTGATTCTCGTTTATCAATATGGAAAAAGCATTGAATGCACGAGAGTGGGCGGTCATTCTGTCATTGCATTTTGTGTTGGCAAGCTCGATCTGAAGCAGGGTATAATAGAATTTTGCAAGATGAATTCCCTGAGAAGGAAAGATGACCCCCTGAATCCCATGGTTTTTGTGAATATCCCGAGACTGGGCAATAAGCTCGTCAAGGGTGGAGGGAAGTCCTGCTCCCGACAATAGCTCTTTACGACCATACATATACTGAATGCCTATCAGTGAGGGGATACCATATAAATGTCCCTGATATGAATACGATTTGAGGAGTGAAGATACGTAATCCCTTCTATCTGGTTCCGGGAGAGTGGCAAACCAATCGTCGAGTGGGAGCAACTGGCCCTTGGAAGCAAATTCGGCAATCCAGCTTCCCGGCATTTCAATTATGTCCGGGGCGTTCTCATCATGAGAACTTATCATTTCGATGGATTGATGCAGGATTTTTGCTTCGTCATTTTCGGGCAACACTTGTACCCGAATTTTGGGATACAGTGCTTGAAATTCGGTCAAGGAACCCGGCCCGCTTTCATTCAAATTGAGAACACGATTGACATCTCCGAAAATATTGAGCGCCACAGGCTGTTGGAGTGACTTTGTTGCACAACCGGAAGTCAAGCAAAGCGTCATGATGAACACGGCAAGATGTCGAATCATAGGCATGGCATAACTCCTTGTGTTCTCATTTTCCTTTTTGTTTTTTTAGAAACGCGTTGCCAATATGTCGATAAAAAGCGGCTTCCAGAATTATTGCGTTGGTGTCCAACGTCAGTGCGAAATTTTGGTTCCCGTTATCATATTTCCCTGCTGTGAACCCTTTTCTTATTTCGGAAAAGGGCATGAACATTTCGGTAAGCTTGCGGGTGTAAGCCGTGTTGTAGAGAGCATCCCATGCGAAAGCGATTTCAGTGGATGCCCAGAAAAGTTCTAGAGGTTTGCCTGCATACGGACTTGTGCATTCCCAATCGGCTTTGCCTCCCCTGGTTATGATGGCGCTCGTGGCAAACCAGGGGGCTCTGTCGATTCTGCCATCACCTGCTGCCGTGGGAGTTTTTGTTTTGTAGAACCGTTTTGCCTGCACTTCGTAGATAGCTCGGATAAGCCGCTCTTCCTCATTATCGGAGCGTCCGAATTCCATGAGAGAAAGAACAAATGGCTTTGAGGAAAGGGTTGCACCCGGTCTGGAGTCATACGGCACAGTAATTCCGAACAGTTTTTTTCTTTTGAGGTGTGTACGATAGTCTCTGGCTGCCCATGCGTTGAGTCCCCATAGGTTGAAAGCTTTAGCCGCATAAGGACCATATCCGAAGAAACCCTCGGTAGTGATGTTCTCCTTCCCGGCCCAGAGTGTAACGCCGGCCAGTTGACCGTTTTGCACAAGGCGTTCTGTCCTGAGCCGCTTGAATACAGCTTGTGCCATCTGTTGCAGACCCGGATGTCTTGTTTCAATAATTTTGAGCCACAGGAGCAGCCGGGAAATATCGATGGCCGACCAGCCGATGCCAATGGACGATGGTGCTTGATCTTCCCCAACCATGCGTGCTGTGTCGGTAAAATAGAGTTTGTTGGGAAGTTCATTGTGGTAGAGGTCCATGCTTGCCAGAGTTTGCAGCAGCAGGCGTGTTCTCCGAAGAAAATCATCTTTGCTAATGATGGCAAGAGCTTCGGCGCTGACGAGCGCGGCCATGGAAGACCCTATCTCCCACACCGTTGTGACCGGATAAAGATCTAATCCATTGAAGAGTCCTGTAGCGGGCTGGTGATTGCGCTGGAAGTAGGCCCAGGCGATACCTGCTGCTTCCCGAAAATCTCCCGGCATTCGTTGTGCTGCGATTGCCCCGGCTTTTTCCTGAGCCGGGCCAGATCTCTCCATGGCAACAACTGGAGGCCTGCCGTAATTCTTTTTCGATGGAGAGGGCGATGGAGTGGTGATCATTCCGGCCATGCCACCCTCCGAATAGGGGATAACCGTTGGCTGCGTATTTTTTTTCTCTACATCATCCCAGATTTGTGCCGTGGAATCATCCCGCCTGAGACCCGCCGCAGGCCGTGTGTAGTTGGAAAGCTCAAAGAGATTCCAAGCCGTTTGTATTCTACCTGCTTCGGGTGGCAAATTGGCTCCCGAAGCAATCTCGCCGACTCCCCCGGCGACGGGAGTGGATGCTCCGAGGCTGGCGAGCCTCAGTTTTTGGCTTAACAATTTTCGTTCTTCAGTCCATGAAGTCCCGGCTCGGGCAAATTTTGCCGTAGCCATTCCCCAAAATTCATAGGCACGAGCATTGCCGCCTTCCGCTGCGGCTTTTGATGCCATGACGTATACGACTCCCCTCATGGTTGTGGATAGCCCTCGCGTGCTTTCCGCAATGTCTTCAAGGATAATGGAAGCCGGATTGTAGTCCTGTCCTTTGTACAGGGACACAGCCTCGGCGAATCGTTTGCTTGTTGCCAACGCAAGAATGTCCCTGGAAGAGGCTGCCGACGCAGAAAGCGGGAATGCCAGTGTAACGATCAAGAGAATGGGAAGTGTTCGTTCGCCGATCATTGCTAATCCTCCCTCTCTCTTTGAGGCAGACAGCGGGGATAGTCACTCATGGGAAGTGGTTTTCGGAGATAGAAGTCAATGTAGCTGGGGTCGTTTCGCAGACGAATCAACGTGCCCTTCAGGTTATGTAGGATAGCTTCGAGTATAATGGCATTTGTTTCCAACACCATAACCTTATTAATGCGCCAGTTTTTTTCATAGCGGCCTTCGTACCAGCCTCGTCCCTCTTCATAAAAGCAACAGGAAGCTGCGGCGAGCAGAAAACGGGTGTAGGGCGTGTCCCAAAGAGTCCACATGCCAAAAATCGCACGGGTTGAGAGGATGGAGAGGTCGTAATGCAATTGGCCGGAACGGGATATTGTGGGCCAGAGACGGCCTTCGGCCGTGATGGTGCCTATGATCGCATAGGGCGGTCGGTCGACACCGTTTTCACTGCGGGCCGTCATTATTCCTTCACGGCGATATCTCTCTTCCTGAACCTGATAGATGATTCTGGCGATCTTTTTGCGGTCAAGAGCATCATCTCCCTTCGGGTGCCTTTCCGGTAGATAATGATCGCTCCAATTGAATTCCATGCCTTCAAGAAGAAAAGGTGTGCTTGTCAAATATATTGGTGTACCTGTTTCGGTCGATGTCCGGGGGTCATATGGAATTTGTTTGTCATAGACATCAATATACCTGAGGGGAGAGGATACGGAAGATTTAACGGTCAACCCCCAAAGACGATAGCCTCGGGCGGCATAGCCTTCCCATCCCAGGCGGCCTTCCACTCGAAGTTTTGTCTGCCCATCTGACTTCAGTCCGCTTCTCAGTTGGCCGTTTTTGCTGAGGGCCATGCAGAAGTTCCAACGAAGCACGGCTTTGTCCACCCCTTCGGCAAATAGCGGGTATTCTTCTTTGAGAGCTTTTAACCAAATGAGCAATCGCCCTATATCGAGCGCTGAAAAACCGGCAGAACCGGGTTGCATGTCGAAGCCGACCATACGACCGGTGGAAGCATTGTAGATGAGGTTGGGGAGTTCTCCTGCATAAAGTTCCATGGCGTTAAGCCATTCCACCAGTTTGCCTACCCGTTGGCAGAATATCCTTTCATCAATGATTTCCATTTGGTGAGCAGCCATGAGAGCCGAGAGGTAGGCCGCGATTTCGCCTATGGAGGTATATGGATAATTTTCCGCAGCATTAACCAATCCCGTATTGGAGTGGTAGTTGTTCTCAAAGTATGTCCATGCTGTTTCAGAAAAGAAACGACCTTCTTCCGTGAGATCCTGGCAAGCTACCAGTTGGGGAGCATTACCTGAACGGTGCTGTTGCGTGCCGCAGTCTACAAGTCTGTATACAGCTCCGCATCCTCCGCTTAAGATCAAGAGCAGTGCAGGAAAAACATGCATGAATATATGTCTCAGCCGTCCCATGCAAAGCTCCTCACGGGTCGAATTTATGGATGGTTATTGACGGTTGGTACTTCCATGGAGGTAACGCCTTGCGTGGAAGTGTGTTGGATTTGAAAAATTTGTCCCAATGACTTTTCTGTCCACTATACGTGAGAAGTTTGCCTATTGTTTTATAAAGCAGAATTTCCATAATGACGCCGTTGCCATTGAGTGTGATGGCCTTGTTCAAAAGACCTGTTTCTTCGAAACGCCCGACATAGAATCCCTTGCCGGGTTCATAGAGAGTTGTAACAGCTTCAGCCAAAAGGTCAGTGTAGTCGGATTTAAAGAGAACCCATAAGCCCAAAGCGGCTTTTGTATTCAGGCAGGCCAGCTCGGGCATGGACTTGCCTTCATGACTGAGTGTGGCCCAGGGTGTCCCATAGCCCAAGATGGTGCCGTAAACAAAGTAGGGAGGTTTATCTACAGCGTCTTCTGTCCGGGCGGTAAGAATGCCCGTGTTCAGGAATCTTGCTTCTTGCGCCTTGTATATGCGCCATGCAAATTCTGCCTGAAGAGGGTCGCTATGTTTATTTACATTTGAGTTGGTATCGCCGGGAATGTCCCAGTTGTGTTCAATGCCGTCGAGAATGTAGCTCTCCGAAACCACGAAATTCGGGGCGTGGAGATTCTCCGGTTCCCGAGCATCAAATGGGATGGGAACGCCATAGACGGTAATTGTTGAATAAGGATCAACAGCTGAGGCTGCATCCGTGTTGGCTCCCCACAGAAGAAATCCGCGTGCGGCATATTCTTCGTAACCGAGTCTCCCCTCCGCATAATGGATTAGATTGTTTTCATCCCTTTGGTAGTAGCTCGCGCCGAACATGGTACCGTCACGATCAAGAAGTTTGGACCAATTCCAACGCATGATACCCCGGTCAACCAATTCACTGTATTCCGGGTATCGTTCTTTGAGGATTTTTAACCATGTCAGAAGCCTGCCCAAATCAAGTGCGGACCAGCCCAATTCCCCCGGTTGGTTGGCCCAATCGACCATCCGTCCATTATCGGCGCTGTAGAATTGATTTGGCAGATCTCCGCGAAAAAGCTCCATGGACGTGAACCAACGCAGAATTTTTCGAACTCGTGAATCAAATTCCCGTTTGTCTATCAGTTGCAAATGGTAAGCGGATATAATGGCTGCGATATGTGCCGACAGATCCCACATGGTGAACGGGGAGTAGTTGGGCTGCGCTCCAGCAAGACCTGTTTGTTCATTGACGTTATTCTGGAAGTAGCTCCAGGCAATTTTTGCCCATTCACCTTCTTCGGTGGTAAGCGTTCCCTGCCGTGGGATTTGTTGAGACGCAGGGCTGATGGGAGCGCAGAGAACCAAAGAATTGGTTCCTACGGTCATTGAAATAAGAAAGGTTGCGAGGAGTTTAAGGAATACTCTCATGGTGTTGGCCTCGCCTTGTCGCTTTCCAGAAGTGGTTGGAATTCCTTTTGATAGCTGGAAGGAGGAAGGCCCTGCTGCTCGAAGTTGTTGTCATTCAGTTGTTTTTCCCAATACCCCTTGGTTTCGGAGTGGTTGATCAGAACTCCGAATGCCTTGAAAGCCAGAGCTTCCAGGATGATGGCATTGCAATCCAATGTAATGACCCGGTTGATTGCACCGTTTTTTTCATATGTTCCGGAAAACCATCCACCATATTCGTCGTATATCGGAGCCAAGGCTTCTATGAGAGCGTCTGTATAGGGGCTATCGTAGAGTGCCCACATGGCATAGGCCGCTTTAATGGAAATGATGGCCGCCTCGGGTACGTAATTCCCTTTGTTGTCTATCGTCGCAAAGGGAGCTCCGTTCACAAAGATGGAGTCGATAACATAGTAGGGAGGGTGGTCCATAAGGTGAGAGTCCCGGGCCGTGAGCCTGCCTTGTTGTGAGAAACGTGCTTTCTGGACAAGGTAAACTGCATCGGCAAGTTTCCTCATAAAAGAATTTTTTCCTGACTTTTTGGAGTGCGGGACGGCAAATCCGAATTCAAGACCGGCAAGCATTGCCATTCTGGTGGTTACTGCCGCGAATTGCGCAGGGTTTCCCGTCGGCCGATTGTCGAAAGGCAGCCAATGATCGAAGATAGTAATTGCTGATTGGTGCCTTATGCTCAGAGATTGATTGACATTGAAACCCCATAGTTTGAATCCGAGTGCTGCATACTGTTGCAACCCAAGGCGGCCCTCCCGAAAGAGTTTTATTGGGCCGTCTGAAGTTCTGGCAGCACCATGCAGTAAGCCGTCACTGTCTAGAATATTTCGGAAGTTGAAGCGCAAGACTGCTCTGTCAATGGCTGTTGCGTATGTGATAAATTCATTTCTGACATAACGAAGCCAAATAAGCATTCGTCCTATATCCAGAGCGGAGAATCCGTCTTGCCCCGGTTTGCCATCCCCCTGAATCATCTGGCCTGTCCTTGCGTTATAGAATTTATTAGGCAAGCCATAGTCATTGAGTTCCATGGAGTTCAACCAGTGCACGACAGAAGTCATTCGCCGGTCGAAGGTTATTTTGTCCAATACATTCGTCCGTCTGGCTGAAACCATGGCAGCCAGATAGCTTCCAATATCCCACATGGTCACAACGTCGCTACCAACCGCTCCTTGGGGCAGGCCCGTTTCCGGGAAGAACGTGCGATCAAAATACGCCCACGCCTTGCTTGCCGTTTGTAATTCCACGTCATTCAGCTCCCCATGCCGGTAGGGGATGGAGACAAAGGAGCGAACTGGTGCGAATAAAGTTTTTTCGTCGAGGGAATGATGACAGGCACTGAGCTGTATGAGCAGAGCCACCAAGAGTAATATATCGCGTATGGGGGGGGTGAGTTTCATGTTCTTATCCCCCCCAGTCCTTTACGTTGGGCCCCCAAGGTGCGCGGGTTCTGCTTGGCTTTTTCCTTTTTCTTTTCTTTTCGCCAGTGAGGAAGTCCGTAAGGGTTTCTATGTCCAGATTGTATCCAAAGAAAATACTGCCATCGGAAATGTCTCCTCCTTTATCAGAGCTCCATGGATATGAGTTTGGAGCATAACTGGTATAGGCTAGGATGAATCCCCCAGGGGACCAATCGTAATACCCGAAACCGTATATAAAGTCCGGGTCACCCGCGGAATGTTTGGAAGAGTCCGGGTAGATGTTCCCCTGACACCAAAAACTGAATTTTCCCCATATGGGGACTGAAACGCCCAGCCCAAATGACTGTTTCCACCACCGTCCCTTTTCAAATTCCGGTGTCAGGTTGTGGGACACCCAGCCGAGGATGCTGGCATCTTTTGAAGGATGTAAAAAGCGAGTAACCGGTTCCGGCATTTCGTAACGGTATGTTGTCGTTATCGTCCCTGCATTTATGTCAGTGAACTCTTCGCCTACATCCGGATTAAATCGATTGCCGGAATAGTTTGCATATTCCAGACTCAGGGTGTCCGGTGCATAGTTGGCTACCCCGAAGCTGTAACTGAAGTCCGGTTCATACCCTTGTTGATACTTGGGTTCCACGTATTGGTAGAATGTGACCCGGGCAAAATATGGGGAGATGCCGTTGAACGAGAGTGTTTCCGTAACCGTTTGTTTATGCATTTTTTTTTTGGTAACGCCATTCTGGTGTTGTTGCCATGACGGAGAGACCGAAGTTGTATAACCAACGTTGGCGGAAATTTCCCGAGCTAACGCAGCACCAAGAGAAGGTGCCGGATCCTTGTGGCGGCTGGCATCAATGGTAAATGAGCGACTGAGCAGATCGAAAAAACTCCAGGATGGTTTTTCTTCAATCGCGGTTTCCAGCTCTCCTT
>Ga0207831_100374_pt1 | contig 16675 bp, 18 predicted proteins | sample TtanPargueraPR_7_FD_187741 | JGI IMG/M metagenome (GOLD analysis project Ga0207831, IMG submission 187741) | Aerobic enrichment media microbial communities from Bioluminiscent Bay, La Parguera, Puerto Rico - Tt and M1 (2) (SPAdes) | ecosystem: Environmental > Aquatic > Marine > Unclassified ... | reverse complement strand
CCACGTTTTCCGATCCCGAGCCCAAAAACTGATAGCCGGTCCGCGGCGTTTTACGCAACATTCCACATTCAAAAAGGAAATCAACCAGCCGGGTATTCCTGTCGCGCTCTGGCGCCTGCCGATCCATTGGTTCTCCTTGTTCTCTCGCCTTGCTGCAGTATTTTCTCATAGCGGCAACGTAAGCCCTGAGCAAGCATGTTTACAATCATTTACTTGTAGATAACAGCGAGGCACAAAAAAACCCCGCCGAAGCGGGGTCTTTTTCATTTTTTTCGCTACTCCGCAAGCTTTTCCTGAATCTTGTCACCAAGAAGCAGGCCCAATTCATGGCACTTGCCCAAGGCGTCGTGGTCAGGAATATACTTGTGCTTCACCGGATCAACGATATCCATGTGCATCTTTTCCAACCATTCGTTGAGAATCTTCACGCACTCGCCGGACCAGCCAAAGGAACCGATGGCCGCTCCGATCTTGTTCTGCGGCCGCAGCCCCTTCATATAGGTAAGCATGTCGGCCATAAGCGGCAGGATACCGTTGTTATGCGTGGGTGATCCCACCACAACGGCGGCAGCGTCGAAAATCTCGGTCATGACGATGCTGTGGTGGTCGGACTTCATGGACATGATTTTCACGCTCACGCCCTTGTCCACCAGACCGGTGGCAACGGCTTCAGCCATGCGCTCCGTCGATTTCCACATGGAGTCATAGACGATGACAGCCTTGTTCTTGGGCTTTTGCAGTGCATATTCGCGATACTTCTCCATAACCCATGTGACATCTTCACCACGGAAAATCAGCCCATGGTCCGGGCAGATGGTATCGATCTCGATACCCATCTTCTCAATGGTATCAAGAGTCTTGAGCACTGTCTGAGAATACGGAAGCACGATGTTGGCATAGTAATGGCGCAGGGACTGCTCCACCACCCAGGGATCGTATTCATCCGCAAAGCGTTCGCTGGAGGCGATATTCTGTCCGAAAGCATCGTTGGTAAAGGCCAGCTTGGCTTCGGGCACATAGGTCAACATACTGTCCGGCCAGTGCAGCATGCGGGTTTCCAAAAAGTTCAGCGTGTGCTTGCCCAGTGAAATTTCCGTTCCGGTGGGAACCACTTCCACAGGCCAGTCCTCGTAGTGGAAGTGCGCTTTCATGGCTTTTTCACCCATGGGAGAAACAAAAATCTTCTCGGGCTTGTAGTACTCGACGGCATCGGCCAGAGAACCGGCATGGTCCGGCTCCAGATGGTTAATCACGAAATAGTCGATCTTTTTATCGCCGAGCACCTGGGCAACACTGCACTTGAGATGGCCCCAGAAGTGCTTGTCCACGGTGTCTACCAGCGTGACCTTTTCATCCACGATCAGGTAGTTATTGTAGGTGGTCCCGAGGGGAGACAGGGAATAACCATGAAAATTGCGACGGCTCCAGTCTACAGCCCCGATCCACCATATATCTTTTTTTACCTCAACAGGTTTCATATAAAATTCTCCACAAATAAATAATATTGCGCCGCAATCGGCAGCCACGAAAGGACGCGACCCGCCCAAAAGAAGGGGCGGACCGCGTTCATACCCTTGTCAGTCAACGGACCAAAAATGGCCCGAAGGACAAATTAAGACTCCAGCTCGAAATCTTCTTTGCCGGCCCCGCAAATGGGACAAACCCAATCATCGGGGATATCGGCGAATGATGTGCCGGGAGCGATGCCGCTGTCAGGATCACCGACTTCCGGGTCGTATACATAACCACAAAGAGTACAAACATACTTTTCCATACCTCAGGACTCCTGTTTTGTTTTTTTGTGGCAGCTACGGCGACGTCTGTCAACGTCCCCTAGTCGCCTTCCGTGGGCAATTCGCAATCGGCAGCGGTGGAACCGGGACCGGCCAACGGCCTGAAACATTTTTTGGTTCCGCCACATACGGGACAACGCCATTCTTCAGGCAAATCCTCAAAACTGACTCCTTTGGGGATTTTGCCTTTCCTGTCGCCCTTGTCCGGATTATAAATATAGCCGCAATTCACCGTCTGGCATTGCCACATGTCTTCCGGATTGGCCATTGCATACTCCCTTGTTTTTCGGGCGGAGGCAACCCCGCCCGTCATATTATCATGCTTAGGCGTCTGCCGCCCAGAGGCCGTGAAGGTTGCAGTATTCGCGAGCCTTCATGGGACCGGAGAGGCCTTTGACACAGAAGGTGGCTTCAGGCGTTTCGCCGGGCTTGAGCATCTTGTACAGGCACTGATCACCCACGCAGAGCTCAATCCATTCAATATAATGCTTTTCTTCCATGGGGTGAGGTACGCCGCCGACCTTGACCACGACTTCGTCACCATTCTTTTCAATCACGGGAACGTGTTTTTCCTTGGCCGCGTCAACGGTATTTTCCGTAAACAGCTTCATGGGTTCGCCACAGCAAACCAGATCGCCTTCGCCTTCGTGGATGGTCATGACGATATTGCCGCACAGTTCACATTTGTATACTTCACCGAGTTTGATAGCCATGATTAAATCTCCATGTGTTTGGGGTTTACCAGTTCGTGGCCTTGACTTCGAAATGGGCCTGCGGGTGCGCGCAGGCCGGACAGACCTGCGGAGCCGTGGTTCCCTTATGGTTATATCCACAGTTTCGGCAACGCCAAATGATTTCATTGTCTTTTACAAAAACTTTTCCGTCTTCAATATTTTTGATCAACGCCCTGTAGCGCTCTTCGTGGTAGGTTTCAGCCACCGCGATGTTTTCGAACACTGCCGCGATATCGTTGAAACCTTCCTCGCGGGCGACCTTGGCGAATTCAGGATACATGGTCACGAATTCATAGTGCTCGCCATCAGCAGCAGCCTTGAGGTTTTCCAGGGTATTGCCGAGCTTGCCCGCCGGATAGGATTCGGTGATCTCCACCTCGCCGCCTTCCAGAAACTTGAACATACGCTTGGCGTGTTCCTTTTCATGGTTGGCGGTTTCCTCAAAAATATGCTGAATCTGCACATAACCTTCTTTCTTGGCAATGCTGGCAAAATACGTATACCTGTTACGGGCCTGCGATTCACCGGCAAACGCCTTGAGCAGGTTCTGTTCAGTGCGAGTTCCTTTTATTGACATATGCAATTCCTCCTTACACAGGTCGCAGGGTTAGAGTCCGGCCAAAAACCGGATTCTTGATAAATCTAGCACAACGGGCGGGAAAAAGTCACCCGAAAAAGGATACGTCTAATTGACGGATGCGCGACAATGGGGGCAGATCCCCACAAACTCCACGTTGCAGTTGTGGATGTCGAAACCTTCCGCAAACTCGCGAGGCAGGTTGGGAACTTCCACATCGCACATGACGTCCACGATACGCGAACACACCGAACAACGGATATGCGGATGCGGATCGGGGTTACCGTCAAACCGCTTCTGGGTGCCTGGACCGCCCAACTTGAGCACAAGGCCCTGACCGCTCAGGAATTCCAGATTGCGATACACGGTTCCCAGGCTGATGCGGGGAATTATCTTGCGCACCATGTCGTAGACCTCGTCGGCCGTCGGGTGCGTTGTGACTTTCCTCAGTTCATCGAGGATAACCTTGCGCTGCTTGGAAAGGCGAAAACCTACTTCTTTGGACATATTTTTTCCTCGTGTTAATCTTAACGATAATTATTACTAAAAACTTTTCTGTTGCCCGTCAAGTGGGAACAGCCTGCAAAAACAAAAAAAATGGACCGCGGCCCATAGAAAGCCACGGCCCAAGGATTTCAAAGAGTACAGAGATCTGTCAATTCCTGAACTTCTCCACAAGTGTGGCCAGTTTCTGTGACATCTCCGCAACTTCGCGTATTCCGTCATTGGATTCGTGAATCCCGGCCAACGCCTTTTGGGAGAGGTCGTTGATCTGTGTGATTCCGGAATTGATCTGCTCACTGGTGGCGGACTGCTGCTCGGCAGCCGCGGCTATTCCGGAAACCATGGAAGCGATGTGCCCGGCTTCTTCAACGATCTTACCGAGCATGGAGCCGGATTCCTGCGCCATCCCGGAAGCGTTGAGCACCCGTTCACGGGTTCCGTCCATTTCGGAAACCACTTCAGCGGTACTCTGCTGAATCCGGTTGATAACACCCTCCACTTCCTTGGTGGCATCCATGGTTTTTTCAGCCAGCTTGCGCACTTCGTCCGCAACCACGGCAAATCCGCGCCCGGCGTCACCTGCCCGGGCAGCCTCAATGGCCGCATTGAGCGCCAACAGATTGGTCTGGTCCGCAATGTCGTTGATAACACTGATAACCTGTCCAACGCCTTTGGCATGCTGGGAAAGCTCATTCAGCGAAGCGGCAAGGCTCTCCGTCGTTTGCGCAACATGATCAATTTCCTTCACGGTGTCACGAACCACCTGACCGCCCTGATTGGCCACGCTGTTTGCATTACCGGATGCTTCGGCCGTTTCCGTCGCATTGCGAGCCACTTCCAGCACCGTGGTATTCATTTGTTCCATGGCCGTGGCGACCTGCGACGTCTGGTCCGCAGTTGTGTCCACGCTGGTTGCCAATTCCCCCATGTGCTGGGAAAGCTCTTCCGAAGAGCGGTTCAAAAGCATGGCAACTTCCGTCACTTCGTTGGCCACCGCCAAAAGGTTGCGTTGCTGCTGCTCGATACTTGCCTTGTCGTCTTCCTCGCGCGTCAAATCAATGAGCACGCCGATGGCACCCACGGTTTTGCCGTCGGCATCCTTGAGTGGCGAGCACTCGAAATGCAGCGGGAAGGTCCGCCCTTCCGGGTTGGTATAGCGGAACGTGCCGCAATGGGTCTCGCCGCTTCGAATGACAAAGGCGGCATCGCAGTTTTCCTCTCCTTCCACGCAATCAAACACGTCGGCAACAGTCCTGTTTATGACTTCCCTGGAGTTTCGCCCTAAAATACCTTCCAATGGTGGGTTCACAAACTGAAGACGCTCCTCAATATCCGTAACGAACAACGGCACAATAATGCCAGAGAGCACAGATTTGTTGTACTGCAACTGATCCTTGATCTGATCCACCATCTCGGAAAGATACGTTCCGAGGCTGGCGAGCTCGTCACCACCCTTGACGCTGAACTTGGCATCCAGATTTCCCCTGCTCACCTCTTCGGAGGCCGTGGCGATGAGCCGGATGCGATTGACGACGTTGCCGCGCATGAACATGATCAATGCTGCCAACAGAGCCAGGACACTGAACAGGGAAAAAGCTGCGGTTTTGAACTGATCCAACTTCATGGCCTGATACTGGGGACTTACGTCGATTGTGGTGATAAGCGCACCAAGAATCTGCCGCGACTGGCCGTGGCAATGATGACAGGAAGGCTGGTTGGCAATGGTTTTGACCTCGGCAAAATGCAAACGGCCACCAATATCCAACAGGTCGCCTTCCTGAATGGCCTTGCTCAGTCCCTGCTTGGCAAGGTTCGGCAAAAAGCCTTCCCTGCGGACATCGAACACGCTTTTGCGCACGGTTTCAGGCTGTGTGGAGTAGGTCACTTCTCCCTTGAAATCAACAAGATATGCCTGAACGTCCCTGTAGCGGCGCGCCATCTGGGCGAACTTATCCACCGTGCCCTCGTTGTCGCCGATGCTCATGGGCTCCTCAATGGCCATGTGCAGCATATCCCCGATCCGGTCGGCGGACGAATGAACGTTATCACGCATGTTCGCGTACATGACGTAAGAATTCCAAAGAAACAGGCCCGTAAAAGCCGAAACGGTCAAAAAGGATGTCAGGAGCAGCAACTTGGCGCCCAAGGATTGTCGCAATATATTCATGGCCGCCTCCTAGTGTGCGCCGCCGAACAGCAGCGGTTTGTAGTCGAACGCGGCCACGCGCTCGGAATTATGGCAAACTTCGCAATCCGAAACCTTGATTTCCCGTTTTATCAGTTCGGGATCGCCCCCGGATTCCACATGCGCATACCCCGGACCATGGCAAACCTCGCACCCGGCATTGCCCATTTCCGGAGTTTCCTCAAAGGAAACAAACCCTCCGGGCCGCCCATAGCCGGTGGCATGACAGGCGTAACACTCCTTGAGTTCGTCAACGGTCAGGTCCGGAGCCATGATTTGAACGGATTTTCCTGAATGTGCCTTTTTGGAAAATTCCGTATAGCGCGCATATTCCGTTTCATGACATTCGGAACAGGCTTTACTGCCCACGAACCGCTCCGACGCAGCCATCACATCCGCCTGCAAGCAGCAGACGAAAAAAGCTGTTGCGCACAAGACGCAACAGCTCACGTTTACATTTCGAAAATCTCCCATCACCGCCCCCTCTGCAGATTCTTCAAACCGAGTTACAACAGTCTGAAATTCCTAGCTCTATAATCCTATATAGGATTTTTCAAACTGAGTAAAGGGGGGGCGGGGTTTATGCCGATTACTACACTTCCCGAGGGGGAATGTTCATATGCTCACCTACCAATCCAGCGTGGCTTTGAACGCCTTGGTCAAATCTTCCACGTTCTCGCTCATCAATGAAGTGCCTGCTTCGGCGATTTCCAACACATCGCCACCGATCACGCTTCCGATGCAGGCAAAAGCCTGTCCGGCAAACAGGGTTTCGAACGCCGCGGCTTCCGTCTTGGGAACCGTAACCACAAAGCGGCTGGCCGATTCGCTGTAAAGTTTGGTGGTTTGATCCAGATCGCCACAGCAAGGCAATTTCCCGATGTCGAGTTTGGCACCCAAACGGCCGCCGATGCACATTTCAGCAACGGCACAGGCCAAACCGCCATCAGAGATATCGTGGCATGCGGAAATCAGGCCGCGTTGCAGCGCCTCAAATACGGAGCCATAGCGAGTCCGGGCCGAAAGCAGATCGACCTGCGGCACCTTCGCACTGACAAATCCAAGCTGGTCCGAGAGTTCGGAACAGCCCAACTCATCATATGTCATGCCCAGCACGTAAACGAGATCGCCTTCATGCTTGAAGTCCGAGGTGGTGCAACGGTTCACGTCCGGTACTACGCCGATGACAGAAAAGAGCACTGTCGGCGGAATGGAAATTTTTTCACCGCCGCCCTTGTAGTCGTTCTTCATGGAGTCCTTGCCGGATACGCAGGGAACGCCGAAACCAAGGCAGTAATGAGCCAGAGCCTGATTGGCGCGTACCAGCTGGGCCAGCTTGTAGCGTCCGTCGGGCGTGGACTCGGATTGAACAGGGTCGCACCAGCAGAAGTTGTCCACCCCGGCCATGTAACGGATGTCCGCGCCCACGGCCACGGCGTTGCGCACGCCTTCGTCAATGGCGTTGGCCATCATCCAGTAAGTGTCCAGATCGGAATACCGGGGGCAGATGCCGTGGGAAACAACCAGACCGCGTTCCGACTGGAAATCCGGACGAAGCACGCCCGCATCGGACGGTCCGTCGTTTTCCGCGCCGGTCATGGGCTTGACCACGCTACGACCCTGCACTTCATGGTCGTATTGGCGCACCACATATTCCTTGGAACAAATATTCAGTCTGCCGAGCATGCCGCGCAGCAGCTCGCCATGGTCTTGCACTGCCGGAATCGGTGTTTCCTCGACCTCCGGGCGTTCCCAGACAGCTTCCAACTCCATCTGTGGCACACCGCCATGCAGGAACTCCATATCCAGACACGTGACCATTCTGTCGTTGTAACGCACCAGATACCGGCCGGAATCATCAAACGTTCCCAAGGCGGTCGATTCCACGTCCATTTCGCGGGAAAGGGCCATAAAATCATCCAGTTTCTCGGGCGGCACCGCCATGGTCATGCGTTCCTGCGCCTCGGAAATAAGGATTTCCCACGGGCGCAAGCCGTCATACTTGAGCGGCGCCTTGGCCAAATCCATTTCAAACCCGCCGGAATCCTCGGCCATTTCGCCCACTGACGAAGAAAGGCCGCCGGCACCGTTGTCGGTTATGGCGTGATACAGGCCGCGATCACGGGCGCGCATCAAAAAGTCGTACATCTTGCGCTGTGTGATGGGGTCGCCGATCTGCACTGCCGTAGCCGGAGAACCTTCATGCAGTTCTTCCGAAGAAAACGTAGCGCCGTGGATGCCGTCCTTGCCGATGCGTCCGCCGCTCATGACGATGATATCACCGGGCAGGGCCTTTTTTTCGTGGCTGGGCTTACCTCCCACAGTGACGGGCATGGTGCCGATGGTGCCGCAATAAACCAGCGGCTTGCCCAGATACCGTTTGTCAAAAACAATGGAGCCGTTCACCGTGGGGATACCGGACTTGTTGCCGCCATGTTCCACGCCCTCGCGCACGCCTTCAAACACGCGGCGGGGATGCAGAAGTCTCGGAGGCAGTTCACCCTCATGGAACGGAGAGGCGAAACAGAACACGTCCGTATTGCAAAGCAGGTTCGCGCCCATGCCAGTGCCCATGGGGTCGCGGTTCACGCCCACAATTCCCGTCAACGCCCCGCCGTACGGGTCCAGCGCAGAGGGGCTGTTGTGCGTTTCCATTTTCACGCACACGTTGACCGTGTCGGAAAAACGGATCACGCCTGCATTGTCCTTGAACACGGAAAGGCAGTAATCGCCATATTCGCCGTCTTCGGCGTTACGTTCGCGGATGGTCCTGGTGCTGCCCTGAATAAACGTCTTGTACAGGTTATCCACGATGGAAAAAGCGCCGGTCTCCCGGTTTTCATAGGATATTTTTGAACTGAAAATCTTGTGTTTGCAGTGCTCGGACCACGTCTGGGCCAGAACTTCCAACTCCGCATCCGTGGGATCGTTCGGCAGCCCCAGAGTTGCGCGTTCCGTCTGCACGGCCGGGTCCGCATAGTAATCGCGGATGTGATGCAGCTCGGTCAGGGAAAGAGCAAGGGTGTTGGCGCGGGAAAAATCCATCATTTCAGTGTCGCTCATGGACGACAGGGGAATAATGGCCACTTCGTCGCTGGCCTTGCCTGTGACCTGTGCCGCCCTGGCAGGGAACCCCGGATTCGCAGCCCATTCCTCCGCGCTGCGCAGATCGTAACGCTGGATCAATTCGTTGGCCAGCAGATCGCGTCCCACATGGTCCACGGTATCACGGTCCAGAGTTCCGTCGATCAGATACTGAACCGAGGTATACACACGCACATCCTCGGTGGAATCCAGACCAAGCACCACGCCCAGAGTTTCACGGGCGGTGCGGCCCTCGTTGTCGGTCACGCCAGGGCGGAATCCCACTTCCAGCGCCCAGTCGAAATTGCTGGCCAGCGGCTCAAGGGACACCTCATGCAGCACAGGATCGTGCAGAGCGGTCCGATCCAGAGCCATGTCCACCTGCGCTGCATCCAATCCCTCAAGAGTGTATACGCGCACGATGCGCACGGATTCCACGGCTACGCCGAGCTCGCTCCGAATCTTCCGGGCAATCTTTTCACCCACCACGTCTCGCACATGGGATTTCAATCCCACTTCCACACGACACAACATCCATTCGACTCCTTAGTATCCGTATTAACGTCAAAGGCCGACCGGAATCCGGTCGGCCCTGTCTACTTGGTTCTCGTCAGCACGTAATCGGCGGCCTGCCGAAGCACTGTCCGCTCGGGACAGTCAGGAAACGGCTCCAACGCATCCTTGGCCTTCTGCACGTAGGCAGCGGCTTCGTCCCGCGTCCGATCCGCATAACCACCTTCACGGACCTGTTCCACGATGCTCTCGCACTGGTCCGGGGAAAGTCTTCGTTCCCGCAAGGCGTCAAGCAATTCTTCCGTGGCGGCTTCATCCGCATCTTCCATGAGCAGGATGAGCGGGAGCGTCACCTTGCCTTCCTTGAGATCGCCGCCCTCGGGCTTGCCTGTCTCGGAGGAAGGAGAAACATAATCAAGGGCATCGTCCACCAACTGGAAGGCTATACCCAGATTCAGGCCGTATTCCGCAGCGGTTTCCTCCATGGCCGAATCATCCGAAGCCAAGACGGCGCCGCACCGGCATGCGGTTTCAATGAGCCGCGCAGTCTTGCCGATGATGATGTCCATATAGGTCTTGCGGTCCAGTGCCGGATTGCGGGAAAATCCTATTTCTTCAATCTCGCCCACGGCCGTGTCCATGATGCCCTTGGCCAGCACGGCCGAAAGACGGGCCTTGCCGTAACGGGCACCCATTTCATTGGCCAGCGCAAGCAGGGCATCACCGGCCAGAATGGTCTCGCTACGCCCGAACACCAGATGCGCGGCCTTGCTGCCCCGACGCATGTCCGCGTCGTCCAGATAGTCGTCATGCAGCAGGGTTGCGGAATGCAGTAATTCCAAAGCACAGGCGATGGGCAGATGGTCATCCCGGTCGTACCCCAGGGCACGGGCTGTCAATATGACCAGCATGGGACGTATGCGTTTGCCGCCGGACCCCAGTATATGCAGGGCCACATCGCTGACCAACCCGTTCAGCTTTCGGGCTTCCCCGGCAAGAAACGCATTGATGCCGGGGAGTTCTCCGTCGAAATATGCAAGAAGTTCTTTCATGTACGCTCGCTCAAAATAACGGACGGCCCTCACGGCGTCCTGACAACAGGTCGGTGCAGGCGTTCCCCAACGCCGCAAGCGCCCCCGCGATGTCCCAATCGGTCCTTTCCCGGGATCCCACGCGATTGGATACGGTCCTCATTTCCAAAAAAGGCACGCCGTGTCCGGCGCAGCTCAAGGCAAAGGCAAACCCTTCCATGTTCTCCAGTAACACGTCAAACCTTTTCCGCAGCCTGCGCACACGTTCCGGGCTTGTGCTTACACCGCTCACGGAAAGAAAATCGGCCTGGCCCCAACGAGAATCCATGCGCAACTGCATGGTATCCATGTCCCGGCAGGGGTTCAGTTCCAACCGATCCCATACGGGTTCATCGGCAACCTTTGCCAGCGGGAACTTCAAGGCGCGTGCATCGGCCATGCCTTGCGCGTCCCGCAACCCGTATTCGGGCCACGTTTCGCTTGCCGCCAGCCAGAGGGACCGCAACGGGGCAGATTCAAAATCAAAAGAACCGGCAATACCCACGTTGACCACGCCGGTCACACCGCGTTCCAGCAAACGACCCGACATGATTCCGGCATTGACCATTCCGACGCCGCTCACACAGGTCAGAATCTCCCGTTCAAAAACAGTCGCCGGAAGGATTGCTCCCTGCTCCAGCGCCTCACGACTTGGCAAAGCCGCGTCCATGGCGCCGAGGCAGGCTGAAAGTTCCTGTGCTGTGGCGGCCACCAACGCAAGCATACAATCGATTTCCTCTTCCGCGCGGCTCTACAGACGCCAGAGGGAAATGCCCTCGTCCTGCACGGCCTTCCGGTCATAAAACCCTTTCACATCCACAATCTGGGCCTTTTCCGGATTGCGGAACCAGGTTTTGATCTCCGACAAAGGAATGGATGCATAGGCATCGTGGGCCACGGTCAGAATCAGCGCATCCAAATCACGCAAATCCTCAAGAGGCCGCAGATGCATGCCATACTCCTCGTGGGCTTCGTCCGGGTCTGCCAGCGGATCGGTAACAATGACGTCCACGCCGAATGATTTAAGTTCGGCGACCACGTCCACCACGCGGGTGTTGCGCAGGTCCGGCACATTCTCCTTGAATGTAAAACCCATGATGCCCACGCGCGCGCCCTTGATAACCGCGCCGTCATTGATCATGCGCTTGACCGTGGTCTCGGCAATGAATTTGCCCATGTTGTCGTTGATCTGCCGCCCGGCCAGAATGACCTGGGGATGCAGGCCCATGGCCTCGGCCTTGAATGTCAGATAGTAAGGGTCCACGCCAATACAATGGCCGCCCACCAGGCCCGGTTTGAACGGCAGGAAATTCCACTTGGTTCCCGCAGCCTCGAGCACATCCAGCGTGTCAATGCCCATGCGATCGAAAATCACGGCCAGTTCGTTCATGAGCGCGATATTCAAGTCGCGTTGCGTGTTTTCGATCACCTTGGCGGCCTCGGCAGTACGAATATCCGAAGCCCGGTGAATCCCGGCCTCGACCACGGTGCCGTAAACATGGGCCAGCAGCTCCGAGCTTTCTTCATCCATGCCGGCCACCACCTTGACGATGGTTTCCAGCCGATGTTCCCGGTCACCGGGATTGATGCGCTCCGGAGAGTAACCCACCTTGAAATCCGTGCCGCAGGTCATGGACGATTCGCGTTCCAGAATGGGAACACAGATATCTTCTGTCAGTCCGGGATAAACGGTGGATTCATACGCTATCACCGTGCCGGGAGACATGTTCGCGCCAACCGTGGTACTGGCTCCAACGACCGGGCGCAGGTCCGGGGAACGATATTCATCAATAGGGGTGGGCACGGCCACCAATATCAAACGGGTTTCGGAAAGTCTGGAGACGTCGGACGTGAAAGTCAGGTCGCAATCTCCCACTTCCTCGAAATCGACTTCGCCGGTGCGGTCAAAGCCCTTTTCCAATTCATCCACGCGGGTACTGGAAATATCCACGCCCAAAACATGAAAATGGCGGGCAAGGGCCACGGCAAGAGGCAAGCCAACATAGCCCAATCCCAACACTGCGATGGAATCCCGTTTTTTCTTCAGGTCATCAAACGTGACAACTGCCATGTATACACTCCAAAAAGATGTTTCGCTATCAACGCCGGGTGGACAAGGGCGTCCGCCCGGTTTAGAAAATCCATATGAATATCAATTGGACCATCGTACTTTCGGCCCTGGGCCTCGCATTCGTCCTCGAAGGCGTTCCCTATTTTCTTTTACCGGACCGCATGCCGAAGGTCTTGCGGACCCTGGCGGAGCAGCCTCCACGCAGCCTGCGTATTCTTGGGCTGACGGCCATACTTCTCGGGCTGCTGGTCATCTGGTTGGCGCGTTCGCTGCACTAATGCAGTTTCAGGATGCGCCTCCGGCTTTCTGGCCTACGTGCAGATACACGATACCGGACATCATAGGCACGTGGTAAACCCTTTCAAAACCGGCGTCCACCATCTCGGCCGCCAGACTCCGCTCGTCCGGGAAGGCCCGGATGGTATCCGCAAGGTAGCGATATGCCGAAGCATCGCCCGACACAATGCGGCCGATAAACGGCAACAGCCTATCCAGATAAAAATTATATAATCCCTTCCAGACCCGGCGGCTCCCGGTACCGAATTCAAGAATACAAAACCGTCCGCCCGGCTTGAGCACGCGCAGCACTTCGGCATAGGCCGCCTCTCGCGGCAGGATGTTGCGAATTCCGAAGGCGATGGTGGCCGCGTCCACGCATTGATCGGGCATGGGCAGGCTTCGTCCGTCGGCCTGCACGGGAATGATGACCTTTTCACGCCCTTTTTTCAGCTTGGAGCGTTTGCCTTCGAACAGCATTTCATACGTAAAATCGAGAGCGGCCACCCGGATGCCGGGGTATTGGCGCAAGAGTTCCACGGAAACGTCCATGGTTCCGGCCGCCAGATCAAGCACCATCCCTCCGTCAGCAGGCCTTGCTGCGCGAACCAGACGATAGCGCCAGTAAACATCTTGTCCAAGACTGAGGAAATGATTGAGAAAATCGTACCAACGCGCAATACGACCGAACATGTCCTTGACCTTGTGGCCATGATCGACATGATCGCCCATAACTGATTTTCCTGCAGAGTCAGGATCATGCATGGCCGGGTCTATTCCTTGTCCCCGGACTGGGCCGGATTCGAAATCCCGTTTCCGCCCTCGGCCACGGTACGCAGGACGTCCCTGTAAACTGTCCGGAAATACTCCCCGAAATTGTTCGGTGAGATACGGCCCACTTCAATGAATTTGATGACCACTTCCTTGGTCACCTGCAACGCCTGCTTTTCGTACTTGTCCACAACGAACCTCCCGTGTAAATGCGCAAAACCCGCCCGGTGGGAAATGGCCTCGACCAACGACGGTAAAGGGTCCGGGCGGGAAAAGAAAAGAAACCGGCAAGCCCCTTTCCTTTTTTCGGCGGTCTTTAGCATGGCCCGAAGGGGAAGTCGAGACTCGGACCGTGAGCCAAGCTGGTCAGCTTGACCCAAACTTCTAATATATCTATGTCAGGGACAACGATATTCTCCGCTCCATGCATATGCAACCGCAGGCATCAACCCGAGACCCGACAACAGGCCATGCCCAAAAATATTTTTCGTAAAAAAACGATTGTGCGAGCAGCCTTCCTGCTCTGTGCGCTATGCGCATTTGCTGCGTGCAAAAAAATAACGCCCTCTGACCTGTTCCAGGAGTCTCATACGGCAACATACATGGATTGGCATGATGTCAGACGTGTGGCTCACACGCTGCACACGGCAAAAGACCGCCAATGCGTGAAATGGCAAAACCCTGTCACAGGCTATCAGTACTCCGCCTTCGTGTTCAGTTCCTCCGGAGCCAATGGTGCCCGGCAGCGGGAGATTACGTTGCTGACCAGAGCACCTTCCGGCACAGGGGAAAGTCTTGACCTGATCGGCAAAACGAACGGCGACGGCGTCTGGCAAGTATTTGCGCGCAAGCCTGCCACCCGGGTGGGCAAAGTTTCCGCGGAACAAATCAAACCGGACACCTCGGCAAAAGGCGACGACAAAGCCTTTTCCGGCTATCCCATCCTGACGGAGTAAGCATGTCTTCGGAAGCGGAAACACGACTCGTCCAGCAGTTGGAAGCACGGCTCAAGGAAATGAAGCTTGACCCGACTCTCGCAGTCGGCACGTTGGACATGAAACACCATATCCCGGAACCACTCCGGCTCACCGTATCGGCTCTGCTCGGTCATGTGTCGAAACGGATCACACCGAGGCGGTTACCGACCGACCCCGAAATATGACGGAATCTTTACGAAAAAACACAGCTTCGTATTGACGCAGTCGTTCGGGGGCAATAATAAAGGATGGCAACCTCCCCACAAAGGAAGAATTCATGGAAAACCATCTCAAGAGTGCCCTGTTCATTGACTTTGACAACATTTTCATTCGGCTGAACGATCAGGATCCGGAATTGGCCGAGAAGTTTGCAACCCAGCCGCAACGCTGGCTCTCCTGGCTGGAAAAATACGCACTCCCTCAAGGATGCGAAGAACAAAGGCGCGCAGTTCTTATTCGTAAATGCTACCTCAACCCTCAGACATTTCACGATTTCCGTCCTCACTTCATCACCTCGGCATTCGGGGTCACGGACTGTCCTCCCCTGACCAAGCAAGGAAAAACCAGTGCAGACATCCATATGGTGCTCGACATTCTGGACACCATGAACCGGGACACGCATTTCGATGAGTTCATTATTTTCTCAGGTGACGCCGACTTCACTCCGGTGCTCATCAAATTGCGCGAAAATGCCCGGCTGACAACGGTCCTGCATGTGGGACCAACATCGCCTGCCTACAAGGCAGCCAGTTCCATGCTTATCAGCGAAGACCAATTCATCGAGGAAGCTCTGGACTATCGCGATATTCCCGAAAGCATTCAGGACCATGCATCGGCTTTGAATCTCAAGGAACAGGTACGCCAGTTCATTCTGGAAACCGTGGGCGGCTCCGGTTCGCCCATCGTCATGGCTACGCTGGCCGCAAAAATCCGCCAGCGGTTCACTCGATGCCTGCCCTGCGACTCCTGGTTCGGAGCGGAAAAATTCAGGGACTTTCTCCATGCTCTGGACCTCGGGGGGGTGCAGATATCCTCGGTTATTCCGGGTTATGTTTTTGATCCGGAACGGCACGAGCAGCCACGGGAAGCTTCGCCCAACACGGACTTTGAGCAGGGGCATCCGGAACTCTTTCAGTTCGCACGTCTCGTGCATCAGGTCACGGACGTACCCTTGTTGACTCCAAGCCAGTACAGAGAACTGTTCTCGGCCATCTCCGACGAGGTTACCCGAAACGGCTTCCAGCTGACCACTACCTCCAAAAACGTCCGCGACTACCTTGTTGAAAGGGATCTTCCCGTCTCGCGGCAGCATGTCAACTTCGTGCTCATCGGCATCGGGCGCTCCGGCTACATGTATAGAAAAGACGGATCGGACACGCCGCTGGAACTGTCCAAAGCCTTTGCCCAGAACGTCAAAAATCTTTGTGTGGCCGCGCAGCTTTCTCTGGACGAGAAACGCATCAACAAACTCTTCGAATGGGTTATCACCGCCGACGAAGAAGGATTGGCGGACGAACAGTAACCGCGGCCTCGCCCGAAACGACCTACCACTTGACTCGACCATGTGCAGGAGGGACACCTCACTCGTCCCTCCTGCACATATGTAAACAAATGTAAAAGCCCTGTCCGAATCCGTGCTTTTTCCCAAAAAAATCCTTACGTATTTTCCGGTGGAGGTCTTATGAACGGATCCATTCTCATAATCGATGACGATGACAAGCTCAGGCAGGTGCTCAGGGAGTATCTGGCAGAATACGGGCACACAATATTGGAACTGTCGGATGGTGTTAAGGCGGCTGAAACCGTGTTGCAACAAAAACCGGACATCGTGCTGCTCGATGTGATGATGCCCAAAATGGACGGCTTCGAGGTGTTGCGCGATATCCGCTCCGTCTCGAAGACTCCGGTTATCATGCTTACAGCCAAGGGCGAGGACTCGGACCGTATAGTAGGTCTTGAGCTGGGCGCGGACGATTATATTCCCAAACCGTTCAACCCACGTGAATTGCTGGCCCGTATCCGCGCCGTGCTGCGCCGTGTTCAGGAACAATCCGTAGAGCCGGAAAAAACGGTAAACCCGGACGTAATCGAAGTGGGCGGAATTGTCCTTGATACGGCTC
>Ga0207831_100372_pt1 | contig 16696 bp, 13 predicted proteins | sample TtanPargueraPR_7_FD_187741 | JGI IMG/M metagenome (GOLD analysis project Ga0207831, IMG submission 187741) | Aerobic enrichment media microbial communities from Bioluminiscent Bay, La Parguera, Puerto Rico - Tt and M1 (2) (SPAdes) | ecosystem: Environmental > Aquatic > Marine > Unclassified ... | reverse complement strand
TCGTATCCACTCCTGTTCACCGGAACGGTTCCTGGCCGAAATTGCCGAGACCATCAAGGACGGCTCGGGCTTCCCCAAACTGATCAACGATGAGGAAGTTGTCCCTCTGTACACTGCAAAAGGTGCTCCCTACGACCAGGCCATGGACTACTCCGTGTCCGGCTGCACCGAAGCCCGTATGCCCAACATCGAGACCTACACTTCGGGTTGCGTGTACGTGAACTTTGCCACGGCCATGGAGATGACCATGCACAATGGCCGCATGCTCAAGTACGGCGACCAGGTCGTGGGTCTCGAAACAGGTGACGTCACCAAGATGGAAAGCTGGGACGAGTTCTACGACGCATACATCAAACAGCATAACAACCTGCTCGTGAAGGCATTCCGCCAGCAGTACATTGTTGATTCCCTGCGTCCCGAGCACTTCGCCACCCCGCTGGCTTCCGTCCTGCACGACCTGTGCATGAAGGAAGGTCTGGACCTGCAGAACCAGTTCATTCCCGGCGGCCTGGAATACTCCTACTTCGAGTTCCTGGGCTACGGCACCGTGGTCGATTGTCTGGCCGCCATCAAGAAGGTCGTCTTCGAAGACAAGAAGCTGACCATGGACGAAGTCCTCAAGGCCATCTCCGCCAACTTCGAGGGTTACGAAGACGTCCGCGAGATCCTGCGTTCGGCTCCGAGCTACGGCAACAACGACCCGTACGCCGACGCCATCGCCAAAGAAATCGACGCCGTCTGCCAGCGTTACGCCCAGAAATACTCCGAAGAGCGTGGCGTGAACCTTGATGTGCGCTATGTGCCCATCACATCACACGTACCCTTCGGCAAAGTCGTTTCCGCACTGCCCAATGGACGCGAGGCCTGGACCGCCCTTTCCGACGGTTCATCCGCTTCCCACGGAGCCGACCATATGGGCCCCACCGCCGTTTTGATGTCCAACTACCACTCCAAGAACCGCGGCATGAAAAACCGTGCATCCCGTCTGTTGAACGTCAAGCTCTCACCGAAGGTCGTCGAGGGCGAGGCCGGAACCCAGAAAATTGTGGATATGATCCGCACATGGTGCGACCTGCATCTGTGGCACATCCAGTTCAACATTATCAACAAGCAGACGTTGCTGGCCGCCCAGAAAGATCCTGACAAGTACCGCAGCCTGCTCGTCCGCATCGCCGGGTACTCCGCATACTTCTGCGACCTGTCCCGCGACCTGCAAAACGACATCATCAACCGTACGGAACACGAACAAATGTAGTTTGTGAAAAAGATAAGCGGGGGACAGGGCGATCCCGTCCCCCGCTTTTTTTTTAACGAGTCAATCGACAAATTTCCCAAAGGACTCCGCAATGAGCGCCAATGAAGGCATCGTTTTCAACATCCAGAATTTTTCCGTTCACGACGGCACCGGCATTCGAACCATTGTTTTCCTGAAAGGATGTCCTCTCCGTTGCGCATGGTGTAGCAACCCCGAATCGCAGCTGATGAAGCCGCAGTTGGCTTTCAACCCAATGAAATGTCTGACCACGGAAAAATGCACGCGCTGTATGGACAACTGTCCACAGGACGCCATTTCTCCGTCTCCGGACGGCCTTATCGCCATAGACCCGGAAGCGTGTATCCATTGTCACACCTGCGCGGAACATTGCGCTGCCAACGCGCTGAACGTCTATGGCAAAACCATGACCGTGAAGGAAGTCATCCGCGAGGTGGAAAAAGAAGCCGCCTTTTATGCCAGATCTGGCGGCGGCATGACCTTAAGCGGTGGTGAGGCCCTGTCCCAACCAGATTTTTCCTTAGCCCTACTCAAGGAAGCAAAACGGCACCGAATCAAAACGGCAATAGAGACCTGCGCATACGCACGCTACGACGATCTGAAGGCCGTCTGCGAATATCTGGACGAACTGATTGTGGACATCAAGGCCGTTGACGATGAAAAACACAAAAAAGGGACCGGGGTCAGTAACCAGCGGATTCTGGAGAATATAAAATGCGTGGCTGCCGAATTTCCCGACCTGCGCATCCTGATCCGTACACCGGTCATTCCCGGATTCAATGATACCGAAGAGGAAATCAGAGCTATCGTTGACTTCATTCCGGTGCAGCCCAGCATCGCCTACGAACTGTTGCCATATCATCGCATGGGCCAACCAAAGTACGCTTACCTTGGCATGGAATTCCCGTATGAAGGCAAAGCCCTCGAAGAAGGGATCATGGACAGGCTGCGCATAATCGAGAGCGAAGCCAACCAGAGATTTAAACAAAAGCAATAACCGGACCGCCGCCGTTGCAGAGGTCAGGTTAACTTCCTAACGATGAATGCGCCCCGGTCCGATTCTGACCGGGGCGCATTCATCGTTAGAAACTCTTGGTTCTACTCGGCTTCGTACTTCTTGAGCTTTCGGAAGACTGTGGTCCGGTCCAACTTCAATTCCTTGGCCAGTTTGGCGATGTTGCCCACCCGTTTCATGCCGGTCTGAATAATGTTCTTTTCAACTTCTGCAAGCACTTCCTTCATGGATTTACCGGTAACTTCCAAGCCTCCCAGCCCGTCCTGAGCCGCCACACAGATTTCGGCCGAGGGGGTAAAGGGCAGATCAGCCACATCAAGCATACTCTTTTTGGATGTAACAACGCATCCAAGCACCAGATTCTCAAGCTCGCGGACGTTTCCAGGCCAGGAGTGTTTCAGCAAGGCCTTTTCCGCGGCCTGGGAAAAGGTCACTTCACGACGATATTTCTGGCAGAAGAATTTCAGAAAGACCCTGGCAAGGGGCAATATGTCTGCCTTGCGTTTTCTGAGCGGCGGGATGTCGATCACGGCCACTTTGAGACGGTAGTAAAGATCACTACGAAAGCGGCCAGCTTCGACCTCTTTCTCAAGATTCTTATTGGTAGCGGCTACAATGCGCACGTCCACCTTTTGGGGCACAGTGGCACCCACGCGGACAATCTCCCGGTCCTGTAGCAGGCGCAACAATTTAGTCTGCATGAGCAACGGCAATTCGCCTATTTCATCGAGAAACAACGTTCCGCCGGAGGCGGCTTCAATGAGCCCTATCTTGCCACCCTTGTTTCCCCCGGAAAAAGTACCGGGCGCATAACCGAACAACTCCGTTTCAATAAGATTTTTTGGCATGCTGCCACAGTCGGCCTTGATAAATGCACTCTCCGAATGGGGGCTGAGTTTGTGCAGCCGCCGTGCGAACACATCCTTACCCACTCCCGTCTCGCCCAGAAGCAGCACCGTTGCGTCCGTTTCGGCAATAATGCTCAACTGGCCAAAAAGTTGTTTCATCATCTTGCTCTGGACCATGGTAGGCATATGATCCACTGTCATATCAAGGCTTTGCATTTTCTGGTAAGCCTTGAGCAATTCCTGTTGGGACGCCAGTTGTTCGCGCATTTCGGAAATTTTGGTGACGTCTCGAAGATAAGTGACCACAAGAGCAACGTTACCGTCTTCATCAAATACAGGATGTCCGTCCAGAACAAGTTTTTGCCCACTCGCCAATTCCTGAACCTGCGTTTCCGGCTGTTTGCTGCGGAGGATACCGGGGTTGAGGACCACGTCGAACAGGCCGCGCCGCACCAGCTCGTGTACGGATTTGCCCATGAGTTCCTCGCCGGGGATGCCGGTCAACGCCTCATGTCGCTTGTTGGCGTACAGAATGATGCCGTCGGGGTCACTGATGGAAACGGCCTCGTCAAAGGTCTCGATAATCTGTGACCAATATTTTTTTATAATCATGACAACCCTGATTGAAGGGAAATTACATACTCATTCCAGAGCCGTTGCAGCCTTGCAACGGTTGGTGCCAGCCTCTCACAAACAGTACTGGTGAGCAAGCCATCACCCTGCATATGGCTCAATTTGGCAAAGTTATTGCTTGGGAGCATTCATGCATGACACTTTTTGGTTCTTTGCAGCGTGGTCTCTCGCTGGCCTGATAAACAATATCACAGGTTTTGGTGCGGCCATGGTGGCCATACCGCTTATAGCAAATTTTATTCCTCTCGAAATTGCCGTTCCGGCTTCCACGCCGATCGTCCTGACCCTCAATCTGCAGGTGGCTTGGAAATACCGCCACCACATCCGCCGGGCACCATTGTGCCATCTGCTTATGGGCAGCCTGGCCGGCACTGTTGTCGGGCTTTGGTCATATCAGGCGGTGAACAGTGAAGCCCTGAAGTCGGGCATGGGTCTATTCGTTGCAGCCTACGCCCTCTATAACCTCCGGGCACCACAACATTCTCCTTGTTCATTGGGACCGGGATGGGGGATTGGAGCCGGGTTCGCCTCCACAGTCCTCGGCGCGATTTTCGGGTTCAACGGCCCCCCACTGGCGCTCTACGTGTCCAAAACAGGTTGGGGACAGGAAGAAACCAAAGGATTGCTCGGAGCATGCTTCATCGTGACCGGTTCAATAATTTTGGCAGGACAGCTACTTGCTGGACTCCATAACAGCCAGACGATTACCGGATACCTGACGGGCTGTCCCGGTACACTTCTCGGAGGGGCGTTGGGGCTTTCCCTTTCGCGTCGAATCTCGCAAAACATGTATCAAAAAGCAGTATTGCTGCTGCTCTTTGCTTCAGGCATATATATTTGTTTTATCTAATCTTTTTTTCAATCCAGATTGAGAACAACTCAAGACTTGCCGGATATTCCAATGTGTTCAGCCCGTCTTTTATCCATCCATCATGCATCCCTTTCCTGTCAGATATCGGATGACTCGCATTTCACATGACACACGCCGTTGATCGTTTCCACGGCATGAGGGAAGTATTTTCTCTTGAAGTACATCGCCACGTTCACCAAAGCGATCAGAACCGGAACCTCCACCAGTGGCCCAATCACGGCAGCGAACGCCTCTCCGGAATTGATGCCGAAAACGGCGATGGCGACGGCGATGGCCAGCTCGAAGTTGTTGGAAGCAGCCGTAAAGCTCAGGGTCGTGGCCTGCTCGTACGTGGCATCCGCCTTGTAGGACAGATAAAAGGACACCAGAAACATGAGCAGAAAATAAATCGTCAGTGGGATGGCGATGCGGATAACGTCGAACGGCAATGCAACGACCTTGTCCCCCTTGAGCGAGAACATCACGAAGATGGTGAATAACAGGAAAACAAGTGTCAGAGGGCTGATCTTCGGAATGAAAACTGTTTCATACCACGTTTTGCCCTTGAGCCGGATGCCCAGGAATCGTGAAAGCATGCCGCCCAGAAAGGGAATACCCAGATAAATGAAAACACTCTCGGCAATCTGTCCCATGGAAATGTCCACCACAACGCCTTCAAGCCCGAACCAGCCCGGCAGCACGGTTATGAAGACATAGGCATAGACGGAGAAGAACAGAACCTGAAAAATTGAATTGAAGGCGACCAGTCCGGCGCAGTATTCGCTGTCACCTTTGGCGAGATCGTTCCAGACAATGACCATGGCAATGCAGCGGGCAAGGCCGATCAGAATCAGGCCGACCATGTATTCATGGTGCCCGGAGAGCAGTGTTATGGCGAGCCCGAACATGAGGACCGGGCCGATGATCCAGTTTTGGATCAGGGAAAGAGCGAGAACCTTGTAGTTTCTGAAAACCTGTCCCAACTGCTCATACTTCACCTTGGCCAGCGGCGGGTACATCATGAGAATAAGACCAATGGCAATGGGAATGTTGGTTGTCCCGACCTGGAATGAGTTGATGACGTTCTTGATGTCCGGGTAAAAATAGCCGCCACCCACTCCAATGAACATGGCAAGAAATATCCAGAGCGTCAGATAGCGATCCAGAAAGGAAAGCCGTTTTATTACTGATTCGGTCATGTCCACTCCTTGTCAATCGACTTGATTACACGTTTCCTGATCCTTGGTTTTCAGATAGTCGCAAAGGCGTTGATAGTCCTCACCTGCCTGCGGGACCTGTTTCAAATCCTGCCGCAAAACGGTCGATATTCGCGCCTGAATCGGATCTTCGGGCGTGGCAAGGCTGTAGTAAACCCACTTCCCGCTTCTGCGGCTGGTTACCCACCCTGATTTCTTCAGAAAAGACATGTGTCTGGAAACCTTCGACTGCGGCAAGTCCAAGGCCTCCATCAGGTCGCAAACACAAAGCTCGCCATGGTCAAGCAGGCGAACCACCCGCAGGCGGGTCGGGTCGGAAAGGGCTTTGAGACGTTCGGCAAGTACTTCCATGAAGGCAACATATCTTCCTATGCGGATTCGTCAATAGGAGATGCCAGTTGTAACCGAAGTGTCATATTCGGCATCGGGAAGACCGGATTCAGCGGGTCGGTTCATCCCCACGTGTGTGGGGAACACTTGGGTTGTCTTAATGTCCTTATGTCGCAGGACGGTTCATCCCCACGTGTGTGGGGAACACTCTAACCAGAACCGTTCGTATTTATTAACACAAAATAGCAGCACAAAAAAAGCCGGAATTTTCACCCTTCTCAGGCATCCTTCTTGCTACTCTGTTTCATCTCTTCAAAAAACAGCCAAAGATTACTTCCCTTCCGGAGCGGAAGTATCCCATTTACTCTGGAATGTTGGCCGTGCGCCATCAGCTCTTAGGCTCAACAGGTTGCCCGACTGAATCCGGGTGGGAATATGCCCACGGTCAATCTCACCCTCCAGAGTGAGGGCCAAATCCAATGCAAAAACAGGATCGCCAATGTGCCAGGAGTGATTGAATGTGCCGCAAAATAGAGACTTTTCCGGGTCTTTTGTTTGAAAATACTCGGTACAATCAACGTTGACAGCCTTTCGGTATACTTCAGGCGGCAGTCCAACACGCCCAACTCGCGGAGCAATCCCCAGACGTTTGGCGTTGGAAACAGCCAGAACCTTGTCGCATCCGTTGCTGTAGTTTGTAAGACGCATTATCCTGTCAAACATCGGATGGCTGCCGTTATGTTTGGTCAAAGAATCGGTGGAGACATCCCCGCCGATAAAGGCGACCTGCCCAATACGCCAATCACTCTTGAAATAATTTCCATGATGCATGGCCTGAGCAAATGCCTCCATGATGACATACGCTCCCGTGGAGTGGGCAATCAGATGCACGTTGAGCTTGCAGACGGGCGTCCCGGCTCGTTTGGGCGTTTGAGCCTCTACCAGAAGGTCCAGACTTTCCCGAACCAGTTCGAGCGAAACTGCGGAAGCATCGGAACGGTCTTCCAGATAATTCAGTGTGGAATTGGCGCTGGGCCAATCAAAGCCGACGACAACGCCTTTCCATCCCTGTTCCCTGAGTGTGCGCTGAAGCGTCCTTGTTCTCCAGAGTACAGTAGGAATGTCATTGTTGTAACCATGAATAAAAACAAGAACATCACCACGCATGCCGGTTATGGAATCCTCTTTGCCGTCCGCCGCGTCCATAACGCGTTTTCGCCATTTTGCACGGGTAATACTGTTTGCAGGAGAATAGGATTTGTCCTGCTCGGAAACGGCAAGATATTGCGTTATGCCCGGTTCGGAAACGAATTTATCGTTTTTGGAGGTTCGGGTGCAAATGATGAAAGTGTCGTCGTTCATAGAAATACTCCTGCAAAGGTTTGAATTGTTATTGCATGAATATTCCTGCCGGCAAGAACATGCGGCAAAGCGATGTCCCGGGGCAGGTGCCGCTCTCCTTCTCTCCCTTGATTATGGATCGTAGGTTGTTCCGAAAATGGAATAATCGATACGAATGTTATTGCTCAAATCAGGAACGTCGTCCCGCTTTCTTTCTCCATGGGGATAGTGCTCAAACCTGTTGAAAGACTGGTATGCAAGACCGATCTGGTCATCCTTGTTCTTCATCATCCTGTCGGCAACAATGCCAAAAACATGTTTTGCTATCGCCACCCCGGCCAGACCTGCCGGGTTGCCCGCTGCGGAAGCGGCGGCGAGCACGTTGGAGGCAAAATCGTCAAATTTTTCCGCATTGATAATGTCGTCAATGCTTCGCCCAAGTTCGTTTATGTCATGGTCAATTTCGAACGCCATCAGAGACCAGTTGAAAGAAACAGGAATACTGTCCGCAGTGTAGAGGGCATACCCAGTGTCGCCAAAGGTCATTTGATGTCCATCGCTCACATTATCAAGCTGCATCAAGACCTTTGAACTCAGAACGGACTGTGTCGCAGCCTTGATCAGCTCTTTTTTCCGTGCAATATCCGTTGTTTGCTGCAAACCATCCAATACGGGAAGGTTTACATCCTTCCCCGTAACAAAACTCAAAATCTTGATTTCTCCTGAAAACCATTCACGATTGTTCAAAATTTTCAATTTGTTGAGTCTGAATGCAAAAAATTCCATTGCTCCCTCCCGGATAAAAAAACAGGATAGACAATACAATTTGCAAACAACTATACCACGCACAAAAAAAACATCAACAAACCGTTTACAAAAAGTCTGAGCACCGCACTTTTCCGGTTCATCCTCACGTGTGTGGGGAGCACTTGCAGTCGCTTGGCAACGTCCGCAACATCAAGGCGATGGTGTCGAGATGGTGCCAGCCTCCGTTATCAAACGCCGTTCCCCAATGGCTGTGCTGCATGCTGTATTCTCCTCTGCAGGAAAGAACACACCGTATAGCGCGACCCATAAAAAAAAGACTTTTATTTATAACTGATAGCTTCAATGTCAGTCTTTTTTACAAGGTTACTCGCCGTCACCCGACATGCATACATCACGTCGGGTGACGGATTTTTCTTCATTAGAAACAAGAGGTTCTGAAAAGGTTTTCTGAATAGAACGCCCAACACATATATACAAACAGATCCTCTATGGGTAGAAAGGATGTGTTATGATCTTGATGCCATCCTTGGAATTCCGGATGGCAAGAGGAATCTGTTCGGTCGTCAATTCGGCAGCCCGCCTGAGAATGCCATCCATCCAGAATTCATAAGCGACTGTACCGTCTTTTTTCTTTCGATAACCGATCTTGTCCGGCAACCCATTCATAAATTCGCCGTAATATATGCTCTCATCCGTGTCATTATAGAATGTACCTGCTCCTTGGGGTAGTTCCTTTTCCCATTGCCCCATATAGATATCACCATTTTCGAACACGAATTTTCCCACGCCATTTGCACAGTTTCCATCCTGACACCCCGGCAAAGAAGTCTGTGCCACTATTGATGCCGGTAACAACAAAATAAAGGCCAAAGTAAAAACAAATCTTGTTACCATAACCACCACCTCTCATTTTTTTGAGATTCCTGCCGAATTTCTTTTGCCATTAATTCTATGAATTTTTTACACTCCTCTGCGGCTTCAAAATAGCGCTTAATAAGTTGTTTTGATTCAACTTTTGGAGAAGCCGCAAAGAATGTATAACACAGTTTGTCCGCTTTCACGGCTTGATCACTAAGCTCTGTACTCGTAAAAAGTCCCTTGCTTTGCGCAAAATACGAATCCGGCGAGCGGATTGTTTGCAATTTTGACTCATACGCCTCGTATACCGTCCGAGTCTCCTCGTACCCCCTGAAATCATAGTATTCTTTTGTTTTGTTTGTTTTGTCCAACAACCAGTTTCGTCGCAGCATCATTTCTATGCCTGCATGAAGTGCCCGGGAATAATCATCGGAGAAGTTCGACATGAGAGCATATTTCGTTTCTCTGAGGTCTCGCGCATATTCCAAATTTTTCCAATATGTTTGCCACATGTTGGAGAACAGCGCGAGCAAGATTCCCCCGATGACGGTGACAAAAAATTTGGAATCCAATAGCAGGATTAGACGACTCTTCTTTTCCTCCTCCTGACTCTGTGTGCCGTTCACAGGCAATTTTTCACTGTCATTCATGACCGTTTCCCTCCTGTCAGAGTAAAAAACCGAAGCCGCTTGTTTTTCACGGGTAAAACCAACGTGTTCTTCCGTTAAAAAAACATGCCAATTTCAATGCTTCTTGAACTGCTGTGGTACGAAGGGAAGCTTACTAAGGGCTTAAAGAAGGGGAGAGCGAATTTTACCGGGGGAGAACGTGGTGTCACCTACTTTCCCATGATTGCAGGTGGCACATCCTTTGTAACTCATCACTATGAAAGCTGGCGCTGTTTTCATTTTCCTGAAACGCCAAAGGGAACGGTGCTATCATTGATGTCGAAAAAAACGGAAGGAAGACTAAAGTCATAGTGTCGTTTTTTGGCCTCGTCATCCTTCTGAGTATCTTTAAATCATTTCCAACAGTTCTGTTTCTTTAGCTTATTTATTTCTTTCTAAAATTCAAACAATGCGATAAATTTTAAAAACCTATATCACAGCACAAACGTTTTGCCTACGAAAATCGGTTTTCAGGAGAGAGAAACTCGCCGGCTCGGAGTCGTCTCAAAGATGTAGGAGGTTGTGCAGCTCTTTGTTCCACGGCAACAAGAAAACGCCTGCGCCAAACTTTGGCACAGGCGCTCAAATGATTTTGACCAAATGGAACTATAAACTCTCGAGCCGTTTCAAATGTTCTTTGGCTGCAGCATGCCCCTTGCTGGCAGCCGCCTTGAACATCTTGATATGGACATTTGATTTTTTCAAATCTTCAAACGCCGCATTGCTTTCAACCACACATGCCATGGCAAACGACAACTCTGGGGAAAATTCCTTGTGCTTTTGAGCCACTTTGACCAGCAGCTCATAATCATCCTTAATCTTGTCGGTGGGTTGATTGCACATGAGTCCTCCCAACAACGCTCCACTTAATATAGCCTCCTGCCCGTCGGTTTGAACCCCCTTCCGAAGCCAGTAGTAGGCTTTCTTGACGAGGTCGTCATTTTGCATTTCAAGCGCTATCCCGAGGTGTTCAGTGAGCTGATTATAGTACATGGCGCCCAGGGTCGCGATCGAATCGGGATTATCCAACTGAGCGCCCCCAACGGACGAGCCATAAGCCAGGGAGAGGTATCTTTCCCCTTTGGCTGCGTCTTTCTTGATGCCAAATCCGTTTGTATAGGCCACACCAAGCAAGTAAAACTGGCTGGGATAACCTTGCAAATGCTCTTCCAGGTTCTTAATCATTTTAACAAACCACGGATTCGTCTCGTCTGTTTTGCCGTCCGAAGTGCTCCGACCAAGGAAATATTGGGCAAAGCCTGATCCCGCCTCGGCTCTTTGGGTCAGAATATCCTTTTCCGGAGAAAGTATTTTTGCAAAGGTAAGCTTGTCCTGCTGCGCATCCGCTTCCTGCACCAGCACAAAGGAGAACATGCAGATCATCAACAGTGAAAGCCATGCCGCAGGCACAAAAAGCCGTCTGCTTGAAACCGTATTTTTTTTTCTTCATCACTCTTGCTCTTTTATTTTTGGAATATCCGCATCCATGGCAAATCGACCATGGTCGCAACATCTCGTAGTTCCTTTGCCAACAGGCTGGAATGGCATGATTATACAAAAAAAGGCCTTACGTAGGCGTCTTTTGCATGTCAATGCCCACGGTGGTTTTGATCCCCCACCATCACCAGCAAAAAAAGGGATGCCTGCCGTGCAATTTTTCTCTCGCCAACTCCCCCATGAATGGCATATCGTTTTGTCGGCTTTTGAATACAGTGATACGATATCGTTCACTCACTCGGACACAATCCGGAGGGCTCTCATGCCGAAAAAAGACCATATAGATCTGATCGCCGTTCTGTTTGTATTGTTGGTATGGCTGCTACCGACGCTGACCGTCCATGGTTCCTCGAAACAAACCGGCGACACTGCCGTGAGGAGCACCACCTACGCCACCCCCGGCGTACAGAAAAGCAATAGCTTGCCAGAATAAACATCCGGCAGTTTCGGCAATGCCCTAGCCGGTTCAAAGCCGGGGCTGGCACTCTCGGCAACCCAGAAGAAGCCGCTTTAAACACGTCTTCATAATTGCGCGTGGCAAATTCCGTTGCGCGGTCTTTTCAGGCAAACTTCGGCCGTATCATCCCGTACCCACAAGCAACGACCTTCCCCTCTCTTTTCCACCCTTTGGAAAGAAGATTTGCTTCTTCATGCAAAGACTGTAGGTGTGCTCGAACAGCTGGGCAATTGCCAAGTTTCTGAATTCTCCGGCGTTCAGCGCTCCACAAAAATTGTGCTGTTACCAGCCGACAACAACCGCAAACCACTTTGCCGATTACACTTCAATACTTCGCAAAAATATCTGGGAGTCTTCGATTCTGAAAAAACAAAGACCGCAAGCCTATAAATTCGCTCAATGATATATAAGTTTGCAGATGAGCTAAAGGAGTCGGCTGCCCGACACCTTGATGTATGACCTGCTCCTGCCCGGCACGGTCTGCCAATTCCAAGAAAGGCAGCCCACGACAACAAAAAAGGGATGCACCTACGCGTTTTGCTTCGCGCCGGTACATCCCTTGATTTCGTGTTTCAATCCGTTCGCAGGAAGAACAAAAGCCGCCTAGCGGCTGGCTTCCTCCACCAGATAGAGGATATTGCGGTAATTCTTTCCCCCGTGCAGGGTCAGGCCGATCTCGCATGTCCGGGATACGCTGTAGCCTTCATCACAGTCGGCTATCTGGTCGCGCAGGTCCGCCAGCGCCGAGGCGTTGAGTTCCGGGCGGTGGAAGCCCTTATCCCCGGAAAACCCGCAACAATTGATGCCGGTTGGTACAACCACACGTTCGGCACACTTTGAGGCCAGCTCCGCCATTTGACCAGCCAGCCCCATGGACCGGGTGGAACAGGTCGGGTGCAACGCCACAGTCCGCGGCAGCTTGTGCAGCGTCAGGCGGTCCACCGCTTGAGTCATGACGAACTCAATGGGGTCCATCAGCGTCAGCCGGGAGCTCAGCGTTTTTTTCATGCGCGCCAGACACGGGCTGGTGTCGCACAGCACGAGGTGCTTTCCGTTGTCGCTTGCCTCAAGCAAGGCCTGATTCAATTCCCGGGCAAGCGCATCCGCCTGCGCGTACAATCCCTTTGTTTCCATGGCCTTGCCGCAGCAGAGTTTGCCCATTTCCGCCGGAAAAACCACGCCATACCCGGCGCGCTCCAGAAGCCGGACCGTCACATCCATAAGCGGGTCGGAAGGGTCTCCCTTGGCAGGCCCCATGCTCCGAACAGCGCAGGAAGGGAAGTAAACGATCCGCTCCTTTCCAGCCGGAGCGACAGGCTGCGGCGACTGTGCGCCGCCCTTGGGCATGGCCGGATTCCACAGCGGAATCCTGTTGCCGGAAACGGATCGTGCCGCCCGTGACATTCGGTCCATGGCAGCATCGCCAATGGCACGATGGGCAATGGACACACCATCAAGCATAAAAGAAGCAGCCTTGAGCACGCCTCCATAATGGCGCGTGACAAAATCCGCCGCGCGTTTTTTGCCGGACGAACTTTTCTCATGCCGGATGTCCCGAATCATGGTGGCCACGTCCGCACCCAACGGACAGGAAAGGCTGCATAATCCGTCCGTAGCGCATAACTGTTCGCCATAGCGATCAAAGACGGCTTGCCACTCGTCAGCCTCCGCGGTTTTGCCCTGTGCGCGCAATTTGGCGATCGCCCGGGCCAGACTGATGCGCTGGCGCGGATTGAGGCCGATGTCCTTGGAAGGACAAACCAACTGGCAAAAGCCACATTCCACACACATGTCCACCTTGGGATGCGTGGCCATGGGATTCTTCAGGCCGTCGAGATGACCGGAGTTGCTTTCGTTGATCAGAACACCCGGATTGAGGATGCCCTTGGGGTCAAAGAGCCGTTTGATCTCGCACATTATCTCGAAGAGAAAATCGCCCCACTCGTTGCGGACAAAGGGAGCCATGGCCCGGCCAGTACCATGCTCCGCCTTGAGCGAACCATCGAACCGCTTGGTGATCAGGTCCACAAGATCGAGCATGAAATGGTCGAGCCGCTGTACTGATTCAGGGTCGGCAATCTTCACCGGCAGGGAAAAATGCAGATTGCCGTGGAAAGCATGCCCCATAATTCCTGCGTCGAACCCGTGGCGCGTAAACATTTCCTGCAAGGCATCACACACTTCCGCCAGATCTTTCACCTCAACGTTGATGTCCTCGGTGAGCACGTATTCGTCGGCCTCGCGATAGTTGGCAATGGCCGGAAACAATCCGCGCCGGACGTCCCAATACTGCACGCATTGACGCTCGTCCGTGCTGAAAACGTGTTCGGAAAGACGCGGAAAACGATTCAGGATCTCCAGAATGGAATCCATGTTTTCCTTGAGCTCTTCACCGTTCCACGCCTTGGTTTCTATGAGCATGGCGCAGGAATTCTCGGGCAGGTTCTTCATGGCTTCGGGAATCCCCGTAAGCTTCTGCATGGCCTTGACCGAAACCCAGTCGAAAATTTCAGCGGCCTCGATACGGCAGGCGCCTTTCATGGCCATGACGGCATCCGTGGCGTCCTTGAGGGCGGGAAAAAACATCAAACCCGTGGCCCGTACGGGCGGCGTGGGAATGGTTTCCATGAGCGTTTCATGGATGAAGGCCAGCGTGCCTTCGGAGCCGACCATCAGATGGATCAGTATATCCACGGGATCATCATGATCCACAAAGGAATTTACCGTATAGCCGATGGTATTCTTCAGCGTGTACTTACGCCGGATTCGCTCCACCACGGCGGTTTCCGCCCGGATTTTTTCACGCAGGCGAACGAGTTCATCCAGCAAGACGGCGTGCGATTGGCGAAATGCCGAAACGGAGCGCTTGTCCGAGGTATCGAGATACGTGCCGTCCGCCAGCATCAGGCGCATGCCCCTGACCATGTGGTAGCAGTTCTGTTCCACCATGCAGCACATGCCAGCGGAGTTGTCCGCCACGATGCCGCCCATGGTGGCGGAGGTAATCGAGGCCGGATCCGCAGCCATCTTGCGTTTGTGCGGTGCCAGCGCCGTGTTGACAGCCGCGCCGATAACGCCGCTCCCGGCCCAGAAGGAGGCACCGCTGTCCAGAACGTCAATGCAGGTCCACTCCGGGCCAAAGAATCGAACAATGACGCCTTCGCCACAGGCCTGACCGCTGACGGCCGTACCCGATCCGCGAAACGTCACGCCCAATTCGTGCCGGGTGCAGGCAGCCAATACGCCCGAAAGCTCTTCCAGCGTCTGCACGTCCACCACCAGCTTTGCTCTCGGCTCGAAAAAACTCGCGTCTACCGCGTAGGAAGAGACCAGCGCCGGATGATCATGAATCCTGTCCTTTGGAAGGATTCCGGCAATGTCGTCGATAAGCTTCGTCAGCATGACACGCCCTCTCAAGCCTCACATTCACGGGGGAAACGCCAGATTCCCAGTCCTCTCAGGACCACGGGAATGGAGATCAGCAGCATGGAAACCCAGCCCATGTTGCCGTAGCCCTTGCCGATGAGCGGAATGAGTCCGAGCTGGGCCACCAGCCAGCAGGCCAGGACCAGAATCGCCGAGGCGATGACCGAATGGAAACGCTGTTTGCGCGCTTTTTCCATTTCGCTCATGTTGCGGCCAAAGAAAATCACCAACCGGTTGGTAGTGCCGTAAACAAGAGCCACGCCCGTGGACACCGCGCCAATGAAAATGCACAGGGAGATGAGCGGGGTAAGCCATGCACCGCCCACGCCGTGCATGACCACGAACAGGGCAGGAACGGCCTCTTTCAAAACGCCCTGATCAGCAAAGGCCAGAATGCCGAAATACGTCAGGTACATGATGACGCAGTTGATCAGGAAACCGATGATGGCCGCTTTTTTGAGGCACTGCCTGTCCGGACAGGCCTGCGTGTGCACGATGTAGGCCCCGATGGCGCAACAGTGCAGAGTCCCGTACTTCACGCCCCACCACAGGGCGTCCCAGAAGGAGCTGGGGCCGGCTGTGGCTATCTCGCCGCTTTTGATGGCTGCGAAGTTGTGCACGATGTTCGGGAAAAAGCGGATGATGTTCGGCAGATAGATGATGCACATGGAAGCGATAAGAATTACCGAAACCACGGTTGCGGATTTGCGCACCAGCTCCGAGCCGTAAATGGTCAGCAAAAAGATGATGGCGGCAATGAGAATGGTGTTCGGTATGTACGGCGTGTGGAATGCCTTGGCCAGCGTTGCGCCACCGGTGGCAAAGGCAACGGCCGTCGCCAGCAGCAGCACCCCGTTGACGATGACCTCGTAAATGGGCACCACCACTCCGCCCAGACCGCCATAAAGCTTTTTGGCCCATGCGCTGTAGTCGTAGGTTTCAAACCGTGCGGCCACGACCATGGAGTAATAAAGGCATACCCCCATGACCAGCATGGACACCGCAGGCATGAACAGCGAGGTCCAATGGTGGTTGAGGTAAAACGCCACGATCTGGCGGCCGGAGGCGAACCCTCCGCCGAAATGGCCGCTGAACCAGACAAACGCAATGGCCAGATGGCCGGGAATCAGTTTTTTCATGTCCTTTCCTGGGATGATAAAGTGCGGTGTATCTTTTCGCTCGATCCGACGTTTTGCCTATTCGGCCTCGGGCGCAACGGCTCCGGACTCGGAGAAACGCCAAAGTCCGAACCCGCGGAGCAGTACCGGAACGGTGATGATGAACAGCGTCAGCCAGCCTACATTGCCGTATCCCTTGCCGATGAGCGGTATAAGCCCGAGTTGGGCCACGATCCAGCAGGCAATGACCAGAATGGCCGAAGCAATCACGGAATGGACGTAACGTCTGGACTCACGCTGTGCAACTGTCATGTTGCGGCCAAAGAAAAGCACCAGGCGGTTGGTGGTGCCGTAAACCAAAGCCACACCCGTGGATACGGCGCCGATGACAATGCAC
>Ga0207831_100371_pt1 | contig 16700 bp, 14 predicted proteins | sample TtanPargueraPR_7_FD_187741 | JGI IMG/M metagenome (GOLD analysis project Ga0207831, IMG submission 187741) | Aerobic enrichment media microbial communities from Bioluminiscent Bay, La Parguera, Puerto Rico - Tt and M1 (2) (SPAdes) | ecosystem: Environmental > Aquatic > Marine > Unclassified ... | reverse complement strand
CGTAGACCCCAAGCGTGAACACATCGCCATTCAGGAATGCCGCAAACTGGGCATCCCCGTAGTGGCTGTCACTGACACCAACTGCGACCCCGACGTGATCGATTACATCATTCCGGGCAACGATGATGCCATCCGCGCCATCAAGCTGTTCGCAACCCATATTGCTGACGCCTGCCTCGAAGGCGCTGCCCGGGCCAAGGACGTTGCCGAGGAAGCCAAAGCCGCCAAGAAGGCCGAAGCCGCAGCTCCGAAAAAAGAGGCTGCTCCCAAGGAAGAGGCTCCCAAAGCTGAAGAGAAGACCGAAGAAGCCGCTGAGGCGTAATCAAGATAATACCGGGTTCCTGGAGGAATATAATGGCTATCACAGCTGCTATGGTTAAGGAACTGCGCGAGAAAACCGGCGCAGGAATGATGGACTGCAAGAAAGCTCTGGTGGAAAGCGACGGCGATCACGAAAAAGCCGTTGTCTATCTGCGTGAGAAAGGCCTTGCCAAGGCCGCCAAAAAAGCTGGCCGCGCCACCTCTGAAGGTGTTGTCGGCAGCTTCGTTTCCGCTGACGGAAAAACCGGCGCACTGGTCGAACTCAAGTGCGAAACCGACTTCGTGGCGAAAAACGAAGATTTCCAGGCTTTTGCAGCCGACTTGGCTAAAAAGGTCGCTGAAATGGACGTAACCTCCGGTTCTGCTGAAGACCTCGGCGACGCTGCTGACGTGACCGATCTCATCGCCAAGTTGGGCGAGAACATGGGCGTCGGCCGCTACGCCAAGCTTTCCAGCGAAGGCAAATTGGGCCTTTACATCCACTCCAACAGCAAGATCGGCGTTCTCGTGGACATGACGGGTGGCGACGACCAGCTGGGCAAGGATGTGGCCATGCAGGTTGCCGCCGTCAATCCCGTATGCCTGGTTCCTGACGAATTGCCGCAGGATGCCCTGGAAAAGGAAAAGGCCATCTACCTGAAGCAGGCCATGGACGAAGGCAAGCCCGAGAACATCGCTGAAAAGATCGTCATTGGTCGCCTGAACAAATACTATAAGGAAGTCTGCCTGACTGAACAGCCGTTCATCAAGGAAGACAAGAAGAGCATCAAACAGTTGCTCAAAGAAAAAGACGCCAGCATCGGCGGTTTCGTCAGGCTGGCGCTTGGCGACGACGCCGAATAAGAATACAACGGGCCGCAAGGCCCGTTTTTTTTGAACTTGAACGATCCGCCAGACCTCCAAGGCACGCGGAGCAAACTTATTGACAGACAGGTGAAAGTATGGACAAAATGCGGTTTTCGCGGGTATTGATCAAACTGAGCGGAGAAGCGCTTGCCGGTGAGCAACAGTTCGGAATCGAGCCTCAAGCCATCGGCCAGTTTTGCAAGGAAATCGCGGAAGTTGCGGCATCCGGAGTCCAGATAGCTCTGGTCATCGGCGGCGGCAATATCTTCCGGGGACTTTCTGCAAGCGCAAAGGGCATGGACCGCGCTCAGGCTGATTACATGGGTATGCTGGCAACAGTCATGAACGCATTGGCCGTGCAGGACGCCTTGGAAAATCATGGGTGCCAGACCCGCGTAATGACAGCCTTCGATATGAAGGAAGTCGCTGAACCGTATATCCGCAGGCGCGCTGTCCGCCACCTTGAAAAGGGACGTGTGGTTATCTGCGCCGCGGGTACCGGCAACCCGTACTTCACCACGGATTCCGCTGCTGCCCTGAGGGCGCTGGAACTCAAATGCGAGGCCATCCTCAAGGCAACCAAAGTGGACGGAGTGTATGACAAAGACCCCGTTAAGTTCGACGATGCCGTCAAGTACGACAACGTGACCTTCATCGAGGTACTGGAAAAACGTCTGGGAGTCATGGACTCCACTGCCATTTCCATGGCCAGGGACAATGATCTGCCGATCATCGTTTTCAACCTGTTCAAGGAAGGCAATATGCTCAAGGTCACCAGCGGCGAGAACATTGGAACGATCGTTCAAGGAGGAGACTAGAATGCAGTCGGTTCTCAATAACGGCAAAAAACGCATGGAAGGCGCACTGGGCGCACAGGATAAAGAGTTTGCAAAGCTCCGCACCGGCAGGGCCAGTGCTTCGCTCGTGGAAGGAATCGAAGTGGATTACTACGGCACGGTGACCCCGCTCAACCAGCTGGCCTCCGTTTCGGTACCGGATTCCCGCACCCTGACCATCCAGCCTTGGGACAAAGGCGCTTTCGGCGATGTCGAAAAAGCCATCCAAAAGTCCGATCTGGGCCTCAATCCGGTCAACGACGGTAAAATTATCCGCATCAGCATTCCGCCCCTGACAGAAGAGCGCCGCAAGGAGCTGGTCAAGGTGGCCAAGAAATACACTGAGGAAGCCAAGGTTGCCGTTCGCAATATCCGTCGAGACCTGAACGAAACCCTCAAGAAAATGGAAAAAGACAAGGATATTACCGAGGACGACCTGCGCAAGGGACAAGACGACGTGCAGAAGCTGACCGATGACTATGTCAAGCAAGCCGACGCCGCCCTGGATGCCAAAGAAAAGGAAATTCTCGAAATCTGATGACCGCCACAACCGGAAATATCCCGGCACACATTGCCATCATCATGGACGGCAACGGACGCTGGGCGACACAACGCGGGCTGCCAAGGACCAAAGGCCACAAGGCCGGGACCAAAGCGGCCCGCGCTATTGTAGTACACAGCCGGGAGCTTGGTGTCCGACACCTGACGCTGTATACCTTTTCCAAGGAAAACTGGTCGCGTCCCAAGGAAGAGGTTGGAACGCTTTTCGATCTCCTGATCTCTTTCCTCAGAAACGAGCAAAAACTCCTGCTGGAAAAGGACATCCAGCTCAGGGTTCTCGGCGATCTTGACGGTCTGCCCCTTGCCGTGCGTACCGCGCTCAAACGGGTTATTGCAGCCACAGACAAGTGCTCGTCCATGACGCTGAACCTGGCACTGAACTACGGCGGCCGTGACGAAATCGTACGCGCCTGCAAAAAAATTGTTGAGCAAGGCATACCTGCAGAAGAGATTAGCGATGAAACATTTGCACAATCCCTCTATACGGCAGGCCAACCCGACCCTGATCTTGTCATCCGCACCAGTGGTGAAATCCGAATCTCCAATTATCTTCTTTTCCAGACCGCCTATTCCGAGTTCCATTTTACGGAAGTGCTCTGGCCGGACTTCACCCCTGACCATCTGGACGCGGCCATTGAAGACCTCAATTCCCGCCAGCGACGCTTTGGCAAGACCGGCCAGCAACTTGAAGACGAAGAAAAATAGTTTGGCCGGAAGCATGGTTGCCGCGATCGTCCGAATACTTTATTAAGAATGAATTCAAGCAACAGGCGGGATTACCCGGCAAAGCATACAGGAATGATATGGACCTTTCCGCAAATCGGACTCGCGTGACAACCGGACTGTCTCTGGCTGTAATTCCCCTGCTGGCCATCGCTCTGCAAGGCTGGTTTCTTTTCATCATTCTTGCCCTGTTCTGCATCCTTGCCCAGTGGGAATTCCATGGCCTTTTCAAGACCGTTGGACCAGGCGCGTTCCACAAAATACTGACCGTTTTGTGCACCTTCTTCCTTTTGCTGTGCTTCAAGATGGGAAGCAACACGTGGGTTTTGCTGACATTCATGGCCGGATTCTGGGCGGTATGCATGACCTTCCTCTTCCGATACGGCAAGAGTCCTGAAACAACGGATTTCCGTACACCCATGATCTTTCTTTGCGGTTTGATCTATATCCCCTTCAATTTCCACTTCTTCATGAATTTCAACCGGGCCGAGCTTTTTCTTGTGCTCCTGGCCGCCGTTGTCACGGATACCGCTGCATTTTATGTCGGAACCGCATTCGGCAAACGCAAGATATGGCCTTCGGTCAGTCCAAAAAAATCATGGGCTGGAAGCATTGGCGGCCTTGTGGCCTGTATGGTCATGACAACACTCATGGGACTTGGGTTCGGCCAAGGCCCCACATGGGCATGGCCACTTTTGGGAGCCGGGTTGAATATAGCCGCACAATTGGGCGATTTTTTTGAATCGGCGCTGAAACGGGCCTTGTCCGTCAAGGACTCGGGAACAATCCTCCCCGGACACGGTGGCTTGCTTGACCGTGTGGACAGCCTGCTTCTGGTGGTTCCGGTTTATGCCCTGCTGCACACACTCCACCCGTTCTTCGGGTAATCGTCTAATAGAACAGGATTTACCGTGAAAACCTATATCTCCTCGTGGCCTTCTTCCAACAACATGCCGGGGTGGCCCCGAAAGGTGGTCCTTCTGGGCAGCACCGGATCCATTGGGGCCAGTGCTCTGGACGTCATAGGCCAACATAAGGATCTTTTCAGCGTCACGGCCCTTGCAGGTGCCACTAACGCACCACTCCTTGCCGAACAGGCCGAACGCTTTCGCCCCCCCTTTCTCGCCGTGCTCACGGATGAAGTTGCACGAGAACTGAAATCCCTGCTGCCGTCGGGGTATACACCGGAAATCCTCACCGGGCCGGAAGCATATGTAACGCTGGCCGAGCTCGAACAGGCCGACATGGTCCTCTCCTCAATTGTTGGCGCGGCAGGTTTTCTGCCGACGCTGGCAGCGGCAAAGGCCGGCAAGGCCATTGCGCTGGCCAATAAGGAATCCCTCGTATTGGGCGGACACCTGATCCGTGCAGCCTGCAAAGCATCCGGCGCCATCGTGCTGCCGGTGGATTCCGAACACAATGCTCTTTTTCAGGGACTCATGGGACACAACAGCGATAATGAACTCAAAAAACTCATTCTTACGGCTTCTGGAGGTCCATTCCGCGGTAAGGATTCAGCATTTTTAAGCACAGTCACCCGCGATCAGGCCCTCGCACACCCCAATTGGAGCATGGGAGCCAAAGTCTCCATTGATTCTTCCACACTCATGAACAAGGGGCTGGAAGTCATTGAGGCTTGTCATCTCTACGGACTGCCAGTTGAGCAGGTTGACGTGGTGGTCCACCCGCAAAGTATTGTCCACTCGCTGGTAGAATATGTGGACGGCTCCCAAATCGCGCATTTGGGCGTACCGGATATGCGTATCCCCATCGCCCACTGCCTGTGCTTTCCCAAACGGGTTCCTCTTGCCATGCCCAGCCTGAGCCTGGCCGAAGTCGGCAACCTGACATTCGAAAAACCGGATGTCGAAGCGTTTCCCTGTCTGCGATTGGCAAAAGACGCCTTTGCAAACGGGCCTGCCCACGCCATTGTCCTCAATGCGGCCAATGAGGTAGCTGTCGAGCTTTTCCTCAAGGAACAAATCCGGTACATGGATATACCAGCGATAATTGAAAAAGCACTGGAATCTGTCAACACATGCGAAGTGAATGACGCCGAATGTGTGCTGGCCCTTGATAGGGACGCACGAAGAAAGGCTCTGGAAACCACTATCCGCAATTGAACAACCAAACACATGACGATCTTTCGGCGGACAGCTAGCCTTTTCCTGAACAATGGTTATTATTCCGTAATCGGAGCAAAAAGACTGCTCCCAATGACGAACACGGAGAATACTTTTGACGAGCATCATCGCAGTCATCGTCGTCCTCGGCGGCCTCATATTTTTTCATGAACTTGGCCACTTCTCGGTAGCCCGGCTTCTGGGAATGGGAGTGAAGTCCTTTTCCCTCGGCTTTGGGCCAAGACTTTTCAGTTTCCATTCCGGCAATACCGAGTATCGCCTTTCCGCCCTTCCTCTGGGGGGCTATGTACAACTGGCCGGGGAGTCCGGAGACCCTGAAGAGGACGATCTTTTTCCTGAAGACAAATTATTTTCCGCCCGTCCCCCATGGCAACGCATGCTGGTTGTTGCCGCAGGCCCGGTGTTCAACTTTCTGCTGGCCTTTTTGTGCTTCTGGGGGCTGCTCCTGGCTAACGGTGAGCTTGTCATGGCCCCTACTGTCGGCGAAGTCGTTTCAGACTCCCCCGCGCAGGTAGTAGGCATAAAAGCTGGTGATACAGTTTTGTCCATCAACGGACTCAAGGTCACCTATTGGCGCGACATGGTGGAGGAGATTCGCAAAGAAGGCGTTCGCACTCTTGATATGGAAGTGGACCGTAACGGAACGATCCAACGCTTTTCCCTGACCGCACGCTACGAGACCCACAAAAATCTCTTTGGCGAAGACGTCAAAATTCCCATCGTGGGCGTCAAAGCATCGGGCGAAATGAAATCCATTCCCGTACAAGGCTCAGGATTTGTTCCTGCCCTTGCCCAGACATGGTATTCCATGAAGATGGTTGTCATGGGCTTTGTGAAGCTGGCAGAACGCATCATCCCGCTCGACACTATCGGCGGCCCCATTTTCCTGATGCAGGCAGTACACGAAGGCACCAAGTCAGGACTCAGCGAACTTATTTACCTGACAGCCATCATCAGCATCAACCTCGGCATCATCAACCTGTTGCCCATCCCCGTACTTGACGGCGGACACATCGTTTATTTCACGCTGGAAATAATCATGCGCCGTCCGATCAATGATCGCTGGCGTGCCATTGCTACCCGCATCGGCATCATGTTCCTTCTCGCACTTATGACACTGGCCATATACAATGACATCCGCAGATTGCTCTCATGACGACATGGGCCTGACCCTGGTCCTGAATGGCTGTGAAGAACGCCTCCAATTCGTGCTTGGCAACGAAACCGATGGGCGAATCACTGTCTTGGCTTCCCGGCAATGGACAGTTCCCGGACAATCCGTAAAATTTCTGGTTCCGGGCATTGCTGAGACCATGAGCGCTTTGGAGCTGCCTATGGAACGCATAAGCCGCATTGTCGCGGTTCGCGGTCCCGGCAGTTTTACGGGAATGCGTCTTGTGCTGGCCGCAGCCATGGGCCTTGCTGCCGGTAAAAACACTCCGGTAGCAGGGCTGGACTATTTGCCTTTGCTTGCCAGTGGTCCAGCCTCGCTGCTGGATGGGACTCTGCATGTATTGACCTATGCACGCCGTGGACTGGTCTATATGCAAAGTTTTGTTGCCCCGGGCGGAACTCCCCAAGAATCCCCACAAGCTCTGACCATGGGAGAGGCATGTGCTCGCATTTGTAAGGGAGATCCCAACGCCACGCTCCTTGGCTCCGGGCTGCGCAAGAATCCTGAACACATGCAGGAACTCACTACCCAAATGCCCGGCTTGCAGATTCTCGATACCAGCTGGGACAATCCTTCCCCCGACATACTTTTACGGGCCGCTCTCAACACACATGCCGAACCGGGAGATATCGAACCTCTTTACCTGAGAGCCTCGGATGCGGAAGATAACCTGCCAGGCATAGCGGCCAAACGGGGATTGGACCCCGAAGAAGCCCGCAAACGGCTGCATCAATATTCCTGACCCATCGCTCCTCAACTCGACGCGCCATAAAAAAAGGCGCCCCCGAAGGACCGCCCTTTCGACGCGTCCGCACCCTGCCCGGTGCAACGCGGTTCCAATGTCATGGTTTGTATCAGGCGGACAACCGCTCCACGGTCTGGGCTACCTGACGCCCCAGCGGGGTCTTGCTGGCAATCTCGCGTTCCAGATTGGTTATTCCCTTGAGCACCGTGGAATGACGGCGGCCAAGCTTGTCACCAATCGCTTTCAGGGAAAGATCTGTATGTTTACGCGCAAGATAAAAAGCGGTGTTACGGGCCAGAACAACCTGCCGTTTACGGCTCTTGGAAATCAACTGCTGCTCGGACAGATCGTAGCTCTTGCATACGAACTCGATAATATGACCGAGATCGGGCGCAGCATTGGCCGCAGTATAATTTTCCAATACGTCCCAGGCCAAATCCATGGTCACGGCCCTATTGAGCAAACGGGCTTTGAGCACGAGGTTGTTGAGGCAGCTTTCCAACTGGCGGATGTCCGTTGTAATGCGTTCGGCCAGAAGGTCCGAAACCTCCACAGGGACATTCACCTGTAGTTTGCGGGCCTTTTCCTGCACGATAAGTCGTCTGGTCTGCAAATCGGGGCGTTCGATATTCGCCAGGAATCCTGAGCAGAAACGAGATACCAACTGGTTGTCAATACCGTTCAGTTCACGAGGCAAATACGGGCTAGTCAACACCACGCGGCAACCGCGTTCCCGCAACGCATTGAGGGTGCAAAGCAATTCGTTCTGCATCTTCTCCTTGCCCTGAAAGAAATGAATATCTTCCAAAAGCAAAACATCGATGCTTTCGCGAAACTGTGTCTTGAACTGGCTGATGCTGTTGGCCCGAATGGCCATGACCATCCGGTTGGCAAACTGCTCTGCCGAAAGACAGGCAACGCTGATATTCTTTTTGTTCGCACGCCGGGAAAGGTCCCGGCCAATGGAATGCAGAAGGTGCGTCTTGCCCAGCCCCGGAGCGGAGCTAAGAAAAAGATGATCAGAATGCATGGCGTTATCGCACATGCTCTTGCTTGCAGCACAGGCCAGTTCATTACAAGGGCCCACAACGAAATCGTCAAAGGAAAAACGCCAATTGACCTTGGAAGCCTTGGGAACCTGCACGATGGGCAAGCCGGCCTGTCTGGGGGCGGCCACGGGAGCAGGCTTAGCGCTTCTTGGTGTATGAACTTTCTTTCCAGGGCGGCCTTCACTCAGCACGGCAATCTCTATCACCGGCTCCGTAGACAATATTTGCCTGGCTGCATCGCGAATGGGAGAAAAAAGCCTGTCTCTCACCCAATTGGCTACAAAATCATTAGGGGCAGTAAGCCGCAAGCGGTTCCCTTCGACCGAGCCCTTCAGGGGCTTGATCCATACGGTGAACATTGCAGGGTTCAGGCTCTTTTCAAGAGAGTTGAGTATTTGGTTCCAGGCAGTCGTCGTCATGGGTCAGTTTATTATGGAAACAGCGCTTGTTCGACAACTATCAATTTCCTGACCAAGCCAAGACCGCCACACACTTTTATCGACAGGGACACACACTCATAACACATTAAAATAATAGCATTTATTTTTAAAACCCTTGTCAGGCAAGGCTATTTCAGTGAGGGGTATGAAACAGCCAAGTGACAAGGCTTTCAAGAGTGTCAAGACAAAATTTCTACAAAATTTTCACAATTACTGAATTACTTTTCAACAGGGTTTAAATACGATTATCTTGAAATATCTTAAATTTTAGCCGTATTTTTTATCAGTTAACAACAACTTCTTGACACAAAATTGTTGACACACTGAAAAGAACAAGGGGTTAAACGCATAACCAGCTGTTTTAACACATCTATTGTAGTTCTATATTGTTTTTTGCTTTTTGCTTTATAAAAACAGCATATCCCCATTGACATCCCGGAACCTTTTACCCGCAAGGATCGAGCAACTTCAAATTATGAACACACGTTTATTGTCGATTTCATTGATGTTTTTCTTTCCTTAACAAAAGGGGATGGAAAGCTTAAAGCCTCCCATCCCCATGAAAACGGACATATTTTTATGGGAAACTAAGCGTCCATATCCCTCGTAGGGTATTTTCCGCACGCGAATTTCGGAGATTCCGGGCAATATCCAAGACGTTCACAACGAGCTCCCCCCAATTCAAAAATGGCCGGCAACGATTCTTTTGCCAGCGCCAACATCTGATCGGCCATGGCGCGCACTTCCCATTGAGCGCGCATGCAGCAGCGGAGACTGAAGAAATGCAGCAGACTCCGGCAGTTCATGGTCACCACAATCTTGGTTTCCGCAGCTTGCGGCAACACGAACCGAGCGTCTTCATTAGCTTTTGACTTGCGACCATGGGCCACAAGAATATCCCGCAGATCACCGTATGCAGCCCCCACTTCTTCCATGAAACGCTCAAACCGTTCCTTGGCTTCCGGAATTTTGGCTATGGCAGGTGGGATCACATACTCCATGGAGTCTGTTACATAACGCTGGCTTTGCTGCGAGTAGGAAGCGATTCGATGCCGAACCAGCTGATGCGAACAGGCGCGGGATATTCCTTCAATGGCATAGGAAAAATTGACATGCTCTATGGGGCTGTCGTGTCCAGAATCCAACACCTTGCGCACAAAATCGGCCTGAACATCACGTTCAACCTCCCCGTTCAGCAGCCGGGGCCACATATCCGCCACAAAACCGGCGTGATAACATTGTCGAAACGCAGCATAGATCAGGGAAAGCGCATTGGGGGTAACACTCAGCAACTCCACCCTGAGTTTTTTTTCCGGCATTCGTCGTAAACTCCACTATGATTGCGAAAGAAAAGACCGACCTACGCAGACGAGGGGGGGAACTCTCTTTCAATTTATTTCCTTCGAAGGGCTTTTACCCTGATTTCCTTACCGTCCGCAATCTGCAGTTCATGCTATTTTTAGGGACAAACAAGCAACGCTTCTACCAGGATATCTTTTCCATGGCATCATCAGCCATTTCCCGGACGGAATCCGAAACCTGCACAAGAAAATGCAGAGCGGTCATGAATGCGGGCTGCATAACTTCAAGTTGCCGGGCGCACTCCCTCCACACGGCATCGATATCGCCAGAGGGAGCACGTTTTTCCAACCGTTCCGAAAGACTACGTGCATCTGCCATAAGATAAAACACCTTACCGGCACCATGTACGAACGACACATCCTCAGGATCAGAAAAAGCAACCTCGGGCACGACAATCACCTGCCCCCCTTGAGAACACACAAGACGTAATGCTTCCATATCATCCGGCTGCTGAAGCTGCGTCCCCATGCGGGAAGCCAACTCGTCCCCCAAGGCCACACGATTGCTGCCGGGCAGCCCCAAGAGCAGAATGTTTCCGGTCTCACTCCACATATCCGCAAAGTCTTCCCGACGGTCTCCTTTGACAAAGACCTTGGTCTTGTCCGACTCAAGAACCGTCTGCTTCTTGTTTATGAAATTCATTTTCTCGCCCCTCTATTACCTTATATATACTATCGTCGCCCATCTCTGGTACGACGCCACGCATGGATTCGCAAGCCCAACTTACTTTCTTGCACGAAGACACGGAGATAATCATATCATACGGTTGCGGCAAAATGTGCTGTGGTATATCCTCCGCCCTGAAACAATCATGAATTCAAGGAGTCCTCATGAACAAAAAGTACATCATTATCGGCGGCGGTGTTCTTGTGGTGGCCGTTATCGGTTTCATCATCATGGCCATCCTGAACCTTGGCTCGCTCATTAAAATTGCGGTGGAAGAGGTCGGTCCTCGGCTGACAAAGTCAGAAGTCAAACTCAATTCTGCCGACATCTCCTTCCTTTCCGGTTCCGGAGAACTGGACGGCCTGCTGGTCGGAAATCCAAAGGGTTTCACTGCCCCGGAAGCCATCAAGGTTGGCAACATCCGCATGACTGTTGACAAGGCTTCCCTGGCAACGGACCGCATTATCATCCGTGAAATCGTTATTGAATCTCCGGAAATCACCTATGAAAAAAAAGGAAAAACCGACAACTTCAAGACACTCATCGCCAACGTAAACAAAGCCGTTGCCAGTGAAAAAAAACAGTCGTCCACCAAGGATTCCAACGCCAAAAAAGATTCTGGCGCACAAAAGAAAATCCAGATCGACAGCCTGATCATCAAGGACGGCAAGGTCAACCTTGCCGGAGGGATGCTTGAAGTCTTTGGCGATAAGGGAATGGGAATTGAACTACCCACCATCCAGCTGAAGGATATCGGCAAGAAGAAAGACACCAGCCCGGCGCAGGCCTTTGCCCTGGTCCTCAATGAAATGACCAAGGGAATTGGTTCCTCTGTTGGTAACGTTGCCAAAACTCTTCAGGACACACTCAAGAAAGGCCTTGAATCCGGCGAAGGTACTGTGGACAGTGTGACCAAGGGCATCAAGGGGCTGTTTGGCAGCGACAAATAACGCAGTCATTTGCAAAGCAACAAGGGGCCGGGCCATAGTGTCCGGCCCTTTTCATTTGTCTGAACTTGCCCGCAACGCATTGATGACGTACACATTTCCGTTATGAACCCCAACAGCGCAAAACACCCGCAATATAAAGCGGAAGCAATCACCGACCAAACGGGAATTGTCGACATTCGCATCCATATTGCCGGTAAAGTCCTCCATATGTGGGGCAGAAACGCTGTTCAACGGGAACAGGCACTTGCCCAATCCGTGCCGCAAAATGTGGTTCCCGTTTTACTTGGCGCTGGTTTAGGGTATTGTGCCAATCAACTTTTACAGCACGGTTTCACCGTGGCGATCGCCGATACAGCCCCGGCAATACGGGAACTGGGCGAAATGCCGGATGACGTATTGCTTCTGGAAGGCTCGGTAGACGAAGTTATACGCAAACTTCGACAAATCAGCGCTGAAACGCGAAAACCGCTATACCCTGTCAAAATCCCCTTTTATCTTCGCCTCGATCCAAACTGGTACGGCAGTATCGCCAAAGCCATTGAAACGTCATTGGAGCCAGATTTCTGGCAGCGCATGGCTTATCCACGATTTCAATCCGCCAAACCGCGTATCCTTTTCATGGATGCGGATTATTTTCTCAGTGGCGAAATCCTCACGGCCATGAAGCGCCTGGACATACCGCATGTTGTTCTCCCGGTTCCCAAACAGGGACAACCCGGCAACCAATATATGGAATCGCTGCTACATAGTGTGCTTGCATTCAAGCCGGACTTCCTGCTCACGGTCAACCATTTCGGTCTGGACCGTGAGGGAAAAATCACTAACCTGTTGCAACGCATGAACCTGCCTCTGGCATCATGGTTTGTGGACAACCCTCACCTCATCCTCTACCGCTATGCGGAACTGGACGCACCCAACATAGCCCTGTTCACTTACGATGCCGGAAACATGGTACAAATGCGAAACCGTGGTTTTGCCAACGTGTACCATCTGCCATTGGCCACTGATCCACATCGTTTCCATCCTGATTCGGGCCCAGGCCGCAGAGCATGGCAGTCCGAAGTGTCATTTGTTGGCAACTCCATGCGCACGGCCGTACAAAACGCCCTGCGGCAAACAGGCATGAAGCAGAGCCTTGAACCGATATATCGCGCAGTGGCACGAGACTTTGCCCGATCAAAAAAGAAGTCGGTTGCCGAGTTTCTTGAGCAGACCTATCCCGATACGGCGCAACAGTTGAACCGCAAAAATTCGCTCGAACAACAGCTTGCTGTGGAAAGCCTCATTACATGGGAAGCGACACGCCAATACCGCCTGTCCTGCGTGAAGGAAACATTGCGCTTTGCTCCGTTAATCGTAGGAGACCACGGGTGGAAGGAACAGCTAGAATCCACGGAATCATGGCGCCACCTGCAACGCCTGGATTATTACACCGATCTCCCCCGTTTCTATCCATGCACGACCATCAACTTCAACTGCACCAGCCTGCAAATGAAGGGCGCCGTCAATCAAAGAGTATTTGATGTTCCGGCAACCGGAGCCTTTGTGCTTACGGATCAGCGAGAACAACTTGATAATTTGTTCGAACCGGGCACCGAGTGTGTAACCTATCGAACTTCTGAAGAAATACCAGGACTGATTGAACAATACCTCGCAGACACGCCACGCCGCAACGCTATCGTAACCGCGGCCCGATCAAGAATCTTGGCAGAACACACCTATGTACACCGTATGAAGACTCTCTGCTCAACCATGCGGCAGACCTTCGCCTGACCAGTCTCCCAGCCCCTCCCCCATCGTATATTTAGTTATATAAGGAAACATCTCTCTTCAGGCCAAAGAGGGAGTTTTCGGACACCTGAAAAGCAGAAAAAAATTCTTTTCTGCTTTTTTTCCTTTGCCGCAGTTGCCCATCACAGCCCTCAGCAAAAAATTATACGCCCTCTTTCCTCGCAATAAAATGGATTAATTACAAATAGATAAGTCAAACAAGATCAAACAAAACCATCCGGACAGCACAGACCACTCTGGTTTCCAAAACAAAAAAATAAAGTTTTATCGCAAACCCTAAAGTTTTCTACATCCATACCGATAAATTGAGCACACAGTAAGAGGAATGTCGGTCATCGGATCTGACCGGCACAAAGGCAAGGAAGCCGCAGAACATTTTCAAGGAGGAAAACCCCATGTCCATGGTTATCAACCACAACTTGATGGCAATGAATGCCTCTCGCAACTTGGCCAACTCGTACAGTGCTCTTGGCACATCCACCAGGCGCCTGTCTTCAGGTCTTCGCGTCGGCACCGCTGCTGACGACGCCGCAGGCCTGGCCATTCGCGAACTCATGCGGTCTGACATTTCGTCACTCCAACAGGGTATCCGTAACGCCAACGACGGCATCTCGCTGATCCAGACGGCTGACGGCGCTCTCGGCGTTGTCGACGAAAAGCTCATCCGCATGAAGGAACTGGCGACTCAGGCCGCTTCCGGTACCTACAACTCGGACCAGCGTATGATCATTGACTCCGAGTACCAGGCAATGGCATCGGAAGTCACTCGTATCGCCAGCTCCACGGACTTCAACGGCATCTACCTGCTTAACGGCAACCTGTCCGGCGAGAACTCGGACCACAACGGGCACCTGGCAAAGTCCACGGGTCCGCTGAAGGTTCACTTCGGTTCCGGCAACGACTGCTCGGAAGATTACTACTACATCTCTATCGGTACTTCTACCGCCTCCGCCTTGGGTCTCGGCCATGGCGCCGCCGCCAAGGCCGGAACGGGTGAAGCAGCAAATGCCGGTAAGGCTATCTCCACGCAGGCTTTGGCTCAGGCCTCCCTGGCAGCACTCGACAAAGCGATCATCTCCAAAGACCAGATCCGCGCGAACCTCGGTGCCCTGCAGAACAGGCTTGAAAACACTGTGAGCGTCTTGGGAATCCAGGTTGAAAACATTCAGTCTGCTGAATCCCAGATCTCCGATGTCGACGTGGCGACCGAAATGACCGAATTCGTCCGCCAGCAGATTCTGACTCAGTCCGCAGTTAGCATGCTGTCCCAGGCAAACAGCTTGCCGAAGATGGCCATGTCCCTCATGGGCTAGCACTGACGAGAACGAATCGAATCGTCGCAATGGCAGGCCGGACAGCTCAGAGGGCTGTCCGGCCCTTTGCATAAATGGCACCCGCCTTGCATTAAAATAACCGGAAAACCTCAGAAGGAAAATATTTCCACAAAGGACGCATCATGGCGACAGATCTGATTTCCGGACAAATCTCATTTGCAGGGCTCGGTAGCGGCACTGATTTCAGTTCGCTCATTGAAGGGCTGATGAAAATTGAACAGCGCCGCGTGACCTCACTGGAAACATGGAAGGCCACTTGGGAAGAAAAAGTTAAGGAATTCAAGGATCTTAACAGCAAGATGCTCAGTCTGCGCACGACATTGCAAAAGATGGATACCGTCAACGAATTCCTTGCCAAGACGGCAAACAGCACAAACAGCTCCATTCTAACAGCTACGGCAAATGGAGAGGCTGAGTCCGGAACCTATCAGGTTGAAGTTGGAGCCATCGCCAAAAATGATGTTTTCATTACCAGTTCCGGAGCGAGCGACCTAAACACATCAGTAGTCAGTTCCAGTTCAAATTTTACATTCTCCTATGCCGGAGAAACCTATACAATCAGTAATATTGCTGCAGGAACAACACTCACGGGGCTTTTGAACACCATCAACACGCACCCTGAAGCAAGCAAATACATCAAAGCGACCACAATATATGATGGAACGACCTATCACCTGCAGTTGACGGCAAAAGACTTGGGAGCAGACAATCAGCTTGCCATTTCCAATACCGGGGCAATGATATTCTCTCCATCGGATTTCCAGGAGACCCAAAATGCACAAGATGCAAAAATACGCATCAACGGTTTCCCATCGGCTTCCGACGCATGGATGGAGCGAGACTCAAACTCCATTACTGATGCGATTACCGGAGTGACGCTCAATCTCAAAGAAGCCTCTCCGGGAACCACTGCCACAATCACCGTGGCCACGGATAAAGAAGCCATCAAGGAAAATATTCGTACATTTGTGGATGAAGTGAATGTCATTAGGCAAAAAATTCTGGACATCACGTCTGTCGACACCAACTACAGCGGCAGCGATAACTCCTCGGATACCACCACGAAATCAAGCTGGCAAAAAAACTATTCCAGCAACGTTTCAACGGGATCCAGTAAAATCAAGGGATCCATCCTTACGGGTAACTACGGGCTGCAAATAATCTCCCAAAAGCTTAACAACCTTACGGCCGAAAAAGGCCTGGCGTTCGAATTTTACAATGAGGACACCGGAGAAGGAGACCTTTTTTCCGCACTCTCCCAAGTGGGTATTTATACGGACCCGGACAAAGGTTCCCCCACATACGGGCAACTCCTTATTCGGGAAAGTACGGATGACCCCAGCAAAAAGTTTCAAACTCTGGATTGGGCTTTGGAGAAAGATATAGACGCTGTTGCGCACCTTTTCGCCGACAACCTGCGTCCCGAAAGCAAAAGCTCGGACCTTGCATATGTATCCTCATTGGAAGGCATGACATCAGCAGGTGTGCATGAGGTAAGCATTGTCACCAGCGGCGCGGGTATTTCCAGCGCCACCATCAACGGCGAAGCTGTAGCAATTTCCGCAGACGGGCGAACCATAACGGGGCAGCAGGGAACAGCAGCCGCGGGTTTGCAGGTAAAGCTGACCAATTTTCAGGCGAATACAACCATCACCGGAGACATCCACCTCAAAAACGGTAAAATCAAGGAACTTGTTGACGAATTGGAAGTTCTTACCGAAGAATATAACGATTACACAGACGAGGGTGGTCCGCTGA
>Ga0207831_100369_pt1 | contig 16823 bp, 11 predicted proteins | sample TtanPargueraPR_7_FD_187741 | JGI IMG/M metagenome (GOLD analysis project Ga0207831, IMG submission 187741) | Aerobic enrichment media microbial communities from Bioluminiscent Bay, La Parguera, Puerto Rico - Tt and M1 (2) (SPAdes) | ecosystem: Environmental > Aquatic > Marine > Unclassified ... | reverse complement strand
GTTTTCCGCAGGTGCCGTGTCGTGGTTCGTGCAGGAGGACTGGAAGCGCAATATCGTTTTGGCCGTGCTGATCGTGCTTCCCGTATATGTGCTCGCGGTGATCGTGCAGGCGAAACTCTGGTCGAATCATCTCCTTCCGATTTGGATCGCCGGGATGACGGCACTGATCTTCGCACCGTATTCCATGCTGTCCGCCTTCCGCGACAGAGTTCCGTCCGGTCTGCTGTTCATCCCCGTCGTGCTGGTGCTGCTGCAGCTCGGCCGTGCTGGGAATATCCCCCTGCAGATGCTGAAGGATCCTTTCCCCGCCCCTGAGACCGAACTGTCGCGCGCGATCGAGAGGCATTCCGACGAGGGTGATACCGTCGTGCTGCTGAGCCTGGTCGTGCCGCCGGAGTATTCGTCCATTCCCTATGCCGGGCGTCCGAGCGGTTCGCGCTACCTTACCGCTTTCCCCGTGTACATGGCATACGGCAACCTGGATCACATGCAGATCAGCGGTGAACGACTGCGGATGGCGGATATGTATTATCGGGCGCTGCTGGAGGATATCAGGATGAATCGACCTGCGCTGCTGATTCTGGATCGCGTTGTGGTGTGGAAGACCGATCCGCGGTTTACAATGGAGAGATTTCTGCGGGACAGAGGGTTTTTCGAGGAGGAGGGTAAGGTGTACGAGATGGTTGAACGGGTGGGGAGGATGGATGTTTATGTTCGGGCACAATGCACGGAATAGCAGACGTTCAAAGCCGGCAATGAAGAATCCGCGACATTGTGTTTGACCGCATGAATCTGCACCGACATACCTCTCTCATTCTCACCTGGATGGTCATCATCGTCGCGGTAATTCTGGTTTCACCCGGCGAAATCGGCCGCAAGGAAATCCTGTTCCATGCAGCGGTGGCCGCCGGCTGGATGGCCGTCACCTTTCTCGCATATCGCCGGCGCATGCTGTCCGCGGCGGTGCTCGGGTTCATCATGTTCACCGTGTATCACGCTGCGGAAGTGCAGACCTTTGGTCCGCTGAAGACGTTCCCTCTGCTGGTCTATGCGCTGATCTCCGTTACGCTGGCGCTCATCTTTGTGCTTCTGCGGCAGCCGGAACGACGCTGGCTGCGTGGCATCGGCACGGTCGTCGGAGTCATGGTGATCATCGCCGCCACGGTTGTCCCTGCCGTCGTCCTCCTGTACAGGCTGCAATTTGGCCAGCCGTTCTCCCGCACCGAGCTGTTCGCCATCCTGCAGAGCAACCTCGGGGAAGCCACGGGCTTTATCTCGACATTCGCGGACTGGCACATCCTCCTGATCCCCAGCGTCGCTCTTGTGGGCATGATCCTGCTGTTCGTCCATCAACCGCCGGGCAGGATGCCGAAACGATTTCTGCCTCCGGCACTGCTGCTCGTCATCCTCTGTGTCGCGATCAGCCTGCAGTACCGTGACCAACTGCGCCTGCCGCAGTTCATCGAGGAAAACCATGCATTGTACCATGAGGAGCTGGAACGCTTCCGTGCGGTGCAGGCGCGCTACGTTGGAGATGAACAGCGCATCGTCGCCTCGAAAGACGGTCACGATGAAACCTGGATCGTCCTCATTGGCGAGTCGCTGAATCGTGATCATATGGGACTCTACGGGTATCACCGTCCCACCACGCCGCGGCTTTCGCAGCGACACCGTGCCGGTGAGCTCCTGGTATTCGAGCAGCCGTATGCGATCCATACGCACACGGCGCCCGTGTTCGAGCGGGCCTTCACCGCCGCCAATCAGCACAACCGCGAGCGCTTTTTCCGCATGCCATCCGTCATCGGCGTCCTCAACGCGGCGGGAGTGCGGACGGCGTGGATATCGAATCAGATCCGCTACGGTCCGTGGGACAATATCGTGAGTGTGATGGCCGAGCGTGCCGACACGGTGATGTTCCTGAACGACTATATCGGCGCCACCACCTATACCAAGGTGCGCGACGAGGCCGTCATCGATCCCGTCCGCCGCCTGCTCAACACGCCGCATCGCGGCAGCCGGGTGCTGTTCGTGCATCTCATGGGGAACCATCATCCGTACTGCATCCGCTATCCCGATACGTATGACCGCTGGCGTGGCGGCTTGCCGCTCCGGGAATTCGGGGCACTGGCGCAGAATGCGGAACGCGCCCGGGAAATCAACTGCTACGACAACAGCGTCCTCTATAACGATGCGATCGTTGACGGACTGATCAGGCTGCTTGAGAAGCGGCCGGACGCGGCGGGACTGCTGTATACCTCTGATCACGCCGATGACGTGGACGCGGGGGTGGGCCACGTGGCCGGCCGGTTTACGTTCTCGATGACACGGATCCCGCTGCTGCTGTGGACGTCCGAGCACTGGCGCGCGCAGTATTCCGATGCATACCGGCGACTGCGGCAGCGCCGGTCTCGCGTCTTCGCCAACGATTTCCTTTTCGATACCATGCTCGGATTGTTCGGTGTGCGAACACCATTGCGTGATACCACCGGCGATCTGAGCGGCGAGGATTTTTCCCTGCGTCTTGGGGAACTGAGTACGCTCCATGGCGCAAAGGCGTTTCTCGCTCCGGAAAACGTGCCGTATCATCAGCGACGCGCTCTGCATGCACTGCACGATGCCGATCAGGCTGCCCGGATCCTTCCTCACCGTGTCAACACACTCGGTATGCTGCGTCAGCTGTTGCGCGATGGCGGCAGCTCCTTCGAATGCGATCTCATGATCGTGCGGGAGGACGACAGCTGCCGTTTTGACGTGGGACATGACGCGGGCACCATGGCGGGGATGTCACTGTGGGAGATGCTGTCGAACGTGGAACGATGGCGTGTGCGGGAAGGGATCGCGGGACCGGGAAAAATCTGGCTGGATGTGAAGAATCTGAATGCGGGGAACGTGGATGCGGCGCTGCGGCGGCTGCGGCAGCTGGACAGGCGATTCAACCTGCGGGAGCGCATCATCGTGGAAACGGGATGGACGGGCAGGGAAGCCGCGCTGCTGGCGGATGCGGGATTTCACACCTCGTATTATCTGCCGACGGATGACCTGCTGGCGATATGGCAGAGCGGATCGGAAGTGAAGCGGAAGAGGAGGGCGCGGGATATTGCGGCGCAGGTGCGGCAGCAGCGAATGGCTGCGGTTTCATTCGATCATCGGCTGTATCCGTTCGTAACGCAGGTGCTTGAGCCTTTGCTGCCGGAGAGAATCGTGTATCACACATGGCTGCCCGGGCCCCGTCTTCGAGACCCTGACTTCATTGATACGATGCGGAAGATATCCTCATTCCATGACGCGCGCGTGAGGACCATCCTCGTGCCGTACGCGTCACCCTATGCGCTGTAGCAAACGACACAGTCAACGGAACGTATACAACCATGCTTCTTCGATACTTCACATGCACGACACCTCGGCAGGCGGTTTTACAATGAACAGGGCGTTCCCTGTGCTGCTCCTGCTGATGCTGGCAGCGGTGGCATTCACGTATGTGCGTGTAACGGAGGCGACGGGCGGGGAGTTCATCTATCTCGGTGCAAAAACCGTGACGGTGTATGCGACGGATTCGTTGTATCTTCCGGAGTTGCGGGAGGCGCTGAGAGAGGGCGAGTAATGTCGCTCCCACCCACACGCTCACGCGTGTGGCTAACGCCATCCATGAGCGGTGTGCGTGAACCCCACGCGTGAGCGTGGGGATTGGGACGATCCGCCTTTCCCCACACCCTTACGGGTGTGGCTAGCGCTTGCCATGAGCGGTGTGCGGTATCCCCACGCGTGAGCGTGGGGGGGTGGGTGTCCCGCTCCTCATCCACACGCTGACGCGTGTGGTTACGGCTCCCCGTGAGCGGTGTGCGTTAACCCCACGCGTGAGCGTGGGGGGGGGTGTCCCGCTCCTCATCCACACGCTGACGCGTGTGGTTACGGCTCCCCGTGAGCGGTATGCGTTAACCCCACGCGTGAGCGTGGGGATTGGGACGATCCGCCTTTCCCCACACCCTTACGGGTGTGGCTAGCGCTTGCCATGAGCGGTGTGCGTTAACCACACCCGTGAGGGTGTGGAGGCGACAAACCAACCACCAATAACCAAAAACCAACCACCCATGTGCGGCATTAACGCGATATATCACTACCGGACCGAAGAGAAGGTCGACCTCGCTGAGCTGCGGGCGACGCGGGACTGCATGACGGCGCGCGGTCCGGATGGCCACGACGAATGGATCGCGGATGACGGCCGCACGGGCTTCGGGCACCGGCGGCTGTCGATCATCGATCTCTCGGAGCGCGGCGCGCAGCCGATGCATTCGGTCGACGGACGGTACACGATCACCTTCAACGGCGAGATCTATAATTATCGCGTCCTTCGCGACGAGCTGCTGGCGGACGGCTGGCAGTTCCACTCGGAGACGGATACGGAGGTGGTGCTGGGCATGTACGCGCGCCATGGCGCCGCGATGCTCGGGCGTCTGCGCGGGATGTTCGCCTTCGCGATCTGGGATCACGAAAAGCGGCAGCTCTTCGCCGCGCGGGATCCGTACGGCATCAAACCGCTGTATTACGCCGACGACGGACGCTCGATCCGCCTCGCCTCGCAGGTGAAAGCTCTGCTCGCCGGCGGACGGGTGGATGACACGGTTGCGCCGTCCTCGCTCATGGCATTTCTCATGCTGGGATCGGTGCCGGAGCCGGAGACGGTGTATCGGTCGATTTTTGCTGTACCAGCCGGAAGTTATGTGGTTGTTGATGAGGCGGGGGTTTCCGGGCCGCGCAGCTTTACGAATATTGCCGAGGTACTTGCAAGTTCTCGTGAAGAGGTGAAGGGGCTGCGTCCGCCGAAGCCCGCCGAAGGCGGAGCGAAGGCGGATGCCGGACGCCAGGAGGCGTATGACGAGGCGGCCCGGGCGCTGCGGGAGTCCATCGCGCATCATATGATCGCGGATGTGCCGGTGGGGGCGTTTCTCTCGGCCGGTATCGATTCGGGGTCGCTGGTCGGACTCGTGCGCGACGCTGGCGTGGAGGATCTGACGACGGTGACGCTGGCCTTCGAAGAGTTTCGCGGACGCCACGACGACGAGGCTCCCCTCGCCGCGGAGGTGGCCGCGCATTACGCCACGGATCACCGCGAACGCATGCTGACGCGCGAGGAGTTCTCGCGCGACCTCGAGCACATCCTCGAGGTGATGGATCAACCTTCCATTGACGGCATCAATACGTATTACGTGAGCAAGGCTGCGCGCGAGCAGGGACTGAAAGTCGCGCTCTCCGGCCTGGGCGGCGACGAGCTGTTCGCCGGCTACAACACCTTCGACGACGTGCCGGCATGGGTGCAGCGCTTCCGCATTCCCGCGAAGATGCCACTGCTGGGCGACGGTTTCCGCACGCTGTACAACGCGCTCGTGGCGGGACGCACGGACCGCAGTCCCAAAATCGCCGGCGTGCTCAAGTACGGCGGCTCGTATCCGGGCGCGTGGTTCCTGCGCCGGGGACTGTTCATGCCCTGGGAGCTTGCGGATCTGTTCGGCCAGGATATCGTGCAGGAGGGATTGAAGGATCTGCATCTTCTCGACCGCATCGCGGCGGCCATGTCGCCGGATCCGCTCACGCCGTACGGTCGCGTCTCCGCGCTGGAGTCCTCACTCTACATGCGCAACCAGCTCCTGCGCGACTCCGACTGGGCCGGGATGGCGCACAGTATCGAAATCCGCGTCCCTCTCGTGGATGCCGCGCTCCTGCGGCAGCTTGCGCCCATGCTGCACCGCCATGCCCTCGCCGAGCGCAAAAAGCTGCTCGCGCAGGCTCCCTCGCGTCCGATCCCCAAAAAACTCCTCGACCGCCGCAAGACCGGCTTCCAGGTACCGATCCGGCACTGGCTCGAGCAGGATGAGCGCATCGACGCCTGGAAATCCCATCCCGCCCTCGCGCGGGAGGGGGTGAATTGGGAGCGGAAGTGGGCGTATGTCCTCGCGCGACGATTGATATTATAGGTCGCGCGGTGGGCGTGTTCCACACCCTTACGGGTGTGGCTAACGCCAGCCGCGCGCGGTGTGCGGACGGGGCATGAATCCATCCCCCCTGTCACAGATTCCCTCTTGTTGTGTCTTTTTTTCTGCGCGGACCTCACGCATCCGCGTTCCTCGTCTTCACGGGCGGGGGTACCGGGTCACCATTCCGCCTTTGTGGAGGGATGTGGCCGAATCACGTCGAGGGACTGCGGTTCAAGTGAGCTGTTACGCGGTCCCTCGATGTGGTTTGGATGCGAGGGATCTGTCCCCACGCTTACGCGTGGGGTTAACGCGGTCCCTCGATGTGGTTTGGAGTGTCGAGGGATCTGTCCCCACGCTTACGCGTGGGGTTAACGCGGTCCCTCGATGTGGTTCTGGAGTGTCGAGGGATCTGTCCCCACGCTTACGCGTGTGGCTAACGCTTTGCCGACAACGCGGTTCTTCGTAAATTTCCATAATTGATCAAACTCGAGAAGTCGCTCCGCATGCTTCTGTATCCCGTACTTGCCCTGATATTCGCCGTGACGGCGATGCCGCTGTGCATCCGCCTGGCGCGGAGGTATGGTTTGCTGGATCGTCCCGATGAGCAGCGCAAGATGCACGCGGGCAGTGTGCCGTTCACGGGCGGCTACGGGATCATCGTCGCCTTCGCGATCGCCATCGGCGCAATGCTGCTGTTCGAGGGCGTCGGCTTCTTCATTACGGAGTATCCGAATTTCGAGCCGCTGTACCTGTACATTGGCGAAGCAACGCTGATCATCGTCGTTCTCGGCGTGATCGACGACCTGCGCGAACTCACGTACTCGCAGAAGTTTTTCTTCCAGTTCATCGCCTCCTTCCTGATGATTCTCGGCGCGATCAAGTCGAGCGTCTTTCCCTCGGTGTTCGGCATCGAGGATTCGGGCGTGCTGCTCAACAGCCTCGGCATGGTGGTCTCCCTGCTGTGGCTGGTCGGTACGACGAATGCGATCAACATGATCGACGGTATGGACGGACTGGCGGGCACCACCTCGCTCATCTCCTCCGCCGCGCTGGCCGTGGTTGCCTTCATCTGGGGCAATCCGCTGATCGGTTTCGTGCTGCTGACGCTGGGCGGCGCTATCCTGGGCTTCCTCGTGTTCAACACGCATCCCGCGCGGGTGTTCATGGGCGACGGGGGAAGCATGTTCATCGGCTTCATCCTGGCCTTCAGCGGCTGGCTGCTGGTGGACAGTGGTCCCGACAACCTCATCGCCGCCATGGTGCCCATTCTCATCCTCGGCCTCCCTGTCGCGGATACGCTGCTGGCCTTTTTCCGCCGCATCATGCGCGGCTCGAATCCCTTCAGCGCCGATCTCCTGCATATCCATCACATGGTGCGCTCCCGCTTCAACCTCTCCCTCGGACGCAGCGTGGGAGTTCTCTCGCTGGTGAGCATCGTCTTTGCCTCAGTGGGCATCGCAGTGTCCTTGCTGCCGCCATTGATGGGATGGATATTGATCGGGATGCTGATGGGGGGGATGTTCGTGTTCCTGCATGTTCTCGGATATACGGATTTGATTACGAGGAAGGGATTGCGTGCGGAGGGTGCCACCGGAACGGAACCACAGATTGCACGGATTACACAGACAGCTTTTTTGAAGGTGGAGACCGCGAAGGTCAACGGGAGGAACGGGAATGGATTTCATGCGAAGGGTGTCAACGGGAATGGCAACGGGAACGGGAATGGCATCCATGCCGGCAAGGTGAATGGCAACGGGAACGGCATCCATGCCCCGAAACTCAACGGCAACGGGAACGGCACCCATCCCCATATCCCCGATCCCAAAAAGAAGGATGAGGAGAACCCGCCTCCGTCCGCTGAATCCTCATAAGTTGATGGTCCCGTATTCTTCACCCCTTTACCCCTTCACCTCTTCACGAAACAGCCGACTTTACCCTTTACGCCTTTACGTCTTTACGATAATCCCAATTCACTCCATACAAGACTGAACGTTTATGGCCTACAACATCGCTGTCATCGGAACCGGGTACGTGGGACTGGTGTCCGGCACCTGCTTCGCCGAGAACGGCAACCAGGTGATCTGCGTCGATAACGACCCGAAAAAACTGGAAAAACTGAACAACGGGAAGATCCCGATTTATGAGCCGGGACTGCAGCCGCTGTATGAGCGCAACAAAAATGAGGGACGGCTGTCGTTCACCGACAATCTCGAGGAGGCGGTGCTGGCTTCGGAGGTGATTTTCCTCTGCCTGCCGACGCCGCCGCAGGAGGACGGTTCGGCGGACCTGCAGTACGTGCTGAAGGTGGCCGAGGATATCGGCGGGATTCTGTCCGCCCACGCGCCGCAGGAGTTCAAGGTCATCGTGGACAAGAGCACGGTGCCGATCGGGACGTCCGAGCGCGTGACGGATACCATCGCCGCGAAGTACGACGGCGCGTTCACCGTGGCCTCGAATCCGGAATTCCTGCGCGAGGGCTTCGCGGTGGAGGACAGCCTGCGTCCCGATCGCGTCGTCATCGGCGCCTCGGATCAGAAGGCCATCGACATTCTCACCGACCTGTACGAGCCGTTTGTGCTGTCGGGCAATCCCATCATGGTGATGGACGAGCGTTCCGCCGAGATCACGAAGTACGCGGCGAACAGTCATCTCGCGATGCGGATTTCCTTCATGAACGACCTGGCGAATCTCTGCGAGATCCTCGGGGCGAACGTCGACAACGTGCGCCGCGGCATCGGCACGGATTCGCGCATTGGCAAGAAATTCCTTTTCGCCGGCGTGGGATATGGCGGCTCGTGTTTCCCGAAGGATGTGAAGGCGCTGCTCAAGACGTCCAACGACGCGCAGAATTCGCTGCGCATCGTGCAGGCCGTCGAGGATGTGAACGCGGATCAGCCGAAGCGTTTTTTCAAGAAGGTGTACGATTATTTCGACGGCGATCTCAGCGGGAAGACCTTCGCGGTGTGGGGACTGGCGTTCAAGCCGAACACCGACGACACGCGCGAGGCGCCGGCGTTCATCATCATCGACCACCTGCTCGACGGCGGCGCCAAGGTGCAGGCCTTCGATCCCGAGGCGATGGAGAACACGCGCGAGCTGAAATTCGGCGACCGCATCACCTACGCCGACAAGGCCTACGACGCCCTCGAGGGCGCGGACGCCCTGCTGCTCGTCACCGAGTGGAATGAATTCCGCATGCCCGACTGGCCGCGCATCAAGTCCATGCTCAGCACGCCCGTCGTCTTCGACGGCCGCAACATCTACGACATGGAGGAGATGAAAGAGCACGGCTTCGATTACTTCTCCATCGGGCGTCCCCCCGTCCGTGGACGCGGATGACGTGAATACATTGCGCTAACCCCACCCGTCATGGTGGGGCTCACCGCAGGTTGAATCCAGAGCGGTAACCCCACCCGTGAGGGTGGGGTTGGCGGCGATCCACACACACTCATTTCCCCATGCAATTCTCACCCACCACCCTCCCCGGCATCCTCATCATCGAACCGAAGGTCTTCGGCGACAGCCGCGGATTTTTCATGGAGTCGTTCCGCCGCGAGCTGTTCGCGGAGGCGGGGATTCCGGAGCTGGTGCAGGACAATCATTCGCGGTCGGTGAAGAACACGCTGCGGGGATTGCATTTTCAGCATCCGTATGGACAGGGGAAGCTGATCCGCGTGGTGGGCGGCACGGTATTCGACGTGCTGGTGGATGTGCGCGAGGGCTCGCCGACGTTCGGACAGTGGGAGGGCCACTGGCTCTCGGACGAAAATCACCGCCAGCTGTGGGTGCCCCCCGGCTTCGCGCACGGATTCTGTGTGACCTCCGACACCGCCGACTTCCTGTATAAATGTTCGGAGTACTATCATCCCGAGTCCGAACACACGCTGTTGTGGAACGATCCCGCCGTCGGCGTGCAGTGGCCCGTGGATGAGCCGATTTTATCTGAAAAAGATCAGCGAGGGGTGCCGTTACAGGGGCTCCCAGAGCTTCCGCCGTTCCTCGGTTGATCAGTGAGAGCCTCGGTGTTGAGCCGGGGCTCTCTGCGTTAATGGAGTACGCGGTGAAAATCTTCTCCGCGTCCTCCCCGGAACTCCATCTCCTCCCAAACGGTTTTCTCTTATTATGAAATCTATCTTGACACTCATATCCCTCATTATCCTCACCACCACCCTCGCCGCGCAGAGCGGTCCGGAGGGTCGGCCGGTGAATCCATCCACCAACGAGGTGGAGGAGCGCGAACTGGCGCCGCAGGAAACGGGCACGATTCGCGGACGCGTGATCGACGCGGTCACGAATGAGCCGCTGGTCGGCGCAAATGTGTTCGTGCGCGAGACGTCCTTCGGCGCTGCCACGGATCTCGACGGCCGCTACACGATCAGGCGCATCCCTCCCGGAACGTACCGCGTGCAGGCCTCGGTGATCGGCTACCGGGCGCAGATCGACGCGGATATCGTGGTCGGCGCGGGCCGCGCGACGCAGGCGGATTTCGCGCTCAAGCCGACCGCGATCGATCTCGAGGAGGTCGTGGTGGAGGCGGAGTTTTTCCGCGACAACGCTGACGCGCAGGTGAGCGCGCAGACGCTGTCGTATGAGGAAATCCGACGCGCGCCCGGGGGACAGGAGGACGTCGTGCGCGCGATCGCCGTGCTGCCCGGCGTGGTGCAGGCCTCGGCGGGACGCAACGACCTGATCGTCCGCGGCGGTGCACCGAGCGAAAATCTCTACGTCGTCGACAATCTTGAAATCCCCAACATCAATCACTTTGGCACGCAGGGCGCGACCGGCGGTCCGCTGAGCTTCATCAACCTCGACTTCGTGCAGGATGTCACCTTCGCCACCGGCGGTTTCGGCGCGCGCTACGGCGACAAGCTTTCGTCGGTGATGAACATCCAGCTGCGCGAGGGACGCACCGACCGGCTCGGCGGGAAGGTCACCGTCTCCGCCACGCAGTTCGGCGCCAACGCGGAGGGACCGATCGGCGACCGCGGCAACTTCATCTTCAGCGCCCGGCGCAGCTATCTCGATTTCATTTTCAAGGCCGCGGGCTTCGGCTTCGTGCCCGAGTACTGGGATTTCATCGGCAAGGCTACATACAGCCTCGACCGCGACAACGAACTGTCCTTCCTCACGATCGGCGTGCTCGACAACGTGCGGTTCTTCAACGACGAGGAGGATCAGCGCTTCGACAACTCGCGCATTCTCGGCAACGACCAGAACCAGTACTTCTCCTCGCTGAGCTGGAAACGCCTGATGAAAAACGGCTTCATGACGTTTTCGCTCGGCCGCACCTTCGTGGATTACAGCTTCCTGCAGACCGATTCGCTGCTGAATCCGGTCTTCCTCAGCGACTCGAAGGAGGGGGAGACCAGTCTGCGCGCGGACGGCGTGTTTCTGCTGGACCGCGCGCTGGAGCTGAGCTTCGGCGCGCAGGGCAAGACGGCGCTGATCGAGGGCGATTTCGCGTGGACGCCCACGGATGCGTCCTTCCTCGACGATCCCGCCACCGACAATCTCCAAAACCAGTGGGATACGCGCGCGTACAAGGCGAACGCGTACGTGCAGGGGGCGCGCACATTCCTCAAGCGCCTGCGCGTCACGCTGGGCGCCCGGCTGGATTATTTCAACATGATTGACAACCCGCTGGCGGTGGGTCCCCGCGCCGCGCTTCGTTACGGCCTCACCGAGGCCACCACGCTGTCGCTCAGCGGCGGCACTTACTATCAATCCCCCAGCTACATCTGGCTCGTCTCGAATCCCGCCAACACCCGGCTGGATTTCGTGCGCGTCAACCAGGCGGTGGCGGGGGTGGAGCATCTGCTGCGTTCCGACCTGCGCGTGCGCGTCGAGGGTTACGTGAAGGATTACGGGGATTACCCGTCCAGCGTCGATCGTCCCTGGCTGGTGCTCGCCAACACCGGTGCCGGCTTCGGCGGCGCGGAAGAGGGATTTTCGTCCTTCGGCTTCGACGATCTCATCAGCGCGGGCACCGGCTACGCGCGCGGCGTGGAACTGCTCGTGCAGAAGCGTCTCTCGGAGATTCCGCTGTACGGGATTTTCTCGCTGTCTTACAACAGCACCGAGTACACGGCGATCGACGAGGAGTCGCGTCCGGGACTCTACGACCAGCGCATCATCCTGAACCTGAGCGGCGGCTGGCGCATTGACGAGAACTGGGAGGTCAGCGCGAAATTCCGTTACGGATCGGGCACGCCGTACACGCCGTTTTCGCTCGGACAGGGCGGGCGGCTTGTACAGAACTACGCCGTGGATTACAACGCCGACCGTCTGCCGCCGTTTCATTCGCTGGACGTGCGCGTCGACCGCCGCTGGAACTTCACGGGCTGGAACCTGATCACGTACATCGACATTCAGAACGTGTACAACCGGGAGAACATCCAGGGCTACCGCTACGACCCGCGCAACAACGCCGTCGAATCCACCGGCGGCACCATCGGCATCCTGCCCTCCATCGGCATCAGCGCGGAGTTTTAGGAAGCGAAGAATGGGAACAGCGAAGGGAACGAAGGGACGAAGGAAATTTCAAATGACAAGACCCGGTGGCTGCGCCGGGTTTTTCTTTTTATAATTATCTTCGTTTTCTTCGATAACTTCGCTGTTCACACTCCCTTCGTTTCCTTCGGCACTTCGTTGTTCCAATTCTTCGTATCTTGGATACCCGATGCGCTATCAGCAGACTCCCATATCGCGGCTGTCGAAAGCGGCAAAGTACCTCGAGGCCGACGGCGGCTGGCATCCCTTCGCCGACGAGCCGGGCGTGTATTACCGCGTGCGCGGGAAAATCGTGCAGCGGGTGCGCCTTGAAGCGGGCGAGCGGGAGGATCTGCTGCGGCTTTATGACGACCTCGATCCGCTGCCTTCGCGCGCGATGCGGGAGGGATTCCGCGAGGAGCTGCGCTTCGCCACGGAGGACGACCACTACCTGCTGACCGGCATGCTCGTGCGCGCCTACGTGGGATGGGACCTCCTCGCCGCGGCCGCCGAACCGCTGGGTATCCGCCTCGTGTTCATGGGCGGGAATTCACTGCAGTGCGCCGTCGTGTTCCGCGAATGGACACCGGAGGAAATCATCCGCACACTCGTGCTCGCCCGCGCGTTCGCGAAAGTTGCCGCCCTGCTCGCCGCCGATGCCCGCGAAGGCGTGCCGCATATCCGTTCCGAGATCACCGGACTCCTCCGCTCCGCGTTCGAGATGGGGATGGAGGAAGTCGGTCCCCTGAAACGTGCAAAACGGAAGCGCGGGACGCAGGAGTCGCTGTTTTAGCGATAGCGGATAGCGGATTGCAGATAGCGGATAGCAGATAGCGGATTGCAGATAGCAGATAGTGCGTTTGCGGATCTGAATAAGTAAGTGCAAAGTGCAAAGGACAAAGTGCAAATCGTGATCAATACATCTTTGCACTTTGCACTCTGCACTTTGCACTTGATTGACAACCGCCAATAACCACGTTCAGCAGCGTACATGATGGATACACTGTATTTATCCACCGACCCCGCATCGCTGAAATCCAGCGTCTCCACGGCGGCGGAGCTGCTGCGGGCGGGGGAGCTGGTGGCGTTTCCGACGGAGACGGTGTACGGACTCGGCGCGAATGCCTTTGACGAGCAGGCGGTGCGGCAGGTGTATGCGGTGAAGGGACGTCCGGCGGATAATCCGATGATCGTGCACGTGCACAGCCAGCGCCAGGCGCGCGAGCTGATGCAGGAGGTGCCGGATCTCTTCGGCGAGCTGGTCAATGAGTTCTGGCCGGGTCCGCTGACGCTGATCGTGCGGCACAACGCGGCCGTACCCGACGCGGTGACGGCCGGACTCGACACCGTGGCCCTGCGCATGCCCGATCTGAAAATCACCCGCAGCCTCTTGTGCGCGGCGGGCGTGCCCGTGGCCGCGCCCTCGGCGAACATATCCGGGAAGCTCAGTCCGACCGACGCGCAGTCCGTGTTCGCCGACCTGAAAGGAAAGATTGCAGCCGTGCTTGACGGGGGAGCGTGTCCGGTGGGAATCGAATCCACCGTCCTCGACCTGACCACGTCCGATCCCGTCATCCTGCGTCCCGGCACGGTCACCCGCGAAAACCTCGAGGATGTGATACAGTCCTGCGTGCAATTCGCCGCGCAGGAATCCGACCGTCCTCTCTCCCCGGGCATGAAATACCGTCATTACGCGCCCCGGGCGTCGTTGATCCTCGTCTCACCGGTGCACGGGGATATCGCATCCGTGCTGGCAGCGCAGATCCGGGAGCATGTTTCGGCGGGAAGGAAAGCCGGGCTGCTGGCCCCCGACTCTCTGCGCGGGATGGGGGAATCGGCATTCTTCTCATTGCGTCAAGGCACACCCGTGGATTACGCGCGCCTGCTCTACGCCGGACTCCGTTCGCTGGATTCAGAAGGAGTGGAGGTGATATTCTGTCCGGGCATCGAGGAAGAGGGGATCGGTGTGGCGGTGATGAACCGGCTGGGGAAGGCCGCGGAGAAGCAGATTTAGATGGATTACACAGAGAATCATATCGCAGATTTGCACAGAGTGCACGCAGATTTTCTCAGATTGCTTTTTTGAATTAGTCAATCTGTGCATGAATCTGCGCAAATCTGCGATATGATTCTCTGCATAATCCGTCCCAATCTGAGGGCGGTCCCTTTAAAATGCATTGCCTCCTGATCACCCGTGTCATATGTTTGCATCATTCTATCTTCAGATGAGGGAGATCTGATGAATATTGAAGAGTTGAATAAACTTTCATACGCTGCAATCGGATGTGCATATTCCGTTCATTCAAGTCTCGGGCCGGGTCTGCTGGAGTCGGTCTATGAGCATTGTCTCGCATATGAATTAACGAAATCCGGGAGAACCGTTCAAAGTCAGCTGGCGCTTCCGCTCACCTACAAATCGGTCAAACTGGACATTGGGTACCGCCTGGATATTCTTGTCAACGATGAGCTCATCATAGAGGTCAAAGCCGTCGATGAAATATCCGATGTCCACAAAGCGCAGCTGCTGACCTATTTACGGCTCACGGAAAGGCATCTCGGTCTTATTCTAAATTTCAATGTCGCAAACATGCAAAAGGGAATCCATCGCATCATCCGGCAATAACACCAGTGCCAGGCACCATCATTCATGGTCTATTTCGGAATGAACTGCCTGAAAAAGCAATCTGTGCAAATCTGCGCATGAATCTGTGCAAATCTGCGATATAATTCTCCGTGTAATCTGCCATAATCTCTCAGATTCATTATTTTCAACCCATGCAGAAATCCATCCGCTCCTTCCTCGCCCTCTACCCCTCCACCCCCGCCCGGGAATCCATGTCGGCGTTCATCTCCTGCATGAAATCCCGGAATCCCACCATCAAATGGGAAGATCCATCCAAAATTCACATCACCCTCAAATTCCTGGGGGATATGCGACCGGAGGTGCTCGATGCGGTGGCGGCGGAGCTGGAGACATCCATCCCGAAGAACGGACCGATTGAGGGACTGATCGACCTCCCGGGTGCCTTCCCGAATTTCCGGCGGCCGCGGATCGTCTGGCTGGGATTTTCGGCGCCGCCGGGACCGGTGATGACGCTGCAGAAGCTGGCGGAGGAGGTCTGCACCCGGCACGGATTGCCGCCGGAGGAGAAGCGCTTTACGCCGCATTTCACCATCGGACGCGTGAAGCGGCGCAGCGATACGCGGGGTTTGGAAAATGCGATCGAAGCGTGTAGCTTTCATCCTGCACCGGTGCATTTTACCGCTGTTCGCATGATGGAAAGCACGCTCACCGAGCAGGGAGCGATTCATTCGGAACGAGCATATATATCATTGACACCCGGTGAATGACAGCGGGGACGTTTTTCACCAATGAAAGGACACAGCAATGGCTGAAGAAAACGGCAAACAGAAAGCGCTCGATCTCGCGGTTCAGCAGATCGAGAAAAACTTTGGCAAGGGTTCGATCATGCGCTGGGGAGACGGCGTGATCGCGCAGGTCGAAACCATTCCCACCGGGTCGATTTCCCTCGACTTCGCGCTCGGTATCGGCGGCATCCCGCGGGGACGCATCGTCGAGATTTACGGACCGGAGTCGTCGGGAAAAACGACGGTCTGTCTGCATATCGTCGCCGAGGCGCAGAAGCGCAGCGGGATGGCGGCCTTCATCGACGCTGAGCACGCGCTGGATGTCGGCTACGCCCGCAAAATCGGCGTGGATGTCAACAACCTCCTGGTCTCGCAGCCGGAGTACGGCGAGCAGGCGCTGGAGATCTGCGAAACGCTGGTGCGCTCGAACGCGGTCGATGTCATCGTGATCGATTCGGTGGCGGCGCTGGTGCCGCGTGCCGAGATCGAAGGCGAGATGGGCGATCCGACCATGGGGACGCAGGCCCGCCTGATGTCGCAGGCGCTGCGCAAGCTCACCGCCGCGATCAGCAAGAGCAAGACGACGGTGATTTTCACAAACCAGCTGCGCTCGAAAATCGGCATCATGTTCGGCAATCCCGAAACCACGACAGGCGGCAACGCGCTGAAATTCTACAGCTCCGTGCGGCTGGATATTCGGCGCAAGGACGTGCTCAAGGACGCCGGCAACATCATCGGCAATCGCGTGCGCGTCAAGGTGGTGAAGAACAAGATGGCACCGCCGTTCAAGGAGACGGAATTCGACATCCTCTATAATGAAGGGATTTCGAAGATCGGCGATCTGCTGGATGTCGGCGTGGAGTGCGGCGTGCTGCAGAAGAGCGGATCCTGGTTCTCGTACGGCGACGAGCGCCTCGGACAGGGACGCGAGGGTGTGCGGAAATTCCTCAAGGAAACGCCTGATCTGCTGGAGAAGATCCAGAAGGATGTGCAGAA
>Ga0207831_100368_pt1 | contig 16865 bp, 18 predicted proteins | sample TtanPargueraPR_7_FD_187741 | JGI IMG/M metagenome (GOLD analysis project Ga0207831, IMG submission 187741) | Aerobic enrichment media microbial communities from Bioluminiscent Bay, La Parguera, Puerto Rico - Tt and M1 (2) (SPAdes) | ecosystem: Environmental > Aquatic > Marine > Unclassified ... | reverse complement strand
AGTAACGTCTCGTAAAGAGTATCTTGGTGGTATTCCAAATTCTCGTATTACTCAGTTTCAGATGGGGAATCGTAGTCGTGATTTTCCTGTTCAAGCATGTCTTCATGTTGATGAGTCATGTCAGATTCGTCATAATTCGCTTGAGGCAGCTCGTATTGCTGCAAACCGTTCGTTGGACAAAGCTCTTGGGGCTCAGAACTATAAGCTTCATGTCCGCGTATTCCCTCATGCAGTGATTCGTGAAAATAAGCAGGCAACAGGTGCTGGTGCAGACCGTGTGTCGCAGGGTATGCGTGCATCTTATGGTAAGAATGTGGGAACTGCTGCTCGTTTGAAGCGTAATCAGATTTTGATGAGTGTTGATACGACCCCTCAGAATTTTGCTTCAGCAAAAAATGCACTTCGTAAGGCAAGTATGAAGATTTGTTCGCCCTGTACGATTTCGATTGGTAAAGGCGAAGATTTAGTCAAGTAATCTTGTCTTTTTTTAAATTTTAGCTGTTGTGGGTTGTTTTTTCTTTTTTAGGTAGGTAAATGAAGAAAGAAAAAAAGAGAAAAAAGAGTTCTTAAGGTTTTTTGTTTAGACGCTAAGTATGATTGGTCCAATCATGAAGATGAAGAATGATTCTTCATATCCTCCAATTTGATAGGTAAGTCTGCCGGGTCCGATTCCTACGGGTTTGATTTCATGACTGATGGTGCTTTGTGCAGGTATCTCGTGTGTGCCGCTGTATGTTTTTGGTGGTAGCATGAGTGCTTGAAATGTTGCACTCCAGTGTTGGTTGTTGATGTTATGGTTTGCACTGTTTTGGATGTTGATGGTTATTCCAACTCCACTGGTTGTTGTGATGGCAAGTGGGTTTGTTTCTATTGCAGCAACAGTTGTTATTGTGCTGCTTTGATTTGTGTTGTCTGTAACCGTCAGACAAACTGTATAACTCCCAGATGAGGTGTAGGCGTGAGTTGGCTTGGCATCTGTTGAGGTTGCACCATCTCCAAAGTCCCAGAGATATGTTGAGATTTCTCCTTCAGCATCAAAACTTTGGGTTGCGTCAAACTCTATGTTTTCTGCAGCCGATCCGATGTAGATTCCGCCTGTGTCTGCTACTGGTGGCCAGTCAAAGGCATCGGGGTTATAATCTGCCCAGGTGATGATGAATCCTGTGAAGTAGCATCCGTATTCGATGTTGTAGAATCCTTCATATCCCCAGCTTTCTCCCCAGCTGTTTTTACAAATCCAGTATCCTCCATTTGGAATACTTGAATCATCTTTCCATCCAACAATGACGACAGCATGATTGAGGTAGTTTGCCCATTCCATCTCATCATATGAGTAATATTCTGTGGAGTCATGATGGTATTCTCCCCAGTTTATGAATTGTGTTGAGACGTTGAGAAATGTTCCTATGGGCCCGTATTGCATGAGAGCTGATTTGATGGTTTCTCTGTTTTGTTCTGAGTCAAAGCCTAGAACTTGTGTTTGTACATCTGAGACAGGTACTGCTTGGTCTTGCCAGTCTGGGCATTTGAAGCTGCAGCTCACACTGTGGTCTGCTTGGTAAGGGAAGCAGGATTCAAGTGGTACTCCGTTGTAGTAATTTCCAGATTCTGTTTCGTTCATGATGCAGTTGAGGCAGTTGTAGTGTTGGCCACCAAAGCATCCTTGTGCGTAGTTGTTTGCTGCTGCTGGAAGGCACGAGAGCACGTATTGTTCTGAGAGGTCGCAGTCGAGATTTGGGCAGTCTTCTCTTATGTTGACAAGTGCTTCAAGCATGGCTAGTGCTGCAAAGTCCCAGCAACTTCCGCAGTTTCCTTGGTTTTTTGCAGGGCTCATGTAGTCTTTTCCGTCTATGTCTTTCCAGTTGTAGTAGTCTGGTGTGTCAAGAAGTGGGATTTGGGTCGTTTGGGGTATTGGTGTTTCTGGATCGATGTAAAGTGGGCTGCTCATGGCGTAATGCCCATGAAGATTGAGTGCTTGGGTGTTGTCACATCCACAATCTGTTGATGGTAGGCTGAGTCCTATTGGAGCTATCAACATAAGTACCATTAAAAAAAGTAAGCTTTGTGTAAGTCTTGTTTTGAGGTTCATATATATTAAATATTATTTTATGTTTATATTAGTTATCTGGTATTTTTTGAATTTTCTTGGTTTTTTTGTCTATTATTTAGAAAAATAGCTTAAAAATTTATTTACAAACAACTTTGTGATGCAAAGTAATATAAAGTTTAAAGTGAATAAATGGTAGTGTGAAGGACGATGAATGAAGTCGTTGATATAAAAAAAATCAGTAAAAAAGCAATCTACAGCTATCATAAAGATGGAATATTAGACATTGCATTGGGTTTTTATCTTTTTATGATTGCAGTGATGTTTGAGTTCGCAGAAACCCCTGGTCTCGTTGGCATTATCCCGGCATTGTTTATACCCGTTTGGCTACAAGCAAAAGAAAAGATAACCGGCCCTAGGATTGGTCATGTGAAGATGGGATCAAACACCCAGATGATATTTCTTAGAATTGGTTTGATTCTTTTTATTGTGATTGGAACTGGGATGTTTGCTTTAGTGATTGCTGATGTATTCCCAGTCTTTGTTAAAGAATTTTTAGAAGTATTCTTTAACGGCCTTATTGGTGTACTTGGCGCATTGATGTTTGTAATATTTGGTTTTGCTTGGGGGCTTTCAAGATTTTATCTCTATTCTGCTCTCTTCGCAGCTGCATTTTTAATTGCACAATATCTTTTGATTTGGCCGCTATATCCTTTGATGTTTTTTGGAGCGGCTCTCATGGGTTCAGGTTGTGTTGTCTTAATTGACTTTTTAAGAAAAAACCCAGTGATTGTAAATGAGTTGGAGGATTAAATATGGATCTTGAAGCTCTTGAAAAAAAATCGTGGCAGAGATTTTTTAATGATGGTTTTTGGGATATACTCTTAGGGTTACTTCTATTAAATTTTGGATTAGCTCCTGTGATTGAATATATATCTGGAATTGATTATCTCTACCCATATATCATTATGTTGTTTGCTGCAGAAGCACTATTTTTTGTTGGCAAAAAATTTGTAACTGCTCCAAGGATTGGAAGAGTAAAGTTTTCAAAGAAGCGAAAGCAAAAAAAACTAAAGGTAAGCATTGTGTTAGTAATTTCAGTTGTCCTAGGAGTATGTGTCTATGCCCTTTTTGCATTACAACTTGTTTCTGTGAATATATCTGCTTATTGGTGGGTTGCTCTGTTCTGCATTAACGCAATTGTTGTTTTTTCAGTGATGGCCTATTTTTTGGATTTTAAAAGATTATATTTGTATGGGCTGTTTTTTGGTTTTTCAATTATTGTAGCTGAGTTTCTTAGAACAATTCTTCAGCACCCCTATAATGCATTGATTGGATTTGGAGTATTAGGAGCAATAATGGTCGTTATTGGTTTGGTTGTCTTAGCCCGATTTGTGAAGAGGTATCCGCTTGATGGGGAAATAGTATATGAGTAAAAAAAATGAAAAAATCATCCCAGATATTCAACCCTTTGAGTTTGCAGATAAGGTGATTCATGAACCGGCACGTTTGACGATTATGGCTCATCTTTTTGTGATTGAGAGCGCTGATTTTTTGTTTTTGATGCGTCAGACCAATATGACATTTGGTAATCTTTCGTCTCATCTCAAAAAACTTGAGGAAGCAGGCTATGTAGAAATCATTAAAGATTTTATTGGAAAAAAGCCTCATACGATGATTCGTCTCACTAAAACGGGCAGATCTGCTTTTGATGCATACAAAAAAAACATGAAAAAATTATTTGATGGTTTGTCTTAGATATTTTTTTTTAAAAGTATTTGACAAACCAGGGGAAAAACACTAAAAACAAGATGAAAAAACTACAGACAATAGTTATTGTCTTTGTCAGTTTTTGCCGTCTTTCTTCTGAAAGACTTGGTTTGAGTTTTTTTGTAATAAGGCTGATTGCATCATTAAAGATGTATCCTCCATCAAGTGGTACCATTGGTAGGACATTGAAGATTCCAACTGCAAGATTCAGCCAAAAGACCCAATAAAGTGTATTGATAATCGCCCAAAAAACCCCATCGGGAATAAATGAGAGTGCTCCTGTGATGACAAAGCTGTTGGTAAACGGTGCAACTATTGGGTTATAGCCTTGGAAGTAACCAAAGAGTGGCAGGATGTAGAGAAGCAGCAATCCATCGGGAAAACCTGTAAGTGGGTTTTTGAGGATCTGTAAGTATCCTTTGTGGATGTCTGTGGTGACTACTCCTAAGTAACCTGTTCCATTGTCTGTTTCGTTTTGGGTGTAGTCATAACGGTTTGCTAAAATGATAGTGCTCGTGTAACTATGGTCTGCGCGTTGATACGTGATGGTAATATTTTCTCCTGCACTACTATTTTGGAGTAGATAATGAAAATCAAGGGTGTTTGTGATAGTGGTGTTGTCTATTGATGTGATGATGTCTCCAGGTTTCATCTCTGTGTAGAGGTCTGCGGGTGTATCCTCAGAGATTCCAAAGACACCAGGCCCTTCAGAAGCTATACTTACACTACTGATAAACATAAGACTAAGAAGCATGAGACTGATGAGCACCACGATAAAATTGCTTGTGGGTCCTGCTGAATAGATCTTCATCCGTGGTTTTGGCTTTGCTGTTGTGAGTTGTTCTTCATCTGGCTCGCAGAATGCTCCAAGTGGTACAATAAATGCCATGATTCCTAGGCTTTTGACTTTGATGTCATGGACGAGGCTTTGGATACCATGGCTAAATTCATGTATAATCATTGCAACGATGAGTGCTATGACGATATAGACAAGAAAATCTAAGGGAAGAATGGGGTTTATCCCCGGGAGGACGAGTGCAAATTCTGCCCCCGGTAATGCTTCTTTTTGTTCTTCGGTAAATCCTGTGATTGCCCAGGTTTGCCAGATGATGAGTGCCACCATGAAAATCATTGCAAGGATGTTGATGATGATGCTGGCAGTTCCGTATGCTCGCCAGAATCGTTTTGGTTTGGAGAGTTTTTCTAAAAGTCCTCTTCCACGCTGTGTTCGCCAGACAAGGATGGGCCCCATGAGGCTAAGATTGTAGGGTTTGAACCATCCTTTTTTTTCCATGACAATGATAAAGGTGAGATATGCTGCAAGGATGCTTGCTGCGATGATCAGTATTGTATAGTCCATTATTTTTGTTGTATATTGTTGTCTTTTAAAAGGATGTGGGTTTTGTTTGGAAAAAAACAAAATTTGTGGTTTTAGTCGCTTCCTTGGATGGTCTGTGTTTCAATTTCTAGTTCTCGTTGTTGTGCTTCGTGGTTTTCTTTGAGGTAGTGGCGTGTGATTGTTCCGATGAGTGCTATGAGGATTCCAACGATAGTATAGCCGATGAAATGTGGGGTAAGGAAGGGTTCGATGCTGTAGTCGTTGAGGAGGCTGTAATAGAGTGCTTCAAAGGTTGCATTGGCAATAAAACCGTAGGTGAGGATGCTAAAGGGAAAGATGAAGAGGTTGTGGTAGGCTTGTTGATGCAGGTACCTGTCGATTATGAGTCCAAAGATTGCTATCATTCCTGCAAGAACGACTCCCCAGGTGATATCCTTCAGTAGACTTGAAAGGGGTATTGCCCAGAGTTGGCTTGTTTGAAAATCGGTGTTGTTGTATCCATAAAAGATGCTTATTGCGACGATGATGAGTGCTACTGTACTCATGTAAAAGCTGAGTTTTCCTTGGAGCAACCCGTTTTTGAGGTTGTGGAGTTTGTCTTCGATTTGATTCTCCCATCCATAGGCCCGAATGAAGAGGTAGAGCCCTAAGGTGAACACTATTGCACCAAGTCCCGATCCTGCCATCCCAAGGATTGCAAAAATACTCCAGACGATGAGGATGAGTGCCATTGGGGCAAGCAGTTGTTTTCTTACTTTTGGGTCATCCATTATCTTGGCTACTCTATAGTATGCATCTTCTAGGTGTTTGCTTTGTTTGACGTTGACGCGCTGCACACCGTTGACTTTGAGACGGGATTGGATGATTGGAAGAATATATTCATCTTCTGCTCCATCTGAGATGAGTATGCATTCTGTTGCTTGTGTTTCTGAGATGACCATGTCAAGTTGTTCTGCAATGATTGTGTCGCTTGTTGGGCCGACGTTGATATCGCCTGAGAGGGTTGCTATCTCTACGTCAAGTCCTTGGTCTTTGAGCTTTTTGTAGGTAGCTGCTGCTTGAAAAAGAGCGTTGAGATCGCTGTCTTCTGGGTCGACAAGTCCAAACTTGTTAGCTGCTGCTAAGTTTGCATCTAATCCGATGATGGGCGTTTGCACTTTTGCTTTTCTGCCGAGGTCATCATCTCGGTCGACATTGAGTATTAACAGCGTCATCTGCGTTGCCAAAATATGGTTGGTGTAGTTTATAAATCTTTGTTATTTGTGTAAAAGTATTTGCCGATTTTTTTGTTCTTGGTCTTTATAAATGAGTTTGGCTGCAGAAAACAATTATAGGAGCGTATGTATTCCTGCTGTTTTGTATGCCAGTTATCTCGTTTATGTATGAGGATTTTTGCAAGCTTCTTGGTAGTGAGATTTCTCTTGATGATTTAACGTCTCGTCTTCCGATGATTGGAGCCGATCTTGATAAGGTTGAGGGAAGTGAGATTTCAATTGAGTTTTTCCCAAACAGGCCGGATTTGATTAGTGTTGAAGGGGTTGCTCGTGCTGCTCGTGCGTTTTTTGGCTTTGAACTGGGTTTAAAGTCATATGCAATGAAGCCAAGTGGCATGCAGCTGATTGTTGATGATTCTGTAAAAGAGGTTCGCCCCTTTATTCAGATGGCAGTAGTTCGTGATGTTCAGATGTCTGATGAGCTTGTAAAATCCTTGATGGGCCTTCAGGAGAAGTTGCATATAGGTTTAGGTCGTAATAGGAAAAAATTAGCTATTGGTGTGCATAATATTGAGCCAGTTAAATCTCCGTTTGTGTATAAGGCAGTCGATCCCGATGCTGTTGGTTTTGTTCCTTTGGCAAAAGACGAATATATGACGATGTCTCAGATTTTAACAGACCATGAGAAAGGAATCGATTATGCTCATCTGCTTGAGGACATGACAAAACATCCGTTGATTGTTGATGCAAATGAAAATGTGGTTTCCTATCCACCAATCATTAATGGTTCGTTAACTGAGGTAACACCATATACATCAGATTTTTTAATTGATGTGACAGGTATTGATGAAGAGGCGGTAAGAACTGCGTTATGTATTGTTGCAACCGCTCTTGCTGAACGTGGTGGTTTGCTTTACTCTGTTGAGGTTGTGTCTGGCGATGTGAAGATGCAAACGCCTGATCTTTCCAGTAGTTTTTGGCGTTTGGAGACAGCTAAGGTTAATAGTCTTCTTGGCACAAGTTTTTCTGATGAAGAGGTTACTGAGTGTCTTGGTAAGATGGGCCATGATGTAAAAGCTTCAGGCAGGGGTGTATTGGAGGTGTGTGTTGCCGCCTGGCGTAATGATATTTTACATGAGGTTGATTTGATTGAGGATGTGGCTGTTGGCTTTGGCTATGATTGTTTTAAACCAACTCTTCCCTCTGTTGCAACCTTTGGTTCAAAGCTTTCCTCAGCACCTCTTGTCGGTGTGTTGCGTCAGACCTTAATTGGTCTTGGTGCAAATGAGGTGACGACAATGGCTATCTCTAATCCTCAAAACGAGTTTATTCGTCTTGGTCTTGAGAAGGATGCTATGGTGAGTTTTGAAAATCCTTTGGGTGAGGAGTATTCTGGTTTGAGAGTGTCTATGATTCCTTCGCTGTTGCGTATTTTGATGCAGAACCGTCATCATCCTCTTCCTCAGATGATATTTGAAGTCGGCGTTGTTGTTGATGGTAAGTCTGCTGAAAATAAGCTTCGTTTGGCAGCGTTAAGAAGTGATGCAAAAGCAAGTTTTACGCTGTGTAAACAGTATGTTGAAGCAGTGTTGCGTGAACTTGAGGTGAAGCATTCTTTTGTTGAAGGCTCTCATCCTGCTTTTATTGAAGGTCGTTGTGCTCGTGTTCTAATCAATGAAGGCCGAGATGAATTGGCAGTCTTTGGTGAGATTCATCCAAAAACAATTGAAGAATTCGACCTTGAACATCCGTTGATTGGTTTTGAGTTGGATGTTGAGGTCTTGTTGTAGGTGAGGTTGATTCTGCGTGGTTGGCTCTACAAAAAAGCTGTGTTCTAAGTGTACTCAGCCTGCAGTAATTTTTATTCGTTACAATGGTCTTCATCTTTGTAAGGAGCATTTTTCTGAGTTTGTGTTGCGTCGTGTGAAGCGTGAGGCAAAAAAGCAAGGGCGTCTTCGGTCTGGTGAGATTGTTGGGGTTGCGGTTTCTGGCGGTAAAGACAGTATTGTTGCTCTGCATATGATGCATGAGTTGATTGCATCTCGTCCGGATGTGTCGTTGGTAGCATTGACTGTTGATGAAGGAATTTTTGGTTATAGGGATAAGAGTATTGAGGCGGTTAGAAGAAATTGTGAGTTGCTTGGAGTAGAACTTCATATTGTGTCGTTTTCTGATCTTATAGGTTTTTCTATGGATGAGATTTCTTCATTTGGTGATGTGCTTGGGGAGTGTTCGTATTGTGGTGTGTTTCGTCGTTTTTGTCTAAATACATTAGCAAAAGAGTTAGGTGTGACAAGGCTTGTTACCGGCCATAATCTTGATGATATGGCTCAGTCGGTGTTGATGAATGTGGTTAACGGTGATGTGGCAAAGATGGCTCGTCTTGGTCCGCATCTAAAGGTTCGTGAGGGCTTGATTCCTCGTAAGATGCCACTTCGTTTGATCCCTGAAAAGGAAACGATGTTGTATGCTTTGCTCAATGGCTTTGAGTTTTTTGATGGTGAGTGTCCTTATGCGGTGAGTGCCTCTCGAGGCTATTATCGTGACGTGGTAGATACCTTGGAGTTTGAAAATCCTGGGTCTCGTCATGGTTTGGTGAAGAGTTATGATGCGATTAAGCAGTTATTGCATGATTCTGATTCGTCTGAGCAGAGATTTGAGCTACTAAAATGTGGGCGGTGTGGTGAGCCTTCTTCTCAGTTGTTGTGTAAGGCATGTGAGCTTAAGGAGAAATTAAAATCATTATCTGAAGGGCGGTGATGGTCTGTGAAAATCTCGTGGTCTTGTGATGATATTGTTTTTTCGTTGTGTTGTAGAGAGGACCTTGATGAGATTGCTCAGATGCTTTCAAAGGAGTCGGTGTGTAAATATTTGTTTTTTGGCCCCAACTCTGTTGAGGTGACTCGTTCGTATTTTTTGCCGTTGATTGAAAAAATTGAGCAGTCTGTTAAGAATAATCAAGTGCCAGATTCTCCGGTTTTTACCATCCGCTCAAAGTCTTCTGGCAGTTTTATTGGCCAGTGTGCTCTTCTAAGAGAAGAATTTACTAACGGGAGTCTGTTGATCGGTGTGCAGCTTGATGAGCCTTGGTGGGGCAGAGGCATTGGGTCGTTGGCAACCTCGTTTCTTATCTGGTTTGGTTTTGCCATTTTGGATGCGCATAGGATTAGTGGCGATACGGTTGAATCTAATGTTGGTTCGTTGAAGGCTATGAAGAAGGCTGGTTTTGTTGTTGAGGGTGTGCAAAGAGAGTATTGGAATGCACGTGGGAGTCTTCATAATCGGGTGGTGTTGGGCTTGATTCGTTCTGATGTGCCTGCTAATCATTTAGATAAGTTAGACGATCTTTTTTCAGAGTGAATATTTTTGTTATTCTTTTTCTACGATGCAGTCTAACTCTAGCAGGTTTCCTCCAAGTGTTGCATGGATGATGTCATGTTCTTGTAGCTCTCCTACTCCTTCTGGTGTTCCTGTGAGGATGAGATCGCCTGATTCAAGAGTCATGAGCCTTGAAAGATAGGAGATGATATGTGGTATACTGTGGATGAGTTGGTTGGTGTTGCTGTGTTGCTTGATTTGATTGTTGACTCTGAGTGTGAGTTCAAGGTTGTGTGGGTCAGCAATTTTTTCTTTTGCAACTACATTGCTTATGGGAGCAAAAGTATCAAATCCTTTTGAAATGGTCCAGGGCAATCGTGATTCTTTAAGTTGTGCTTGGATGTCTCGTGCGGTGATGTCAAGTGAGAGTAGGTAACCCCAGATGTGTTCGTATGCTTGTTCTTCTGCTATGTTTTTAGCAGTTTTTCCGATGATGACTCCAAGTTCGATTTCGTGGTGTATGCTGTGACTTTGGGGAGGTATTTTGATTGCTTGATTGGTATAGATGATGCTTGTTGTAGGTTTTAAGAAGATGATGGGCTCTTTTGGTGTTTCACTACTCATTTCTTGGGCATGTTTTTTGTAGGTGCGGGCAAGACAGATGATTTTTCCAATGGGAAACTCTGGTGGGTTTGATCCAGTATAGTATTTCATTGGTGTGTGGTATTGATATGATGCTTTTTTTCTTTTGTGGGTAAGAGCTGTAAGGATGGTGGAATAGAGTTGTCAAATAATCCTTTTTAAAGACAACAAAGAAAAGGGTATGTAGAGGTGATGATGGTGAAAAATGAAGTATTGATTAAGGCCCTTGAACATTCTTTTGATATGGATTATGATGATGCGTGTGGTCTTGCTAAAGTTGTTCGTTCTGCTTTTAAGAGAAAATCTGAAGTTGAGGATATGTCTCTTGATAAGCATGTCCGCTCTATTTTTTATGAGCTTCATAAGAAGCATTTGTTGATGTTGCGTCGTGAGGAGTTGCGCGAGAAGGGAAAAATTATTCGTAAGTATTTTTGGTCTTTTGATATGGACCGAATTAAGAAATGTGCTTCTGCCCCTCCATTGGTAAAAGAAGACCCTTATGGTGTCTATGGTAATATCCCTCGTGAAGCGTGGATTTTACGTAGTAAATACACCTAATTTTTTTCTTTTTCTATTGTGGGTATCCGCCGATTTTGAGTGTAGGGTCGCCTAGGAGGAGATGCGTGGAGAGCACTTTTGCATCGTATCTGTCTTCGTTTGGTGGAAACATGTTGATGTAATCAGTAAGTGTCTGGCTGTAGAGATCTCCTAGTGTTGTGATGTTGTAGTTGTGGTAGAGATCAAAGAAATGTGTTTCAAACCAGCCGTCTGATCCTTGGATAACATCTGGTATGCCATCATGATTTTCATCGCCGGTATCTACCCATCCATAACCTATGCTTCCAATGGTTGCAATTGCACCGCCGTTATCGTGTTTGACAAAGACCCAACTCCATGTTTCTCTTAGCCAGTCGTATTTGTAGTAGTCTGGAAATCCATCTCCAAGTGTGATGAAGTAGAATGGTCCTTTGGTAAGCAGTCCTTTGATGAAATTAAGTGGTGTTGTGGTGATGTGGCTGTTATGACAGCCCCCTATCATGAGAACAGGGAGTTTGTAGTTGTTTGAAAGACTAGTTATCTGTTGTTGGTCAAAGTCTTCTGTCCAGTTGTACGGTGGGGTGTTGTAGTGGGTAGCAAAGGTGCGTGGACTGCCGTGCCCCATGAAATAGGCAAATCCTGCTCCGGTGTTGAGTGCTGTTTTGATATGATCGGCTGTGATGGTGTCTTCACTTGCGTAGCAGGTGAGTGGGGTAAAAGTGCTCATGAGATTTTTTGCATGTTCACAGGCAATTTCTCCTTCACTGTAGTCGGTGCCGTTCTCATATTCTGGCTCAAAGGTGTCTCCTCCAACAAGTACAAAGTTGGAAAACCATTCTGAGCCATATGTTTGTGTTTCATAGGTGATGATTTTATCTACAACTGTTTGAACTTCTTTATTATTGATGCAGGCAAGTCTTCCAACGTTGATGTCTGGTGTGAGGTCCATGTGATCTAGTTGTTCTGCGTTTTCTGGCCAGGGCCATTCGCCATAAATCTGGTTGTTGTTGGTGTCCCAGCTGGCAAAGCTGTAATCTTCGTTGTAGAGGTCTGCATAGTAAAGGTCTGAGGCATAGTGGGTTTCTTCGTATACTCCGCCCGTATCGCTCTCAAGATAGATGATTCGTATCGGAACGCGCCAGTAGTTTCCAACAATCAGTATATCTGTTGTATTCCAGTTTTCTTTTGCATTTTTTATGAAGTATTTGATTTGTTCTTGTTTGTCTCTTCCTTGGCTTGAAAAGTAGGTTCCTTTGTAGATTTCTTTAGTAGTGATAATCTGTGTGCTGATGCCATGTGTTTCTTTGTGTGTTTTGAGTGCTTCTAGGTTTTTTTCAAATGAAGGATAGGTGATGATGACAAGTTGTTTATCATTGTCATTTGAGGCAGTTTCTTGCAATGCTGGTAGTGTTGGTGTGAGGAGTAGTACTGCAGTCATTATTGCGAGGAGTATTAGTGTTTTTGCTTTCATTTGTTATTCCCTCTTTTTGTTATATGTTTATTTTATTTTTAATAGTTTTTATTTTAAACTGATAAATTAAGTTTTAGAAAGACAATGATTTTTCCCGGTTGTATTCTTGTGAAGATTAAGAAAAGAGTTCAAAATAATCTTGTTTCACCAACCACAATAATTATTTTATCAATTTTATATTATTTTTAAATTTATAAAATATTAAAATATGCAACACAAAGTTAGTAATGTGGAAAGATTTAAAAACCCCAAATTACTGCTTGGTAGTGTGGCGGAGGCATTTAGTATGAATTCAAGAGAATTTGTAGAAAAATATAAAGATTCCATTATTTGTGAACCATCTGGAAGAACTTTATCTGAGTTGGAACGAGAAAACGTTGTAAAGATGAGATTATTGTAAGATATTCAATAATATTCATTGTTGAAATTGGATCTTATTTGGGGGAAAAACACAAAAAGGAATTTCAAATTAATTGATTTGTGTATTTTCATCCTTTTTTTTACATCTCATCTTTTTCTGGCGTTCAAAACAAATAGTGCTAAAGTATTAGTTTGAAAGTTGAATCGAAAGAGAGTGAGAACAAAATATTGGGTTCTTAAAAAATAGACATGAAATTTTCTGGCACAGATTAATAATATGGCCATTCTAAAATTAAATTAATAAGTATTTCTTTAATGTTTGCTAAGTATTTAGAGATTTTGTAGAAATACATATAAAAGAAACGAAGATATCTCGCTTTCGGAGATTTTTATGTCAAACCTAAGCAGATTGTATTCGGACAGAGCCGGAAAGATGAGGAAGTCAGAGATTCGTGAGCTTCTTAAAGTGGCTCAGGACCCTGAGATTATATCTTTTGCAGGTGGTTTGCCAAGTCCTCAATCATTTCCATTAACTGAACTTGAAGAGATTTCAGCCGAGGTTTTAAAAGAAAATGGGCCAACGGCACTTCAATATGGTACGACCGAAGGGGTTTTGCAACTTCGTGAAGATATTGCTCGCCAGTCAAAAAAAGAGGGCATGAAAGATGTTTCTGCTGAAAATATCATTATTACCAGTGGTTCTCAGCAAGCGCTTGATGTCGTTGGAAAGATGTTTTTAAATCCAGGCGATCTTGCAATCGTCGAGTTGCCTTCCTATCTTGGTGGTTTGAACGCATTTAGAGCCTATGAGTGTAATCTTGCTGGTGTGCCTTTAGTTGATGACGGCATGGATGTTGATGCACTTGATGAGAAATTGAAATGCCTTAAAAAAGACGGTCTTGAACCAAAATTCATCTATGTTGTTCCAACCTATCAAAATCCTGCAGGCGTTGTGATGCCTGAGAAGAAGAGAAAGAAGTTAATTGATGTTGCAAACGAGTATGACTTGCTCGTCGTCGAAGATGATCCGTATGGAAAACTTAACTATGATGGTCATCATGTCAAGCCAATCAAGGCTTTTGATGATGAAGATCGAGTTATCTACATGTCAACGTTTTCAAAAATTCTTGCACCTGGTTTTCGTCTTGCTTGGACTGTTGCATCTGAAGAACTCACCCGTAAGATGATGATATGTAAGCAGGCAGTTGATTTGTGCACCAACACCTTTTCTCAATATATAGCTAGTGAGTTTATGCGTCGTGGCAGTCTTGATTTGCATATTATGAAGATTACTGAGATGTATAAACCAAAACGTGATTTGATGATGGCAGAACTTAAGCAACATATGCCCAATGGCTACAAGTGTAATGAGCCTGGTGGAGGTATGTTTGCTTGGGTTACGCTTCCTGAAGGAATCGACACAGAGATTATGTTTTTAGATGCATTAAAAGAAAAAGTCGCCTATGTGCATGGTAAAGCATTTTGTGTTGACGGCACAGGCGGTAGAAGCATGCGTCTGAATTTCTCCTACGCTGATCCTTCATTGATTTCTGATGGTGTCGAGCGTCTTGGTCGTGTGATTAAGCGTAATCTTAAGTAGTGATTTGCTTTTGCATCGCCTATGTCCAGTAGAGAACTTATAGCCTCAGCGATTCTTGTTGTTGTAGCAGTGGGTGTGTTTTTCTATATTTTCTCTTATGTGGGTCTGCCTGAGATAAGTATTAGTGAGGCAGGTTTTATTGACGATGAGGGTTTTGCTTCTTGGTCATGTATGTTAAATACCTCGGGTTTTGTTGAGGTTGATTTCAGTGATTCAACAGGTTCCTCTTTGTTTTCTGATGAGTTTTATGAAGGGGAACATGAAGTAAATATTCCTCTTTCTTCATATCGTGGCTCTGTTGATGCGGATGATTATAAGTTACGTATTGTCGATCATCGTGGTCGGGTGGTAGAAGAACGGGTGGTGAGGATTTTTGAGCCGAGTTTTGTCGTCTCTGATGTTGATTTTTCGTATGTGGATCTTGGAGGGTCATATGTCCTTACTGGTATTTTGGTTAAAGGGAGTAATACTGGATCTGTTCCTTTGTATCCAACTGTCTTTGATGTAGAAATTGATGGTGTGATTGTTTCTGGTTTTTGTGTGCCTGAAGTGGTATTGGGTGGCGAGTCAGAAGAAGTGTTTTTTGATCTCTCCATAATCGGTCTTGAAAAAAAGACATTGCCCTGTGTTGTATCAATTCTTGATCGAAGTGCAAATTCTTTGGCTGTGTATGAGTCAATTCAGACACCTTCCTCCTCTGTTGCCTTGGATTTTTCTTGGAGATATCAAAGTCGCAATAGAATGGTTTCAACGTCAAATCTAGATTATTTATATGAGTTCTACTCGTCTGTTGAACGTTTTGAGCTGCAGGATTATTCTGCCTATGTGTTTTCTCCTTTTGATGAGGGGATGATTGGTCTGATTGCCTATCAGTTGGATAGGATGTTTGGTTCTGGTGACCAAAAAGAGTTGGTAAATGGTGTTGCTTCTTTTGTTCGTGAGGCAATTTCATATGGTGAGGATGTCTGTCCCAATGGTTCTAGTGATGAGTTTGAGTATCCGCGTTTTCCTGTTGAGACACTTGTTGATGGTGTTGGCGATTGTGAGGATACAGCTGTGTTGTTGGCTGCATTGTTGCGTGAACTCGATGTAAATGTTTCTCTTTTGAGATTGCCAAATCATATGGCTGTTGGTGTTTTTTTAAACGAGAGCCTTAGTGGCTATGAGCCTTTTGTTGATGACTATTATTTTTTAGAATCGACAAGTAATGGTGGTTCTGTTGGTTGGGTGCCCTTGGAATATCGTGGTGAGACCAATGTGACTGCATATGAATTAGATGGCCGGCCTGTTGTAGTGCAAGAGTGGAAGAAGGCAACAAGATATTCTCCTTCAGATGGCGTTGATTATGTAAGCCTTGAGCTGTATGTTGAAAATGTTGGTTCTTCAATTTTAAGAGATGCTGTTGTAATTGTTGGTTTTGAAGGTGTTGGTGATTCCTTGGTTGGATCAGAATCATTTTCTCTTCAAGAGATCGGGTTGTTAGATAAGATTCTCATAAAAATTAATCTTGATATTCCTTTGAGTGTTTCTGGCCGTCTAATTTCTCGTGTGATTGTTGATGGTGAGATACTAAGTGAGAAACGTTCAGCAGATGTCTTTATGCCATGATTTGACCAATGAATGTGTGTCGCTAGTGTTTTATAGGGGTTTTTTTCTTTGGGCTTATGTTGGGCGTAGGTGGACGACTGACGGTGCCCATTTGTGGTTGCTGAGGAAAGTCCTCCCTCGTTCTGGATCAGGTTACTATGCAAGTAGTAGGGGCGAGAGTCCCTTGCAGAGTCGCAGAAACGCCACAGCCTCTGATATTGCGATGATACAGGTTTGCTGTTGAGGTCGTCAGAGGAATTGTTGAAACGTGTCATCTGCCCTGGAGCAAGTCCAAATTTCGGGTCACAGTTATCCAGACTGCCCGTAGGTAGGACGCTAAGTAGAATGTCGTTTAAAACAAAAGGAGGCTTACGGCCTACACCCAACAAACCTTATTATTAAAAATTTAGCTATTGGTATTTTTATAAATTAAAGAATCGGTATTGTATCATTTCATACAAAGAAATAAATAGTGATTTTGCTTGTTTTATTTGATTGAATAGATGGTTTTCGTATGTCTCATAAGTGTTTACCAAAATTAAGTATTTGTTTGTTTCTTATTGTTTTACTTTTTTTAAGTGGTTGTTTGAATGAGTCTGTCATAAATGATATACCTTCAAATGCTGATGTACTTTTTGTTTCAAATATTGATACTGGAACCCAAAGAAAGGAGATATATTCTTTAGATGTTGAAACAGGAGAATCAACAAGAATAACAACATCAGAAAAAAATTTTTTTATTATCGGTATTGATTCATCAAAAAAATATATCCTTGCTACATGTGCAGTAATAGATACTGATCTGCCTTCGGGACTGGGCGATGAAGATAGAAAATCTCTTTGGCTTATTGATTTAGACAAAAAAGAAGAAAAATTACTTACAAATCCCTTAGATCATGCTGAAGGCGATAGCTTTTCTCCAGATGGTGAGTGGAATGTATTTTTTATGAGAAAAGCAAATGAATCGCAAGCCGACATCT
>Ga0207831_100367_pt1 | contig 16876 bp, 10 predicted proteins | sample TtanPargueraPR_7_FD_187741 | JGI IMG/M metagenome (GOLD analysis project Ga0207831, IMG submission 187741) | Aerobic enrichment media microbial communities from Bioluminiscent Bay, La Parguera, Puerto Rico - Tt and M1 (2) (SPAdes) | ecosystem: Environmental > Aquatic > Marine > Unclassified ... | reverse complement strand
AGGTTCATCATTTTCATCCAGCAATTTATGGTTGGTGCAAAACGGGCAAGGACCATTTTGTCCCTTTTGCATAACCGTCCAGCACTTTCGGCCGATGAGGTCGTCAGAACGGCCGATTTCGACAATGGCTTTATTGTTCAGGAAAAGAATTGCATCAGTTTTGATGTCTGTGGCATAGACCGCAGCATCAAGACTATTCAGGATGGTGAAAAGGCGTTGCCGTTCAAGTTCGATGGCCTTGTCAGAGAAAGACGTGGGAGTGTTGCCAATCATGTGGATGCTTGCGTCTCCTCTGATGATTCGAAGAGTAGCCTGAGTTGGACATATATCCGGTATATCGCATTTCAATAGGTTATTGGTTCCGTGACGTAAAAAAACAATTATACGTCAACGTCAGCAACACTGCAAACAGTGCTGCACCAATACCTATGGCTGCATTATAGTAGGGAGGGGCTGTCAAAGCCAGACGGATGAAGAGGGTGGCCAATGCGAAGCCTGAATTGCGGAATACCGCATTGAATGCCGGGAGATAGCGCTGCGCGATGAGGACAAGCAGAATATCGCTAAAGATGAGAACCGTATAGAACGCCTGGAAGAAATCGAATTCATGATGTCCGTGGAAGAACAGCCATGAATTGAGGATTCCCATGCCGGCGAATGCCACCAAAAGAAGAAGCGCCACAATTTTTTTGGCCGCCACGAATTTGAATAGCACGACTCCTTTGGTGGTGTCTTCATCTGTGTCTCGCCGAATGCGCATATATAAACCGAGGAGGGCAAATATGATCAGTGCAGCGGTGCCGTCCGATACAATATGATACAGGGCGGCTTCCTGCCCCGTAACCCTGATGGGCTCCGGGAAGTTGACGAGTTCCTTGAATGAACTTCGAAGCATGATCAGGGCCAGAATCTCGAACTGCTTGCCTACAGCTTTTGAAATGGAACAGGGGAGTGTGAATATGAGGCTGACAACCTCAAGGATCAACACCAGCGTGAACGCAAGGTTGATGGCCATGTAATGGCTCTTGGGTGTAATGGCCGCCATAGAGGCAGGGAGTAACCCCTGCCGATTCATTTCAATAGTTGCCATGGCCCCGAGAAAGAAAAGCACCAGCAAGCCGGCGACCTTGCGCTGTGTGGCGTCACTTTCCCACCAGTGGTGCAAAGGATCAAAAAGGTAGGTTGCTACCTTGTATGCCGTATACATGGGGTTGCACCGGTTGTTTTGCTGACATTGGAATTGAGCCATTTATACCTCGAACAGCATCTCCAAATCGTCTCGGGTCAGGCTCTTGAGAGCGGATTGGCCGGGAATAATGGCCTCTGCAACATCCTTTTTCTGTTCCTGAAGTTTCAGAATCTTTTCTTCCACTGTATTCTGGCAGATCATCTTGTAGGCAAATACCTGACGTTTTTGTCCTATACGGTGAGTTCTGTCCGTCGCCTGATTTTCCACTGCCGGGTTCCACCATGGGTCATAATGGATCACGTAGTCGGCAGAGGTCAGGTTCAGCCCGGTACCTCCTGCTTTGAGCGAGATGAGGAACATGGGGATATCAGGTGAGTCGTTGAAACGGTCGACCTGTTCAAACCTGTCCTTGGAGGAACCGTCCAGATAGCAGAAAGGCATGTCCTTGATCTGCGTCCAGGAGCGGATGATCTTAAGCATGGACACGAACTGGGAGAAGACAAGCACTTTGTGCCCACCCTCGATGATGTCAGTCACCAGATCCTTGAAAGCGTCAAACTTGCCGGAGGGAAGGTTGGTTTCCACGCCCGGAATATCCAGCTTGAGCAGCCTCGGATGGCAGCATATCTGCCGCAACTTGAGTAGCGCGTCGAGGATGGACATCTGGCTTTTAGCCAAGCCTTTTTCGTCCACATCCTTGAGCACCTGATCTTTGAGACGTTTGGCAAGGGCGTTGTACAGCTCGCGTTGCTCGTCGATGAGTTCGCAGTAATGCGTTGTCTCGATTTTGGGCGGCAAGTCCTTGGCCACTTCAGCCTTGGTGCGGCGGAGAATGAATGGTTTGACTCGTGAACGCAGGAAATCGAGAGTTTCTTCGTCTCCATCCTTGATGGGCTTGACGATGCCTCGCTGGAAAGAGTGCTGCGAACCCAGGAAGCCGGGCATAAGGAACTCGAACAGCGACCAGAGTTCAAACAGGTTGTTTTCGATGGGGGTACCCGAAAGGCAAAGCTTCATGTCCGAGTCGAGCTTGCGGACAGAGCGGGCCGTGATTGTGTTCGGGTTCTTGATGTTTTGGGCCTCGTCAAGAATGACGCTTCCGTATTTGTACTTGAGCAATTCGTCGAGATCACGCCTGAGCAACGCGTAGGTCGTGATGATGAGGTCCGAATCCTTGATATGTTGGAAGAGATCTTCGCGTTTGGCTCCGTAAATGGTCAGACGCTTGAGGTCCGGTACGAACTTTTGTGCTTCACGTTCCCAGTTGGGCAATACGGATGTAGGCACGATGATCAGGTTCGGATACTGCATGTTGCGCTCTTTGAGCGACTGGATAAAGGAAAGGGTTTGGATGGTCTTTCCCAGTCCCATTTCATCAGCAAGGATGCCGCCGAATCCGTATTCACGCAGGAAGTTGAGATAACTGAGTCCCTGAACCTGATAAGGGCGCAGAGTCGCCTTGAGGTCTCTGGGCTGTTCAATTTCTCGAATTTCTTGGAAATTATGAATTTTTTCACGCAGTTGAACAAAGAATTCGTCTGTCTGGGCGTGTGGAATATCATCCAGAATCTTGTCGAGTACTGGGGCTTCGAACTGCTGGAAGGTCTGCTGAGGCGGTTTCTCGGGATCATACCCGAGAGCCTTGAGCTTGTAGCCGATACGCTTGAGCCAACTTTCGGGCAGGCTGGTATATGAGCCGTCCTTGAGCTGGACGTAGCGTTTTCCACTGGTCCATGCCTTCCAGATTTTGTCGATGGGAACACGTTGTTCTTCGTATTCCACAGCCAAATCCAGCTTGAACCACTTGTTTTCTTCGTCAGACTCGACTTCCGCCACGATTTCAGGCTTGGAGTTGCGAACCTTGTATCGGGTCAGGTTCTTTTCCCCGAAGACCCGGTATGCTTCTACGAGCATCGGATAATAGTCCAGGAGGAAGTTGATGGCCTCTTCCTGTTCCATAAACCAGATGTGGCTGCTGCGTGGCTGGAATCCCATGTCGGCAAGCTCGGCAAGCAGCATGGATTCTTCCTGCTGTTCCCGCAGAACCAGAAAGCTTTTGCCTTCATAGTGATAACTGCCGGTCTGCAAGTCCGGGTTGGGGCCGGGCAAGGAAAATTCGCCATGTTCGTTTTCATAGATGTTCTGAACTTTGAGAGTCAGCAGGCTGCCCTCTTCGTCCAGATACAACTTGGGATTATAGGCCGCTGCCTGGAAGATGGGGCCAACACGCTCAATGAAGTCTTCCTGCCCGTAAAGGTCGGACTGCGGGATTTTGGTCCAGACACGATCCAGAAATTCAGAGATGTCCGAATGCGGAATGATGGGCTGTTGCTCCACCATTTCCTGAATGAGCTGCGGGTCGAGTCCGGTCTGGACAGGGTAGAACCCCTGCTTGCGATAGACCCAAAGCGGCAGCCGACCGTAAAAGAAAACTTCGTCTTCGGCCGTGATGGAGAAGGGCAGTTTATCTTCCCGGGCCAGCATGATCTCAAAGTTTAACCCGTCTTCGGAGAGAAGGGGGGAAAGCTTGAGCTGCATGGTTTTGTTTTCAACGCGAACAGGTTGGTCGGTTTCCCGCAGGTAAAGATAGTATTCGTTTTTGATTGCCCGGAAGAACCATGAATGAAGCCCCGCAGGAATTTCGACGCGATGCCCCCAATAATCGAGGTAATGGCCGATCATCTCTGCGACTCGGGGCAAAGAGGGAGAAGTTTCGCACCAATCCGGGTTTTCCGTAATCTGGTGGAGAGTCACTTCGTTTTGAACCTGGGAAATCCCGGATTTGTTTTGCCGCGCACGGAAAAAAGCGACCTGAAGCCGTCCCGGTTCCGGGTATATGCGGTAGATCAGATAGTGCTTGCCCGCCTCCGGTTCCAACTCTGTGGCAAAAAAAGGACGAAAAATTTGGTGCCAATCCGTTCTTGGGGTCGGAACAGGCTCGTCGGAATCCTGGTCAAGAGATTTGAGCAGTTTTACGGATGTGGCTGCTATATGTTTGCATACGCCGGAGAAAGAATCCGGGCAGTTACAGTAGTAATTTATTGTATTGTCACCGAGATTGATACCGATCTCGGAAGAATAATTCTGGAAATCTTCGCCTTCGACCTGACCTTCGACATCCCAGTATTGTTCCCGTTTCTTCAGGTCCATTTTGCGGACGTTTCCAACCGCAACAATGCTCTGTCCCATTTCCAGAATATAATCCGGAATGGTGTTATTCACGAATTCCTGAAGTATTTCTTTGACAGCTGCTTCTTCGCTGTTCGCCATGTGATGGTCCAACTCCTTCTATCATCGAATCCGCATCAAGATGACCGTTTTTAACGGTGTGGCGAGTGCGGAAAATCTATGTAATACTTGGGACTGTGGCACGGAACGGGGCGTGACTGAGCACACATTTGTACGCGCCCCCCAAGAACTAATTGTATATGATCTAAATACCCACTTTTGGCAAGCTAAAATGAAAGTAACCTTGGTTGTTCTGCTGTTTATAACGTTTTTCTCCCTCACAGGATGTTCTGATGAGGGGAAAAAGGTAGAAAATGACAGAAAAACAGACTCCAGTCCTGTGGAATTCGCGGGCGTTCCTGAGTACGGAGGGCGCTTTGTGGAGGCCGCTTTGGGCGCTTTTACCAATCTTATCCCGCAACTTTCCGCGGATACAGGGTCAGCTGAAGTCGTTTCCAAAATATATGTCTCTCCCTTGAAGTACGACAAGGACATCAATCTGGTTCCGTATGCCGCAAAGTCGTTTGAAGTGCTGGATGGCGGCAAGCATCTCAAATTTGTTTTGCGTAAGGACATACGCTGGTTTGATGGCGAGCCGCTTACGGCCGAGGATGTGGAGTTTACGTACCGTACCATGATCGACCCGAAAACCCCAACGGCTTATTCTGAAGATTGGAAGGCTATTAGTGAATTTCGCCTGACAGGACCGTATTCTTTTGAAGTCTTCTATAAAAAGCCGTTTGCTCGTTCGCTGGTAACTTGGGCTCTTAATATTTTGCCGAAACATGCTTTGGCCGGGGAAGACCTGTCTAACACAAAATATAGCCGAGAGCCGCTTGGAGCAGGACCATATAAACTCAAGGAATGGATTGCTGGGCGCCGTCTTGTTTTGGAAGCGAATCCTGATTTTTTTGAAGGCAGACCCTACATAGACAAGATTATTTATCGCAACATCCCCGACCTTTCCACGCAGTTTTTGGAACTTAAGTCTGGAAACATAGACACCATGGGATTGACCCCACTGCAATATTTGCGTCAGACTCAAGGCAAGGAGTGGGGCCGTTATCGGAAGTTCAAGTATCTCTCTTTCGGGTATTCTTATCTTGGTTTTAATTTCAAGCACCCGTTTTTTCAGGATGTCCGAGTCCGGCGAGCCATAGATCTGGCCATCGACAAGCAGGAGATCGTCAAAGGTGTGCTTATGGGCATGGGGGTACCTGCAGCAGGACCGTACAAACCCGGCACATGGCAGTTTAATAAGAATATTCAGGATCGGGGCTACCATCCTGATCAGGCCCGAAAGCTGCTGGCTGAAGCCGGTTGGCGTGATACGGACGGCGATGGTGTGCTGGACAAGGACGGTAAGCCGTTTTATTTTACAATCCTGACCAATCAGGGGAATTCTCAACGGAGCAAAGCTGGAGTAATTATTCAGGAGCGGCTGCGCGACGTAGGGATTCGTGTTGATATCCGTATTGTGGAATGGGCTGCCTTTTTGCACGAATTCGTACTCAAAGGGCGATTTGATGCCGTCCTGCTCAGTTGGAATATTTTGCAGGATCCAGACCTTTATGACGCGTGGCATTCGTCCAGAAGTATTCCTGATGGGTTGAATTTCATCAGTTATAAGAATGATGAAATGGACGCTTTGCTGGAAAAGGGACGCAGGCTTGTGGACCGGGCGGAGCGCAAGAAAATTTATGATCGCGTTCAGGAAATCATGTTTGAAGATCAACCGTATGTGTTTCTGTACATTCCGTACTCACTCCCCATTGTGAATGCCCGTGTGCAGGGCATTAAAACGGCTCCGGCCGGTATCGGATACAATTATACCAAGTGGTGGATTCCCAAGTCTCTGCAACTGCAACAATAAAAGACTGGCTTCGAATGATTCGTATTACAGATATTACTGACAAGGTCGCTGGATACATAGAGAATCCGGATCTTGCCCTCATCCAGAAGGCATACATTTTTGCAGCACAGGCCCATGAAGGGGTCGTGCGTCTGTCTGGGGAGCCGTATATTTCCCACCCCATATCCGTGGCCAATCAGCTTGCGGAAATGCAACTGGATGAGGCTTCCGTGGCTGCAGGATTACTGCATGACACTGTGGAGGACACGGATACGACCATCGATGAGATCGAAGATCTTTTCGGTTCGGATGTGGCTGACATTGTCGACGGTGTCACCAAGATCAGCAAGATGCAGTTCGAATCCAGAGCCGTGGCGCAGGCAGAGAATATCCGTAAGATGATTTTGGCCATGGCCGAGGATATTCGTGTGCTTATGGTTAAGTTGGCAGACCGCCTGCATAACATGCGCACGTTGAAACATATGCGTCCCATCAAGCAGCGTATTATCGCTCAGGAAACGCAGGATATTTATGCGCCACTCGCCAACCGGCTCGGATTGCACCGCATCAAGACCGAACTTGAGGACATGTGCCTGCGCTACCTCAAGCCCGATGTCTATAGCCAGCTCAGTGAAGCTGTGGCCAAACACCGTTCGGCCGGTCAGGAATATATTGACAAGGTCATTGACCTTATTCAGGGCATGTTGGGGAAAAACAAGATCAAGGGGCATGTGTACGGCCGGACAAAGCATTTGCACAGTACACACCAGAAGATGGTCCAACAGGATCTCAGCTTTGAGGAAATCTATGACCTGATCGCTTTTCGTATCATCGTTCCCACGGTCAAGGACTGTTATGCTGTTCTGGGGTTGATTCATGCCGCATGGAAACCTATTCCCGGCCGTTTCAAGGATTACATCTCCATACCCAAAGCCAATATGTACCAGAGTTTGCACTCCACAGTCATTGGTCCTGACGGAGAACGCATCGAGGTGCAGATTCGTACGGAGGAGATGAACAGGGTTGCGGAATATGGTGTTGCCGCGCACTGGCAGTACAAGGAAGTGGGCAAGGGGGCCAAAAAGGGCAAGGCCGCCGGACAACGTGATGCCGAGCGTTTTACCTGGTTGCGCCAGATTCTTGATTGGCAGCGGGAACTGAATGATCCTCGCGAGTTCATGGCTTCTCTTCGTTTCGATCTGTTTCAGGACGAGGTGTATGTCTTCACACCTAACGGGGACATCAAGGAGATGCCGGACGGCGCCACCCCTGTGGATTTTGCCTATACCATCCACTCGGAAGTTGGTGACCATTGTGCTGGAGCCAAGGTCAACGGACGGCTCGTGCCGCTGCAAACCCAACTCAAGAACGGTGACTCTGTAGAGATCATTACAGATAAGAATCGCAATCCGAGCAGGGACTGGCTCAAGTTTGTCAAAACGGCCAAAGCCAGAACCCGCATCAAGCAGCATATCCGGACAGTTGAACGCGAACGTAGTATCGCGTTGGGCAAGGAGTTGCTGGAGAAGGAAGGACGTCGTGTAGGCATCAATTTCCAGAAAAGTCTCAAGGATGGAGCTTTTCAGAAACTGGCCGAAGATTTCAACTGCAGCAGCGCAGATGACCTCATTGCTCAGGTCGGCTATTCCAATTTTACGCCAAAGAAAGTGCTGAAGCGGCTATATGCCGTGATGCACGGAGAGGAGCAGCGTCAGAAGATCCCCGAAAAGGCTGTGGAAACAACCAAGCCCAAGGGGGAAGGGCTGAGCATCAGCGGTGTGGACAAGATGCTGGTACGGTTTGCGGTCTGCTGTAACCCTCTGCCGGGAGACCCTATTGTCGGGTATATTACACGGGGACGCGGTGTGACTATCCACCGTGTGGATTGCCACAACGTAAAGAATTTTGAACCTGAACGCCTGCTTCCTGTTTCCTGGGAAGGAGAAGAGGAACGTTCCTATCCTGCCAAGGTTCGTATCAAATGTCGTGATCAGAAAGGCATGCTCGGCAAGATTTGCATTATGCTCGGCGAGGCGGATGTTAATATCGCTTCCGGGACGTTCAATTCCATGGTGGACGGCACTTCTCAACTGGAATTCACCGTCGAGGTCAAAGACCTCGCCCAGTTGTATTCAGCCTTGGCGAAGGTAAAGAATCTCGATTCGGTATATGAGGCTCTCCGCGTTTCATGACTCTGTTTAGAACATGAAAAAGCCCGCCGGGAGGAGTGGCGGGCTTTTGGTTACTCCGGTGGGAGAGTCCGGAGATGAGGGGAGGAGGTATTCTGTTCACTTCTTCGGATGGCATTGCCTGCAGGACGTGGGAGCGACTGTATTGCCCTGCTTTTTGGCTGCCTTGTGGCAACCGACACAGCTCTGCTTTGCCTTGGAAGCATGAAACGCCTTATAGAAGCTCATGTCCGCTTTCTTGCTCGGTTGATCATGACACCCGGCACTGGAACATTTGAGCATTTCACTCTTGCCATCCCACTTGTGGTGGCAGGTTTTACATTCCAGCCCTGCATTCGAGTGCTTGCCATGGGGGAATTGAACCGGTGCTTTCTTGGCCGTAATGGATTCCGGAGCGGAGAGGAGCATGTCGTTCGGAATCGGAGCCGCAGCATAGGCTTTGCCCACACACAGCAGAAACGCTACCAACACGAGAATTCTATACAGACTGACTTTCATGGCGTCTCCTGGATTGGAGGTTGTCATTGTCTGGCTTACAGCAATCCGTGTGCCATGTTTTTATCTTTCTAATATATAAGAGTATTTCTTTTTGTCGTTCGTTTGCAGGAAAAGTATGCGTACCAATGGTGCACGTGCTGCGCACTGATGGTTCACCGCGAGGATGCCTTGGGACTTGATCGCCAGAGAGGGGAGAGGGGGGGAGAATTTTGAGGACAGGGAGGACCGCACGGTCCTCCCTGTTTTGTTTACATGTCCAGCCTGATTTTTTCCGGGCTGAGTCGTTTTTCCAGATGTGCAGAATATTTGCTCATGCAGAAACAGCAGATAAAATACAGTGCGGCTACGGCCGTATATATTTCAAAAGGAAAGATCATGAGTCTGTTGTTCAAGGCGAAACCGGCGCGGGTTAGTTCCATAACACCGATGATATATGCCAGCGAAGTGTCCTTGAAAGCAGCGATGAACATGCCGACCAGTGCTGGAAGCATTTGTTTGAGCGCCTGGGGCAAAATGATTTTACGCATGGTCTGGAGGTAGGTCAATCCTGTAGATTGGGCTGCCTCTACCTGTCCTGCCGGAATGTTTTCAATTCCTGCACGGACGATTTCCGCAATATATGCTCCGAAGAAAATGGTCATAGCCCATGTGGCTGCCCAAAAAGCCTGCAGCTCGATTTTCAGGATTACCGGGATGGTGAAGAACATCCATGAAAGTACTATGACCAGAGGGTTGGCGCGGATGAGTTCAATGTAAAATGTGCAGGGGATTTTGAAAAAGCGGTAGCGCGATGTGCGTCCCATTCCGACCAGAAGACCGATGATGAAGCTGCACGATATAGCGAATACAGCCATGATAACCGAGCTTGAAAGGCCGCCAAGTCCCATGAAAAATTCTGTTTCCCCGCCATTGGGAAAACGCCAGAAGAGCAGGGTTTTCATGTTTTTGGCGATTATTCCCCAGTTAAAGGAAATAAGGGCCTTTGCTGTTATGAAGAGCAGATAACAGAGGAAAAGAACGAAAAGAGCTCGCCCTGCCAGAACTGTAACCTTCCAGATTGCTTTGGTTGCCTGTTCTATCGGAGACAATGTTTTAGATGCCGCCCGCCTGCGAGCAATCCTGCGTTTGGTGCGGGAGCAACGCCTGTATATGGCTCCGAGAATCCAGAAGAGCGCATCTGCAATTTTTCTGAGGAGGGATTCTTGTCCTATGGGGATGATTTTCAGCTTGGCATTAACCAGATTCATGAATCCTGCAATGAGCAGCGACAGAATTGTGTAGATGATCGTGGCGGCGGTCAGGGCTTCAAACCAATGGTAGGTCAAAGACGTTATTTCCGTCATTGCCCAAAAGACTTCCATGACGCCGATGGTCTGGGCCAGAGACGAGTTCTTCATGTTGTTCAGGAACTCACTGCCCAGTGGCGGGATGATCTCACGGAATGCCAGCGGGAGAATGATTCTGCGTAGCGTTTGACCGAACGTCAGGCCAGATGAATATGAGGCTTCAAGCAATCCTTTGGGGATGGATTGAATTCCGGAGCGGATGATCTCCGCCATGAATGCACTGGTAAAAACACCGAGTCCCACAACAGAAATCCAGAACTCGAAATTGAGCTCGAAAAGTTGCATGCGGATGTCTTCGGGAAAAGCATAGGGCAGGGCAAAGTTCCAGAAGAATAACTGTACAAGCAGAGGCGTATTACGAAAGATTTCCACATAGCAGGTGGCAAACCAGTATACAGGTTTGAAATTGGAAAGTCGCGCAAGGCCGAAAATGGTCCCGAGCACCAAAGCAATGAGGGCTGAGTATATGGAGATGATGATGGTTTGGTTCAGTCCATTGAGCAGTAGGTCGCTCATGACTCCATACTGGGTTTTTTCGCAAAGTATTGCCCAGTGGAAATCATATTTGAATTCGAAAACGAAGCCGAAATAGTAGACGACCAGCGCGAGCAGGCAGAAGAGGGCCACATTTTGGACCCATATCTTCTCAAAATAGTGTTTGAACATTGTTTTCCATCATGTAAAGGCTCCGGGCTTGCCCGGAGCCTTGTTCATTAGAGTGTCGCTTGGACCCTAGGGCCACATTTCGATTTGCTTGGTCAGGGGGAAAGGGTATGCGGAATCCGGACCGAACCATTTGTTGTAGATGACCTTGTAGGTTCCATCCTTCCAGATGTCCTGAACGGCAAAGTTCACAGCGTCGCGCCATGCCGAGTCGTCCTGCGGCAGACCTATTCCATAAGGTTCGTCAGAGATGAAGTCACCTACCAGTTCATACTTGTCGGGAACCTTGGCTGCGTAACCCAGCAGGATGGTGGAGTCGGTGGAGATAGCTTGGACACGTCCGGAACGCAGGGCTTCAAACATGGCCACTTCGCCTTCATAGCCGGTGACTTTGGCATTGGGATTGCCAAGCTTCTTGAGGTATTCTTTGACGTTGATGATGGAAGTAGTTCCTTGCATGGAGCCGATCTTCATTTTGGCGAGCTGTTTCTCGTCAGTGACCTTGCCTTTGGGGGCCAGGAATTTTTGGCCATCAAAGAAGTAGGTGATGGAGAAATCAATTTTTTCATCACGAATACGCTTGTGGGTCATGTTGGCCAGGACCATATCCACTTTGGGCGGATCGGTTTGCAGGAAGGAAATTCGTGTGTTGTTGTTGACCACGGTAGGCTCAAGCTTGCAGCCAAGGCGTTTGGCTATTTCCTTGGCCATATCCATGTCGAAACCAACCCATTCGTTGTTTTCATCAATGAAGCCGAACGGAATACCCTGATTGCTGATACCTGCACGAATGACCTTGTCTTGCATGACTCGGTCATAGGTCGTGCCGGCAACAGCGCTTGCCGCTGCCAGGGTCAACATGGCCGCCACAAGAACCATGATTTTGAAAGAACGCATAAGAACCTCTCTCCGTTTGTGAGTTATCTCCCAAGAGCCCGAGCAAAATTTGTCCGGGCGTACTACCAAACTAGTGCGACAGAATCTTGCTCAGAAAATCTTTGGTGCGTTCGTTTTGAGGATTGTTGAAGAATTCTTCCGGAGTGTTTTGCTCAATGAGTAACCCGCCATCCATGAAAATTACCCTGTCGGCCACTTCTCGGGCAAATCCCATTTCATGCGTTACGCAGACCATGGTCATTCCTTCACGTGCCAGGGATTTCATGACGTCCAGAACTTCATTGATCATCTCGGGATCAAGGGCGGACGTTGGCTCGTCAAAAAGCATGATTTTGGGTTGCATGGCCAACCCTCTCGCAATTGCCACGCGTTGTTGCTGTCCTCCTGACAATTGGGACGGGAATGAATGCGCTTTGTCGGGGATATTCACTTTTTCCAACAGTTTCATCGCAATGGCACCAGCCTCGGCTTTCGGCATGTGGCGCACCATGGTGGGTGCAAGAATGATGTTTTCCAGCACGGACATGTGCGGGTACAGATTGAATTGTTGGAAAACAAATCCAACTTCGGCGCGGAGCTGCGTCATGTTGGTTCTTGGGTCGTTGACGTCCATCCCCTCTACACAGATGCTTCCTTTCTGGATCGGTTCCAGGCGGTTGATACAACGAATGAGTGTACTTTTGCCCGATCCTGAAGGTCCACAGATAACGACAACCTCGCCCTTCTTGATCTCAAGCGACACGTTTTGCAGAACGTGAAGGTCGCCAAACCATTTATTTACATTTTTGAAAGATATCACGAATTATTTTCTCCCCCGGATTACTCTTGCGTTGAGCAAGTCGGCAAGTACCAAAATAATCAAGGGGGAGCAACGTCTAGGAGGTGTTTGTCTGTTTGTATAGAATGACTATATGAAGATGTGTTTGGCCGGTTTTGAAATTGGAATGCGCAGTTTGGACGACTCAAATTGCTGTTTGAAGAAAAAACAGGTGTGGAATTTGATTTTTTTGTAAAGTAGGCGTTGGCTTGAAAAAAAGAAAAAAAGCGCTTTGCCGTAAAAAAAGGCCAAAGCGCTTCAACAGATCTGGTACGTTTGCGATCAACATTCAATGAGACTGAGTGCCAAGCCTCCTTGAGAGGTTTCCTTGTATTTTTGCGACATGTCTCTTCCCGTATCGGCCATTGCCTTGATGACCTTGTCCAAATCCACCATGTGGTAAGCGGCATCCACCGAACTTGCGATGAGGTATGCGTTGTACGCTTTTACTGCGCCCATCGCATTGCGTTCTATACATGGGATTTGCACATAGCCTCCCACGGGGTCGCAAGTCAGGCCCAAATGGTGCTCCAAGGCTATCTCTGCCGCATTTTCGGTTATCTGGAATCGGTAGCCACGGGCATAAGCCATCATGGCTGCCCCCATGGAGGAAGCTACTCCAACTTCTCCCTGACAGCCGACTTCGGCACCGGAAATGCTGGCATTGTTCTTGGCAAGAAATCCTATGGCTGCCGAGGCGATCAAACCTTCTCTGACTTCCTCAGTCAGTGCGCCCATGTGTCTTTTCAGGACGAAAATCAATCCGGGGATAACGCCCGCGGCACCAGCTGTGGGAGCCGTTACAATGCAGTGTCCCGATGCGTTTTCCTCCGAAGCGCCCATGGCATACGCATTGAGTCCTTTGAGAAAACCCGGGCCTTGGAAATGTGCTTTTTTGGCCTTGTCGTAGAGTTTCTTTGCTTTGCGGTGCAAGCCTATGGGGCCGGGAAGCATCCCTTCTGTCTGAATTCCTTTTTCTACGGAGCGTTCCATGACCATAATGATGTTGTCGAGCTTTTCCACGATTTCATTTTCGCTAAGACCAGTAATGGCTTTTTCGTTGCGGAGGATAAGCTCATGGAGCCGAAGGCCTGACATGACCAAATGTTTTTTGAGTTCAGCCATGGAGGAGTATTGAAATTCCGGCTCTCCTCGTTCCGGTTCAACCCATCCTTTCCAGCGAATGAAACCACCGCCAATTGAATAATACTCCTGCTCGAAAAGAGTCTCATCTTTATTTTGCAGGCTGAATATCATGGTGTTGCTGTATGGAAAATCATGCTGAATTTCGTCAAAAATTACTTCACTTCCCTTGAATGAGATGGTTTTGGAACCTAAATCCAAAGGATATTCCTGATCAGGATTGAGATCCAACTCGTCCAGAACATCTGGATGGCATGTTTCCGGCTGGTGTCCGAGCAACCCGGAAATTACGGCTCTCCGAGTCCCATGCCCCATTCCCGTTGCACTCAGTGAGCCGAACAGGCGTACTTCGATGTTTTCCGCTTGCGCAAGGATTTGGGTGTCCAGGTTGCGGGCTGCATTCATGAAATGGCACCCGGCCTTCATGGGGCCGATTGTGTGGGAACTGGAAGGGCCTGGGCCAACTTTGAACAGTTCGAAGAGAGAGGTTGTGATGTAAGCCACGGGTATCCCCTTGGGTTGAAGGGCCTCGGCCACAACAGCTTATGTGGACCGTGAAGTTTCAGATGTCTATTTTATGGTCCATTATATGTGATTAGGCAACTAAAAAGATACGCTTTGCTCAAAATAAGCATGTTTTAAATGCGCTTTTCAGATTTTATGGTGTCAATTTATTGTGGAACGCAATCGTAGTCAGGGTATGAAAATTCCCATTTATTAAATATTTTGCGTAACACTCCTTGTTTATGCAAGTTTTTCATACGGGAGTCGAAGAGGTTCTTAAGGTGGGTTCCATGTCGTGTTTGAGCAAACATCGGGTAATAACTTCGTCTGCCGACAGGCTTGATATCAAAGTCTTTCATGTCAAACTTGAGCGTGCATCCATCCAGATTTTCTCGGATCAGATTGATATCGTCAATGTAGAAGTCCGTGCGTCCAAGCACGACCATCCCCAGAGCTGTTGATCCACTGGAGTGTTCGGCAAACGTCAGTTCGTGCAAATCTTTGAATTCGTCTGCGGTGTAATACCCGCGCCGCCAGACGAGCGAATGCCCGTTCAATGACTTTCGGCCACGCCAGGGATGTATGTTCTTCTTGGAAAAGAATGCGTGGTACTGGTTCTGGAACATGGGACATGCCGCCAATTGTAACTGCGGCTCAACATGCGCAGAACAGGCCATGATATCAGCTGTGCCCAATATCAGCATCTCATAGGCCCGGGCGGAGGGCATATAGACATGTGTTACTGTGATGTTCAGAGGCGTGAAAACCGCTTTGAAAATATCATGATACAATCCGGTTCCATCGCGGTTGGTGAATTTGTTCCATGAGGGCCCTACAGTTGTCACATGTTGGATGCCTCCAGCGTCCGGGGCGGCGTAAAGAGAGGGTTGAGACAGGATGATTGTCAAAAGGGTGAGGGTAAGTATTCGGATCATGAAGTGGAATGCTCCAGTGATTCTCATTGCGTGAAAAATGATTGTATCTCATGTGGGATCAAAATGTGAAATTATTTTTGGGCATTCTTTTGATAATAAAAAAGGGGTTCCCGAAATTTCGGAAACCCCTTGGTAGCTTTGGAACAGGAATGTACTACAGGAACAGATACACTGCAGCCAGTCCAGTCAGAGACATTGTAATGGTGTACGGGAGAGCCAGCATTACCATGCGTCCATATGACAGACGAATTACAGGAGCAAGAGCGCTTGTCAGCAGGAAGAGGAACGCAGCCTGACCGTTAGGAGTGGCAACAGAAGGTATGTTGGTACCCGTATTGATGGCTATCGCGAGCTTGTCGAAATGTTCCATGACCTCCTTGACCTGCATTGCGACTCCCTGAGGCAACGTGGCAAGAACATCGGCTCTTGCCACGTGGGCGTCCGTCAGCTTGGCCATGAGAGCCTGGCCGCTCATTCCGATTCCGGGGATTGCATTCAGCACGTGGACGAAATGCAGCTTGGTTTCGGAAATATACACGGTGGCAACAAATACGTTATCCGAGATGGAGGAAAGCAGACCGTTGGCAATATAGTATGCTGCCAGTTGATCGTGTCCCTTCAGGCTCAAAACATAATTGATGATCGGGGCGAAGAGTTCCTGGGAATGAATGACTGCCACCACGGAGAAAAAGACAACGAGCAAAGCGGTGAAGGGGAGAGCCTCTTCAAACGCGGCACCAAGTTGGTGTTCTTCAGTAACCCCGGTGCACGAAGTCAGCAGGACGATGACCGAAAGCCCGATGAGGCCGACTGCCGCCAAATGGAAAGCCAGGGCCGCAATGAGCCATATTCCGGTGAGAGCCTGGATGACCAGTACGATTTTTCCGTGCTGTCCCTGCTTCTCTTCCATTTCAATAGCTGTTTCCAGAAGGAAAGAGCGAATGTTGCCGGGAAGCTGCGCTCCATAGCCGAACAGTTTGAACTGTTCCACAGCGAGGCAGGTCAGCATTCCGATGACCAGGACGGGCATGGTCACCGGCATGGCGTGCAGGAAGAACGGAATGAAATGCCACCCCATTTCTCCGCCGACCAGCAGGTTCTGCGGCTCTCCGACGAGAGTGCAGACGCCGCCCAACGCAGTACCGACTGCGCCGTGCATCATGAGGTTGCGAAGGAAAGCCCGGAATTCGAGAAGTTCTGCGCGATTTTGTTCCTTGATGGTGTCGTCGCAGCAAAGGTCGTGGGAATCGCCATATCCCTTGCCGGAAACAAAACGGTGGTATACGTTGTAGAATCCGTAAGCAACAGCCATGATAACCGCTGTGACTGTCAGGGCGTCTAGGAAAGCTGAAAGAAAAGCACCTGCAAAGCAGAAGAGAAGAGCGATGGTCTTTTTCGAGCGGATGCGGACCAGAATACGTGTAAAGGTGAACTGAAGGAAGCCTTTCATGAAGTAGATGCCAGCAACCATGAAAATAAGCAGCAGGATAACTTCAAAGTTCTTGTAGGCCTCGTGGTAGACGGTTTCAGGAGTGGTCATTCCCAGGATGACTGCTTCAAGTGCCAGAAGACCGCCAGCCGGAAGCGGGTAACATTTCAGGGCCATGGCCAAGGT
>Ga0207831_100365_pt1 | contig 16886 bp, 19 predicted proteins | sample TtanPargueraPR_7_FD_187741 | JGI IMG/M metagenome (GOLD analysis project Ga0207831, IMG submission 187741) | Aerobic enrichment media microbial communities from Bioluminiscent Bay, La Parguera, Puerto Rico - Tt and M1 (2) (SPAdes) | ecosystem: Environmental > Aquatic > Marine > Unclassified ... | reverse complement strand
TCCTTTTTGTGCCTCTTTCCAAGTGGATCAGCCACGTTATAGCCCTGAGAAACATACGTGAACTCAATGCCCAATGCTCGCTTCTCAAGCAGGGCGACTATGCACATGTGGATCTGCCGTTGAAAAATTGTGATGAAGGAGGGCACGACTTCATCCTCCTCAAACGCAACATGTACTGGATGGGGCATGCCATTGCGGTTCGTGAAAAGCGGCTTCAGTCCGCCCTGTCCGAGCTTGCGGCCAGTCAACGTCAGATTTCCGAGAGCCTCGATTACGCGCGGCTTATTCAGACATCCTTTTTGCCAGATAAGGCCCGATTGGGCGAGTTTTTGCCGGAACATTTTCTCATCTGGAGCCAACGCGATACTGTTGGCGGCGATTCCTATTGGTTCAGGAAGTGGGGAAACGGATATTTTGTCGGCGTCATGGATTGCACCGGCCATGGAGTGCCGGGCGCGTTCATGACGCTTATCGTGCACTCTCTGCTGGAGCAGGCCGTGGCGGAAGGCAATGGCAGCCCCGCCTCGGTGCTCGGTTCCATGAACCGGCTCATCAAGGAGGCACTGGGCCAGGATCGAAAGGAATCCGTATCCGATGACGGCATGGATTGCGCTCTTTGTTATCTGGATAAGGACGCGGGCCGGATGGTCTTCGCCGGGGCTTGCAGTTCCCTGTATTGCATGGGGCCGCAAGGAGTCAGCATCATCAAGGGGGATCGTTGCGGGCTTGGATATGTGCGTTCGCCCATGAGTTTTCAGTTTACCGATGTGAAAGTCCCGCTGGAAGGAAAGACGCGTTTTTATATGGCCACCGATGGCCTTGCGGATCAGATCGGCGGCGAAAAACGGCTTCCATTCGGTAAACGCCGGTTCATGCGGTTCATGGAGGACCATGCTTCAGTCCCCATGAGTGAACAGCGTGGTGTCCTGTTACATCTTTTCGAGGAATATCAAGGCGGCGAAGTTCGCCGAGACGACGTTACCGTGCTCGGATTCGAGTTCGGATGAAGGGGGACAATATGGCAGACAGCCTGTTCAGGTATTATGAGGAAATGCGGCGGGAAGGTGTAATTCTTTATTTTAACGGCCCGTTGTCACAGGCCGTGGTGGAGAGCATCGCCGAACTGATGCGCAGCAAGATGAATGCGGAGGACGCGGGCATGGGGTCCGTGCAGCGAGTTTTTTCCATTCTTGTGGAACAGATGCAGAATATCGTGCGCTATTCGTCCGAGCGCCAGATTTCTTCCGAGGATCAACAGGGGGAGATGGCACAGGGGCAGGTTGTCGTTGGACGCGAAGAGGATGGACGCTTTTTCGTGGCTTGCGGCAACAAGATGCTCACTGGTGATTGCAATGAACTTTCCCGACATATCGAGGCTCTTCGCCGCATGACCCCGGACGAACTCAAGGCATACTACCGGGAACGCCGAAAGCAGAAAGCTCCGGTCAGCAGCAAGGGAGGCGGGTTGGGGTTTATCGAAATGGCTCGCAAGGCCGCACGGCCCATGGATTTTGATATCCGTCCCCTGGATGGGGATACCTCGTTTTTTTCCATGAAGGTCGTGGCTCAGTAGGAGGTTTTTATGACCAGATTCAGCGTACAGGCGACCAAATCGTCGCCCCTTATTGACTTTGATCCGGAGGCCATGTCCTTCGAGATCAGGGGCGAGTCTTATCCCGAGAATTGCTGGGCCTTTTACGGCCCCATGTTCGACTGGCTCGAGGATTTTTTTGCAAAGAGCAACGGCGAACGCATGGAACTCGACATGGAAATTCTCTATTTCAACAGTTCAACCTCAAAGACGTTCATGGACCTGTTCGACATGCTTGATGCACAGGCGAACGAGGGCAAAAATATTGTGGTAAATTGGCGATACCATGAGGAAAACGAGTCCGCCATGGAGTGCGGCGAGGAATTCATGGAGGACGTTTCCAACATTACCTTCAATCTCATAGAATTCACGGACCGGTCATTGAAGGAAGCCGTATGAATGCAAACCAGATAAAGGCGGCGTTGCGGACGCTCATTCCTCTGCGCCAACCCGTGTTCCTTTGGGGCGCGCCCGGAGTAGGCAAAAGCCAGGTTGTAGGTCAGATTGCCACTGAACTTGGAAGGGAATTGACCGATCTTCGTGCGGTGTTGCTTGACCCGGTTGACTTGCGGGGATTGCCCTCTGTCAATGGTGATGGTGTGGCCCATTGGTGTCCGCCTGCTTTTTTGCCGACGCAGGGCGAAGGCGTACTGTTTCTGGACGAACTCAATGCGGCCCCGCCTTTGGTGCAGGCCGCCTGTTATCAGTTGGTCTTGGACCGCAAGGTCGGCGAATACACGCTTCCGGACGGTTGGACCGTTGTGGCTGCGGGTAACCGCGAGACAGACCGTGCCGTAACGCATCGCATGCCGTCCGCTCTTGCCAACCGTTTTGTGCATCTGGATTTTTCCGTTGATGCCGAAACGTGGCTCGAATGGGCCGACCAGCAGGGGATAGCCGAAGAGATCAGGGCATTTATTCGTTTTCGACCCAATTTGCTGCACGATTTTGACCCCAAGAAAAGTGAAAAAGCCTTTCCTTCTCCCAGATCATGGGAGTTTGCCGCACGGATTATCGCGGCCTCGCCCGAGCCTGAAGTGGAGTTGGGGCTGCTGAAGGGGACGGTTGGCCCCGGCGCGGCTGCCGAATTTGCCGGTTTTTCACGGATGTTCCGGCAACTTCCCGATCCCGACGAAATCATAGGGAATCCGGAAACGGCTATTGTACCTGAAGACCCTGCCACCCTGTATGCTTTGTGTGAGGCCCTTTCAAAAAAAGCCGGGGACAGCACTGCGGAAAATATCATAGCCTATGCTTCGAGGTTGCCATCGGAATTCGGGGTGTTACTGGTTCGTGATTCCGTGAAGAACCACCGAGGTGTGGTGGAGTCTCCGGCATTTTCCCTGTGGGCCACCGCCAATTCGGAAGTATTGCTGTAGGTAAAACCATGGAGGTAGCCCGCAAAAAATTGCTCAAAGCCAGAACTGGGCTGTTGCTGGAACATCCGTTTTTCGGCTCGTTGTGCCTGCGCATGACTCCAGTACCTGATCCGAAGTGTGCGACCGCATGGACCGACGGCAGAACGCTGGCCTACAATCCCGCCTATGTTGAAAATTTGAGTGATGCCCATGTACAGGGCCTTATGGCCCATACCGTCATGCATCCTGCCTGCCAGCATCATGCGCGGCGAAAGAATCGTGATGCCCATTGCTGGAACATTGCTTGTGATCATGCCATCAACTGGATTCTTCTCGACGCGGGAATAGCGTTGCCTCCCGGATATCTGGATAATCCCATGTATCACGGGCGTACTGCCGACGAAATCTATGCCGACTTGCGTTCGCATGGAGGCGAGGAAAGTCGGCCAGCTCTTTCCGAAGGAGAAGGGGAAGCTCAGGGGGATTTGGATTGGGACGGCCCTGTCGGCAACATGGGGGAGGGTGATGATCCCGAGGACAGTTCGGAGTCTGGATCTGGCGATGCCGGAGGTGACGGGCAGATTGCGGAGGGGAGTGCCGGGGACGATCCTGCTGATTCGGCTGATGAGCAGCATGGTGATCCCGGTGGCAGTGGTGAAGTTCGTGACGGGCATAATGATGTTGAGGGCGGAGCGTCCGATGAAGGCGGTTCTGATGAAGAGTGGGAACTTGCCCTGGCTCAGGCCGCGCAGCAGGCGCGAGACATGGGGGATTTACCCGGTTCCTTGGAGCGGTTGATCAAAGAGGTTCTGAATCCGGAATTGGACTGGCAGGAGTTGCTTGAACGGTACATTTGTGAGCGCGCCCGCGACGACTATAGCTGGACGCCGCCCAACAAGCGTTTTTTGCATATGAATCTGATTCTCCCTTCTCTTTCCCATCGAAAGCTCCCGGAAATTGTTTTGGCCATTGATACTTCCGGCAGTGTTACGGATACGGAAATGAATCAGTTTGGCGCGGAGCTATCCGGTATTTTGGAAACATTTGATACGACTGTCCACGTAGCCTATTGCGACAGTGCCATGACTGGAACCCAATCCTTCGGGCGTAGTGATCTGCCTCTGGAATTGACGCCGGAGGGCGGTGGAGGAACCGACTACCGACCTGTGTTTGAGTGGGTGGAGCAGGAAGGAATGGCCCCCGCATGTCTGGTGTATCTTACCGATATGGAATGCATGCATTTTCCTGAATGTGAACCGGAATATCCGGTGCTGTGGGCCCGGGTTGGAGGTGCGGGAAATCCTCCTCCGTTCGGTGACATGATCGATATTCGATGAATAGGAGGTACTCATGAAAATTGAATGGAAAATCGAGAAAAGACGCGGCAACCACAGGCCTGTACTGAAATATGCAATTGCTCTTGAACCGTTTGAGGTGGATCTTGCCGTTCCGCAGGTCGTGTTGGAGGAAGCCATAGCCCGCCCGCCGTCCGCATGGCGTTCCTTTTGCTACCCCGGAGAAGACGAACGCGCAGGCGTCCTGCTTGACTGGTATCGTCTGGTCACCCCATCACATAAGAAAGGGACGGAGAGCGGAGAGTTGACACTTGCCTGGCGGAATCCGGAAAGCGGTTTTGATGATGTCAAAGAAGCGTTTGTCCGCCTCAGGTACGCTTTTGAGCAAACATTGACCAATGCACACGACAGTGCTCCGTTGGAGATCGTCGAGAATCTTGAGCTGAGTGAGAGCACCCGCAAGCATATAGCGGCCGGGGTTGCTTCTGCTCGATTCTTGGCCGCTGTCGGGTTTTAATTCATGATGGTAAATCTTTTCATATTTGTGACAAATTAATACCGAAATTTATTTTGACATTTAATTGCAATTGGTTTTCAGTATCGCAATGAAGAGCAGCGTAGAAAAAGTGTTCCTTGATTACATGCACGACAACGGCCTGAGCATGACGCCACAGCGCAAACTCATTGTTGAAACCTTTCTGGAAACCGAAGGACATTTCTCGGCAGAAACGCTTTGGTCCATCGTTCGGGAACGGGTGTCGGATGTTGGCCAGGCAACGGTCTACAGGACGCTCAAAATACTCGTTGATTCAGGGCTTGCGGACTGTTTTGATCTTGGTGACGGCGTCTCCTTGTATGAACATGCTTATGGACATGAACACCATGACCATCTTGTCTGCATGCAATGCGGCGCCAAAGTCGAAATATTCGACCAGACCATCGAGAACCGTCAGGAAGAAGTGGCCGGCAGGTTCGGCTTTGAACTGACGCGCCACCGCATGTATCTTTTCGGTCTATGTCCGAAATGCCAAAAGGAAAAAGCCTAGCAGATACGGAACACAAGTATTGCAACTTTTTGAGCCGCTTCACTGCTTGGTGTTGCGGCTTTTTTGTGCGTTTTTCCCCTTTTTACCTGTCTGTTTTCTGAACTACTTTCTTTTTTTTTCTTCTGTATTTCTGCCTGTTGCGGGAAATCATTTTCTGCTTATTTGAGAATGCATCTCAACATCGCAATTTTACAGGCGTGCGGGTGGGGGATAATTCATCCTTATCGCTGGAATATTGTTTGTTCCGCGACCGACAAACAGGAGAAAGTTGCGTGTATACCGTTCAAGTCAAACATACTTTGCCGGACAGGGTCCGGTTGAAGATTCCGGCAGTGCGGAATAACGAAGCTGCGGCCCGCCGTTTGGAAAATTGTGCAAATGAAATTGAAGGCATCCACTGGGTTCGTGCCAATACAACCTGTGCGGGTGTCGTGGTCCGCTTTGACGCTTCCGTGCATAGTGAAGCGGACATCATAGAAATTTTCACGAACAAAGTACGAGGAGGACAGGCCTGATGGATATTGATCTCATGCTCGGACTTCGTGAGCATATTACCGTTGGGAGCCACACGCCGGGACGGCTGCGGCTCAAGTTCGACCTTGGAGTCATCGGTAATCCCAAGGTCATCAGGTACGTCAAAGTGAACGGTTTTGGTCCGCCCAAAGGACAGGACATGCCAGGAATCACCGGGACAAAGTTCAACCCGCTGACCCGGTCCATGACCATGGTCTATGATGACGAGATCATTGAACCGGAACTTTTGCACAGGCTGTTCACATGCGAGAATGCCGCCGAGTTTCGGGAAATCGCAGTAGAACTGGCTGACACAGTGGACTTTGATCTGTCGACATTTTTGAATTAACCTGCCAGTAAGGCGGGAAGAAACAAGGAGTTTCGATATGGCCCTTACATCTCGCGTATTGTTGCCCGCAGCCGTTTCCGCTTCCGGAACCGTTGGTGCTGTTGTGGGTGGAACTGTGGCTGCTGCCAAGGATATCAAACGAGTCCGGGACGGCGTCATGACTAAAGGTCAGGCTGCTGCGGATATCGGCAAGGAGTCCATCGGCACGGGGTTGTCCACGGCCGCAGGCGTTGCCGTAACCGGCGCTCTTGGCATCGGCGGTCTACTTGGCCTTGCCGGTGTTGTCGGTGTGGCTGCTGGAACCAAATATTTGTGGAACAAGAAGTTCGGATTCAAGTCCGAACCCAAAGCTGTCGAGGCGTAAGCCCTCGGTGAGTGCAAGGAGGACATCATGAGTCTTGGACGCGTAGCTATTTTTACGGCTGGAGCCATTGTCGGTGGGGTGATCGGTTATGCCGCAACCCGTTCGGACACCGTCAAGAAGGCCACCAAGTGTACCATTAAGGCCGGTATCAAGGCCAAGGATTGGACTGTTGACACGTTCCAGAAGGCCAGCAACGAGGTCAAGGAAATGGTCAAGGACGCCAAGGCGGAAAAGAAGGTGGAAGCCAAGGCCTAACCTTTCGATTTGCTGGAAGATTGAAGATTTGAACGGCCGATATGCTGGATTGTCAGTGTACCGGCCGTTTTTTTATTTATTGTCATTAGTGGCAGGGCGGGATGACGCCCATGCTGCGGAACCCAAGATGGCGAAGGTGTTTCCATTGTGGAGTGCTGCTGCCGTTGCCGGGCGGAGCAGGCCAGCGCTGGCTGCGGCAAGCAGGCCGATGTTCACGCCAACGCCCGTATTGAAGCAGTTTTGCAGGATGCGCTCGGCGCGTTTTGCCATGGATCGCGCAGTCACCAATCCTTCCAGACTGTCGTTATCAAGCACGATTTGGGCAGACTCTCTCGCCAATCCCGTACTTCTGGACATGCAGATTCCCACCTGTGCTGCGGTGAAGGCCGGAGCGTCGTTTACTCCATCGCCGACAACGGCCACACGGTATCCTTCCTGCTGAAGCTCGCCGACAACTTTTGCCTTTTGTTCCGGCGTCAATCCGGCCCGGATATTGTCCAGTCGGGGCAGGCTTTGCATGAACGTTTGAATGGTACCTTCATGGTCTCCTGTCAGCATGACCATTTTTTTGATGCCGCTTTTTGCGAGCCTGTCCAGTACTGTATGGGCTTCCTGACGGATAGAGTCTCGCAGGGCAACAATACCCTCCAACTTTCCTTCCCGGGAAACATAGACAAGACTTTTCCCTTCTGCGCGCAGTTTCTTTGCTTGCGGTGAGAGGGAAGCGCAGTCAACGCCGCAATCTTCGCTTATGAAATGTCGACTACCCACACGAACCAGTTCGCCGTTGACCATGCCGCTCACTCCGTGAGCTATACTAAGGTCAACGTCCGAGGCGGAATGTGGTGCCAGGCTTCGTTGTTCAGCTGCGCGCAAAATTCCCCGTCCTATGGGATGACCATGTCTGTCTTCAACTGCTGCAGCAATTTTAATAAGCTCATTTTCGTTCAGGCCTTTTCGGGGCAAAATATCCGTAACGGCGAGTTCGCCCCGGGTGAGCGTTCCTGTCTTGTCGAAAACAACGGCGTCCACCTCGGCCAGAGCTTCGAGGCTGATGCCACTCTTGAAAAGAACGCCTTCCCTGGCCGCGGTGTACATGGAGGTTTTGAAAACCACGGGGGCCGGAAACTTCACGGCACAGGCAAAATCGATGGTCAGTACGGAAAGGGCGCGTTCCATATCGCCCGTGGCCGCATACAGGGCTGCTCCAAGGCCGAGCGTTATGGGGGTAAGGGCATCGGCAAGGCGGTCGCTCTTTTGTTCCGTTTGCGATTGTTCGCTCAATGCCTTTGTCATGAATTCGGCAATGCGGGCCATGCTTGATTCCGAACCGGTGCGGACGGCCCGAATTTTGAGCTTGCCTTCAACCACCACACTGCCGGAGAGGATTTCTTCTCCGGGATGAACCGTTACCGGGGCGGACTCTCCTGTGATGGAGCTTTTGTCCACCATGGCCTCTCCGTCGATCACGATACCGTCCACGGCAACGAGTTCGCCACTGCCGCACAGGACCGTATCGTTGATTCGGACTTCTTCGAACGTGACGCCGGACTGGATGCCGGCGCGTTCGACCCAAACCTGTTCAACGGGATCGGCTGTTAAACTCTTGAGAAGCGCATTGGAGTGGTCGTCCGTCATGCCGCGGAGATATTCGCCGACTACCACCATGGCCGAGATGGATGCCGCCGTGGTGAAATCGGAGCGAAGCAGGCTGGTGCCGATAGTGGTCATGTCCAGTACCCGCGCTTTCAACCCCTCATTGACAAGAGTATCCATTCCCTTGAGGATTGTTGGCGCGCTCATGGCCGTGGCCACAAGCCCCTGGGCGGAGGGAGGCAAAAGGGGAACTGCGGCGGCGAGCAGCCCCTGAAACGCCGCATCAATAAGACGCTGTCGTGTCCGTAATGTGGTTTTCCGTGCGAACGCCTGAGTTGGAATTCGCTCGAAGGCAGAAAAAATAGCCTCACGATGGATCTTGTCGCCATCGTATCGGATTACCATGCTGCGGCCTTGCGGATTGATGCGTGCTCCCGAGACCCCCGGGAGATTGCTCAACCACGCTTCCAGATAATCCGGCTCAAGATCCGGAGCGATTAAACGGTTCCACCTGAACCGAATACGGCCGGAAGTCTCGTGAACTATGCGAGGCCCTTTGCCCATTGGAATCGTCATTCAGCTTCTTCTTCGGTTGCGTGCTCTACAATGACGAGATCGGCTTGATCATATCGCAGGAAAAGCCTCAGTCCTTCGCTGCTGCTGACCACGCAACGGTTGCGGCCTGCCATTTGATAGCTTGGAGCTTCTCCCACGGATTCCAGACGCATGGTAACGCCCGGAGCGATGTCGAGAGAGGTAATGGCTCGTTGGGCCCGTTGGCCGCCAATGATTTTTTCGACCACAAAGTCCATGTCCACTTGGGCGTTGGCGAACTGGCATTGGATATCGCCCATGCTTCCGAGAATTTTTGCAGCCATGCCTTCGGCCAGCCGAATACGGCCCCGGCCTTCAATCATGGCGATGAATTCCATGGGCGGCAGGATGCGAATGAGTTCGATGGGGTCGTCGTCCTTGAGGCCGAGTGCTTTCATGCCCTCGCGCAGAGGACCGCCTGCGGTGACGCATTCCACGTGACCGGTTTCTCCGGGTTGCATTTCCATCAGCGGAACCATGCGCCCGTCGTCCAGATGGACAACGACTTTGCCTCCCATGCCGCCGCCGAGCACAACCTCGCCCTTGGGGCCTTTGATCCGGACTGTCTGAAGTGCGACGTCTTCGTCAAGTCTTGTGATTTTGTCCCCCACGAACAGACCCATCCGCCCCATGCGGGATTCGAGATCCTGATCGGAAATGCGTGAAATGGTCAGCGGAATGTTGGTGGGGGCGTGTGTCAGGCTTGAATACATTTATTGATTCTCCCTGCCTGTGTTGATGCTTGAGGATGAGTCGGGTTTGCGACGTCCTGCCGTTGCTGCGTAGCCGAGGATGCCAAGAGTGCTGGCGTTGTGGAGGAAAGCCGAAATCACAGGGGATAACCTGCCGCTGGATGCCGCCAGCAGGATGGCGGAATTGATGCCCACCGCGGCCTGGAAGGACCGCTTGAGGACATGCTGTGTGTTTTCGGCAACGTCCCGGGCCACCGCCAGGATGCGAAGGTCGTCTTCCAGCAGCACGACCTGCGCAGATTCGCGGGCAAGGTCTGCTCCACCCGGCATGGAAATGCCCACATTGGCGGATATCAGGGCCGGGGCATCGTTCACGCCGTCGCCGGCAAAGGCGAGGAAGCAGCCGGAGTCCTGAAGTTCCTTGATGAGCGACGCCTTGTCTTCGGGCTTGAGTTCCCAATGCACTTCATCAATACAGCCGAGATCCGAAGCTATGGATTTGGCCGTATCCTTGTGGTCACCCGTGAGCATTACAATTTTTCTGATGCCGCGCTCCTTGAGCATGGTCAACGCTTCCTGTGCTTCGGGACGCAGCTCGTCGCGCAGGGCGACGACACCGAGCAATGCCCCCGAACGTGCTACATAGAGCAACGACTTGCCTTGGGCACGCAATGCCCGAGCAGTCTTTTGCACCTCGGAGCAGTCTATTTTTTCATCATCTTCAAGGAAGTGGCGGCTGCCGACCAGAACCTGTTCGCCTTCCACATATGCGGAAACACCATGAGCCACGATGAAGTCAACCTGGCTGATGGGCGGGAGCTGCAACTCCTGCGTTTTTGCCTCGGCCACCACGGCCCGGGCCACAGGGTGCGAATAGTGTTCTTCCGCTCCTGCGGCCAGCGCCAGCAGTTCATCGGGGCGCATGCCGTTGAGCGGCACCACGTCCATCACCTTGAGGTTGCCCATGGTCAGGGTGCCGGTCTTGTCGAACACGATGGTGTCTATGCGTGACAGATTGTCGAGGGCTTGAGCGCCCTTGAGCAGCACGCCGCAATGTCCGGCCGTGTGCATGCCCGTTTTGACCGCCACAGGAGAAGCCAGCTTGATGGCGCAGGAGTAATCTACGGTGAGCACCGATGCTGCACGGGTAACGTCGCGCGTCAGGGCAAAGAGAACCAGGCCCAGGCCGAACGTGACGGGAACCAGCTTGTCGGCCAGCTCGTCACTCTTTTTTTGCGAGGTAGACTGGGTTCGCAGGGAGTTTTCAAGAAATCTCCCGATGCGCGCCATGCTGGTTTCCCCACCGACATTATGGGCGGCTATCTTGATGCGTCCGTCTTCCACGACGGCACCGGAAAGGACATCGTCACCTTCACTGACGTGGACAGGGAGCGATTCACCGGTAATGGAGCTTTGGTTCAGAGCAGCGTCACCGTCCACAATCACACCGTCCACCGGGATGAGTTCGCCAGCTCCGCAAATGACCAGATCTCCGACAGCCAGATCCGAGAATTCCACCTGCACTTCCTGTGCGTCCCGTTCCACCCATACGGTTTCAACTTGCGGGCGCAAAAGGTTTTTCAGCAGATCATCGGATTTTCGTTCGGTCCAGTTTTCCATCCATGAACCGAGGCCGAGCATGGCGACGATGGCGTTGGCCGTGAAGTAGTCCTGACGAAGCAGGGAAAAGGCTATGGCTGAAGCGTCCAGAACTTCGACCTTTACCCCTTCGTAGAGCAGAGTATGCAACCCTTCGAGCATGGTTGGCATACCGAGCAGCCAACTGGCCGGTGCCGCAGCCGTGGGTGGCATGAACGGAGTGAGTGCAGCCGCAGCGCCTTGTGCCGCAACCGTGGGCAGGGAGATGTCTTCCCCGTGGTGCCCGCCGGGCATGTACGCTTCCATGGGGATGTTTTCGAGCAGGTTCAGAACCCGATCCCGATGCTTTCGCGCACCGTCATATTCTATGACGATGCTGGAGCCCCATTTGTTCGTACGCACTTTAGTAACGCCGGGCAGCGCCTCGATCATGGCCTCAAGGTATTTCAGATCCAGCGCGGGGTCGAAAAGCCGACGGCTGCGCAGCCTGATTCGCTTCTTCACCTCGTGGGCGATGGTGAAGGCGTTTTTCTTGTATTCCGCTTTCGCGGTCATGAGCTTCTCCGGGACGCTAGGACTTGTTGTACAGAGAGTAGTGCCAGTACGAGAAACCGACCAGAGCGAATCCGGACCAGAGGTGGACCTTTTTCAGCGTTTCGGTCTTGTTCGTTTCCATGAGTCCTGTTGCTACCAGTGTCCCGAGCGAGGCTGCCATACAGGCTTTTGCCAGTGTCTTTTTTGTCTTGGAAGACATTTCCGGCAAAAGCAACGTTGTTTTTTCCTTGGTATTTGCCATGGGATTAGTCCTGTTGGCTGATTTCAGCCTTTGCGTCCTGAACCTGCTCCTTGAGTTCCTCAACGCCGCCCTGAATGGCTGCCCATAATTTGACGGCACCGGAAACAACGGCTTTCTGCACGGTTGGGTTGGTGGCCACGAGAGCGACACCTGCACCAAGTGCAAGCCCTTTGAGGTAGTCGGAACTGGTGAAGTTGACCCAGGAGGCCAGCGTGGACTCAGATGTCTCCGTGGTAGCGGGCTGAACAGGATTCTGGGTGTAAGTCTGCGTATTCACGGAACCGAACTGGTTGTTGTCCTGAAAGTAGTAAGACGGTTGCTGGGGATTTTTCATATATGCACCTTCCTCTGAAGATACGCCGGGCTGAGGCTGATTGATGTAGTCACTCATTTTCTGCTCCTCTGCGAGAACGCGCTATTTTTTGTCCGTGTTCGGGGTTTCGGGCTTGGCCTTCGGAGTAGTCGTTTTTTTGCTGGTGGCCTTTGGCTTGGCTGTTTTTTTCGGGGCTGCTTTTTTGGTCGTGGTTTTCTTGGCAGCCGTTTTTTTTGCCGTGGTCTTCTTGGCCGCAGCTTTCTTGGGCGCAGTCTTTTGGGCTGCTGTTTTTTTGGGAGCCGGGGTCAGAGGAGCATGCTTTTTCCCTGCCGTAGCGGTTGCGGGAGTTTTGGGGGCAACCAGGGAGTCCATTGCGTATTTGGTGCCGGTAGCCACGGCGGCAATGCCCAACGTGGAAAGGATTGGTCCGAAACCGAGTGCGCCGACAACGGCTGCTGCGGCTCCTGCTGCCACAGCCGTGGTTCCGGCTTCGCGAGCCACGTTTACGGCCACTTCCTCTTTTGTTGCGCTTCCGTCCTTCACCTGGCGGATTCCTTTGGCTGCGGCGGCTGTTCCGCCGACAATGGCACCGAACAACGCCGTCCCCATGGTGACGCCGACCAGAGAATTATTCGAGGGTGTTTTTTGAGTCATTGAAAAGTCCTTGTGTGCGTATGCGTTGAAAGTCGTGAAAGACTATTTTTCTTCCTTGGCCTTGTCGCCAACAGTTACTTGCGGCCCCTCAGGATCGTTGTTGCCGAACATGGAGCCGAACGCCCCGGCAACCGCGTTGCGAACGGTTTCATTGCTGGCCAGAAATCCTGCTGCCGCTCCCACGATGGCTCCTTTCCAGAAATCGCCATCCGTGTCCTGAAACAGGGACATGATTTTCGAAGGGTCGGGCTCACCATTCATGATGTCGTTCACGACGCCATACATCTGGCCGATTTTGTTCTGGTCGAATTTGGGCTGGGAGTCTTCCGGCATGCCCTGTCCGAACATTCCCGAAGTTGCATCAGCCGATCCGGCGGCGGCTTGAGTCGCTCCCATGGAGGCTTGTGCGCCTTGCATGGAAGGATCCATCTGGGGAGCGCCTTGTACCTGTACGAATCCGGCACCGGGCACGTACTGGTAGAGTCCGCCGGGTTGAGGCTGTGCAGCACCACCCGTGGCCGTATAACCGGTCTGGGTGTCTTGCCGGGCGTTGTTCGTTCCGCCGTAGGGGACGCCTTGTGCCTGTTTCATGTCTTCCATGTCACATTCTCCTTGAGTGAATTCATGCGGTGACGAGGGCTTCGAATTCTGCAGCCAGCTCCTCGAACCGTGTCTGGTCTGTTGTTGTCAGGACTTCATGCAGTTTTTCCGGCTCAATGATTTTCGGGTCGTACTCGATAATGACCGAGCGCTTGAAAAGGTTGAGCTGGGTGTTCTTGATGAAGGAAGGCGGAGTATCTCCGGCTTCATCCTTGAGTTTTTGCGCTCGCGGGTCTGCCAACAGTTTCATTGCGAACTGAAGGCGTATACGTCCGGGCACATGATGTTTGACCGTCAGATGGTGCCGGAGCTCCATCAACATTTGAAAATCCATGTTTTCTTATTGCTCCCTTGGCCGGGACGTTTCCAGGGCCGGAGGATCGTAGCGCAGCAATCGCGCCGAGTTGGCCAGAACGCCCAGCGAATGTCCTATGTGAATCATGCCTGCCATGATCGGCGTAAGCATGCCCATTGCCCCGAACACCACACCGGCGAGGTTGGACCCCGTGGCTATCCAGAAGTTCTGATGCACGACCTTCAAGGTCGCTTGACTCAGAGACTGGACGTAAATTAGTCCACTGAGGTCATCGTTGACAAGAGCAATGTCGGCCGCTTCGATAGCGACTTCGCTTCCTCCCGCTCCCATGGCCACGCCAACGTCGGCACGGGTCAGGGCCAGCGCGTCATTAACGCCGTCCCCAACCATGAGAACGTTATTGCCCCGGGCCTGCAAGTCCGCAACGATATCGGCCTTGTCTTCTGGCATGACGGAAGCATGGCACTGCGTGATATCAAGTCGTTTGGCCAACTCATTGGCCGTGTTCGGTTCGTCTCCGGTTATGAGCACAATGCTGTCGGCTCCGCCGCGTCGCAACCGTTTGACGACCTCGCCGCTTTCAGGACGAATCATGTTGTCAAAAGCGAGCAGGCCAAGAATTTTTTTGTTGTCCGCCACGAAAAGGACCGTGCGACCCTGCCTGCGCAAGGGTGCTGCCTTGACGCTGGCGTTCTTGACGGGAACATCCTCTTTTTCCATGAGTTTGCGGTTGCCGACAAGAATTTCGCGACCTCCGACCTCAGCGCGCATGCCCATCCCGAGAAAATATTCGCAAACGGTGTGGTCTTCAGGAAGCACACCCCGTCTGTCCGCCTCATTCTTGATAGCTTGGGCCAACGGGTGGTGATTGTGCATTTCTACGGAAACAGCTTTTTGGAGTAACCTTTCTTCACTTGTTCCGTTCATGGAGATCATGCGGGCGAGCATTGGTTCATTTGTGGTCAGGGTTCCGGTTTTGTCGAAACAGACCGTGTCCGTCTTGCCCACTTCCTCAAGATAGCGGCCGCCCTTGATGAGAATGTTGCGTTTTGCCGCAGCACTGATGGCCGCAGAAATTGCCGTGGATGCCGCCAGCACTGTTGCACAGGGGCAGGCCATGACGAGTAACACTGTGAATGCACGGTACAGGCTGCCGGTCAAAAGCCATGTTCCGGCAGTGGTAACGAAACCCACCTTGATGAGATTTGCCGCCAGCCTGTCTGCCACACCTTCGATGGGAGCGCGGTTTTCCAGTGAGTCTTCCACCATCTTCAGCACCCGGGACAGGTAGGTGCGGTCACCAACTTCTTCCGCCCTGACGTAAATTACGCCTTGGCGGACAAATGTACCCGCCAGAACCTTGTCACCTGTTGCCTTGGGAATAAAGTCGGAACGCCCGGAAATGGGAGCTTCATCCATGAGAGCTTCACCATCCACGATTTCGCCGTCCACGCAGACCTTTTCACTGGTATGTAGAACAACTACATCGCCTTGGCGCAGGTCTTTGACTTCCTTTTCCACCTCCACGCCGTCGACTAGAACAAACGTGTGGTGTGAAGCGACTTGTAAAATTTCGCTGATGGATTTCCGTGAACGCTCGGTAATCCAGGCCTTGACCAGTTCCGCGCCGGAGTTGATCCACAACACTTCGAACGCCGTGAGCGCTTCTCCGGCAGCAACGGCTGCAACGCAGCTCGCTCCCAGAAATGCCTCAAGAGTGAATCGTTTCTGGCGTAATTGGTCATACGCCTTTTTGAAAAGAGGAACGGAAAGGCCGATGGCGACAAGCCCAAGAGGACTGAGTGCAGTCTCCGCAACGGTGAGACCGAGCAGGGAAGTGCGGACAAACACGACGCCCATGACCGAACTCACTGCCACGAAGCGGCGCAGGGCAGACTTGACCGGATTGCAACCGGCCTGGGTCGCCTTGCATGCCTTGCATTCACACAAGGGAGAAGCGCAGGAAGGGGCGTCTACTTCACAGCCTTTGGCCGCGGAAAGAGCGTTCAGCAATTCCGTTACCCTGCGAAGTATCCTGTCTGCGTTTGTTTGGGCAGCATCAAAACGCACGGCAAGGCTGCCGCAGCGGATATTGGCCCGAACATTTTCAATGGATTTGGCCTTGCTCAATTCTCCGTCAAGCGTGTTCGCAAGTTCCGCATTCTTGTACATATCGCGGATGTGAAGACGAATCCTGCCGGGAATGGAGTGTCGTATGGTGATGTTTTGCTTCATAATAAGTGTCAATTTTGGACTATGAACTCCCCTCAATTTTGAGACAAGTCGTGAAGTTGATAATTTATATCAAGTATACCGTCGTGACATATCTCTGCCGCCGAGTCCTTTTATGGCTTTGTGCAGAGTTTTCATTTTCGCTATTTACCTGCCAATACTTGATTTGTTGGAAGTCTTGCTTCGTCAGCCTCTTCAAAAACAATGTTTCAGATCTGACTTCGATAATGAAAATTGAAATCATTGTCACGAGAATAGAATTAGTTTTTTTCTGTTTTGATTGTATTACATCAATTAGATTTGATGGGGTATCGGTGGGCATGACAAGTTATAATGTCATGACTTGAGCAGTTTTTTGGCCTTTCCTGACGGGGAATAGCTTCGAAGTGTGCTTTCATGGTAATTTCAAAACGAATACGCGTAACTTCGAAAAGGAGGCCCTATGATATTTGGTGTTGAAGGAAGCCCCAGAAGAAATGGAAATTCCCACAAGCTTCTTGAGGCCATTTTGCCCAAATCCTTTTCCTGTGGTGAAAGGGTGGAACATGTTCATCTTCGGGACTACCGTTATGATCCCTGTATCGGCTGCGAAAGATGCCGCAAAGACAAGATTTGCACTCAGCTTAATGACGGTATGACACTGCTTTACCCAAAGTTGTTGGAGGCCAAAGGGCTTGTGCTGGTCTCTCCGGTTCACAACTACAACGTGACGGCATGGATGAA
>Ga0207831_100364_pt1 | contig 16921 bp, 12 predicted proteins | sample TtanPargueraPR_7_FD_187741 | JGI IMG/M metagenome (GOLD analysis project Ga0207831, IMG submission 187741) | Aerobic enrichment media microbial communities from Bioluminiscent Bay, La Parguera, Puerto Rico - Tt and M1 (2) (SPAdes) | ecosystem: Environmental > Aquatic > Marine > Unclassified ... | reverse complement strand
GAATCCAGCCCCGGCGCTACCCAATGCGGGATGAGTTCCGTCAGTCCGAGCATGCGCGCCGCGTCCGACTGCACAAGATACTGGTTCCAGAGTAACCCTTGGAATGGCGAAGCCAGCGCGGCACCGGCCATGTAATAGAGCAGGAAAATTTCCTGTTGTTTCAGTTCCGAGTATGAGCGTTTGGCGATTTCCGCGAAGAGGATGATGGTCACCCAGCGTGCGGCCGGACCAATGCCCTGCCCGATGACCAGTTGCAGGTACATGCTGCCCGGCATCATCAGGAAACCGATGAAAATGGCCCCGATGATGGTTTTCCAGTCGAAGCCCTCTTCAAAGTGCTCCGGCGGCTTCATCAGGTCGCGGTATTCTTTCAGTTCCTTGTCGTCATACATGGCTTGGCCTTTTTTTGCCGAGGTTCGTCCTTACGTTCCCCCAACCCGTTTTTGAAACTCTTTGGCGATCATCTTCTATAGGCAGGGTGCCGGGTTTAAATTTTTGTCTTTTTATATAACTATCTGTTTTATTGGCGTTTACAAAAGTTCTGGAGGATTATCAGGGAACTTTTTGTAAAAAGTTTCTGGCCGCCAGAGATATTTTATCTTCATAGCGGTTACAACGGGAACACCGAATACACGGTCTTCGTCCACAATCCGAGCAGCGCGTACCCTCCGCCCATGAGGAAATCTCCCAGTATCAGGCCCACGAACAGGAATCGCAAACGATTGAAAAGCGCGGTTCCGCCGTAGTGCAGGCACAGGTGATTGCAGAGCCAGCCGATGAAAAAGCTGAACCAGAGAACCTTCATGCCCGAGGAGTAGGCCACGAGATAACCGAGCGGGTGCAGGGGCCACCATGGCAACTTATAATAGCAGAAAATAAGCAGGCCCATGATCAACGCTCCGGTACCGGAATACATGATGGTCCATTTGTTGGGGCCGACCGGTACGTCTACGAGCCGTTGCGCGTTTTCGAAATTTGCCAGCACAGTCTGGGTGGCCCATTCAAGATTCAGGTCACGCAATCCATATTTGTGCCCGAGATAGAGCATGGTGACGAAGGCTGTGACCACGGCCAGAAACAGTCCGGCTCCGACACCGAAGACGATCATGCATCGGGACTGGTTTTTTTCGCAAACCTTGGAGCCGTGGAACAACGTGGGCATGATGGCGGACCGGAAGTCCAGAAAGAGCATCTTCTGCATGACTGCGGCCATGGCGATGCCAGCCTGCCCCATGAACCCGGTGCCGAACATGCCGACCATGCCGTCGAGCGGCGCGGCCGTGAGCGTGAAATATGGCAATCCTCCCTGACAGACGGCGCGTGCCGATACCAGCGAAACCATGGCGAATGCTCCGGGCAACATGAGCGCCGCCAGCAGCGGCAGACCGAAGTACATGCTCCAGCCCACAAGAAAAGCCATGCCGCCCACAAGTCCCCAGAGCGGCCATACCGGCGGCATCCATTCGCGAGGCGGCGCCGTGGCCCGGATGGAACCGCTGTCCGCTGCCGCTCCCTTGCGGCGAATGGCGCGGGTCAGGGTTTCCGTCAGGTGATGCCGGGCCAGCCAGATAAGAAAAACGAAAAACATGGCGTACGCACCGATGGTCTGCGCGCCTTCGGCCCGAAACAGGTCTGCCCCGAAGGTTACGCCCAGCGCGGCCTCGGGCAGTTGCAGCCCCAGCACATAGAGCAGTCCGTATGACAGGCCTGCCAGAATGAAGAAAACCCACATGCTGAAGGATATTTGCCTTGTGGTCAGGAATGCGAATCCGATAAAAGCGGGAACTACATAGAGCTTGAGTTTGTAAAACCCGGAGAACAGTCCGAATTTCGGAAAGTATTTGCCTGCAAGGATTATGGTGGGCAGTTCCGGGATCGAAGGCACGTACTGATGCAGACCGTTGAGCAGGTGCAGGGCGCAGGCCATGAGCAGTCCCGTCAAAAGGAATTTGTCGGTCCAGAATGAGCCGAAACGCTGCTGGTCCAACGCTTCGCCCATGATTTGCGGCATCCGGAACAGGGGAAAGAGTACCCGTTCGTTCATGACCCACTGCTTGCCGAAAAGGCGCATGAGGCAGAGCATGACGAAAAACGAACCGAGGATGAACGTTCCCCAGACCAGAAGCGGCGTCAACCATACGCCCCATGAAACCGCACCGAGTACTTCCGCTACGTTCATGTCGCGCGCTCCGGGCAGCCCGTTGTAGAGCGTCTTCACGGCGGTAGCACTGTCAGGAAACCATGATTTCGGCAGGATCGGCGTCAGCACTTCGGTCCAGCGCATGGCGTCCCTGGCAAAGTGCTGCGGTGCGGTGATGTTCACGAAAAAGCTTTCCGCCATGCCGTTCCACCCCACCGAGGTGAACAGGATCATGATCACCCACACCGTAAGAATTTCAATGCCGTTCAGAGGTGCTGGACGGCGTGTCATGCGGGCGAAAACAGCACTGAGCACAAAGAGCCATGCGGCCACGAAGAAGGGGGCCAGCGGCAGGTTGCCCTGCCCAATGGGAGCGTTGCGCAAAACAGCATCGTTGTAGGGCGTGAACACGCAGAGCACGATTCCCAGCAGGAGTCCCGCAAATATGGCGCGCGGACGGATATGTTCACCCATGTGTTCAGCCATGGCTGGCAGCCTCCCCGCTCTGGCGAGAGCGCCGGTTGAAATACGTGGTCAGGTCCGAGGCAAAACTGCCGACTGCGTCGTCGTCCAGTGAGCGCCATGCCAGAAGTTGCTTGCGCAGGTCGTTGAGGAAATTGCGGTTCAGGTTTTCCCATGCCTTGTGTTCTCCGGCCTCGCGCACCAGCCTGACCTGAACCTGCCGATAGCCGCGATAAATGTCCGAAGGGCAGAAATGCAGTTCAACCTTTTGGCGCACCCCGAAGTCAAAGGGGGCAAGCCACGCCCTGAAGGCGAGGCGGAAACATACTTCCATGCTGGAAAGGGAATCCTCGGCCTTGGCCATGAGCGCCAGCTGGTCCTCGAAATCCTTTTGCGCGGTGTTGATGAATGTGCAGGCGATGTCCGCCGTGCTGAACGCGCCGTGGGATACGTCGTTGTGGGCGTCGTAGTATTCGCGCAGGAAGCCGCCTGCGCTGGCCTGTTCCTTGAGATTGATCAGGAACGGCAACACGACGGTCAGCGTATCTCCTTTGGCTTCGGGCATGGTCCACGAGCGATTGACGTCCGGTATGGCGATGCGTGCGGCGACACGTGCCGGATACAGCGCGGAAACGACCACCACCAGAATGACCAGCACCATGGCTGCCACCCCTGCGGTGGAGGAGTAATTGGCGGTCATGCCCGCCCAGAGAGCCGTACCGGAAAGGGCCACGGCCGAAACCTGCGCCAGCAGATAGCCGAGGACCACGGCTATGACCGCAAAGGCCAATGCCTCGGCTATGAACAGGAACGCCACGTGTGGCGGGGCGAGGCCCACGGAAGTATAGACCGCGATTTCCGGACGGCGTTCATGCACGGAGCCGATCATGGTGTTGAGGACGATGAGCACGGAGATGCACAGGGGGATCAGAATATTGGCCATGCCGGAATAGTTGACCGCGTTGGCAGTGAAGAACAGGGATGTGCCGTCCGGCCCGCCGCGAAAGAGCATCAGCCCGAAGCGGTCCCCCAGATCGATGCCGGAGCCGGGGTTGTTTTCATGCACGGCCATGCCTTTGAGGTGTCCGCTTTTGCCCAGCGAAAGCAGCAATTCCGCCGGAATAATCACGGTTTCATACCCGGCGACGTGCTGGTAGCGGCTTTCATAGTTTACCACATCCTCGCCCTCGCCCATGGCTTCGGCTTCCACCTCGGACAACTGCACTGCTGCCTGGCTCGGGTAGATGATGGGCGTCATGGGTTCCCCGTCAAGGTCCGGGTGGTCCCGAAGCCCGGTGTCCGAGAATATGCCGGTCACTGTGTAGGAAACGCCCCAGACCGAAATCTTGTCGCCGGGATGGGCATCCAGCTTTGTGGCCATGCGTTGCGGGATCATGCAAACGTGTTTGTCTTCCGGTTCGAACCAGCGCCCCTGCACAAGGATGCGGTCCAGTCCGCTGACCTGCGGCTCCAGATAGGAAAGCCCGATCACAGCGCGTGCGTTGGCGGTTTGGTCGCCGCGGGACATGGGAATGACAGGCGCGTGGCTCTTGCCGCCGGTCATGCCCGTACCGAACCAGACTCTCGGCGCCACGGCACCCTTGCCTTCATAAGCGTCCGAAACAACGGAAAGTGCTTCCGCCGGAATGTCTGTCCAGTTGAAGTTTTTCATGAACAGGCCATTGTAGGAGGCTTTGTCGCTGAACGCGGACCAGCCTTTCTGGCTTACGGATTTGACCGTGGTGAAATTCATGATGGTGAAGGTCAGGATGACCAGTGTCGCCAGAGTCAGGGCCGTGCGCACGGGGCGGCGGCGCAGGTTGCCCACTCCAAGCACGAAGGCCGCGGTGAACGCCGCTGCCGGGCTGATGTCCGTAAGTTTTATGTGCTTGGACCGGCGTTGCAGTTCCACCATTTCCCGCTCGAAGCGGAAGAAGATGATCATGCTTACCAGCAGCGAGAGGGTGAGGATGAAAAATGCCAGAATGACCACCATGGGACTGTACGTCAGTTCAAAGGCCGGATGCACCAGATAGACCGCGCCGATGACTGCGGCCAGAAGGCCCAGAAAGGCGGCGATGCGTTTCTTGATGTCCGCGAACCCGAACAGGAGGCGCTCCATGCAGTAGGCGAACGGCATGAACAGCGCCACGTAGAACAACACGCCTACCAGCACGTCTTTCTGGATGGAGTTGACTTCGTTGTATACCCGGGAAGCCTTGGCCAGTGAAGAGCGCGAGGATTCCATGAACGCGTCCCATCTCTTGACCGAACGATAGTTCCGGGCCTGCTCCAGTTCGGCGACGCCTTGGCGGGTCAGGTCGCGCACCCGTTGGTTGACGATGCCTTTGGCTTCCAGATTGCGTACTCTCGGCGCAATCAGATTCCACATGTCGTTGGCTGCCCGGAATTCCGTCATGGGTATGGTGGGCCAGTTCCGGGCCAGATAGCCGCTACCCTGCGGATGTTCCGGGCTGGCGTTCAACAGCAGTTGCTTTTTGTCCAGCACGGTGTCGGAAAGTGTCAGCTTCACGGGAACGTCCGGCTCCAGAAACAGGGTGCCCATGGAGGATTGTCGCGTGTCCAGACGGCTGTACCAGTAGCTCAGGGGCGGGGCTTCGGTTCGTGCGTCAATGAGTTTCGGGCGGTACAGGTATTTGAACGTCCGTGCGTCGAACATGTTGAAGAGCGTGGTTTGCGTGCATGAGAACAGGGTCAGGTCCGTTTCCATGTGGTTGCGATTGAGCTTGATGCGGTAGGAGTCCTTGCCTGTTTTCGGCTTGTCCACGGCCCACATGGCCAATCCCGTATCCTGATCGAAGCGTAATCCTTCGAGAATTGCCTTGTGATAGCTGACTTTCTTGCTTGCCAGACCGGCAATGCGAAAGCGCCCGTCCGTATTGACCATGCCATAGGTGCGCGTGCCCCATTGGTAGCAGAGGACGACCATGTCCGTGCCGGGTTTGTCCGGGAAGATTTCTCCCTTGCGCAACAGGTTGGCCCTTCCGCTCAGGGTGACGAATCTATTCTGGGCGCGTTGGCCTGCATTGGTCAGGGGACTATCCACAAGAGAACGGACCAGTGCTCGTACCACGCGGCTTTGCTGTCTTAAAAAGTCGAAGTCCACGCGGTCGGGAAAGTCGTACGGTGTTTTCCATGAAGGGCGCACGTCATGAACCGTTGCCAGCGTGAATCCCGGGAATCCGGCCAGAGCCATGGGTTCGCCACCGAGTTCCGGGGAATCCGGCAAGTAGCTTTCCCATGTGCGCAGGCGGCTGGGACGCAATGTCCCGTGGAACAGGGGGAGCAGGGAAGCCGGCAGGGTCTTGGAAGTTTTTTCGAACAGTTCATGGATGGGGCTGAAAAAACGGGTTCGGTTGACCGTGGGCTTGAGGTCATAGAGCCATCCCTTGTCGAATCCGCCCACGCCTTTGCCATGGCTGGAAAGATACAGGGACATGTGCGCGGCAATGTTTTTTTTTCCCAACTCTTCCTTGAGGCGTAGCGCGGATTGGACCGCTGCCAGTCGGGCAGCAATGTCCTTGTGTACCCTGTTTTGCCAATGCAGTGCCGGCTCCAGATAGCGTAGCAGGATTTTTGTCTCGTTTGCATCCGGCCCTATGTCCGTGCGTGACGACTGCACCCAGTACAGGCGTTTGAGCTTGAGGCGACGTGCCGCAACACGTTTTATGCGCGTTTTGACATCAAACATCCCCCCCCGGGGACCAGGAGGACCGGTGCGCGCATGGTTTTTTGTGCTACGGGCAAGCAGGCGCATGCGCATGAGGTCATTGGTCAGGAAATCCTGGGCATTGCGGGTCGCTATGTGAAACGCCTGCCGGAGCATGTTCATTTCTTCCGGGGAAAGTCCGTCCACGTTGAGGGGAGCAGGACGTTGCAGCAGTTGGCGAACCCGGTTTGTGCGTGCCAGCCGCTTTTCCAGAGCAAGGGACTGTTCGGCCAGATCTTCGGTTTTGGAAACCAGTGCGGCTGTGAATTCGCGCATGCCAGCCTGTGCTTGCGAATGAGCGCCCGTCGCCAGTAAAAGGACGCTGCGGGCTGGCGGATTTTTACGCAGATCGCGGGCCGTTTCCATCAGTGTGGCGATGGATGACGCTTCGTCCGCGCCCGGAGCATGGCCGTTGACGAATGCCGTGGAACCATACGGAGCTTCCAGCACCACCAACTGTTTTGCCAGTTCCGGGTCTGTGCCGGGAAGCAGGCAATAGACGTTCTGGGCGTCAACCTGTTCCCATCTTGCCCTGGAAGACAGCAGAACTCGGCCCAACAGGGCCGGGACACCGGTCTTGAGCCTGCCCTTGAAACGGGCCATGGCCTCGGTTTTGGACATCCAGAACATGGGCAGGTCCACCGGGGTCAGCTCCACCTTGTTCTCAAACAGGGCTTTGGGGGTCGGTCCGCCTCCCGAACCAATGAAGATCAGTGCGCGCGCACCGAGCAGGGCCGCGTTGCCCCAGTTCCTTCCGGAATCCATATCCAGCATGACCACGGCTCCCTGTGGGGAAAAACCGTCGAAGTCCTTGAGATGCCCTTTGCCTGCATAAAGCAGGGGACCGGTGATGCCCGGCGGGGTTACGGCACCGGGGGAGAGTACGTTGCTGCGCAGTTGTTGCAGATTCAGGACCGTGCCATCCTCAAGAGTCAGAGTGGCTCCGAGTTGCCGGATGGCCGGAACTCGAAATGCCTGTCGACCCATGACAGTGTGTGTTTTGACGTTGCGGAAGGTCGTTTGCCATGCCTTTTCAACCATGTCCGCCGCCGCGGCGGCTCCGGGTGAACCGGGACTGCGGTCCTGCAACGCGGCCATGGCGCGGATGATCGGTTCTCCGTGCCACGCAGCCTGTGCCGGGAGCGGAAGCCCCACGGCCAGCAGCAGGAAGAAAAGGGCGTGGACGGTTCTGCGCATCAGGGAGCTTCACCTCCCGGAACATGGCCGTTTTCCGGTCCGCCGATGCCGCCGACACTGATATCGAGGTCTTCACGGTGCTGGATTTTGTCGATCATGCCGTCGCGTATCCAGACCACGCGATCCGAAACATTGAGCATCTTGTAATCGTGGGTGGCGGATATGATGGTCACGCCGCGTTCTTCCGAAAGCATGCGGCACAGCTCGATGATTTCCTCGCCCGTGGAAAGGTCGAGGTTGCCGGTGGGTTCGTCCGCAAGGATGATGGCGGGATCGTTGGCAAGGGATCGGGCGATGGCCACGCGTTGCTGCTGGCCGCCTGAGAGTTCCAAAGGCTTGTGCTGGAAGCGTTCGCCCAGTCCCACCAGCTTGAGCAGTTCAATACCTTTTTCCATGGCGTCGTCGCCGTTCATGCCCGCAAAGGTCATGGGCAAAGTCACATTTTCCAGCGCTGTCATTACCGGGATGAGGTTGAAGGTCTGAAAGATGTAACCGATTTTGCGGTTGCGCAGCCATGCCAGTTCGTAGGCGTCCAGTTGCGAAATATCCACCTCGTCAATGAAGACCTTGCCGTCCGTGGGTTTGTCCAGTCCGCCGATCATGTTGAAGAGTGTGGATTTTCCGGAACCGGACGGTCCCATTATGGAAATGTATTCCCCGGCGTAGACCTCAAGGTCCACGCCCTTGAGCACGTGTACTGTCTGCTTGCCGAGGGCAAAGTCCTTTTTTACGCCGATGACGCGCACGATGGTGTGGCGATCCTGATCCATTGTATCCCTCTCAATGTTCTGCGCGCAGGGCTTTGATGGGGCGCATGCGTGCCGCGAGCAGGGCCGGATAAAGGACGCCCAACAGGCTCAGGCCGCAGCCGGCCAGAACGGCAATTCCCATGGATGCCAGCACGGAACCCCACGGCAGATATGCCACGGACAGTGTGCCGAACCGTACCAGTCCGGCCAGCAGCGAAAAGATGAATCCAGCCAGTGCCCCGATTCCGGCACCCAGCAGGCCCTGCATGGCCGCTTCCAGCAGAAAGATGCGCAGAATCATGGAATCCAGGGCACCAAGGCATTTCATGACCCCGATTTCGGAAAAACGTTCGGTTACGGACATGAGTTGGGCATTGACGATGCCGACGGTACATACGAGCAGGGAAAGGATGACGATCCAGCGTTCCTTGGCGGTCATGGCTACGCCGTGCGTTGCCGGGTCAACGTCATAGCCGGCAAGGGTAAGCAGTGCGGCGGCATTGTCGCCACCGTGGTGTAAAATGCCCGAGGCCACATCCAGATTCACAAGCACAAAGGCCAGAAACGATACGGCCAGTACCAGCGAACCCACGGTGATCATGGAGCGGAACAAACGAACCCGAAGACTTTTGTAACTGATCTCCACGGATTTCGCCCATGGCAGTGAAATGGCTCGTTGAATGGCCTCCCCTTGTGGGACGGAGCGCGTGCCGGAAAAATTTTTACTCATATTTCAAGCATACGCAGGGAGAGGGCCGAATACAAGGCGGTGATTATGTTTTTTCAGTGAATGTCGTGTGTGTTGCCGCCTGTTGGCTGAAATCGGTTCATAGCAGGCCGTCAAAGCCTACGGCGTGCAGGCGGCGATGGCTTGCCACCTTTTGAAGCAGCAGATCCAGAAAGTCGAAGGCCGCCGGATTGGTGCGTTGATGGTGCAGCATGACGCCGCAACGTCCGGTGGCAAGCGCCTCCTCCAGTTCGGCAAACAGCGCGTCCCAGCCGAGCGCCGGATCGGTTTCGTTTCTGGTGTGCAGATCCGTGTTGATGAACAGGTCCGGGAGTTCGGGCGGCAGGGGGACTTTTTTCCCTTCCCCGGCCGAGCGGGATACGGCATGAAAGCCGGTGCGGGCAAGGATTGCAGCCGTCTGCTGGTCGAAGCGGTTCCATGGCGGTGTGAAGTAGGGCTGGAAGGCCGGTCCCATGAGTTCGGACAGTTTGTCCCGGCCCCGTTCGATGTCCGCCTGTTTGGCGGTTTCCGTGCGTTCGTCGCCGAACTCGCCTTTTTTCCCTCTTGTTTGATGGTTGTGGTGCCGCCAGCCGTGCTGGTGCCAGCACCAGAGGGAAGAGTCTTTGGCCATGGCACGCAATTCCTGCCAACGGGAAGCGTTGAGCCATGCCGGGACAACAGCCATGCACAGGGGGATTTCATGGGTACGGAAAATTTCAAGCATGCGGGCCATGGCCTTGCCGGGAACGGCCACATCGTCGGCGCGGAAAAAAATGCGGCAATCTCTGGGCGCTGTGTCCAGAACGTGTTCAAGGTGTTGTTCCAGATCGGCGGGAAAGGCGTTCCAGAGTGCGGAAATGAAGTTTTTGACTATCATGGCAGGCGTGTACCACACATGGTTTTGGTTCGCCACGCCCGCTTGCCGCTTGCCTGTACGTTGGTTGCGCGGTAGAGCTTTGTTCATGAAACGTTTTCAGGCCCTGATTTTCGATTTTGACGGAACCCTTGCCCGTGTGCCGCTGGATTTCAACCTCATGCGTAGGAAGATTGCCGCCCTGGCCGAAGGTTTTTTGCCGGAACGCCCGGCGGTGGACGGCCAGCCTGCGCTGGAGTTTGTGGAAGAATTGACGCGGCAGGTGGAGAAATACCGGAATCGGGACGAGGGGCTGGAATTCAACTGCCGGGCGCGATTGGCCATAACGGACATGGAGGTTCGCGCTGCCGAGAAAGGCGAGTTGTTCGAATTTACCCGGCCAGCACTGGATCTTTTGCGGGAGCGGAACGTGGCTGTCGGCGTCATTTCGCGAAACATCACCCCGGCGGTCAAAGGCGTGTTCCCGGATATCATGGAGCATGTACAGATATTCATTCCACGGGACAAGGCCGTGCGGGTCAAGCCACATCCCGACCACATGCATCAGGCTCTGGCTTCCATGGGCGTGGCCCCGGAAGATTCGCTCATGGTCGGCGACCATCCCATGGACGTGGAAACGGGTGTCCGGGCCGGGGCCGCCGCAGCCGGCGTGACCACCGGCAATACTGATGCCGCCGGATTTCAGGAGTCGGGTGCCTTGTTCGTGGAGGAACATGTGGGCCGGTTGATGGACGTATTGCTTTCCCGTCAATTGATTTGAGAATAATTGCTTTTTGACGTTTCTTTTTTATAGCCTGCCCAACGCATCGGTGTTTGTGGCTGTCCGGAAGGGGGGCAGTCCTTTCAAGGGAGAGGGGGAACAGGGATATGAGCCGTCGGGAATCAGCAGATTTTTCCAAGGATCGGTTGGAGGAAGAGGCGCGAGAGCGTTTCGAAGAAGGACAGCGGGCCAAGCGAGCCGTGGCTGCGCTCGATGCCCGGCGATCCCATGCCGATGCCGCCAGAAAACGGGAGAGGGAAGCGCGCCATCGTTCCGAGGAAATGGCCCGGCTCCGCGAGCAAATGCATACGCAACGTCTGGCCGAGCAGGAGGAATACGTTCAGGCTGGCTTGCCAAATGATTCCTCTGCCTCTTCCAAGGCTGCTTTCGGAGCGAACTCTGTTCCCATTGAGGAAGAGATCGTCCGGGCCGACAGACTTTACGGCCATGCCGTGGATTACGCACGCGACTTCCTTGACGACGTGAGGGCCGGCCGGACTTTTGATCACAAGGCTTCCGAACCTGTTGTGGACGGCTTCATCGATTCGATTTTCCGCAATGAATCCGCAGCGTCCGCCTTGTGCAAGCTCCGCAATTACGACGAATATACCTACACCCACAGCATCAATGTGTCGGTTCTTTCCATCATTCTGGGCAAGCATCTCGGACTGAAGCGCGACAAGCTGCGTCTTCTCGGCATGGGAGGCATGTTCCACGACGTGGGCAAGGCCGTCATCCCTGATGCCATTCTCAACAAACCGGGCAAACTTTCGGAACGGGAAATGGAAATCATGCGCACGCATCCTCGCGAGGGATATGAAATCCTTCGCAGGCAGCCGGGCATGCCGCCACTGGTGGCGCGTGCAGCGCTTGAGCATCATGAACGGTATGACGGCAAAGGCTATCCGCAAGCTTTGAACGGGGCTGACATCAGCCTGATTTCCCGTATTGTGGGCGTTGTGGACGTCTATGATGCGCTGACCAGCAGGCGCGCCTACAAAGACCCGCTGCCGCCGGGCAAAGTGTTGGGCATGATGTACCAGTGGCGATTGTCGGATTTTCAGCCGGACATTGTGGAACATTTTATAAAAAGCCTGGGTATTTATCCCGTTGGCAGCCTTGTGCGCCTCTCCAATGGCGAGTTTGCCATTGTCATGGATCATAACCCGGACGCGCCCCTGCGTCCCTTGGTCAAAATCGTTTACGACTATCGCATGCGGCAGGTTCCGTCCCACCTTGTTGATCTGGCCGATTCTGCCTCGAATCCCAAAACGCTGCTTATTTCGGACATCGTCAACGCCGACGAACACCATATCGATGTGGCAAAACTCATGTGTTGAGCCGGGAATTTATCCTTGGGAAGATCTCCCGGGGGAGTACAGAAATTTTGTCTTCCCCGGTTGAAGCCGGGGCAATGTTGAAAAAATTGTACTCGTATCGGCTTCGGATCTTGTATGTGTCGTTGCAGCAAGGCTGGTATAAGTGTTTGATTTTCAATGAAATAAAAATAGATTCGCAAAAGAGGAAAGTTTTGGCACGCTCGATGCTATAAAACAAGTATCCTTCTTCTTTTGTAACGAGAATCAACAGGCTCCCAGGGATGGTCCCTCGGGGGCCTTCTCGTTATCTGAGGGACAGGGCATCGTTGACACGCCATTTCGATTTTTTAGTATTTCTGAATGGAGAAATGGGAATGCACAAGAAAATCGGAATAATAGGCGGATTAAGCCCGGAGTCCAGCGTCAGCTACTCCTGCACGCCGCCAGAACGTACACCAGAAAGTTCCACAGCTACCATTACCCGGAAATTTTTATCGCCAGCGTCGATTTGGAGCAATATCACGAATGGCGCTCTGAAGGCTGTTGGGACGCCATCACCGATCACATGGCCCTGTGTGCTGACAGGCTCAAGTCCGCAGGAGCCGATTTTGGGGCCATCGCCACGAACACGATGCACAAGGTTTTTGACGAAACTCAGGCGCAGACCTCATTACCCCTTGTCAGCCTGTTCGACCCGCTTATTGCGGCAATTAGGCAAAAGGGATTCACAAAGGTGGGGCTGCTCGGCACCCACTATACAATGTCCGATCCCTTTTATTCCGGGGCGCTGGCTCGTCAGGGGATTGAGGTCGTTGTGCCGGGCGAAGCACAGCAGGCTGAAGTTCACCGGGTGATCGTGGAAGAATTGGTGCGTGGGGAATTGAAGGCAACAGCCCGGGCCGAGTTCCTACGCATTATGGAAAATCTAAGAATGCAGGGCGCACAGGGCATTGTTCTTGGCTGCACGGAAATTCCGTTTTTGATCACTCCCGAGGATACAGACATGCCCCTCTTTGACACCGCTACACTGCATGCCGATGCTTTGCTGAATCTGGCTGTGGCAGATGGATAATCAACGACCGGCTGGAAATTTGTACCTGTGTTTTTGCGTTTTATAGAACAATAATAGAGTGGTTCCCACAGGAACTTTTTTTGTCTGTATACCCCGCGCCGCAAAGCGCAGAAATGGATTCCCAGGGCCGTGGCCTTGGGCCGCCGGAGTCGAAATCCAGCCATCAAACCCCGCTGTAAGCGGGATTCCTTTTTTTTGATTACACCTTTACAAGCGCAGCCCAGAAGAATTCGTTCAGCGGCGAATCCGGCGGCGTGTTCCACGTGGTCATGAGCGAGGCCGAGGGATTGGCCTTGAGCAGCCGCTTCAGCTGGTTCTCGTTTTCGTCCGGGTTGAGCGTGCAGGTAATCATGGCCAGCATGGAGCCGGGCTTGAGGGTGTGCATGGCTCGGTCCAGAATGGCCGCCTGCAACTGCTCGAGATTGGCAACATCGTGCCGTGTGCGCCGCCACTTGGTGTCCGGGCGGCGGGAAAGCACGCCGAGACCGGAACAGGGCAGGTCCAACAGTATGGTGCCCACATTTTTTACCGGCGGTTCAAGATCGGCACGGGCCGCGAAAACCGGAACCTTGGGCAGCTCGCGATGCAAGGCTCTGAGCCTTCCCATGTGCGGGTCACTGGCGAAAATGTTGTTGATGCCCAATTCCTTGAGCACCCGGCTCTTGCCGCCTCGCCCTGAACACGCGTCCCAGATGGGCGTGGCCCACTCGGATGGGGCGATCATCTCCACCACCTGCCGTGCAGCAAAACTTTGCCGCGTTAGCGGCGGTTCGGCTTTGGGCAGCTTGGTGCCGGGCCGCAACGCGAAACTCATGCCGTCAATGTCCAGAACGTCCGGGTTGGCAGCCAATTCATTGTAATACACATCCGCATCCGGGTGACGATACAAATTCAGGCCTACTGCCGGGGGACGGCTCTGAGCCTTGAGCAGATGCAGGGTGTTTTCCTCGCCATAGGATTGTGTCCAGAGCTCAACGATCCATTCCGGGCAGGAATGGAAGCGGCTCAGGAATTCAGTTTGCGTGGCGTCCTTGCGATACCAGTCCGGGTCGTTGGCATCGTCGCCCAGCTCCGAGACACGCCGCAGCACGGCGTTAAACAAACCGGCAAGGCGGCTCTTGGGCTTGGTTTTGGCAAAATCCACAGCCCAGTTCACCGTGGAATATGCGGGGATGCGTTCCAGATACAACAGTTCGTAGGTAGCGACGCCAAGTGCCAGCCGCATTTTTTTGGGAAGTTGCGTGGGGTCTTTGATGAACCGGGAAAGCACATACTCCAGACGTCCGCGCAGGCGCAGATAGCCATAGGCCAGTTCCGTTGCCAATCCCTTGTCCCGGGGATCAAGAGGGCGGGCATTCAGTGCGGTGTCCAGCGCTGCCTGAATGTCCATGCCGGAACCGAGACAACGGTGCAATGCTTCAAGCGCGGTTGTTCGTGCGGGAGGTAGCTTGGTCTGATTGGCTTTGCCTGTCATGGTGTGGGGCTCCTTATGCCGAAGGCACGGGAGGCTCGGACGGGATGAACTGTCCGGAACCATGCCATGCCGGGAGTCCGGCTGTGTAATGTTCTGCTCGCTTCAGGGCGGGCCCGGTTCAGAAGACCATAGGAAGGTTACGCGCAATTCGCAAGGGGCTTACGCGTGACGATAGGGAAAAATTTTACAGGTCCGAAGCCTGCCCTGTGCCAAAGGCCTTGCCCCGCGGGGCTTTGTCGTAGTCTTTGGCCAGAAAATGATGCAAGGCAGCTTCCACGGCCGGAATGGATACCGTGGTGTCCAGACAGGGGCCGTGCGGGCGCTGGTTCAACACGCCGAAGACCGGCAGCGGATACGTATCCTGAATGCCGCTGGACAGATCGCGCTGGCAGGCTACGGCGATGATGAGTCTGGGCCGGAGCTGCACTACGATGCGCCGGGCGATGGTGCCGCCCGTGGCAATGGCCAGATGCACGCCGTATCTGTCGTGCAGGTCCAGCAGGGAGGCAATGGGGCATTTGCCGCACCGGACACAGTTGTTGATGTCGTAGGTCAGCCTGCGGTCGCACTTGCTGTTTTGCAGGCAGTGCGGCATGAGCAGCAGGATTTTGTCCGGCGTGTAGGTTCCCGTTTCTGCCAGCACCAGCTCGTTATTGACGCTGATGAAGGAAAGAAGAATGGCCTTTTTGTTGATGCCGAGCGCACGGCCCAGCATGACCATGAGCGGCAGGAACAGCTTGATGGTCAGGCCGCGGAACCGTTGGGAACCGGGGATGGGACGTTTGAGTACGATGCTCAGGAACAATCCCCAGTACGCCCAGCAGACAAGTCCGCCAAGGCCGATGATGATGGAGCCCAGAATCCACTTTGCACTGGGATGGATGGCGTCCAGCCCTACATAGGGGATAATCCACAGGAGCATGAGAAAAAGACAGATCAGCAGACATGCTGCGCTGATCAAGCCTATGAATAACCGCTTGCGGGAAGGTTTGACGACGTGTGATTCGTTCATGTTCGAGGTCGATAGTAAACGGATAGGGGATGGCCGTCCAGTGGTGCCCGGATATAATGTTCCGCCGGAGTTGCAATCTTTGGCTGTATGCCGTCATGCCATTTGATTTTTTGCTCAGGGCATCCAGTCCGGGACCAGTGCCAGCGCTTGAGAAAGACGTTTCTCCAGCTGCTGATAGTCCGGTTGAAATTTGGCCACGAGTTGCCAGTAGGCGGGGGAATGGTTCATGTGCCGGGTATGGCAGAGTTCATGGACCATGAGCTGTTCCACCAGTTCGGGCGGCAGAAAGAGAAGTTTGCAGTTCAGGCTGATGGTCTTTCGAACCGAGCAGCTGCCCCAGCGGCTTTTCTGGGTACGAATACGTACGGATTCGAACGGCAGTTCCAGCCGTTTTGAGGTTTGGTGCAGCAGGGGCGGAAGCAATTCCCTGGCCTGCTTTGCCACGAATTTTGCCAGCGCGGCTTGCAGAGTTGCCGGATCGTCCTGCTCACCGCTGACGATAAGCCGGCTGGCATTGGGCGTCAGGCGCAGGGGGCCGGATTTGGGCAGGTAGTGAATTTCCCATTGCCGGTCTACGCAAGGAAAGGACATGACGCTCGGGAGGGCCGTGCTGCGCACGAAACGCACTCCCCGAGCTTCCATCAGACGTCTGTTGCTGGTGATCCATTCCCGCTTTTCCTGCAGGATGCCTGATATTCTGGATTGGTCGAATCCTTTGGGCACAACCACTTCCAATCCCTTTCCGGGAACAAGCTTGACCAGAACACGACGCGCGCGCGGGTGTTCCTTTATGGTCAGGGGCAGTTCGTTCATTGCAGGTCGTCCGGGTCCACCAGTTCCAGTCCGTTTTCGCGGCAAAGGGCAGCGAACCTCCCGGAGCCGGGTACGAGGGTACCGCTGAACGTTCCATCATATATGATTTGGCCCCCGCAGGAAGGAGAGCGGGGTTGCAGCACGGCTCGGGTGCAGCCGCAAAGTTGCGCCAGACGCAGACATTCCTGTGCGCCTCTTTCGTATTCTTCGGTCACGTCCTGTCCATCACTGGTCACGACCCGGTCGTCCACGATCTCTGCGGGAGTTCTTGGAGTCGGCAGACCGCCCACCTGCTCCGGGCAGACCGGCAGGGCCAGACCGGATTTGACCAGTGCCATGACGGCTGGATGTTCGGTGCTCTGGCCATCGTAGCGACAGGGAACGCCTGCAAGACAGGCGCTGACGACCGTTTTTTTTGCTGTAGACATGCTGATTGCTCAAGATTAAGGTTCGATCGATTCGCACCATTATCCTATGCATCCTCTTTTCTAAGCGCAATATCGGAGTTCATGATGCTTCTTCAGGGCAACAGGCGTGCCATGTATATCTTTTTGCTAGTGTTGACCGTGACTTCTACGGCGACATTTCAGGG
>Ga0207831_100363_pt1 | contig 16923 bp, 13 predicted proteins | sample TtanPargueraPR_7_FD_187741 | JGI IMG/M metagenome (GOLD analysis project Ga0207831, IMG submission 187741) | Aerobic enrichment media microbial communities from Bioluminiscent Bay, La Parguera, Puerto Rico - Tt and M1 (2) (SPAdes) | ecosystem: Environmental > Aquatic > Marine > Unclassified ... | reverse complement strand
TCGGCACTGGAGTCGACGACAAAGACGGTGAAGCCCCAGTCGGCTCCTTTGCTGGTTCGTAGGGCGTTGTTGTAGGCAAATGTTCTATCCATCCAGTCTCCGGTGGTGTAGCCTAGGTTTCCTAGTGTTTCGCTGACCCATAGTTTTTCGTAGGTGTCGTCTGTACCTCCTGTTGGGTGGATGATGGGTTCATAGCTGCAGGAGACTTGGGTGTGAATGTCGTAGGTGAAGCTGATGCCGGCATTGGTGTTTTGTGCTGCCCACCAGGTGAGTGCTTGTCCGATTTCGGTGATGACTTGGTTTTCTTCTGTGGTGGTCCAGGTTTCTAAGTTGGGGTCGATGACGCCGTTACTTTCGACAAAGACGACGCCAACTGCAACGCTTCCTATCATGTATTCGCTTGTTTCGTAGAATCCTGGTTGTGATCCAAGTGCTTGTTGTTGGTTGCGGTCTTGTAGTGGTGGTATGAGTGCGTGGCCGGTTGGTGCGGGCGTAGGTGTTGGGTTGTCTGGTTGGGTGAGCCCGGTGTGTACCATGGTGAGAAGTAGTAGCATTCCTATGAGAATGGCTAGGTTCTTTTTCATAAAATCCCTTCTTAATAATATAACAAAGAAGTATTAATTATAATAAAGTTTCTGTGTCTCTTTGTGTTGATGTTGTCATGCTTTAGGTTTTTTATGTTGAAAAAATAACATATAAAATTTATGTGTTAATTTAATAACATATTTTATAGATTTATAAAATAAATTTTCGTTTGAAATCCAGAAAATAAATATATAAAGAATAAATCTCTTTTATTGAAGGGAAGAAATGAAAGAAAACAAAAAAGTCAGGCGGTTGTGTTGGCAGATAGCTGCAATTGTAGCAGTTATTGTATTATTGTTGCCCTCAGTCTCTGGGTGTAAGGACATTTTGGTTGTTGGTGATGCAACAGATGGAGAAGCAAACTATCTGTTGAAGGTGCGTGATCCAAGCAGACCTGGCTTTCAAGTTCTTACAATGATTCCAAAAAATTACAATTACAACTTTTATCATCCGTGGACGGGGAGGCTGTGGCCGATGAGTTTTTCTTTTGATGCAATCGGTATTGCATCAGAAAACGATACGATTCCAAACATCGTCAAAGCTGGCATGATGCTAAGTTCTGCGGGTCTTGGTTTTGGTGATTCTGATACCAATTCTGGGTGGGTGAATCCACGGCCGTTTGGTTGGGATGATTTTGATTGGATTCGTTTTGCTGCTCAATCAGCAGCATCTCTTGAGTCAGCAGCATTGTTGCTTGGTGATGAGGCAGTAGGAAGACTTCATGCACCATCGGTCTCTGAGAATATGTTTGTTGTGGGTTCAGACGGTGGCTTTGTTCTTGAAGGAGATATGCTTCGTTTTGAGACAAACGTTATTGAGGATGGTTTTTTACTTGCGCATAATTATCCAAAAGCGTTGTGGAAGACGCAGTGGCTGCGTCTGCGCCCGATTGCAAAGAGTTGGAATGTGTCGTTTGTTGCTACTGTTGAGAAAAACGAAAAATTGTCTCTTGGCTCTTTTTATGGTGTGCGTATTGTTGATGTTGTTGAGGATGGAGTTTTTATTGAGTCGGTTCCTCGTTCGTATATGGAAGCGTGGAGGATTGAGGAGCCTGTTTTTGTGCCGGTAGGTGAGTGGGGCTCTCTTGGTATGTTTGCTCTGTTTTGCGAGTCTGTTGAAGGTTCTGTTGCTGAAGTGATTCTATCGACTGAGCCGTTTGCCTGGGAGCAAAAGATTTCTGGTTATCTTGAGTCGTGGTATGGCAATATTGGGCTTTCTGAGTTGATGTGGCTGACTCGTCTTAATCAGTCGTCTCTTTTTGGCCTTCGTGGGATGTGTGAACTAGACTATCCGTTTGAGGCTTCATCGATTTTTGCAATTCCCTCTCGTTATCCTGAAGTATTGAGTGGTGGTTGGTTTGCTCCAAGTCATGCGTGTGGCTCGGTTTTTGTGCCGTTTCATATTTGTAATACTGAGATTGTTGATGAGTTTGAATCTGGCTATGCTGCTCGTCTCGCACAGAATGTAAGCAGAAAACTTGGATGGTCTGCAGCAGAGGCTATTTCGGATGTTGAGGATTCGTTTATTGGATCTGAGCAGATTGCGTGTGATATTGCTGAAGTGATGCTTGATTTGGGCCTTAGTGTTGATGAGTTTATGACTTCTGTTGATTGTTCTCTTCAGCATGAGGGTTTGTTGGTGTTGGAGCTTCTGTGGAGGTATGGTGAGATCGATGGTGTCTGTGAGGCGATTTCTGAGTTGTATTCTTTGGATTCTGTTGTTGAGCTGAGACTTTTTGGGCTGCTTTGCGAAAAAAATGGTGAGTGTTTAACTTGTTCTGAGAATTTCTCAAATCTTGTTTTGGCTAGAGAAAGGTCAATTAGGTATCTTGAAGGCTTCTGTGAGTATCTGCAGTAATGTGTATTTTTTTTTAAAAAACAACAATAATTATTTTAAGGTGGGCGTTATAATATATTTGTTAAGGGGTAATTGAAGTAAATGTTGAAGAAAGCAGCTGTCTTGTTGGTTTTGTTTGCTTTAGTGTCGTTATCATTGAGTCCTCTATTGGGGGTTTCAGATTTTTCAAATTTAGAAAAAGATACTTGTTTAACAGACGATCTCTCTGCACTCCACTCAAGATTATCAGAAGATGAATTAGAAAACATCTTCGACGACTCTTCATTAAATAACCTCTTGATTAATTGCGGAAACTACAACATTAACGTAAAAAATTATTCAATATACACTCCAATGACTAAAGGACTTGTTGAATCTCCTTGGCCGATGTTTTGTCATGACGCCAAGCATTCAGGACTCTCGCCATACAGCACCAGTGACAATCCTTATGATGAAATCTGGAGGATAAAAACTCCCGAGTTCTCCGACAGTGGTGTTACTATCGGCGAAGATGGAATGCTATATGCTACTGAGTTTACCGGAAACCTTTATGCAATCTATCCAAATGGAACAATAAAATGGACATTTGAATCAACTATTTTTGCTACAAGCACACCATGCATTGACAATAATGGGGTTATCTATGTAGGCGCTTTTGAAGGAGGCGTACTACATGCTATCTACTCAAATGGTACACAAAAATGGAGAAAGAATTTAGGATCAAGTATTGGCTCATCACCAGTAGTTTCTGATGATGGCACTGTATATATTGGGACGATGGGTGGGGAACCCTTTGGAGATAGCATGATTGCGCTTAATCCAAATGGGACCATCAAATGGCAATACAAGACTGGCAAATATGTCCTTAGTGATCCAGCAATTTCTGATGATGGGGCAATTATTTTTGGCAGTGGGGACACCTACATCTATGCGTTGTATCCTAACGGAACTCTCAAATGGAGATTTAACACTGGAGGTTTGGTAAAAGGACCTGCGTCAATTGATGAACAAGGCATTATTTACATCAATAGTTATGATGAATACTTGTATGCATTGTATCCTAATGGGACACTTAAATGGCGGACAGATGTTGACGGATTCTATGGAACAGAAACCAATCCAAGTTTTGGGCCAGATGGTACTATTTATCTTGCTGCGGATGGAGTAGCAGCGATAAATCCTGAGGATGGAAGTGTGTTGTGGAAGTTTGATTTCATTGGTGATGATGAGGAAACCTATCTTTCCTCCCCTGTTGTCTCTGCTGACGGTGTTATCTATGTAGGAACAAACAGTGATGAACCAGAATACGGATCAATTTATGCAATTGATTCTAATGGAAATCTTGTATGGATGAAACTTATCTCAGATATTCATGTTGCTTCTACACCATCGATTGGTTCAGATGGTTCAATCTATATCTGTTCATGGTGGTATGAAGGTGGAGCCATACATGCCTTTGGAGAGTGGAATGGTACAAATCATCCACCAGAAACTCCTGAATTGATAGGTGAGGAACAATCTAATAGTAACTATTTAGGAAATTATAAATTGAAAATAACTGGTTTTGATGAGGATCTACATCCTATGAAATATATCGTTAATTGGGGAGATCTTACAAAAGAGGAAACCCTTGAAGTTGCTTCTGACTACGAGTATACACTGTGGCATCATTATCCGCTTCCGGGTCAGTATACGGTTCGTGTGAAGTCAGTAGATAGTCTTGGTTTGGAATCAGAATGGGTCGACTACCGAGCTCACGTTACTCAGTTTCCTTCTATCTTTAATATCTTTGAATGGTTCAAAATGGTCTTCTTAAGTTACTCTAGAAACACATGAATAGAAAATTGATTTGATAGAATAATCTACAAATCATTTATTTTACAAAAAAATTAGTAGCATAGATTGATTTACAAAGCCCTTTGTAGGATAAATCATAAAAACTTTCACGGGTTGTTGCTCTTCTAATCAAACGGTTTGGAGTTTTTAAAAAATGATTGAAAAGATTGTGATTTTGGCTCTGTATGCAATTATGATTCTTGTTGTCGGCTTTATTGGCATGAGAAAGACAAAATCGTTTCATGATTTCTTTTTAGGTGGCGGAAATGTTGGTCCTTGGTTTTCAGCATTTTCTTATGCTACAGCCTATTTTTCAGCAGTAGTCTTCATCGGTTTTGCAGGTAAAATCGGCTGGGGTTTTGGTTTTTCTGGTGTCTGGATTGGAGTTTTTAATGCTCTTGTGGGAGTGCTTGCTGTGTGGCATTTTCTTGGCTGGCGTATTCATAAGATGTCTCGTGAGATGGGTGTTGCAACTCTTAGTGAATATTTGGAGAAACGCTACGGTAGTCCGTTTATGAAGCTGTTTACTTCTGTTTCGATTTTTGTCTTTTTGGTGCCGTATTCTGCTGCAGTCTTCATTGGTCTTTCGTATCTTTTTACGTCATCGTTTCCTCTGCTTCAGTATTGGCAGGCAGTGGTCTTTATGGGTGTGTTTACTGCTTTTTATATTGTGATGGGCGGCTATAAGTCGATGTCTCTTATTGATACGTTGTTTGGTATGATTATGGTTGGTGGGGTGATTTTGATGTTGTATTTCACGCTTGGCAGTGCTGGTGGTCTTGGTGCGATTTCAAACATGTTAAGTACGATTGACACAAAATTAGCAGCTCCTGTTGGCCCACCAGGGATTTGGCCTCTCTTCTCTTTGATCTTTCTAACTAGTGTTGCTCCCTTTGCGATGCCTCAATTGCTTCAGAAGTTTTATGCAATTAAAGATAAACGCTCGATTCGTATCGGTATGGTTGTTTCAACAGTGTTTTCTCTTTTGATTGGCTGCACAGCATATTTTATCGGCAGTACGTCTCGAGTGTTTTTATCAGCTGAATCTCATCCTGAGTTGTTTGCTGATGGTGTACCGATTTTTGATGCATTGATGCCACAACTTTTGATAGAAGTGATTCCTGATTCGTTGTTTATTATCATACTGCTTTTGTTATTGTCTGCTTCGATGAGCACACTTGCAGCACTGATTCTTATCTCAAGTTCTTCTCTTGCAAAAGATTTTTATGCAGGATTTATCAACAAGGAGGTTTCTGATAAGAAGCTGACGTTGCTGATGCGTGGTGGTAGTGTGTTTTTCATCATTGTTTCTATGGGTATTGCTCTTGCAAAACCTGATACTATTGTAGCGATTCTTGGCATTTCTTGGGGCGCTATTGGATCTGCCTTTCTTGGTCCGTTTATCTGGGGACTTTTTACAAAGAAGGCAAATAAGGCAGGGGCAATCTCTTCGATGGTTGCAGGGTTAACCGTGTGTATTGTGTTGTATCTGTTGGGTATGTCGAGTCCTGAGGCAGGGACTCTTGGTATGGTGACAAGTTTTGCAGTAAATCCAATTGTAAGCAATCTCTCAGCAAAGCTATCGACTAAGCCAAAAAAAGCAAAAGAAAATGTAGTGTAAAAAAAGTGTTGTGTTGGAGGATGAACTGATATGGTGTCAGATGAGTGGCTAACAAATGTGTTTGAGCAGTGTGTTTCTCATTTAGAAAAAAAGATTGACTCTTTGATACGTCTTCGTGATTTGGAGGAGACATATCCTAGAAAGGATCTTCCGGGTCATGGTGGGGGTCTTGGTTTTGAAGCCTGGGTCAAAGTGGAGATGAGTAAAGCATTAGGTAAAGTTGTTGTTGGTTGGCAGCAGTCGCCAGGTCTTGTACTAAGTTGTGAGGGTGAATCTGTTGAGTTGGATGTAAAGACAACGAGTGATGCTAATTTTGATTGGATTGAGCGTGGCTTTATCTCTGCTGATGTTGTTTTTGCAGTCTGTAACAAGAAATATCTTGATGAGTCTGCAGTTGAACAGTTCAAAAAAGTAGGAGATATTCTTGGTTGGCAAGAGCTTAGTGATGGGCAGGGTCTTTGGATTGTCTTGCTTGCAAGAAAGAAATAAGCTTTTTTCTTGGTCTAAGTGTTCTGTTTAATGCAGTCCGATGATGCTTCCATCGGAGTGCAGATCTATTCCTGCAGATGCTGGTTTTTTAGGAAGTCCAGGCATCGTAGTGATTTTTCCAGTAAGGGCTACAAGAAATCCTGCTCCGGCGCTAAAGCGTATCTGGCGAACTGTGATCTTAAAGCCACTGGGCCGGCCAAGGAGTTTTGGATCATCACTCAGGCTGCTTGCTGTTTTTGCAACGCAGATGGGAAGATTATCTAGGCCAAGGTTTTCTGCAAGGGCGATGTCTTTTTCTGCATTAACGGTGTAGACGACGCGATCGGCTCCATAGATTTGTGTGGCAATATGCTGTATTTTGTCTTTGATGGGTAAGTTGTGGTCGTAGAGTGGATGGTAGTTGTTTTCTGTGTTGTGCAACAGTGAGACGAGTTGTCCTGCAAGCTCGACTCCTCCTTCCCCTCCTTCTGACCAGATGGTACTTGAGGCAACAGGGATGTTGTGGTCTTTGCAATGTGAGATGATGCAGTCGATTTCTTCTGGGAGATCTTCTGAGAATTCGTTGATGGCAACAAGCAGTGGTACGCCATGGGATTTGACATTGTCGATGTGTTTGTCAAGATTATCAAGACCGATTTTTAGAGCGGAGAGGCCATCTCCTCCTCCATTGTGTTTGAGGCTGCGGGTTGTTACAACGATAACGCAGGCATCTGGTGTGAATCCTGCGGTGGGACAGACGATGTTAAAGTATTTTTCTGCTCCAAGGTCTGATCCAAATCCTGCTTCGGTGATGACGTAGTCTGAGAGTTGTAGTGCTAGTTGTGTGGAGATGATACTGTTTGTTCCATGGGCGATATTTGCAAAGGGCCCTCCGTGGATAAATGCAGGTGTTCCTTCAAGTGTTTGGACTAGATTTGGTTTGATGGCATCTTTAAGAAGGACTGCCATGGCTCCAACGGCATCTAGATCTGCTGCGGTGATTGGTTTGTTATCGTAGGTGTAGGCTACGATGATGCGGCTGAGTCGTTCTTTAAGATCAGCGAGATTTTTGCTCAGACAAAGAATTGCCATGATTTCGCTTGCGGGTGTGATGGCAAATTGTGTTTGATGGGGTACGCCATCGGTTGGCCCTCCAAGGCCAATTACCGTGTTTCGTAGTGCACGATCGCTGATGTCAAGTACGCGTGGCCAGACGATGTAGCGTGGGTCGATGTGGTATTCGTCGCCATGATGGATGTGGTTGTCAAGAAGACTTGCAAGAAGGTTGTGTGCACTGGTTATAGCATGCATGTCTCCTGTGAAGTGTAAATTGATGTCTTCCATGGGCACGACTTGGCTTTTTCCTCCACCAGTTGCTCCTCCTTTGATTCCCATCATGGGCCCTAGACTTGGCTCGCGGATGGCAAGACTTGTTTTTTTGCCTAAGAGTGTGAGTGCTTGGGCAAGTCCTATGGTGGTTGTTGTTTTTCCTTCTCCTGCTGGTGTTGGGTTGATGGTGGTAACTAAAATGAGTTTTCCTTTGGGATTAGCTGCTGTTTTTTCTAAGACGTTGAGTTTGATTTTTGCAATATGTGGTCCGTAGGTGTCGTAGTCGCATTCTGAGAGATTGAGTTTGTGTGCTATCTCTGAGATGGGTTTGAGTGTGCAGTCGTGTGCTATCTCTAGGTCACTTGGCATGATTGTTGGTAAGACAAATCACTGTTTTTAAGGATTTGGTGAGACAGTTTTGGTTTTTGTCCCAAATTTAGGGATATCCACCGACTTTGAGGCTGGGGTCTCCAATGAGGATGAATTCTTGAACAGTAAAGTAGTCTGGAAAGTCTGGGTGATGGGTATCAATATAGGTGTTTTGTGCAGACATAAGCATTTCAGAGAGGTGGATTCCTGGTTCATATGCTTGGAAGAATTTTTGATGTAGCGATGGTGAGCCTCCTGCAAAGGGATCACCGACAAATCCTCCCATTCCAACACGTGTTGAGGCAATACAGGCAACTGCTCCTCCATGGGTTTTTTTAACTAGTGACCAGGCAAATCCTGGTGTGGGAAGTGACAATATGTTGTAGTCTAAGATGCCTGTCCAGCAAGCATCAAGATAGAAGATAGGCAGTTTGTCAAAATTAAGCATCCCGATTTTGTAGGGTGTGTAGTAGAATCGTATGCTGCTACTGTCAGGATCAGACGTTCCAAAGCCATATTGAAAGCCGTGTCCTGAGTAGCTGACAAATCCTGCTCCTTTGCTGATCTCAAGGTTGATTCGAAGAGCATTAAAGCTATGAAGGGACGTCCATAGTTTTGTTGGCTCAAAGTCAGATAGTGAATTGATGACTGATTGTGTGACGACTTCTCCTTCGTTGATGCCTCCAACTCCAGGAAAGGTATCGCCTGCAAGAAGTAGCAGTCTGTTGAACCACTCGGACCCATAGGTCTGTGTTTCATAGGTGATGATTTTTGAAAGAACAGTTTTAAGCTCTTTTGAATTTTTACACGGTATACGTCCAACTCCAACATCAGGGCGAAGGTCCATAGTGTCTTCTGCAATGACTTCAAAATCATCAAGATTCGCCCGCATTAGTGTTTGGGCAAAGACATCATCATCATTGGTGTCCCAGCTTTGAAAACTGCCGTTTGAATCATATAAATCTGCATAGTAAAGATCAGTTGGAACGTCTTCAATTGCTAGTGCTCCGTTGTATTCCCACTGTGTGGCAGTGGTTCGAATCGGTACAAGGCTGATGTCTCCAAGAAGTAAGACAAAGTCGATACCTAAGGAATCATAAACATCTTTGATTGCGTATTTGATTTGTTCTTGGATGTCTCTTCCAGCTTGTGAAGAAGATATATCTTCGATGCAAAGAATTGTTGTAGCAATACCATAGCTGTTTTTGTGTGAGATAAAATCAGATAGTTCTTCACAAAAATCCTCAGTTGTGATAATTAGCATGTGGAGTTCTTCATCATTTGTGATGGCTTCTGCATGGATGCTGGGGAGAAGAAGCAGCATAAGAATGGAGACGACAAGCAGTTTATGCATAAGGCTTTCAACTCTAAACTGTGTTTTTGAGTATTAAAAAGATTGGATAAAAATGTTGGATGAAAAAGAAAAAAAGAAAAGAAGAGTTGGAGGAACAACTCTATTTTTTGAGTGCTCCATCCAAGTGGACATCGACTTGTGGGAATGGTATTTCAACACCTTCTTTGCCGTAGAGGGCGTGTATTCCTTTGGTGATGTCGTTTTTAAGTGGCCAGTAATCTGCAGTCTTGCACCATGCTCGAAGCTGTAAGTTGACACTGGAATCAGCAAGTTCGGTGACAACAACTGCTGCTTCTGGGTCTTTGAGCACGTTTTTGTGGTCTTTCATCATCTTAAGTGCAAGGCTAAGTGCCTTGTCAACATCTGAGCTGTAGGCAATACCAACGTTGACATCGACCCTGCGAATATCCATCTTGGTGTAGTTTTTGATTGCTTCTCCCCAGACTTTTGAGTTTGGAATGGTGATAAAGACATTGTCTAGAGTCGTCATCTCGGTTTGTAGGGTTCCAACGGTTCCAACTTTTCCTGAGTAGCCCATAAGCTCGACGTAGTCTCCTTTTTCAAATGGTCGTAGCATAGCAAGCCAGATTCCTGAAAACACGTTGTTCATGGTGTCTTGCAGTCCAAAACCAAGTACTAAACCAAGGATTGCAGAGAGGCTGAGTAGAACTGTTCCTGTATCAAAGCCAAGGGTCTGTGCAACAGCAAGTAACAGTAAAGCATAGAGAATGAATTTTATCATTGTTGCAAGTTTTTGTGCAAGTAGCTCTGAGAGATTGGAGCGCATAAACATCTTTTTGATGATTGGGCCAATTGCTTTGATGACGATGAAGCCAACAATCAAGATGATGAGTGCGATAAGTGTCTGCATCAGAGTGATTCCTAGATAGGGTATGACGTAATCTAAATTGAGTTCCATATCGTTTTTTCCTCCAGTTTTGAGATGATTATTTTATTTTAGAGGAGAAGATGTTTTCATATAAAAGTTGTGTTTGTAGGTAAAAAAGAGTAATGAATTGGTGGGGGGAAATAAGTGCCTAGCTGACAACATCGGTGTGTCGTCTGTTCCAAAGATCTTCAGGGATTGCTTGATAGATACCTGAGCTCTTTTTTTGTGGTGTTCTTTTTTTAGCACCGATTTTTGGAAGTTTTGTTGGTTGAAGTAGTCTCCAGTAGTGGATTCTCCATTGTCGACCATCGGGCAGTCGTGTGTCTTCTCGGCAGGAGGAGAGTATCCCGCAGGTTTCGAGTTTATAGAAGAGTTTTCGTTCTTGGGTATTGAGGATATTATCGATGATTCTGTCTTGAAATCCAAAAATATCCATGATGAGGTTGGCATAATGGGAGGCTAGTTTTTCTCCACAATGTAGGTGTACTGCTATATTCTGGCTTAAAAGCTGTAGTGTGATGAGTGGCAATCTTATTCCCCCATTATATTCTTCTCATTTAATAGTATATAAAGTTATTGGTGTTGTATTGGGAGAAGACTCCGTTTCATCGGATAAGAACTGTCAAGAAAAACAATCAATATGAACAAAAAGAACAGTTAAATGCCATTTACCATATTACAAAAAACGACCTACACATTGGAGCGGTGTAAGATATGAAGCTTGCCTTGATCTCAGAACGACCAAAGATTGCAAACAAATCCTCAAATCTACAAACAATAAAAAAATATATTGAAGACATAAAAGCAGACATGTATGTGTTTGGGGAGATGTTTCTTACCGGCTATCCATGTAAAGATGAATGGCGAGACCTTGCAGAACCAAGAGATGGGGAATCAATAGAATTTTTAAAAGATCTTGCAAAAAAACACGACTGCTACATTATCTATGGGATGCCACTAAAAGACAATACCGTCAAGGCACTGATAAAAAATGCAGCAGTCCTCATCCATCCCAAAGGAAAAGTCGATGTCTACGAGAAATGGTTTCTTCCAACTTTTGGACCATTTGAAGAAAAACTCTATTTTGATGAAGGAGAAAACCTTCCAGTCTTTGATACAAAATTTGGAAAAATTGGCCTTCTTATCTGCTATGATTTGTATTTTCCAGAACTTGCAAAAGCATTTTCACTCCAGGGTGCAGACATGATAGTCTGTATCTCAGCTTCTCCCTCAACCACTCGTAAGTATTTTGAGATGTTGCTTCCTGCAAGAGCACTTGAAAACACGACATACATGGTCTATGTCAATCTGGTGGGAACTCAAGAAGATCTAGTCTTTTGGGGCGGTGCACAAGTCTATGATGCCCTGGGTTCATGTCTGGTCAAAGCACCCTATTTTGAGCCAAGCATTGTTACTTGTGAATTTGACCCATCAGATGTAGAACGCCTTCGTCCAAATCGTCCAGTCCTTAGAGATACAAGGGCAGATCTCTTCAGAGATGTCTATGAGTTCTCAAGATTTCACACAAAAAAAGAAAAGTAAAGAGGCGCCAAAAAAAGTCATGGTGAACATAGTTCAAAATACAAGGCCAAAGTTTTTTAGAGGGGAGTGCATTCTTGCCTACCTATAGTAGTCTGTTCACTGGGGCGGGGCTTACTTTGATGGCTGAAAACGACGAAAAAATAAAGACGTTGAAATTAAAAGCAGTGCGTGTCCGTCAACACATAATTGAGATGTTGTATAGGGCAAAATCCGGGCATCCTGGAGGATCACTTTCTGCAGCTGATGCTATTGTTGCACTCTATTTTTCAGAGATGACACACAATCCAAAAAAACCATGCGACCCAGAGCGCGATCGTTTTGTGTTAAGTAAAGGTCATGCCGCACCAGCATTGTATGCAACGTTATGTGAGGCAGGATATTTCCGCACAAAAGAACTCCACAGTCTTCGTCAGGTCGACTGTATGCTGCAGGGTCATCCCGTCTGCGGGCACATCCCAGGTGTTGAGGCATCTACAGGCAGTCTTGGCCAGGGTCTTTCCATGGGCGTTGGCATGGCTCTTGCAGGACGTCTTGACAAAAAGCCATATCGTGTCTATGTGTTGGTTGGTGATGGTGAGACAAATGAGGGCCAGATTTGGGAGGCAGCAGCAGCTGCTGCGCATTATCGCTTAGACAATCTTGTTGTTATGTTAGATAGAAATTATCTTCAAATCGACGGTGCAACAGAGTATGTCCTACGACTTGAATCAGTCAGTGAGCGTTGGAGGTCGTTTGGCTGGGAAGTCTTAGAAGTCGATGGTCATGATATGGGAGAAATCCTTGATGCACTCAAAAAAGCCCGAGAAATCAAGAATCGTCCAGTGATTATCATTTTAGAGACTGTCAAAGGAAAAGGCGTCTCATTTATGGAAAACAACGTTGATTTTCATGGTGTGCCACCAAATGAGATGGAGTATAAGTTGGCATTGCGTGAACTTGAAGCCCAATGGAAGGCTCTTGGGGGCGACTAGACTATGTCAAAAAAAGTCTTAAAAAATCCTCGTAATGCATATGGCGAAAAACTCGTTGAGTTGGGTGAAAAAAATCCTGATATTGTTGTTTTAGACGCTGATTTATCAAAATCAACAAAGACCATCATGTTTGGTAAACGTTTTCCAGAACGATTCTTTGAGATGGGTATTGCAGAAGCAAACATGATGAGTGTTGCAAGTGGTCTTGCTTCGTGTGGCAAGATTCCTTTTGCAAGTACGTTTGCAGTTTTTGCAACAGGCAGAGCCTATGATCAGATTCGTCTTGGTATTGCGTATTCAAATGCCAACGTTAAGATTTTTGCAACTCATGGTGGTATCAGTGTCGGAAAAGATGGTGCAAGCCATCAGATGCTCGAAGACATTGCTCTTATGAGGGCTCTTCCAAATATGACGGTCCTTGCTCCAAGTGATTATACGCAGACAGGTCGTCTTGTTGAGTTGATGGCAGAGACTGTCGGTCCGATGTATGCTCGTGTGGGTCGAGCTGATGCGCCTGTGGTCTATGATGAGGACGATTTACAAAACATCAAGATTGGAAAAGGTTTTGTCGCTGAAGATGGCTCTGATGCAACAGTGTTTGCAGCAGGAACCATGGTTGATGTTGCAATTGATGCCCATAAGCTTCTTGCAAAAAAAGGTATCAGCGCTCGTATTGTTGACATGCATACAATTAAGCCTCTTGATGAAGAATTAGTGTTGAAGTGTGCAAGAGAAACCGGAGCTTTAGTGACTATTGGTGAGCATTCAATTATCGGTGGTCTTGGCAGCGCAGTCTCTGAGGTTCTTGCAGAAGCAGGTATTGGTATTGGCTTTAAGCGTATGGGTATTCGTGATATGTTTTGTGAATCCGGCGATCCTGCGGATCTGTATAAGAAATATCATCTCACAGCAAAAGATATTGTAAAAAATGTGTCTACTCTTGTGGAGAAAAAGTAGGTTTTTTTCTGCATTCTCCCCATATCTTTTAATATTTTTAAAAATATATACTTAGCTGTTATGTCTAAAAAAAAGATGCTTTGTCTCTTCTTAGCTTTAGTGTTTATCATAAATCTGCAGCCATATGCAGGATCAACAACACAGGAATTAGTGCTTCCTTCGTCTTTTAGTTGGACCGATATCGATGGCATTGATTATACAACTCCAATAAAAAATCAGGCGCCAGCTCCAACGTGTGAAGCCTATGCGTTGTGTGCTGCACTTGAGACATTAATGCAGTATCAGACTGGTGAGTTGTTTGCACCAGATCTTTCTGAAGCTCATCTGTATTTTTATGCCGGAGGCACCTATGATCAAGGCGGTGTCAATGTGCGGGATGCTGCTGACTATCTAGTCGAGTTTGGTGTGCCAGATGAAGGATGTTATCCTGATCCGCATCGTCCGTTTGACTATGAATATGAAAGTGTAGAAGATTGGCCGAATCGTACAGTGAAAATCACAGATTGGGGATATGTCCCCCAAGATGAAGAGTCTATAAAACAGGCGTTGATAGACTATGGTCCTTTGACGATCTGTATTTTTGTCTATGCTGATATGTACGATTATAAGGGCGGGGTATATCATAGGTCAACTGATGAACGTGTTGGTGGTCATCTGGTCTCGTTGATGGGTTATGATGATGAACAAGGGTATTGGCTAGTAAAGAATTCTTGGGGGAAGTCGTGGGGTGAAGATGGATGGTTTTTGATGGGCTATGACATGGAGATGTTTATCGATGGCTGTTATGGTGGAGATTCAGGAATCATCTATGTTGATGGAGTGTATGGAAATTTTGAACCAGATGTCCCAAAAATAAATATTGTCTCTCCTGTGATTTATACAAATTATATCTTCAACATAGCAATTCCGCAGTTGATAAGACAAATTGAAGGTCTTCAGACCGCAGCTCCAAGAATCATCGGTGGCTTTAAACTAGATATTGAAGCATCAAACACACAAAGAATCGATGTCTTTGTGGATGGAGAGAGCTATGATTCCATTTCTTCTGCTCCATTTGAACTACGGATGCGTCTATCAAAAGGTCTGCATACCATTGAGATTTTTGCTTATGATTCAGAAGGTAATGAGTCAAGAGATATCGTCGATGTCTATGTGGTGTTATAAAATACGAGTTGCTCAGTTTATTCTTTCCAGACAACAAGGGTGAGGATATCTTGGTCTTTAAGTCGGTGGTCTAATCCTACTTTTTGTACTTCATGTTTTGCAGAAGGACCACTCACGGTTGCATAGCGGAATTGTCGTTTGAAGTCTCTATGGATTTTTCGAGCGGCAGTCTCAACGGTATCTCCGTCTTTTAAGATGAGTGGTTCGTCAAGATCAGCAGGCTCTCCCACCGGCTTCATATAGATTCTGATAAACTGTAGTGCAGAAAAGATTTCTTCTCTAAGGCTGTCAAGGTTTTTACCTGTTTTTGCACTGATGGGCACAACTTTCCAACCAAATCTTTTGATTGAATCCATCTGTTTTTTGAGTTTGGATTTTGAGACAAGATCTGCTTTGTTGATGATGACAAGTGCAGGAACATAGACGCGATTTTCTACAAAGACGTCGATGAGTTGATCAATAGTGATGTTTTCTCTAATGGTGATAAGCCCGTTGTGCATGTATTCGCCTGCAATCGATTTGACGATGTCCTCATCTAGATTGGTAAGATTTACCGTGCTGGTGACTTGGATGCCGCCTTGAACACCTTTTTTGACGACGACATCGGGTGGCCGTTGGTTGAGACGTAGTCCTGATTTTTGCAGCTCATCAGCCATGTCTTTGAGGTGATGGTCGTGTTGTGCATCGACCATAAAAAGCACAAGATCAACGTTTCGTACAACTGAAAGCACCTCTCTTCCTCGTCCTTTTCCTCCTGCAGCACCTAAGATGAGCCCGGGCAGATCAAGGATTTGGATGTTTGCTCCTTTGTACTTCATCATCCCAGGTATCGTATCAAGGGTGGTGAACTCATATGCTGCAATCTCACTTTTTGCATTGGTTAGTGAAGTAAGAAGTGTGCTTTTTCCAATACTTGGAAATCCAACAAGACCAACAGTTGCATCACCTTGTTTTTTTACTGAGAATCCTTTGCCTTTTGAGCCTTGGCTGCTTCGTTTTTCAACATCGAGTTTGAGTCGTGCAATTTTTGCTTTGAGTTTTCCTATGTGATGCTCTGTTGCTTTGTTTTTTTGTGTATTAAAGATTTCATCTTCGATGTCTTTTATTTGTTGTTCAAGTGAGCTTGTATCTGCCATGGCTTATCGCCCTGTAAGTATGCATTAAATAAAAATGCTACTGAGAAAATTCTTTTTATTTGAAGGTATGCCCGAGAAGTGGTTGCAGCAGTGTTTGTGCTTCTTTGACACTTGGTTGTTGGAATTTAAACGCCGTTTTTCCATTGCTATGTTTGATGATAATTTCATTTGGTTTGGTATATTGGCTGTCGGCGTCACTGTAGGTGTGCCCTTTTTTGAATTTAATTTTGTTGATTTGCTGTGGGTTGAGACTAAAGTTTTCAGAATCTTCATTGAGAATCTCATCTGGTTGCATCTGAAAATAGCGTTGTACAAAGGTATGTGTATAACCCATGTTTTCTTTAATGCGTCCTAGTGCTCCAACGCCTTGGTCTTTGAGTTCTTTGTTGTGTTTGTTGAGTTCTTCTTTGTATCGTTTATTTGAAAATTTTGCGATGATGATGCGCTGATCGGTGATAATCATGCTATAGGCTTTTTGTCCAAGGACTCCTGAGTTTAGGTAGGGTAGCATCCCAGTAATAGTCTCCATGTGTGATTCTCTCCTTTAAATTATTCTTTTTTTTATTTAGTGATATGTGTTCCCGTCTGATGATGAAGTGCTTCATAGGCTTTATCGACGTGACTGATGATTGCTTGTTTTCCTCCATGGTTGATGAAGCGCAGTGCTGCAAGCACTTTTGGGCCCATCGATCCTGCAGGAAACTGTCCTTGCTCGTAGTAGGCCAAAAGCTCATCATACGTGATATCGGTGAGATGTGTTTGTGATTCGGTGTTATAGTTGAGATAGACATATTCTTCGTTGGTGAGGATGAGGAGTGTGTCTGCATTTACTGCTTCAGCAAGTCGTTCAGAGGCAAGGTCTTTAT
>Ga0207831_100361_pt1 | contig 16972 bp, 16 predicted proteins | sample TtanPargueraPR_7_FD_187741 | JGI IMG/M metagenome (GOLD analysis project Ga0207831, IMG submission 187741) | Aerobic enrichment media microbial communities from Bioluminiscent Bay, La Parguera, Puerto Rico - Tt and M1 (2) (SPAdes) | ecosystem: Environmental > Aquatic > Marine > Unclassified ... | reverse complement strand
GCCTTTGGCATTGCTGTTGCCAGTTCTGCTTTTGAAAGCATTGCAGGAATGACTAACACACTTGCAAGCATATATGCCCAAATCAACGAAGGACCAACATCTGAAAAAGCAATACCTGGCAAGATGAATAAGCCTGAACTAATCATCGCACCTGATGCAATACAGAACAAATCAATAAGACGAAGGTCTTTTTGTAGACACGTCTTATCCTCAGATTTTGAGCCCATCCATCACCGCGTCAATAATTGCTTACTTCTTTATATCTGTATTGGCAACTATTCTTCCAGACTTAATCACCGTCTCTGCGAGATTGACTCCGAAATGATAGGGTAAAAACCGATAGTTTGGTGCATCAAGGATTACACAATCAGCCTTTTTTCCTACCTCAAGGCTTCCTACTTCATCCTGCATGCCGATTGCACAGGCACTGTTAAAGGTTGCAGCAGTGAGGGCTTGTGCTGGAGTCAGACCCATGTTAAAGCAGGCAAGCTGAATCATAAACTGCATGTTTTCCACCCAACAATTAGGATTTAAGTCTGTTGCAAGAGCAATTGGGACGCCCGACTCAATAAGTTTTTCTGCAGGAGCATATTCTTTCATCCTAAGGGCAAAAGGCGTACCTGGAAGAAGGACTCCGATGGTTCCTTTTTTTGCCATCTTCTTCATGTCTTGTTCAGAAGATCTTAGCAAATGGTCTGCACTGATTGCTCCAAGGTCTGCTGCAAGACCTGCCCCACCGGTCTGTACTATCTCATCTGCATGAATCTTTAGACCCATCCCAAGTTTTTTTGCCTTCGTCAACAGTCTTTTTGACTGGTCAAGTGAAAACACGCCTTGTTCACAGAACACATCACAGAAACTTACGCGATTTTTGACTGCAGGAAGCATCTCATCGATTACCAAATCAAGATAGTCATCAACAGTAGATCCCTTTGGCACATCATGTGCTCCAAGAAATGTCATCACGATATCTGCTGGAAAATCCTCTCTGAGTCGTTCTGCTACCTCAAGGAGTTTTAACTCAGTCTTTGTATCAAGACCATAACCTGTTTTTGCCTCACAAGTGGTTGTACCGCAGTTCAGCATCCTTTTTAGCCTTCCTGCTGCCTGAGCATACAGCTCTTCTGCAGATGCCTCACGGGTCTTTCTCACCGTATAACCAATGCCGCCGCCACGGTCTTTAATCTGCATATAGGAGAGGCCTTGCAGCTTCCAGTCAAACTCAAACTCACGAGACCCACCAAACACCAGATGGGTGTGAGGGTCGACAAAACCAGGAATCACTGTCTTGTTTTTTGCATCAATTACTGTTTTTGCACTGAGCTTTAGATTACGGCCGACTTCAACGATACGACCATCATCAATTGCTACTGAACCATCTTCTATTATCCCTAGTTTTTCAAGGTCCTCACCGCATCGTGGACTGTTTGGTCCAGAAAGAGTGATGAGTTCTTTTGCCTCTTTTATGAGCAGGTCGACTTTGGCCATAGCAACACGTATCTCCCAAATGGTTAAAAAAAGACCCCTGTTTAAGGTTTACCGAGGTGAATCTTCTATGACTCTTGATAAAATCGTTGAATGTGTCCCTAATTTCAGTGAAGGAAAAGATGCTGCTGTCATCCAAGCAATCGCAGCTGCTGCTGCAACTGTTCCTCATGTCAGTGTCCTTGACGTGGATGCTGGAGCTGATTTTCATCGTACCGTCTATACCTTTGTAGGGCCACCTGAAGCAATCGTTGATGGAGCTCTTGATGCTGCAAAAGTAGGTATCTCTCTTATCGATATGAGTAAACACTGTGGTGAACACGCCCGTATGGGTGCACTTGACGTCTGTCCATTCATTCCCATCAAAGGAGTCAGCAAAGAAGACTGCATTGAACTTTCAAAAGAATTCGGCAGAAGATTTTCTGATCTGACTGGTGTTCCCTGCTTTTTGTATGCTCATTCTGCAAGTAAGCCTGAAAACGTACGTCTTCCCGACATCCGTAAAGGAGAATATGAAGCACTTGAGCAAAAATTTTCTTCTGATCCTGACTATGTTCCAGATTTTGGACCTAAAAAATTCATCGCAAAGAGTGGTGCTACTGCAACAGGCTGTCGAGACATCCTTCTTGCCTATAACGTGAATCTTTCTACAAGTGACAAATCAATTGCAAGTAAGATTGCTGGAAAAATACGAAGTAGTGGTGTTCTAAAAAAGGATGAAAACGGAGAAAAAATCATCGGTGAGGATGGAAAGCCTCTGCGAATACCTGGTCGCTTTAAAGGAGTACAGGGCGGGGGTATGATGTATAATGAAGATATCGCCCAAGTCAGTATGAATCTGCTCAACTATCAAGACGTGGGTATGCATGATGTCTATGACGCAATCGAAGAAGAAGCAGCAGCATTTGATGTCAAAGTAACAGGCAGTGAGATTGTAGGACTTGTTCCCAAAGAAAGCCTTGTTCTTTCTGGCAGGCATTATGCCAAAAAACTTGGAAAAGATCTTTCTGATGAAGAGGCACTAGTTGATCTTGCCGTTGAGTGCCTTGGATTATCTGATCTTTCAGACTTCAAAGCAACAGAAAAAGTCATCGAATATATGATAGAAGATCGGCTTGTCAATCAAAACATCTGTGAGTTTTTAGATACCACTGCAAGCAACAAGCCTGCGCCTGGTGGCGGGAGTGTTGCTGCACTTTCAGGAGCACTTGGAGCAGCACTTTCCAGCATGGTGTGCAATCTTACGATTGGAAAAGACAAATACAAAGACGCAGAAGATGCGATGAAAGAAGTCTTAGAAAAAACTGAATCACTACGAGCAAAACTCACTAAGCTCATTGACCTTGACACACAAGCATTTAATGATGTCATAACAGCTTTTAAGATGCCAAAAGACAGCGATGAACAAAAAGCAGCACGTAGTGCAGCTATCCAAGAAGGATACAAAAAAGCAGCGAAGGTGCCACTTACCACTGCACGAACGTGCTTTGAAATCCTTGAGCATGCTAAGAAGGCAGCAATGCTTGGCAATCCAAACAGCATCAGTGATGCAGCAGTCTCAGCTCTTATGGCCCGGTCTGGTGTGCATGGAGCAATTCTAAATGTTGAAATCAATCTTTCCTGCATCAAAGACCATGCATTTGTCAAAGACTTATCATCTGAGCTTGCTGATCTTATGAACACAACTGATGAGCTCACTGAAGAAATTCTTTGTCTCGTACGCTCAAAACTGTAAGGGACGATAGGCTGGAAAAGAGGTTAGTTAACCTGATTTTAACCCCAACGAAACTTCATGAACTGCTCTGTTCTCATTTCGGAGAACTCCACTGGTGGCCACATGATGCTTGCTATCATAAAGACTGTGGGAGTGACCCTCGTTTTGAGATCATGGTTGGAGCAATCCTTACACAGAACACGGCTTGGAGCAACGTTGAAAAAGCACTTCTCAATCTTAAAGCTGCTCATCTTTTAGAGATCAATTCACTTGCAAAGGTTAACCTCGGTAAACTTACTGCAGCAATACGGCCTAGTGGTTACTATAACCAAAAAGCAGCACGCCTCAAAGAGCTCTCATCATATCTTCTTGAGAATTATAATGGGGATCTTGATTTGTTTTTTTCAAAAGAAACACCGGAGTTAAGAGAGGAACTCCTCAGTCTCAAAGGAATCGGTCCTGAGACGGCGGATAGTATGCTTCTTTATGCTGGAGCTCATCCCATCTTTGTTGTTGATTCTTATACAAAACGCATCTGCTCACGCATACCAATCACAAAGAAAACTTGTCTTGATTATTCCTGCATACAAAATCATTTTCAACTTCAGCTATCAGCACATTATAGCGATCAAACAGAGCTTGTCTCCATCTACAACAGCCTTCATGCAGAAATCGTGGAGCTTTCAAAACAGTTCTGTACAAAGACAAAACCACTTTGTGCAGACTGCCCACTTTCTTTGGTTTGTAAAAAAATTATTAACTAAAAAATCTTTTATTTTACTGACCATAAAAATATACCTACAGAAATTTAGTAGTAAATGTTAAATATGATAGCCATTATTGATTATCTGTCCTTCAACGGGGGTTGAAAGGTATGAGAGTAGTGTTTTCTACTTTTGGAACCCCAGTATCATCCTACAAAAACCCGGAGAAGGACTGAAAAAGACAAGGCTTTCCCTCGATTCGAGTCTTGTCTCCTAGGGGGCAAAAAAAGGTAGAATTCTTTTTACGCCCCCACTCTCACACAATTAAACTGTTTTAAAGAAATCGCACAAGGTTTGACCATTTATTTCATTTATAGAAAGAATCGCCTCTACTTTAGGATGCTAGACGTTTCTCAATTCCTTTTAGTGGTTCAAAAAAATGAACATATGTTCAGTATTTTGAACGAATGGTTCACTCTTTTTTTGTTGGCAGAATCGCTTCTACTTTTGCTGCAAGCACATTTGCTGGAACGTCTGGAAGACTGATGAGTTGAGTTGTACCCACCATGCCTTTGCCTGATGGCTTGACACCGATGAACCCTGCGCCTTCCACTTCTTTTAGATACTTCCAAAACATGGTATGCCCACGAGGCTGGTCACCAAACTCCTCACAGCTTATCTGATAGGATTTTTCTACTTCACCTGTTGTCACATAAGCGATATCGTCTTTTTTTAGAGCCTTTGCAACCGAGAGAAGAGCTATTAGCTGCTGACGATTCAACGCTTCAAGTTTTGTCTCTGTCACCACCGAATACACATTTGCTTTTGCAGCACGCACATGTTCTGGGACCACCATATCACGATGGTCATCAGATGCTAGTGCTGCAGCATTTTGCATGAGTTCGATTGCAAAACGAGCATCTCCAAACTCACTTGCAATATCTGCAATCAACTCCACACTCTGCTCACTCATGGTCCCCAGATGAAACGCTAGGTCCACACGCTGATTGATGATGTCAAGAAGCTCTGCTCTCCCATATTTCTCCATGACGATGTTGTTTGCCCGCTTAAACGTACTAAGGGCTGCATCATCAAGGTCGGCTAGCACATCTTTTTGTGAGATCATCAGAACAGAGACACCCATTGCCTCAACAACAGACTCATCCTTAAAGCGCGTCAACATGTAGATTAGGTCTGATCCACTCTTCTTGATGAGAGCATCAGCTTCATCTAAGACTATTATCAGGTGGGCTTCTCTTCGCTTCAACTGACGTTTTAAGACTTCTATCATCTCTTGAACTGAAAAACCCCGGTCTGGGAAGCGTTCATCAAAATAATTTAAGACCCCAAGCATCACCATCGCATCAGTACTTCTCTTACGACAGTTGATATGCACATATTCGATGTTTTTATTCTGCTTACGAGCAACACGCGTCAAATCAAGACAGAATTTTTTTGCAAGAACGGTCTTTCCACAACCCACCGGACCACGAATCACTGCTGTCTGTGGGATGTTTTGCAGCACAGGTCTAAAGATCTGTGCAAGACGACGCATCTGGTCCTCACGATGCGGCAAATCCTCTGGGATATAGTCAAAGTCAAGTTTTTTTTCATCTTTTATGACGGATGAACGATTCATCTCATCCTCAATAATTCCACTCATCAAAGCATTGTATGCAGAATCTGGGATAAAACGTTAACGTTGAAAGGAGGTCTTATTAAAAAACATAAAGAATTGTACAATGCGAGAACTCAGGGCTTGGTTTGACATCATGGGCCTTATCGCTGATTTTACCTCAGACATCTAAAAAAACAAGTCTTTTTTTTATTTCTTTTCTTCTCCAAATATGAGAAGAACACATATCGTTAAATAAGACAAAATATTTTAACGGATTGCTTTAGGAGATAGAAGTCCATGAGTAAAGATCGCATCGACTCAGAAATCAAAGCCCTCAACCACGACCGAGCAATCCTTAAGAAGAAAATGGCTGAGCTTGAATCACGCTACGAAGCAAAAGAACTCTCAGAGAAGGATTATACAAAACACAAAGAGAAAATCGATGCAAAATGCGAAAAGATCAGAAAAAAAATTCATGACCTTGAATTAGAGATGCATCGGGAATAATAGAATAGACCAATGCATGTTTTTCTCAATTTGTCTCTTCTTTTTTTACTTTTATTTTTGAAATTTTTGATCATTTTTAATAATTTTACAGAGTTACACCTCCAAAACTATTGGAGGGAAAAGTATTGATTCGTGAAACGAAGAGAGCAACAAATACACATCATCTGGTTATTTTTGATTCCAAAAATGGAGAGATTTATGTAACCGGAATAGACACCCTTGATGTTGCAAGTGATAAAGAAGCTGAAGAAATAGTTGAGAATTTTGGTTTTTCTTTAGAAAAAGTTGAATATTGGATTGTTCAAAATCTCAATATCACTATCCTTTGAATTTGAAATATTCATTTACAAATGAACCACTTATCTAATCAAAGATTTTGGTTTTATGCCAGGTTAAGGCAATAGTAGAAGGATAATACTTCTTTTCTTTAGGTAAAATAATTTTTTCTTTTTCAAATGCAGTTACCAATTTTTCAGGCCATTCATATTCAATTTTTCTTGACACATTCACTTTATAATAATTATCTACAGAGATAATTCCATGATCAAATAACCAATGATGTAGCTTGCAAAGAGACAATCCATTTCTCACATCATCATTATGGAATTTTGAGAAAGGAAGAATGTGAGCAGCATCTATAATGGAAATACCTGATGAATTCTGAAGTTGCATTCCACAAATACAACATGTTTCATCATAGGCATCAAGAACTAATCTTCGAAATGCTGGGTCTCTTGAGGGAGGAAGACCGGAAAAATCAATTTTAGGTTCTTTTAAAAAACGAGTGTTGACAAGTTTTTGGAGTTGTTTTTCGTATTCAAAACTTTCATCAATTTCTTGAATTTTTTTTGTGAGGCCCTCTATTTCAGATTTTTCGAAATATCCTCCATTCAAAAGAGAATTTATTAATTGAACCCTAAAAGAATCATCCTCAATTAGCTCAATTACAGATTCATCCATTGATACATGATCAACAAACTCGTCAATTTGTTTCAAAGATTTTAATTGTCTAGTGTGCACACCCTCCTTGAATTTAATATTCCAAAAACCATCACTTTTTAGATGATAATAGGGGAGAAATAACGGACCGGGATGAGAATAATTGAGACAATCCCATAGATCACTCCATGTTTCTTTTAGATAAATATCAACAGAAATATCTGATAGATTTGCTCGATTATTTTTATGAAGAAGAATCAGTGACAGTAATAACAAAGGTTTATGTGGTGCCAGACCTGAAGAGTACCGATTTTTGTTTTTATCCACATGAAGATTGGAAAAAATCGTTTTAACCTCACCAATAGTAAAAGACATTAAGTTTTGAAAAACATCAAAGCATTTATAGTAATTTCTTATGTTCCATTAAATAGGATTTTATGAATCAAAGAGAAGCAGTTATTAAAGTCATGGAGGACAACGGAGGATATTCAACTCTTTCTTTTCTCTATCAAAAAGCATTACAATATGGCAGCTGGAAAACAAAAACTCCGTATGCTAGCATAAGGAGAATTGTTCAAGATCAAAATTACTTTTTTAAAATTCGACCTGGCCTATGGGCACTAAACACATATAAAAACGAAGTTTTAGAAAAATTTTCAATTGATACACAATCAGATAAAAATCAAAACTACGAATTTGATCATAGTTACTTTCAAGGATTACTTGTTGAAATTGGAAATATACGTGGCTTTGAAACATACATTCCTGCACAAGATAAGAACAAAAAATATTTAGAAAAACCATTAAAAGAAATAGCAAAAACAACAAAGCTTCCAGAATTTACATATGATGAAATTTTGAGTTATTGTAAAACAGTGGATGTTATCTGGTTTAATGAAAGAAAGCTTCCAACTTCTCTTTTTGAGGTTGAACATACCACAAATATTAGCAATTCATTGCTCAAATTTTTAGAATTACAGGACTTTAATGCCGCATTTGAAATTATCTCCTCAGAAAAACGAAAAAACCTTTTTTATAAAAAATTAAAATCCACTGCATTTCAACAAATCTCTGAAAGAGTAGCATTTAGAAATTATGAATATGTTGCAGCATTACATCAACGAGAACATCAACTTCATAGTTTTCTAACGTCATAATTTAAGAATTTCAAACTAATCACAAACTCTATAAACAATAACCCATCATTTGAATATGATAGAATGAAAAAAGGCATCGTTTGTCTGACCACTCTTCTCTTTTTATTGGCGAGTCTTACAACCATTTCTGCTCAACAGATACATCAAGAGACAATCAACGATCGCACCTTCTACTGGATACGACCAGACAGCGACCCACCAGAAGACGGATACCCAGTGCTTTTCATGCTGCATGGAGCACTTGAACAAGCAGACTGGTACGTCAACAGCCCCAGACTCTTCTACGCAGGACAACGCAGTTTCATAAAAGAAGCACTCAAAGAAGGCTACCTCATCGTCGTCCCAGAATCCGGCTACATCCAATCAAGCATCCCTGTCAAAGCATGGGATGCCTTCACCAAAGGAGTGGAGAACAATTCTGACCTCAAATTCCTCAACAACATCACAACCTGGCTACAGACCACCTGCGAAGAGCCAACCAACCAAGACAACATGCACTGCCTGGGCTTTTCCAGCGGAGGTTTCATGGCAAGCCGCATAGGACATGACCAACCAACACTGTTTTCCAGCCTCAGCATCTACGCAGCAGGCGATGCAAATGGCTTTGACTACAACGGAGGACGACCAACATTTAATCTCAGCGCAGACACAAGCTACCCTGACAACCACCCACCAACACTCATCATCACAGGACTCTTTGACCCCATAGTCCCGCTCATCGTCTCAAAACACCTCTACAAAGGACTACAAGAAGAACACCTCGATGCCGCAATCCTGATACGAATCCTTGGAACACACCTCTGGAGCCCACGAACCACAGCACCAATTCTTGCCTTCATACAAAGCCACTAAAACCACACACAATTCGGCTGACTACTAGGACATCTATCCAACTGAAACCACACAAAAAAACACTCAAAGAAAAACGGAGCTGACCTCTTACCCTTAATCACATACCACGGAGAACACAACACATCATCGTCCCAAAAATTATGCTCCCACACACACTTTGCATCAGAAAACGATGCATGCATCCCACCATTAGATAAAAAATCATTTCCAGACACACAAATACCCAACGGGCCAAACGAATCATTGACAACACAACCAAAAGAATTCTCACAAAACACATTCCCTTCCACCACACACCCATCAACACCATCCAAACACAGACCAAAAGTCGCAGAAGAAAACACATTATCTTTTAGCAGCACATCAGTACAACCTGACAAAAGAGAGGCAATAGCACAAGACTCAAAAACGCAATCAGACACCACCAGACCATCGCAATTCCCCTCACAAAACAAAGCAGACCCCGTCACATTACACACACAAAAACCCTTAAATGATACATCTGAAGAAGAAATACAGAGCGCATCACCAATACCATGACCATCAATACACACCACTTCTGCACCCTCACCAACAAGAGACAAAGGCTTTTCAACTACAATGCCTCCATCATAGAGTCCACCATACACAAACACAGTCCCACCACGCTCACAAGCAGCAATCCCATCAGCAATACAACAAAACGGATACTCCAAAGAGCCCAGATGAGGGCCCTGCACATTATCATCATCAACATAGACCCACTCATCAGAAAAAAGATTCCACAATGACAGATTCTGTAACACAACATCAGATGCGACCTGCTGAAAATAGCGAGCCTCAGACACATTCAAATCTGAAACAAAATCAAGACCAACACAGCTCTTAACAAAAATTGAAGAAAAAATCACAGCCCCCATCAAATACGACCCACGCACGCTTGGATGATTCCAATCACTCATATGAAGAAAATGAAGTGGAAAATCATAGTCCACCAACACTTGCTTCCAAGCCCAACCAACAGGTGCAATACAACAGCCAACCTCAGAAGACACATTTAGCGTATTTGAAAAAATCTTGTCTTGCATCGCCACAAAATCATCCGTCCAATTCTGATACCAGGTCATCCCATCCTCAAAAGCCCACGGCATACAATATAAAATCTTAGCATCAGCATTAGCCTGCCAAATACTCCCGCATAAAGACTCAAGAGCAGGAAGAAGAGGATGGTCAGTAAAATGGTCTGGATACGCACAATTCGTACCTACACCCTGAAGGACCACCACATCCCAAGACCTCTGAGCAATCTTTTCTTGTGTCTCAGCACTATTCACATGATTCTCAAGATACCACCCATTATGAATCACCCCATCAACAAAGACCGGCTTATCAGCAGACACACACAACTCAGAAAACAAATCAGGCAGATGATTATAATTAAAATAACTGCTGCCAATAAACAACACCTCTAAAGGATCCTCATCAACACCCTGATTAACACTCACCAGCCCACTTACTGAGACGCCGACAAAAGAAAACGAACCAAAAACAAGCAAACATACCACAACAAAAACCCGAAGAGAGCCTAAGCACACAACACTTTTTTTCATGCTACATAAAAAATAAGCCTACTACAATAAAAAATTATGCAAGAAAAAATCAGAAAAACCACGATTTCACACCGACAAACGCCCACAAAATCGCATAAATCACCGGCTGATGAGCAAGATAAAAAGCAAGAGAATGCTGACCAACCCATGAGACCGAGCGGGCAGACTTTTTATGTGTAAAATCAGGAATAGGGAATCTACGCTCATTACCCCGATACAACACATCACCCATACCAAGACCAAACAACACCACACCAAACCACGGCAACAACGGGAAATAATCAAGCGTCAAACGCCACACCTCCGTTGGATGAAAACCAAGCACAAACAACGGTAGAGAAGGATCTGAGACTGGAATCGACCACACCAACACGCCTAATCCAACAAGACCAAGACCCAATGGAGCAGCTGCCCAACGAAGCTTTAAGAGAGGCGTTGCAATCAATACAGACAGTCCAATACAATGCAGCACACCAAAGATGATCGGACGGTCAGGAAAAAGCACAAAAGAAAAGGCTGACAGCACCAAGCCTAACACAAAGACCTTTCCACCACGCAACACACCCCTTTTTAAAAGAAATCCCCAACCACGACCAACCACACGATGTGAACTCACCGCAAGACACAACCCAACCAAAAAGAAAAACACAGGGGGAATTGAGAACTGGAAATACTTATAGATGCCCTCATTAAGACTGAGCAGCTTAAAATAATCAAGATCCCACAACACATGAGCAACAATCATCAAGACAATTGCAAGACCACGTAACAAATCAAGTTCTAAAAAACGGCCTTCCTCACGCAACTCAAACAAAGAAGATAACCTCTTAGAATCTGATGAAACATCCGTCCTAGAACCCATCGCCAACGCCACAACAAATACCACACTAGCACAAAAAGATTACGGATGAAGCAGTTGTCTTAAAAATATTCTAAAACTGTGAATTTTAATGGAGAATAGAAAAATATAAATAGTTATTTTAACTATAATAGTTATGGTAACTATGAATTATAAAACAATCAATGTCACTTCTCAAACATACGAAAAACTCATTCTTTACAAACATGGCAATATGAGTTTTGATGATGTCATCAATGAATTTATGAGCCAGATTGAAGAAAAAAAATTTTACGGCCTCATCCTTAAAAAACACAAAAAGAGAATGGAAAAAATTAAGGCAGGAGAATATGTCGAATCCGACAATATAAAAGATACTTTCAAAGATTAAAACATTTTGCCATTGATCTTTTTCGTCTTTTCTTCATTATTTCTAAAAAAAGAGAAAATGACCCGAAAAAATGGGCCTACACTTCATCAAAGACTGCAGAGAGCGTCTGCACAAACACACCAAACGACGATGTTTTTCCAGAAGTTGTTGTAAACCACAACAAATCACCATGACTCACACCAAGGCCATTATCTGCAACAGCACGGAACCAATACGTCGTCTCAGGCTGCAAATCAAAGAGCTCAGCGCTAAACAGACCCGCACCAGTCAACGTCTGAGCAGCTGTCTGCTTATCAAGATTATCCGGGTCAGCACCATACTCAAACCAGACATCAGCAGACTCCATACCACCAAGATGAACCAAGCGTGCATTACCAACAGCAGACACATCCTGAATATCAGATGCAAAACGCGTCTCCACCTCAGCAGCACCACCAGTCACCTGATCTATTGCACCATAACGCACATCGCCAAGATCGTTTGTTGCCGCAGCACGATAATAATACGTCGTACCAAGTTCAAGACCACTCAAAGAATCATTAAACCACCCTACCTCATCAAGCACCTGAACAGAGGTCTGCTCATCAAGAACATCACGAGAAAGACCCCACTCAAACCACACACTACACTGCGATGCACCACCCAAATGACCAAGATGACCATTGATCTGAGCAGACGATGTTGTCACCTCAGTTGGACCACCAGTTGCAAGAGACGGCCAACCCGGCTTAAAGGAACTCTCCGCACCAATATAGAGCTTTGGAGCACCTGCTGTCTGAAGCTCACCAACCGCACGGAAGAAATACTGCGTCTCACGGTCAAGACCCTCAAGAGTCACATAATAACTCTTACCTAAAATCACCACATCAGACTCAACATTTGCATAGTCCTCAAGGTCCTCATGAGAACTCGTATCCCATACAAAATACAAATCCCACAAATCAAGTTCAGGAGCTGCCCACGACACACGACCATGAAGCGTCACACTCGTTGCAGCAACATTTGCATGACTCCACTCCCATGTCTGCACCACACAGCCAGAAAACACAGACACAAGCAATACCGGAATCAACAGCATAGAAAACAACTTCTTTTTTTGTCCTTTCATTTCACAATCACATCCAATAGATTGGGATAGATCCCCAAAATAATAGTTTAGCAAGCAAATAAAACAGCAATAATATAAAAATACTCCTGTACAAAGCTTTGATTCAGGACCAAAAAAGACCAAACGATACAACCACCTCACACCAAAAAACATAAACCAGGAGCACACCATGCCCAAAACACAGGATCCAAAAAACCATGCATGCCGACCAAAAAAACGCAAATCTCACTTATCTTAAAACACGATACCAACACTACTACAGAAACAATCCCATCACCCCACCAGACCGCTTCACCAGACGAGAATACGCCTACATCTTCTTTGGTGGAAAAGGCATGTACCGCCACCAAGGCTACAGCAAAGCAGACGAACTGCAAAGCTTCATCTGCGAGCGAGCACCACAACACATCTACTACAGCACTGCCTACTACCACAACCCCAATGCCTCAACAATGCAAGACAAAGGCTGGATGGGAGCAGAACTCATCTTTGATCTTGACGCAGACCATCTCCCTGATGCAGAAACCCTAAGTTACGAAGCACAACTAGCTGCCGTCAAAACAGAGTTTGAAAAACTAGTCAGTGACTTTCTCTACAACGACTTTGGATTCTCAGCCAAACACACCCAACTCACCTTCTCTGGCGGACGAGGCTATCACTGCCACATCAAAGACCCAAACATCCTTGGGCTAGACTCAAACCAACGACGCGAAATCGTCGACTACATCACCGCACGAGACCTTGACATCAGCATCATATTAAGAGACCATGCAACACAGAAAAAATCAATCAAAGGGCGCACTGTAGCAACAGAAAAAACACTCACCATGCCCAAACCAACCGACCCAGGATGGAAAGGACGCATCAGCCGCGGGATCATCAGCATGGTCGATGACATCATGAAGGACAACAATCCTACAAAACGACTCCAAGAAATGGGCATGAGCAAAAACCGAGCAGAAAAAATAGTTACAGAGCTCACCGATGAGCGCATCAAACGAATAAAAGAAGGACAACTCGACCAAAGCAAAACACTGAGACGATTCTTTCTTGATGACATCTTACGAAAAAACGCAGTCCTGCTCAGCGCAGGAGAAACAGATGAACCTGTCACCTGTGATATCAAACGCCTCATACGCCTGCCTGGGAGCCTTCATGGAAAAACAGGCCTTAAAGTCGTGGAAATAGCCGATATCAAGGATCTTCAAACATTTGACCCACTCACCGATGCACTTGCCTTCTCAGACCAATTAACACCAATCAACGTCACAAAAGAAACCACAATCACCATCAACAACCAGACACATTATCTTGCCTTGGGAGAAACAGAAATCCCTGAATACCTGGCAGTCTTTTTAATCGCACGAAGATCAGCAGATATCCTCGATATAAAAACATAAATATAAAGGGAAAGGGGATGGAAGGCCCACAACCATTCTTTTAAGGGGGTTGAAAGGATGGAAGAAAGGAAACAGAACCGGGCCTTCCCATGTAAATAGGTATGTACATACCACATATATAAATTCATCGGTTATACGTTGAAAATAGAAGAAAAACAGGCAAACACCTAGTTTACCTATCTCTTTACCTAAACCTTAACTCACACAAAGCGAATCGTCTCAAGATTCATCGGTGCCATCGTATTGATATTATACCTCCGATGAACGGTTGTAGCAATATCAAGACACTTAGACTCCTCACCATGCCCAAACAAAATACGACTCGGACGAGGATGCATGTTATTGATAAAACTCAACAACTGACGACGGTCACTATGACCACTAAAACCATCCACCGTCTCCACATTCATATTCAAATCAATATTGACGACCTCTCCTGCAGACATAAGAGAAATAGAGCGAGACTCACGCTGCACCTTACGACCAGTCGTCCCCTCAGCCTGATAGCCAACAAAGACAATCGTGTTCTGATCTTCTTTTGCCCAATTCTTAAAATACTCCATCACTGGACCGCCAGACATCATACCAGACGTTGCCAACACAACACAAGGATCAGGGTCGTTAATTATCTTCTCACGCATATCAGGACCATCAACACGCTTAAAAATCTCAGAGAGCAAAGGATTCTCCCCCTGCTGAAAGATCTGCGAGCGAAGCTTATTGTTCAAATACTCAGGATAGGCCGTATGAATCGCAGTTGCCTCCCAAATCATACCATCAAGATACACCGACACCGGAGGAATCTCACGATTACGCACAAGACTCTCAAGAACAATCATCACCTCCTGACTACGACCAACCGCAAAGACAGGAACAAGGACTTTACCTTTCTTCTTCATCGCCACACGAATGATCTCTTTAAGATGTTCAGTAGCATCCTTTCTGCTCGGCTGATAATCATCACGACCACCATACGTCGACTCCACCACCAACGCCTCAAGACGAGGGAAACTGTTGACCGCTGGATTAAACAACCACGTACGCTCATATTTGATATCGCCAGAAAACGCAATATTATACAGACCCTCACCAATATGAAGATGACAAATCGAAGAGCCAAGAATATGGCCAGCATTATGCAACGTCAGACGAATATCAGGCGTAATATCTGTAGTCTCACCATACGGAAGCGTAATACAATGCGTAATGACGTTTCTCACATCCTCAGAACTATACGGAATCTTTTTTGCATCGGCTGCAGCCACCTTCAAATAATCCATCTGAAGAAGCGTCATCATATCACGCGTCGGAGGCGTACAATACACCGGACCATCATAACCATACCTAAACAACATCGGCACCAGACCACAATGGTCCAAATGCGCATGCGTCACAATGATTGCGTCCAACTTCTCAAACGGCAGAGCCTCAGGAAGATGAAGATACGGAGAACTTGCTGAATCATTACTCGTATCCACCCCACAATCAATCATGACTTTACTATCATCAGTCTGAAGAATACTACAACTACGGCCTACCTGACGAAAACCACCAAGAGCAGTCACCCGCACAAACTTCTCACCATCAGACATCCCACGATGAAGCCTTCTGCCTACACGACGAAGAATCTCCTTTCGCTGCTCACTTTCCTGACGCAGCAACTCACGGATATCACGAACAGTCTTAGACTGAATCGGAGGAGCACGAATAATTCTTGGAGCCCAATTAATCGAGCGTTTAATCTCATTTAGAAGACTGCCCTCTTTACCGATAGCAACACCAGGCTTTAGCGCCTCAATAGTCACCTCACCGACATCGGGTGCAAAAAAGATATTAGAAATCTCAGCTTCAGAAGGAATAATCTTACGAATCTTTTTTTCAGCAACATCTGGGTCAGTCAACACAGACGGGTCAGGCCTAACAGCAATACGCTTCTGCAGCGTCTTTGCAAGAGTCCTCACCAAATCCTTGTTTTTTGCAAACTTATCTGGAGTCTTGGTGTATACTACCAACAAAGCGCCTTCAAATTCCACATCAGAGATGTCAATACTAGCAGGGACAATCCTGCGCACTTTTGCATGAGCTTCACGCAACACGTCATCAACGGTCATCATCAATCACCGACATATCGAACATTTACTTTTTTTGCCAATCAACTACAAGCAAACCTCAACCCAATACCAAACTAGTATCAGAAACCACAAAAAAACATATCAAGTAAAAGGAGAGAAAGAAAAAAGGTGGATAAAACTTACTTACCCATCTTCTTCAGACGGCTATCAATCTCGTCTTTATCAAGGGAGCGGAACCCATCAGCAGTAATCACTGCGATGTTTGCCCCATTACCCGACGCACTATCACGGCCCATCGCCGTCTCCAATGCACGGATAGCAAGATCGATGCCTTCTTCAACAGACATACCCTCCTTAAACCTATCTTCCAACACACCAAACGCATACGGAGAACCCGACCCACCAGCCGTATACTTATCCGGAATCGAACCACCAGCAGAATCAAGCGAAAACACCCAACCACCAGATGCATCCCAGCCACCAAGGACCAATTGCACATAGTATGGGGCAAATTTGCGCTGATTCAAGATATTACCCATCAACGTCGCAGCACTCTTCACCGGCATAGCCGTATCCCGCTTCAGACGGTACAGGTTCA
>Ga0207831_100357_pt1 | contig 17123 bp, 16 predicted proteins | sample TtanPargueraPR_7_FD_187741 | JGI IMG/M metagenome (GOLD analysis project Ga0207831, IMG submission 187741) | Aerobic enrichment media microbial communities from Bioluminiscent Bay, La Parguera, Puerto Rico - Tt and M1 (2) (SPAdes) | ecosystem: Environmental > Aquatic > Marine > Unclassified ... | reverse complement strand
CATACGGTATCGGGCATTATAGCGTGTCATATAGGCACAGAAGCTGGTGGAGCAGAATAGAGTAGCCATGGTCATGGCTGGTGTTTCTGGGAAGATGATTATGCAAATAATTCCTATAATTGCACCTACCGCAGTCCCAGAAAAACGATACCAACACATGCGGATGGAGTCGGCCACGTTTACTTGCATGACGATTACGGCAGACAGTGCTGCCCAATACCCATATTCCAAGGACAATAGATGAGCCGAGGCATATGCTAACATTGCCGCCAAACCGGTTTTCAATCCGTGGCGAATGTGGGCGGAATGAGTTTCGGGGTTGAGAAATATCATATACTTGCACTGGTTCAGGTTAACGGCACGCAGAGTTGCTACTTCTATTGTTTACGAAAAGAAAGCAAAAAGAAGCACTTGGAAAGCGAATGATAAAGAAAAGGCCAACATGCTAAGTTGGCCCATTCGTGTTGCAAAACTTGGAATACTAGACTTTTTTTCTGGCCGTGCCTTCTTTGTAGAAAGGTAGAGCCGTTTTTTGAGCATTAAGCTCTGCACGTGCTGTTTTGATTGTAAAATTATCATTTTCTTCAGCTTCGACATTGACATAAGCGAGGGCTGCGCAATGACCAAGGCTTGGGCAGAAGGAACCACTGGTTACAAAGCCCACTTTGGTTCCGGAAAGGTATACCTCGTCATTATGACGAGCGGTTCGCCGTCCTTCAATGGACAAGGAAATCAATTTCTCCCGGGTGTTGTGCAAGCCGTCTTTGCCTATATACTCTGTTTCCTTTTTGAGGAAGAAGCCAGCATTGGCTTCAATCGGGGTGTGGTCTGTGTCCAGATCCTGGCCGTAAAGAGGGTAGCCAGCTTCAAGCCGAAGCGTATCACGTGCGCCAAGGCCTACAGGTTCAACGCGGGGATCTTGTATAAGAGTCTCCCACACTTTCAATGCTTTCTCTGCAGGGAGATACAGCTCATAACCGAGCTCTCCAGTATACCCCGTCCTGCTGACTATGAGCTGAAAATCATTCCAGGCTGTTTCTTCAAAGTTAAAATATTTTAGATGGTTATTCTTTCTCTCCATGACATCATTGAGGACATCCAGACTTTCAGGGCCTTGAACATCTATTTTGGCAATGCCGTCACTAACGTCTTCAAGAGTGATTCCTCCAGGAATATTTTTGGTTATCCAGTTGAAATCACTTTCACGGCAAGCACCGTTCACGACAAACATATAGTTTTCTTCTGCCAAGCAGTAGATGATCAGGTCGTCCAGGATTCCACCGGATTTATTGAGCATAAAACCATATCGGCATTTCCCGGGAGCAAGAGTCTCCAAGTCGTGAGTTACTATTTTGTTGAGAGCGTCTTTTGCCCCTTGGCCTGAAATTTTGAATTCACCCATGTGGCTGATGTCAAAGATGCCAACCTTCGACCGCGTATGTTTATGTTCAACCATTATCCCTTTGTACTGGACTGGCATGTCGAATCCGGCAAAAGGAGCCATCTTTGCACCGTTGTCCCGGTGCCATTGAGTGAGCGGGGTGCTGGAAAGAATTTCCACGCTTCCTCCTTATATTGTGGGGAAAGTTAGTAATGGTGTATATTTTGTGAGGTCATTGTTTTGGTTCTGGACTTGCGGATGGATTTGAATTCATCAAGCAGGGCCACAAGTCTGCCGTAGTATTTTTTGACTGTCAGTCCATATTCCGTCAAGTCTTCCTCTTTTTTGTCCACGTAATTTTTATGCAGGTAGTTATCTGAAATAACATCATCGCCAATTACGAGAACCTTGCTGACTATTCTATCAAAATAATTAACAATTTCATATTTTAATTCACCAAGGATTTCGGTCATGAGCTCCAGCATTTTAAGGTACGATATCTTTTCACTCTTGTATACTCTCTGTCTGAGATCTTCAAGGGTGCGTACTTTGCGTGCTTGCTGTATTTGGCTGTATTTATTCCAGACTTCTTTGTGCAGGTCAGAATATTCGTTGAATACATCCCAGTTTTCCGGTGTCAGCAGATAGCCGTCGAGTACTTTGACTACCTGTGCATAAAATTCCTCCGAATAGTCGACAAGGCGATGTGTATGCTTGGAGAGCCAAGAATATAAAAATTTCAAACGGTTATCGTGAGTGTCGGTATTTCTGATGATTTCACGGCGTTTGTAGGTAATGGTGCCTCGCAATTCGCCTCGTACAATGTCATTGAGGCGGTAAATCATGTTTTGAGCATTTTGAATGATATTCAAATGATCAAGGACTCGCCCGGTAAGAGGGTGGATGATCTCTTGCCGAAGTACAGATAAGGCGCGGTCTTCACGTACGTTTTTGGGACTGTACTGGTGCTGTTGGTAGATCACTCGTAGAATACATATATGATTTTGGCGGTCAATAAAGAAACCTTGATCGTCAAGTAGCTCAATTGTTTCTGTTTGTTTTGGGTTGACTGCTACAAGTGCGATTTTTTCCACTTGAGGGAAGCGCTTCGACCGTTTGTCGTTGTTTCCAGAGTACAGGGTTGTGATTGTTCGGTCACTTTGCCCCAGTACACGTACCATGAATTTTTCTCCCATGCGGAGAAGCCGACGGGCAAAAAGAGATGCGGAAGTGCGGCGTTCAGAAACAATAGGAAATCCATGCAATTCCATCAGGAATTGGTAAACAAACAGACGATTGCATTCATACATGAAGTTATCGCCTGGTTTGAATTTTCCTATTTTAAGACCAAACTGTTTAAGCTCACTGTCCAAATTCGACGGGAGCGATGCATAAATTCCGGCAAGAGCAAAATGCCCAGCGCTATCGTGTGAAAGAATATGTGCTCGTTCCAATTGCAGCAGGAAGGTGATCAGCTGGTTATAGTTTTCAAGACCGCAAATATCTCGTTCACCAAATTCATTGATGAACTCCTGATGGCTTCGCTTGGGAAGTCTGCTCTGGAATGTGCGTAGGTTGGCTGCAAAGACTGACGATTCCAACATGCATGCCTCAGAGTCTATATCTGCATGTTGCCAGTCAAATAAGGTATGGAGAGCGTCAAATTGGAATATCTCACGGAAGGCATTCAGCGGACGCTCAAATGCGACCATGCTGAATCCGGGCAGTTTTTTGTATTCGTATAGGTCGATTTCAAACGACGGAAGAAGTTCGCGAGCTTCAACAATCGGATAATCTTCATTTTCGAAATAGGGTTTGAGTAGGCAATGCTTGATGTGCAGCCAATCGAGATACTGCTTCAATTCCTTGATGGTATGAAGCTCAAGTGGTTGTTTTTTTTGCGCACTGGACTGATCGGAATATCCTGGTGCGTCAGAGAAGGCTGTTTCCCACATTGTCTTTTCCCGGATGATCAGGAGGTGAACCAGTAGTCCTGCTACTATTCAACCCATTGTTAATAGTGTAATTATAGCGTGATGATGATCGATTGACAAATGTTTTCACTATCTGGTTTGGCAAAGGCTGTGTATAAAATTGGAAATACGTTTAACTATGCTCTCGGTTTGTGTTTTGTTTTATCAATAATTGATTTGAATAATTGACATATTTTTTTACAATGACTATTGTATATTAATAGTGGGGAAGACTTTTTTTCGATTTTTATGAGGTGAATGAGGATGCAAAAAAAAGATCAATGTCCGCGGGCAAAAATTAATGAACAGTTTTGCAACTGTACATATCCTTGTGATCGGCATGGGTTGTGTTGTGAATGTCTGCACTATCATCGGCAAAGAAATGAGTTGCCGGCTTGCTATTTTACGGCTGAGGAAGAAAAAGGGTATAATCGAAGTGTTGAATTTTTTGTTCAACGACGTTCCGGGTTGTAAAACTCATTTTTTGGGGATGATTATTGGGGGCGGTATTTTCCGCCCTTTTTTTTGAGGGGAAAATTATGGGCAACATGTCAGGATTGCTTCGTAAGGTGGAACAAGCTGTTCAGGCAGCTGGGGAAATTATAATTAACAACAATGAAAAGCCCCGGACAATTCGTTACAAGGGGCGAAACGATCTTGTGACAGATACTGACCTTGCCGTGGAAGAGGAGCTCAAGTCCCGTCTGTCTCGTCTGTTACCCGAGGCCGTTTTTTTAGCAGAAGAAACTGCAGGAGATGCAGCCCTTGGGGATTTGGCCTGGGTCATTGATCCTGTGGATGGAACAACCAATTTTGCTCATGGCTTGCCTATGGTAGCCACTTCTGTCGGATTATGGAAATGCGGTAAAATTGTTTTAGGGGTGGTCAACCTTCCACTGCTTGGCGAGTTGTTTTCAGCTGAAAGAAATGGCGGTGCGACAATGAATGGCAACACTATTCGAGTGTCTGCGATAGGGAAGATTGAACAGTCGTTAGTAGCAACGGGATTCCCTTATACTATCGAGGAAAATCTTGATGAAGTTCTGGCTCAGCTCAAAGCCGTGTTGCCAGCTACACAAGGAATTCGTCGTCCCGGTGCTGCAGCTCTTGATTTGGCATATGTTGCATGTGGTCGTTATGAAGGGTTTTATGAACGAGGGTTGAAGCCTTGGGACACGTGTGCAGGAGTGCTCCTGGTGGAGGAGGCTGGAGGACTTGTCTCAAGATATGATGAAAACCCCTATGCGTTGGGAGACAATAATATTCTCGCAACAAACGGGGTGATTCACGCAGAGCTGGGGAGTTTGATCCGCGGATGTTGCCCTGCATGATTTTTCTTAAAGAAGATTTGTGAGTCCAGCCTCCCATAAGGTGACAAGCCCCGGAGTGAGCAATTCCTTGAACTCTTTGATGAGGCAGGTTAACTCTTCATTGGAGTAATAATATCCGTCTTGAACTTTGTTCGGGTTTGGGCTGGGGGACTGTGTAATTCGAGAGGCCATGAATACTGTAACGAATTCGTGTCCTGTATCCGGACTGGCTTCAAGTTCTTTGATTTGTTGGAGGCGGTCGACCTTGAGACGCAAAACTTCCCACAATTCTCGTGTTGCAGCTTCAAATGCAGATTCTCCTACATGAACGTGTCCTCGAACAGAAACATCCCATCGCCCAGGGTAAATGTTCTTTTGGGGGCTGCGTTTTTGTAGGAAGAGCTTGTTTTCTGCATTATAAACAAGCACTTGGATAGATCTGTGTGGTAAAAGCTGCCTATGAGCCTCTTCAACGGAAACCGCTGCGATTGGCCTATTGGCTTGGTCCATTATTTCGAGCAGAGGCGAAGATTCCACCTCTTGGACATTTTTCGTTTTGTCCTGTTTCATTATATATCTTTCCCCCCCCCCAAAAACTTTGCCTAAGCGACAATCTCCGTATACACTTAACAACGCTGATTTTCCAGAACTAACCAGTGGTGATAATGAAAAAGGATTCATTAAAAGGATATCTTGAGCATCTTGGGGCGGCTAGTGTCCGAGAAGTGATGGAGCTAGAGCGGGCCTGCTTTGCTTATCATTGGACCGAAGAACAGTTTCTTCTTGGTCTTGAGCGTAATGCCTATTTTATAGTAGGTTGGCGCAGTGATGGTTTACTCGTCGGTTATTTGGCCTTTTCCATGATAACAGATGAGATGGAGATTTTGAACCTTGCCGTACTGCCGGAGCATCGGCGTAAGGGAATTGCACGCCGTATGCTGGAAGAGGTTTTACACTTGAGCCGCCGAAAAGGCATGAAAAAAGGGCTTCTTGATGTTAAGGAGAGCAACATTCCGGCCATAACTTTGTACGAAACGGTCGGTTTTATTCAGGTGGGCAGGCGTAAGCGTTATTACCCGGACACGAAGGAAGACGCGCTGCTTTATTCTCTTGATTTTGATAAGTTTGAGTAAGTGAATAAGATCTAAAGGAGTTTGGCGATGAGCATGAAATCTATTGATCAACTTGATATAGCTGGCAAAAAGTTACTGTTTCGAGTTGATTACAATGTTCCATTGGATGGTAGTGTCATTACGGATGACAACAGGATTCGTGCTAGTATTCCGACGCTGCAATACGCTTTGGAGAAGGGGGCCGCGGTTATTGTTTGCGCCCATTTGGGTAAGCCCAAGGGGAAGGTTTGTCCTGAGTTGTCCCTTGCCCCCATTGCGGCCAGACTTGGTGAATTATTAGGTTTTTCTGTTGATTTAGCTCCTGATTGCGTGGGGCCATCGGTTGTTGGCCTTGTTGCGAATTTACAGCCCGGACAAGTGCTGATGCTTGAAAATTTGCGCTTTCATGCTCAGGAACAGGGGAAGACCGAAGCTGATCGTGGTGATTTTGGAAAGCAATTGGCCGAATTGGCAGATATTTATGTAAATGATGCTTTTGGCGTTGCGCATCGTCCCAATGCATCTGTAGTGGATGTCCCTCGATTCGCCAATGATTGTTGTGCAGGTTTTTTGTTGAAAAAAGAATGGGAATATCTTGGTGAGGCACTTAAAAATCCTGGCCGCCCCTATGTTGCCGTTTCCGGTGGAGCAAAAGTTTCCAGTAAGTTGGGAATATTAAATAATTTGCTGGGCAAAGTGGATCATATTATTATCGGCGGCGCTATGGCCAATACTTTTATAGCTGCGCAAGGTTATGGTGTTGGAAAATCTTTGTATGAGAGAGATTTAATGGATGAAGCTGTCGCGATTATGAAGACAGCCGAAAGTGAAGGATCGAAATTGCATCTCCCTGTAGATTTTCTTTATGCGGAGAGCATTGAATCCGAGGCGGCTGCAGGAGTATGTTTGGCGACGGAAATACCAGAAGACGCTGTTGTTTTGGATATCGGTCCTGAAAGTGTCAGGCTTTTTTGTGAAGTGATAGCTTCTGCTAAAACCATTATGTGGAATGGACCAATGGGGCTTTTTGAAAAGGCTGCATTTGCAGAAGGATCTCTTGCTTTATGTCGAACCATGGCCCAGATGGATGATGCCATGACCATCGTTGGTGGCGGTGACACAGATGCTGTGGTGCATCAAGCTCGCCTTGAAGACAAATTTAGTTTTATTTCCACGGGAGGCGGTTCTTTTCTTGAATTTATTGAAGGAAAAGAGTTGCCAGCATTTACAGCGTTAAAGGAGTGCTTGAAGAAATGAAAAAATTAATGGCTGCCAATTGGAAGATGTACAAGACCCGTGCAGAAGCTATAAAAACAGCAGAAGAGCTTGTCCGTCTTGTCGGAAAGCTACCTGAAGACAGAGAGGTGCTCGTTTTTCCTCCTTTTACATCAATCGATGCTGTGTCTCAGGTGTTTTCCTCTCGTGCAGGATTCTTGGTTGGCGGACAAGACTTTTATACCGAGAAAGAAGGGGCGTATACGGGAGAGGTTGCTCCTGGGATGCTTTTGGATTGCGGCGCACAGTATGGTCTTACCGGTCATTCTGAGCGTCGTCATGTTTTGGGAGAAACGGATGTCACGGTTGGGGCCAAGACCGCTTTTGGATTGTCCTCAGGGCTTGATGTCGTTTTATGCGTTGGGGAATTGATAGAAGAGCGTAAGGCCGGAAAAGTCGAAGACGTTATTTCTCGACAGATTCGTGCTGGCTTTAAGGATGTTGCCTTTGATATTGATCCTTCTCGATTGGCGGTTGCTTACGAGCCGGTTTGGGCTATCGGTACCGGTGAGGTTGCTGGCCCTGATGAAATTATTGATGCGCATGCAATCTGCCGAAAAGTGTTGCTTGAGTTGTTTGAAGAAAATGGTAGTGATATCAGGGTTTTGTATGGCGGAAGTGTTAAGCCTCAAAATTGTTCCGGGATTATTTCTCTTGACAATGTCGACGGTGTGTTGGTAGGAGGCGCGAGCTTACAGGGCGAAAGTTTCAGTAAAATCGTCTTGGCTTAAGCCGAACTTTGTAAATTCAAGAAGTACATAGGGAATTTTTGTGGAAACTCTGATTGTTACAATACATATTTTGGCATGCGTTTTTCTTGTCGCAGTCATTTTGCTCCAATCCGGTCATGAAGGAATGGGGGTGATCTTTGGTGGTGGCAGCAGCACCATGTTCGGCAGTTCTGGCGCTGGAGGATTGCTCGTAAAAATCACTACGGGATTGGCGGCTGTTTTTCTTATTACTTCATTGACTTACAACGTGCTTACTGGCAATAAAGTGTCCGAAGGTAAGTCGCTTATGATGTCCAAGCCTGAGGCTTCTGCCCCGGCTCCGGATGCGGCCAAGAAGCCGGGAGTAACCTTTACGGACACGGAACAGGAAAAGAAAGCCGAATAGTTTCATAAAAGATGAAAGCGCCGAGGTGGTGGAATTGGTAGACACGCTGTCTTGAGGGGGCAGTGGGAGAAATCCCGTGGGGGTTCGAGTCCCCCCCTCGGCACCAAGAAATTAAAAAGAGCAACTGAGAAGGTTGCTCTTTTTTTGTGGAGAAAATGCATATGGTTCGAAGGCCAAAAAATGATGAAGAATTAGATATTGTTGTTGATATATGGCTCAAGTCCTCTCTTCGCGCACATGATTTTGTTGATCGAGATTACTGGCTTGAGAAACAGCAGGACATGCGGGGGAAATATCTCACAAATTCAGAGACTTGGGTGTGCGAATTGAATGGCAACTTAGTTGGTTTTTATTCACTTGTTGAAGATACTGTTGAGGCTTTGTTTGTGTTGCCCGAATTTCAGGCTCGGGGGATTGGGAGTATGTTGCTTGAACATGCCAAAAGCTTGCGGGGCAAACTGAAATTATCTGTTTTCGTTCAGAATTTGGCAGCGTATTCTTTCTATTTGCATAAAGGATTCATTGTACTTGGCAAGCAGTTGGATGAGAATACAGGATGCCAAGAGTTCATTATGGAATTGACGTCTTCTTAAAGCGAAAAAAGTGAAATAAAATGTTGACTTTTGGCAACTAATCAGTAGAAAAGTCTTTCGCTTCACGCACCTGCCGAGGTGGTGGAATTGGTAGACACGCTGTCTTGAGGGGGCAGTGGGAGAAATCTCGTGGGGGTTCGAGTCCCCCCCTCGGCACCAGAAAATTGGAGAGCAACCTTTGGTTGCTCTTTTTTTTGGGGAAAAGCATAGGAGGGCGGGCGGTGTCTTTGGGGATTAATTAGTCTTTTGAAGGCACTTTAAGTACCCAGAAGGTCAAACGCAAAGCTGTTCAGGCAGTGTTTCTTTTGGAATAATTCAGTTCAATCAAAGCTAAAAATATCAGAATATCATTATATTATCCCATTTCTCCCGTGAAATAAAAGTGAAATAAAAGTGAAATAGATATTGACTTTATGGGGGGAGTGGGGAGAAAAGAACTACTGTTTCACTCACTATGCCTATATCGTGGAATTGGTAATCCCGCTGGCGTAAGGTAAAGACAGCCTTATCGTTGGCTCCAGAAGACTAAAAAAGGCATCGCAGTCCTAGCTGTGGTGCCTTTTCTCACTATTTCGATAAAACAACTATTTGTGAGAGCGCTTTAGATGAAAAGAAATACGTTTGTGGCGATTGCTTTGTTGGTTGTGTTGGCACTCCTGACAATTGCCAATTTTAGTTATTTTGCTCGTGGCTATTTTCTACATCTGATTCCTATGATTGTGATGGTGTGGGTGACGCAGAAGGGGACCTCTGCTGACAGGCTTCCTCTTCGGCAATTCATGATCAGCCTTTTGCTTGCCGAGGGAGTAGGCGCTTTTCTTGAAGTGTATTTTAATGTCTACAAGAGAACCCCGTTTGACGAGAACGGAATCATTACCTTGTTTTCCGTAACGACTCTTTTTGCCATCGCCCTTTATTCTTTTATTATTTACCGGGAAAGAAAGGGAGAGAGAAAATTCTCTTTTTCTGATCGGTGCAATATCTGGCTTATCATGGCTATAGGTTTTGTTTTTCTCGCCGTAGATGATTTTGCCTGTCTGCATGAAGGTTTGGACAAAGATATTCATTATATGCTGGGCGTTCGTCCAACTCGTATAACCACCCACCTTGATGATCTTTTGATCGGGCTTTACGGGATCATCGGTATTGCCGTTTTGGTTCGATTTGGCCGTGAAATTATGGAATTTAAAAAGTTTATACGTTATTTGACTGTTGGCTTTGTCTTTTTGTTTATATCGGTTTTGTTTGATCTGGCTTCTAACGGGCCTGAATTTTTCAACTGGCTGTTGTCAGGAAGTCCGTGGGTCCACCTTGTGTACGAGGTCGCTGGAGGGGTGGAAGAATTGTCGAAAGTTGCAAGCGAGATATTTTTTCTTACTGGATTTTGTTCTGTGTTAAGTGAACAGGATTGAACTGACGAAAATATCTACAAAAAAGGCCGGGCATTAACATGCCCGGCCTTTTTTGTGTTTTAGAAGGGGTATTGAATATTTTCCCCTTTGCTTTCACGACTTTTTTTATTTCCACCAGATTTTGACTCAATCGCAGCAAGGCGGGCCTTGGCCGCTTCCCGTTGTTCTTTTGTGTCCGCTTGTTTGATTACTGTTTTTAGCAGGCGTTTGGCAGTGGCGTATTTACCTCGTTTTTCGTAGATCATGGAGGCCCGATACATTGCCGTCAGTGCCCAGATGTTTTCCTGCGGATACTTCCATGCAAGCTTGAGATAATAATCCAATGCGGTGTCAGTGTTACGCATGGCTTGCTCACCTTCACCTAGCCAGAAGAGTATTTCAGCCTGCATGGCAGAAGGATATTCGTCCTTATTCGCCCAAAGGTCCAAAAGTTGGACTTTCGCTTTTTTGAGTTCTCCGCGTTGTTGCATGAGCAACGCCATGCGAAGACGTGTGAATGCAGGAATGGGTTCGTTGGTTGCCGTCAATTTCCCATAGGTTTGAAGAGCCTTTTCCTGTTTGCCAGAGTTGAGTTCCAAACGGGTTTTTGCTTCCAGCCAACGGGCATGGTGCTCCTTGTCCAGATGTTGCTTTGCCAAGCGGTTAAGATAAAAGGCAGCTAATTGCATATTCTTGTCTTTGATCGCCATATCAACGAGATATAGCATGCTGTTGGTTCCGAATGCAGAGTTTTTGAAGACTTGTGCCGCACGTTTTGCGAGTGTTTTATTGGGTTTCAGGTTCAAGGCCCTTTGCCAATAGGCCAGCAATATGAGCCTGTCCAATGGCCATTTTGTTCTGGCTGCTCTTTTTAAGCTGTTTTGAGGAATGGATTCCCAGAATGGAGCATTGATTCCTGGACGTAAATCTTTGTCGGCAGCGCGACAAAGTTCAGAAATGACAGGGTAGAGAGCTTGTGAGGCCGATGCGGAAGAGGGCATGACTTTCTCGATAGAATCACCAAAAGCCACGAGTCCTGCAACCTGTAAAGAAATGGGAAGATTCCGTCGATTGACTTGGTTCCATGCATCTTTTGCCTGTTCGGAGTCTCCATTGATGAGAGAAAATGCGAGCCTGAAGCCTTGAAGCAATGTAGCTGTTTGGTCAGAAATGAGCATGGAGCCCAATTCTTTGTCGATGGCAGTGCGGGCTTCTTCGGTGGGCATGGTTAGAAGTTTGTTTCTGAAGCGAACCCATGCTTCTGAATTGGCACTTCCAAGCACCCAGTGGTTTTGCGTAGAATAGGGAGAAAGAATGTGTCCGGACCAGAAGGCATGCGCTTTCAGCCTGTCCTTAAATATTTCCAGAGACTCCGGTCGATTGTGGGTTTGAACAAACGAAGCTAGAGATTTCCAAAATGCTTTGACAGGTTCTTTCGAGATTTTGTTTGTAAATTCGTCTGCTTGACTGAATTCTTCGAGAGCTATGGCCGATAGGGTCTTGGCGATGGCTTGTTGGTCTTCAAGGGTTATAAAAGGCGTATCTGCCGAATCCTCTTTTTTGGCTTTGCGCGGTGTGGGGGCAAGCAGAGTGGCATTGCCTGTAGATTCGAATTGAAGAACCTGCTCTGCAGTTTTCCAAAAGTCATCAGACCAAACGTTTTTACCTGTATTAAGGACGTCTTTTAAGATGTTTAATTGATTCTGTTTTGAAAGTGTGAAATTGGAGCAATATGACCAATAGAGTTGGCGCCATACGTCCTGCCAAACAAGGCCAAGATTGTTTTCTTTTTGAAAGAGCGAGTTTCTTTGGCGTTTATTTTTTATGAACTTGGACGCCTGAGTAAACCAGAGAACCGCCTTGGTGAGATCTCCCTTTGCCCTGTGTGCTTGCCCACCATACCAAAGGCGCATGGATTCCGTGGCGTTGTCCTCAAACGGAGGCGTCATTTCGATGATGTTCAAGGCCTTTTGCGGGGAGTTGAGCTGTAAATATACTTTGGCCCGTTTGAGTGTTGTTTCTGGAGTATGGCTTTCGGGTTGTTTAACAATTTCTTGTTCAAGCCGATCGTAGGCATTGTATTTTTCAAGCCATTCTTCATAGCTTTGCGACGGATGTGCAGCTTGAGCCGAAACTGAGGATACAGCAAGACTCATCATCAAAAACAAGGCTGCAAGCAAAAGATCTTTTTTCATAATGACTCCTGAGGGCAGGATGTTTTGGTTGTGGTTAGTAATGGATTTTTATTGATAGCTGGAAGAGTGCTTTTTATCAAACAGTTATCCATCGACAGGGGTTTAAAGTTTACATAATTTACATTATGAGACAAAAAGACGGGGGCCAAAAAGGGGGCTTAATACCTTGCCGAATTAACTTGAGGTTTGACTTTACGGTAAGTTGTTAACAGACCGCTTCAAAGGTGTCGTTTTTTTGTTTCTTTAGAGGGGGAAAAATTGATTTTAAGCAATTTAAAATCAATTTTTAAGTGTGGTGTTAGGCATAAAAAAAGCCCGCTTACGCGGGCTAAAAAGTACTTGGATTTTACTTGCTCAGATATCTTCTTTCTCAAATTCAGCTTCCGTTGCATCGATTTGCTTAAGGTATTTATCTCTACATTCATAGGAACAAAAGACATGAATCTTATCCCCATTTCGAACCCGTATGTCTCCAGATTTATCTACATAGGTTCCACAGACCGGATCCTTGATAAGCTCTCCGGATGCCACTTTTTGTTTGATATCTTTTTTGTGCTGCATCTCCCGTTTACGTTTGTCACCCATGAACAATTTGTAAACAAGGTAAAGCCCCACACCTATTATGATGAATTTGAGCATGCCAGCTATCCGTTTTTATTTGTTGCTTGGCTGAGGTTGCCAGATTTTTTTTCCTTCAATTCGGTAGTCGAGTCGTAACAATGCATCGTCAATACTCTCCCCTCCTTCAAGGATGAAGTTTGGGGCAAGTTCCTTGAGTGGTACAAGTACAAAGGCCCGATTTTTCATGGCCGGATGAGGCAAATCAAGATAGCCAGTTTTCTGCTCAACTCCTTCCCAATATAATAAATCCATATCAATAATGCGTGGACCCTTGGGGATGTCGCGAACGCGTCCCATTTTGGCCTCAATGGCTTGAAAAGCAGAAAGGAGCCCTTCTGGTGACCAGATTACGGGGTCAACCTCAAACTCCACGACCTGATTAAGAAACCATGGTTGATCATGGGTATCCTGAGGTTCTGTTTCATAGCACTCTGACATCCTTTTTAAAGTGATGTCCTCTCCATATGTTTCAAGTCTGGCCAGAGCTTCGTTCAGGTTTTCCTCAGGGTCACCCTGATTTGAACCGAGCCCGACATATACTTTTACAAGTTTGAAATTCGAGATACCGCCTCCTTCAGCAAGTCATTATTCACAGTCAGCGAGATGCGGAAATATCCTTCACCCGGGCCACCAAAGCCATTGCCGGGGGTCAGAACAACTCCGGTTTGCATGAGTACGTTGGTTACAAACTCAGCAGAGCTATGCCCTTGGGGCACTTTGGACCAAATGTAGAAAGAAGCTTCCGGAACCCGATGCTGGATACCAGCTTTTGACAACGCTTCACAGACTACATCCCGGCGTTCTTTGTAGATGGCACGGAATTTCTCTGCGTAGGGCTCTCCATGCAGTAAGGCCGAGGTTCCGGCTTCCTGTACAGCCTGAAAAATTCCTGAGTCCACATTTTCTTTGATTTTTCCAAGGCCATTAACCAGCGTAGAATTACCGACGGCCATTCCAATTCGCCACCCTGTCATGTTGAAAGTCTTGGACAAAGAGTGAAATTCTATCGCAACGTCTTTTGCGCCATCGATTTCCATGATGGAAAGAGGTTTGTTTGCAGGATCGTAGTAGATTTCCGTATACGCTGCATCGGAAACTACGATGACATTAAATTCTTTGGCCTTTTCAATCAGGCGAACGTAAAAATCTCGTGTGGCGACTGTCGCCGTAGGATTGTTCGGATAGCAGACAAAAATCATTTTTGCCTTTTGCCAAGTCGCGTCACTGATTGCATCAAGGTCGATAAGAAAATCGTTTTCTTCAAGGAGAGGCAGGTATTCAGGAGTACCCCCCGCAAATTCTGTGGCAATGCCGTAAACCGGGTAATTGGGAGTGGCTATCAAGACTGTATCGCCTGGATTAACGAAGGCCAGAGGAAAATGCGCTATGCCCTCTTTGGAGCCGATAAGGCTGACTATTTCAGTGTCGGCATCCAGGTCGACGTTAAAACGTGTTTTGTACCAGCTTGCAACAGCTTGGCGGAAAGATTTCATACCAATGTATGAGGGATACTGATGGTTTATTGGGTCTTGGGCTCCTTTATGAAGAGCGTCAATGATAAAGTCTGGGGTCGGCAGGTCGGGATCACCAATTCCGAGGCTTATAATATCCATCCCCTTTGCGGCGACCTCGGCCTTGGCCTTGTCAATTGCTGCAAAAAGGTATGGTGGCAGTGCAGCTAAACGATTAGCAAGCTTGAAATTGGCCATTCAATGACTCCTTGGCGTAAAGCAATAATGCTTTTAATTTTTATTCGCGTGGTGATTGCGTCAAAAGTAATTCATAAATTGTGGCGTATGTACTGTCAATGAGTCAGAATAGTTGATTTAGACTTAGGTTGAGGGGCTTTCTTCATATGTGTATTCTAATGCAAATCGTCTGTAATTTTATTAATTGGCTTTTGGGGATATAATAAATCGGAATAATTATGATTTCATCTGAAGCTTCTGAGTCCGCCAAGTCTTTGCCTAGCCATCCCTGGTTAGATCGGTATCTGGAGTATCTTCTTATTGAAAAAGGCTTGAGCGAGAATAGTTTATCTGGGTATGCTAGCGATTTGCATTCGTTGCTCACGTTTCTTGAGAAACGATCTTGTTCATTGGAAGATGTGAATAAGCACGTTTTAACATTATATTTAATGCACTTGCGTACGCGTGGTGTCCAGAGTCGAACTTTGGCGAGGCAGCTTTCTTCCATTCGGGGTTTTTTTGGATTTGCGGTGGACGAAAGGTGGATTAACGATGATCCTTCTGCTTTATTGGAAAATCCTAAACTGAGTAAAAAGTTACCAGAATTTCTTACCCGAGAAGAAGTTGCTACCCTGCTTGCCTTGCCTGATCATGAAACTCGTTTGGGCATGCGGGATCGGGCCATGCTTGAACTGCTTTATGCCGCAGGACTTCGCGTTTCCGAATTGATTGATCTTAGAGTCCTTGATTATGACCCACAGGTTGGACTGCTTAAAGTTTTTGGTAAGGGAGCCAAAGAAAGAATTGTGCCTGTTCATTTTACGGCACAGGAAATTTTAAACCGTTATCTTACTGCTGTTCGCCCTGAGTTTCGCCCATCACAGGATTACGTTTTTTTGAATCGTTCAGGAAAAGGATTGAGTCGGCAGGGAGTCTGGAAATTGATAAAAAAATACGCGCAGTATGCAGGAATAAAAAGAAGTATCTCCCCTCATACGTTTCGTCATTCATTTGCAACCCATTTGCTTGAGGGAGGGGCGGACCTGCGAACCGTGCAATTACTTCTGGGCCATGCCGATATTAGTGCTACAGAAATTTATACCCATGTCCAGTCCGAGCGATTGATTGCCCTGCATCAACAATTTCATCCTCGATCCGGTATGTGATCAAATGTTGTTCTTTTACTTTAACTTTTGAGATTTTTTATAAAAAATGAATAAAACTAGTGAATTGATAAAAGCTCATACTGTGATCACAGCCCATGCAAACGCAGACTTTGATGCTTTGGCAGCAATGGTAGGCGCCGGCAAACTTTATCCCGATTCAATACTGATTTTTCCGGGAAGTCAGGAAAAAAATCTCAGGAATTTTTACATTCAAAGCATGACATATCTGTTCAATTTTAAAAATTTTAAAGATATTGATCAGAATTCAGTAAAACTGTTGGTTGTGGTGGATACCCGCCAACGTTCTCGTTTGCCACACGTCCGCCCTCTTCTGGATCGAGATGATGTCATTATTCATACTTATGATCACCACCCTGATTCCGATGAGGATCTTGAGGCGCATAAAAGTGTTTTTCGAGAGTGGGGATCGTGTGCAGCCATTATGGTTCATGAGATGCGTGAACAAAATATAGCCCTGAATGGGGAGGAAGCCACAGCTATGGGCCTGGGTATATATGAGGATACCGGCTCTTTTAGTTTTGCTTCAACGACTCCACATGATTTTGCAGCTGCAGCTTGGCTGCGAGAGCAAGGGATGGACCTTGAGGTTATTTCGGACCTGCTGAGCCGGGAACTTTCAGCTGAACACATTGGATACCTTGGTCAGTTGTTGGGTAACGCTACAACGCACGACATCCACGGTGTTGAGCTTGTGATTACGGAAATCAGTACAGACATGTTCATTCCGGATTTTGCTTTTTTGGTCCATAAAATGATGGATGTAGAGGACATCCGTGTTCTTTTTTGTCTTGGTCGTATGGGCGATCGTATTCATGTGGTAGCTCGTTCCAAAAATCCGGATGTAAACGTCGGACAAATATGTTCTTCGCTCGGTGGTGGCGGGCATACATACGCTGCGTCTGCAACGGTTAAGGACAAGACATTGGCGGAAGTGCGAGACGATTTGTTCGGTCTTTTTTACTCTCAAATTAATCCTCGCGTTGTGGTTAAGGGGCTTATGTCGGCCCCTCCCAAGACTATTGATCGAACGGCTCTGATGTCCGACGCTGTGGAGTTGATGAGTCGGTACGGGCTTAAAGGAGTTCCTGTCGTAGATAAGGATAATCGGTGTGTAGGACTTCTGGAGCATAAGATTGCAGATAAGGCTGTGGGGCACGGACTGGGGAATATGCCTCTCAGCGAATACATGATTACAAATTTTGAGACAGTTCAAGCTGAGGCGGATTTGTACCAGGTTATGGAAATCATACTTGGTAAGCGTCAGCGTATGTTGCCTGTTGC
>Ga0207831_100355_pt1 | contig 17391 bp, 19 predicted proteins | sample TtanPargueraPR_7_FD_187741 | JGI IMG/M metagenome (GOLD analysis project Ga0207831, IMG submission 187741) | Aerobic enrichment media microbial communities from Bioluminiscent Bay, La Parguera, Puerto Rico - Tt and M1 (2) (SPAdes) | ecosystem: Environmental > Aquatic > Marine > Unclassified ... | reverse complement strand
GAAAAGAGCGTGGCCGAAATGTTCTCGCTGGTGGACAAACGTGGCAGGGGCATGACCCGGGCAAAAAAACTCAAGAGTGACCTGCCGTTGGTCATGTACGTGCTGGACCTCGGCGGCGGACTGTTCGGCATGGCCCGAGACAAGGACGTCATCACTCCCGACGACATAGTGGGCAGGCCCATGTGGGCCTTATGGTTCGGGCTTTCCGACGAACGCATCGCCTGGGACCGCAAACAGACCCACATGGACTGGGAAGAATTCGACCGCGTCAGCGGCGGCATTTTCAGTTTCGATTCAAAATTGTTGGCAAGCTATGCCATCATTTCCGAAGACTATCTGCATCTTATGGTGCGCTTTGGGTATCACTTCTCCGTGGTGGATTCGGTCTGTGGCCCGGAACCGGGGAGCAACTACATCAATTTCCGTTTCAAGGGCGGCGGGGCAGGCTTTGACCAGCGTCTGCTCCGGCTCCTGTTCATCCGCAAGGTTCTTGAGCACTATGGATTCGAAACAACCTCCAAAGGCGACATGATCGATGCCAGTACTGCCCGAATGGATGAAAACGAAACCCGAAGACTGCTCGCCCGTCTCGGTTACCTGCTGGCAGCCACCAGACTCATGGACATGGCCCTCTCGGACGAGAAACAGGTAGACCAAAAAGTCGAAGCGTTCATCAATTCCTTTGAAAGCCGGAACAGCTAACAGCCATGTCCGCCTCCGCCTACAAACTCACCTGGGTCACGGACCAGTTGGCTGTCGGCGCCGCGCCCATGAGTGGCGGTCAACTCGATGTCCTGCACAAGGCCGGCGTGGACGCCGTGCTCAATCTCTGCGGAGAATTCTGCGACCTGCACGACATTGAATGCCAGGCCGGGTTTGAAGTCTACCACATGCCGCTGGAAGACGAGGAAGCCCCGGAGTTGGCTGAACTGGAAAAGGCGCTTGAATGGCTGGATGAAGCCATCTATCTGGGCAAAAAAGTGCTTATTCATTGCCGGCACGGCATCGGGCGTACCGGGACAGTGCTCAACGCCTATCTACTGCGACGGGGATTGGGGCATCAGGGAGCATGGAAAAAACTCAAAAAACTGCGCTCCAAGCCCGCCAACTTCGCCCAGTGGTGGACCATCCGCAAATACGGCCGTGCCAGCCGCAAACTCACCATGCGTGACCCCTCTCTGGAAATGAAACGCATGGTAGACCTTGTTCCTTTCTTCAAGGACTACACAGTGCTGGAAGCACGAGCCGAAGATCTTTTCGCCTATGAACTGGGCAATGATCATCGCTGCGGCCGCGATCACGTCCGCTGCTGTAGTACGCCTATCACCCTTTCTTTGATCGAAGCCGTACACCTGACTCATTTCATGAATGCCCGGCTTTCCAGCGATGAACGTCTGCACGCCATAGAACGGGCAGTGGAAACGGCAAGCCGGGAACGCGACGCCAACCGTGATGTGGGCAAGGATTCGGACACGGGCGACTATTGCCTTTCCGGAGCCGGAGCAACCTGTCCCCTGTTACAGGACAACGCCTGCCTGCTATGGGAACACCGTCCCTTGCAGTGCCGCACTTTCGAACTGCCGCAGGACACCGCCGCAGACCTGTGGGATACGGTGCTTGAGCCGGGTTTGGAAAAAATCTCACTGGAAACATGGTTCGCATACACAGGTGTCATGGCCCGCAAGGATCTGCCGGGCTTTGCTTTGGCGGACGTTGTCTCCGGGCGATATGTTCAGGCGGTGTTTCACCTGATGATGGAGCACGGCGCAGCCTGACGCAGCTCCCCACACACACGGAAAAGGCTTGTAGCGCAAAACGCCAAAATCCGGTTCCCGGCGTATAAGCTACGCCATGGAGCCGGATTTTTTCGAAACAACCCGAACGGTCGTCGCTTGCAGGGCAATTCCTTACGCGAAAATTTCCCGTTTGGTCACGGCCTCTGATTTAATGCGATCCAAAAGGTCAGCCAGCGCGGGTTTCACATTTTCACGAATATCCCCGGCCACGATGAGGAAAAGCACATCGTCCCCCGGTTTCATGGGGCCTTCGTTGGCGACGGCAACAGCACGCCAGATGCCTTCACGCGTCTCGATTTCCTTCCGAATTTCTTCCATGCGTTCATAGTCCGGAGTGATCTCTATGCCCGTGACCGTGGAATGATCCGCACGCGACCAGCCGCGCACAACACCATTGTGCACCAGCACCATTCCCACGTTTTCCGCGAATTCCGGGTCTTTCTTCATTTCCGCAATTGCTGCGCTGATGTCCATGGCCGGCTCCTTTTCGTGCCGTTCGGCACAAGTCTTGTTTGGTTATAATCGCCAAAAATAATACTACGCACACTTGACCTGCCTATACTGAAAATCAGGTATACGCATTCTCTCTTTCCAATGCAGGATCATTGGCATGATCCGCAACAGGACCACTCCTCCCTCATGCGCGCTCCGACCCGGCACAGCCAGCCCTGTTCTCCGATTATTACGAACAAGGCCCGAGTTCGTGCGGAGAACAAAGCCGGGAAAAGGCGGTTGGACCGCCATCGATCGACACAGCGTTGCAGGCAACCCCTCTGCCTGACCTCCACCAGGCATGCCAGCAACGCGGCCGAAAGAACAGCCCTTGCCGGCAGCCGCCTTGCGGAGCGCAACGGAAATTGGGGTCAGGTCAGCTTTCGGGATGCCAGTCCCGGAACCTCCTGGCCCCTATTTCATTCAACACTGCCCAAACGCTCCAAAACGTCTTCCACAAGATCCCGCGGTGTGGAAGCCCCGGCAGTGACGCCAACACTGGAAACCGTTGCAAAATCTTCCATGGGGAGTTCAGCGGCAGTTTCAATATGTACCACAGACGTTCCCTGGTCAGCCACGACCTGCGCCAATCTCCGGGTGTTGCCGCTGTTCCGGCCGCCTACCACGACCATGTAATCAACCTCCCGGGCCATTGCCATGGCTTCCCGCTGGCGCTGTTTGGTGGCGTCGCAAATGGTATGCAGAACCACCACGTCCATGTCATCCCTGTTTTCCAACTTTTCGGCAATGACGTCGAACATGGCCCTGTCCTGCGTTGTCTGGGCAGCAAGCACGTAACGGCCGTCCATTCCCGCCATACATCGTTCCAATTCTTCATAAGAACCGAAAACCATGGCCGGGCCATGGGCATAACTCACAAGACCACGAACCTCGGGGTGATCTTCCTCACCGTACAGCAACAGACTGCGCCCATCCTGCGTATGCCGGGCAATGAGCAGTTGTGCCTTTTTCACCTTGGGACAAGTGGCGTCCTTGATGCTCACTTTGCGGGCTTCAAGCGCCTGTTCCACCTGCCGGGTAATGCCGTGGGCACGAATGACCACGCAACCGCCTTCAGGCACATCTTCCGGTGTTTCCGCTATGATCACACCCTTGCGCGCATACCGTTCCAACACCTGCGGGTTGTGGATGATGGGACCGAGAATATGGATCGTTTCGCCGGGTCGCTCTTCAATCACCTTATCCAGACGCTGCAGGGCAAGGTCCACGCCCATGCAGAAGCCGGCCCGTTTCGCCAATTGTACTTTCAAGGACTTCATACTGACTTCCATGTAATTATGGTTCATGTTCGGCAGCCGTTTAAAACATACTGCCCGAAAAACTCACGGGCTTGACAAATCCGCTCCAAAAAGGAAGACTGCCCGCGCAGTTTGAAACGTCCGTTTCAAACAAATTTCCAGTCACGAGGATCATCATGTACAACAATGATGCAAATACCAAGAATACCCTTCTCGCCGCAGCGGTTCGCGTTTTCGCAACCAAGGGATACACCGCGGCCACAGTTCGGGAAATATGCAGTCTTGCCGGGGCCAACGTAGCGGCGGTCAACTATCATTTCGGCGGCAAGGAGGCCCTGTACCGTTCCGTGCTGGAACACATCTTCATACGGGTGCAGGCCGAACAGAACCGCGCAGGCCAAAAGCTCGATGCAAACGCTCCTGCTGAAAAACGCCTGGAAACATACATCCGTCAAAAGGTTGAAGACATCTACCAGACGGACAACGACGATGGTTCCATTGCCTCCCATTGGGCCATATTCCTCATGGAAGTGGCCAATCCCAGCAACAATCTCGATTTCCTGGTGGAAAACTACGTTCAGGCTCCGGCTGACGAACTGCGCGCCATCGTGGCGGAAATTCTGGAAGTACCTGCCACGGATCCCGTGGTACTGGACTGTGCCCTGAGCATATGGGGCCAACTGCTGGACCCGCTGGTCATGATGCCTCTTACGGACCGCATGACCCATCCTCGTCCCCGTGTGCAGGACAACCTGAAACAATTCACAGAGCATATGGTGCGCTTCTCTCTGGGCGGCATCAAGGCCATGAAAAACGGCTAGGATCACCACCGAAAAACCGTCTGAAATGCTACCGTGAAACGTCCACCATATCAAGAAATCCGAGCATGGCTACCAACGGCGACAAGCTTGCTACTGGCAGCCGTTTTCGTTCTTTTCCCGCCAGCTTCGGACGCTTCATATGCGCAACCGCCAACGCTTACCGAACACCTTACGGCAACCATCGCGGCTGAACATCCGCACGATCCGGGCGCATCCACCCAAGGGTTGGCATTTTACGGTCCCTACCTCATTGAATCAACGGGAAAATACAAACAGTCGACCGTACGCATGGTAGACCCCGAAACCGGCCGGACATTGCGGCAAATCCGCTTGCCGGACAACCGGTTTGGTGAAGGACTGGCCGTGGAAGGGAATGAGGCTCACGTACTGACATGGCGTTCGGGGCAGGGGTATGTGTTTTCTCTTCCGGACCTGAATCCCGATGCAACGGAAGAAGTTGAAAACCCGGGGCTTGAGCTGGTGCAGTCCGGTGAATTTTTTGTCCGGCAGGACATGACCGAAGCCGAGGCATGGGGGCTGACGTTCGATGGGCGACACCTGATCATGAGCAACGGCACGGACGAACTCACGTGGCACGATCCCGGAACATTCCGCACGGTGAAAACCCTGCGCGTCCACTATCAGGGACGCCCCGTGCGGGAACTCAACGAACTGGAATGGATCAAGGGCCGCATCTGGGCCAATATCTGGAAATGCGTCAGTGTGGCGGTTATCAATCCGCAAACAGGCGAAGTGGAGGCATGGGTGGACCTGACGCCGCTGGCGGAACGCATCCGCAACGGCGCCGGAGTCGCCAACGGCTTGGCCTATGATCCCGGAACGGACCGCCTGTTCGCCACAGGCAAGCTATGGGAAACCATGTTTGAAATCCGCGTTCCGAAAATCCTACCGTGAACGGAAAACCAGCCAACCGCCCAACAGCAGCATGGGCACACACAACAACTGTCCCATACTCATCCAGTTCATGGCGACGAATCCGAGCTGTGCATCCGGCTGACGCGCGAACTCCACGATAAACCGGGCCACGCCATATCCCATCAGAAACATGCCGCTCACCGCACCACGGGAACGCGGCTTGGATGAATACCACCACAGCAGCAGAAACAGGGCCAGCCCCTCCAACGCGGATTCATACAACTGGGAAGGATGACGCGGCAACGACCCGGCTCCGGGGAAAACCATTCCCCACCAACCGTCCGTAACCCGTCCCCACAACTCGCCGTTTATGAAGTTGCCCAAACGGCCGAAGAAGATGCCCGGAGGCACGAGCGGAGCCACGAAATCCCCCACGTTCAGCAGAGGTTTCCCGGTCTTGCGGGAAAAAAGCCAGCAGGCTGCGATCACGCCGATCACACCGCCATGAAACGACATGCCGCCGTTCCAGATGGCGACAATCTCCGTGGGATGGGAAAAATAATATCCCGGATTGTAGAAGACGACATACCCCAGACGTCCTCCGAGAATGATGCCCAGAATCAGGTAGGTCACGAAATCGTCCATCTGCGCTCCGGTCCATCCGCTGCCGGGGCGTGACGCGCGCCAGCGGCCCAGCAGCCAGCCAGCCACCACGCCGAACACGTACATCATGCCGTACCAGCGGGCCTGAAACGGACCAACGGAAAAAATGACAGGATCGAAATCGGGGTAATGCAGCATGAAAATAACGTCTCCGAAGAGTCAGAGGGTTGTATACAGAGGGTACCGAAGGCTTTGTCATAGTCCCAAGCCGCACGCATGACAAGCGCGTTGCAATTGGTCGACACCGGCGCAACGCTTCCCGAAGGTGTTGTCTTTGTTTTTTCGGCGGATTGGGCTACAGTCCCGACTATATTATCCGGAGCAACGGGGACTTCATGAGCAAACAGCAGGAAATGGACATTCTGGAAATGCCCTTTGAGGGATTGGCGGCCTATTGGCTCTCCATCCGCAAGGTCATCGACACCCGCAAGGGCAAAAGCATCGTCAAGGACGAGCTGGAAACCACGCAGGAAAGCTATATCCGTCATCTGCTGGACACGGTGTTCACCCGCATGGAGCTGACACTGGTCCGCAGACTGGCCGAGGTCAAACGGGACACTCTGCTGGACGATTATCGCCGCAAGATAGACCTCATGCGGCTGGCCCTGTTTGCCATTGCCGCCACCGAGAATCCGCGCATTACCATGGTTCGCATGGACTCCAAGTTTTCCCATGCTCCCATGAGTGAAAAGGCTGCCTTCGATATGGCCCACGGACTGACCTCGGCAATCAAGGAACCCGGGGCCGACCTGCATACCCTGCTGGCCGTTGACCACAAAATGCCCTTCGATCGCCTGGTCGTAAAGCTGCTGTTCTATGTCATTTATGCCCGACGCGACAAACGCCGTCTGGAGAAGCTGCTGCCCTACACTCACTCGCGCTACTTCACGGAAGGGTTGTCACTTGCCATAGACAATTTCGAACCGGATTTTCTGGCCTATCACTTTGAAGGCATCCGTGACCAAACCATCATGGAAACCCGGCGCAAGATGGACATGTCCCTTGAAATGGCCATGGGCATCCGGAACAAAATGGATTATGACGATGTTTTCCGCATCGCCAAGGCGTATATGTCCGCCTGACATCCATTCCTTCGTATTGACCGGGAGGATTTATGAAAAAAAACATCCTGACGTGCTTTCTGCTGCTGGCAGCGATTTTGGTCGTCCCCGTCATGGCACATGCCGCTCCGCCCGGAACCGTTGGAGAGAAAAACTTCGAACGGGGCACAATTGCTCTACGTGGCAATGGCGACAGACAAAAAGCCAGAAAATATTATGGCCGCGCGGCCCAAGCGTTTGCCTCGCTTATTGCGGACCGTGCCGAAAACGGCAAACCAACACGCCTTTCACGTCTGCTTATGGCCGGTATGAGCTGTTACTACGTGGGAGACTGGCAACAGGCCGTAAAAATCATGAGCGCTGCCGCAGTAAACCGGGACGCATGGGAAGCCTCCCTGTATGCGGGGTTGGCGCTGGCCCGGCTGAACAGGACGGAAAACGCCGCCGCCATGTGGAAACGCTTTCCTAAAAATACAGGACAACGCATGATAGCCGAGCAATTGGGCAAACAGATAGCCGCGCTGGAGTCCGGCTCTGACGTGCAACAGGTTGCGGACGCGGTTGAGGCTGCCACGTTGCGCCAATTTTCGTGGAACGAACACTCGGTATTCCATGATTCACTGGCGGCAAAAGACAGATGCTCGGGCCAATTCTGGTGGAGGTATGCCAAATCCCGCTGCAAGGACAGATTGCCCAAGCTCAACTGACTCCACCTTCCAAAACTTGACCTTTCCCCCATAACGGGTATGACGTGCGGGGCCGCAGGCTGGCGGCCCCATTTTTTTTGCACAAGGATTCGAACGTGGACAAACAGATAAAGAAACAGGTTGAGCGTCGCCGCACTTTCGGCATCATCAGCCACCCGGACGCCGGTAAGACCACCCTGACCGAGAAACTGCTGCTCTTTGGCGGGGCCATTCAAATGGCCGGAACCGTCAAAGCCCGCAAAGCCGCACGCCATGCCACCTCGGACTGGATGGCCATGGAACAGCAACGCGGCATTTCCGTAACTTCCTCGGTCATGAAATTCAATTACGACGGGTACGAAATCAACCTGCTGGACACCCCAGGTCACCAGGACTTTTCCGAAGACACCTACCGGGTGCTCACGGCCGTGGACTCCGCATTGATGGTCATCGACTCGGCCAAAGGCGTCGAACGCCAGACCCGCAAACTCATGGAAGTCTGCCGCCTGCGCGATACCCCGATCATCACGTTCATCAACAAGCTCGACCGCGAAGGTATGGACCCGTTCGACGTTCTGGCGGACATCGAGGAAACCCTGAACATCGAGTGTGCCCCGATGTCATGGCCCGTGGGTATGGGCAAGGACTTCAAGGGCGTCTATTCCCTTCACGACCAGCGGCTGCATCTGTTTTCCGCCACACATAACGGCGGCATCAACCACGGCATGGTCATCGAATCGCTGGATGATCCCACGTTGGACAAGGAACTGGGACCGCAGGCCGACAAACTGCGTGAAGATCTGGAACTGCTTGAGGGCGCCGGTTATCCCTTTGATGCGGAGCGCTACCTCTCCGGCAAACAGACGCCGGTATTCTTCGGCTCGGCCATCAACAACTTCGGCGTTCACGAACTGCTGGACACCTTCGTTCAACTGGCTCCGCATCCGCAGCCACGCCCGGCCATGGAACGGGAAGTCTCTCCCTTTGAAACCAAATTTTCTGGAGTGTGCTTTAAAATCCAGGCGAACATGGACCCGCACCACCGGGACCGCATCGCATTCGTGCGCATCAACTCCGGCAAGTTCACCAAGGGTATGAAAGTCCGCCACCATCGCATCGGCAAGGACGTGCAGATTTCCAAGGCCACCATATTCATGGCCCAGGACCGTGAAGGCGTAGAAGAAGCATGGCCCGGCGACATCATCGGTGTCCACAACCACGGCACCATCAAGATCGGAGACACGTTCACGGAAAAGGAACCCCTCAAATTCACCGGAATTCCGAACTTTGCTCCGGAAATATTCCGCAGGGTCATTCTCAAGAGTCCGCTCAAGGCCAAGCAACTGCAAAAAGGCCTGACCCAGCTTGCCGAGGAAGGCGCAGTGCAGCTCTTCCGTCCCACGCAGAACAATGACTATATTCTCGGGGCAGTAGGCATGCTTCAGTTCGACGTGATCCAATCACGTCTCAAGGACGAATACGGAGTGGACGCCATCTACGAACCTGTGGAATTATACACGGCACGATGGGTGTCCTGCGAGGACAAAAACGAGCTAGCACGGTTCAAAAAAGGCGCTGCCCGTTTCCTGGCACTGGACGCGGACGAAAATCTCACTTACCTTGCTCCGAGTCGGTGGCGGTTGGATGATGCCATTGAGACTTGGCCGAACATCGCGTTTCACAAGACCAGAGAACACGAATAACGTTTTTATGACTGTCGTCGAAATACCAGAAGAACATTTACGAGCCTATCCGAAGGAAGAGATTAACGCCCTGCCCCTGCGACGCTATGAGGGGCCCGTTCATGTGGTGCGCACCCGCAAACAGCGCGATGCCGCCATCAAGGTGCTGCGAAGCGAGACATTGCTCGGTTTCGATACGGAAACCCGCCCGGTGTTCAAGAAAGGACGCAAACCCAATCCTCCCTCGCTCATCCAACTGGCCGGAGAAGAGGACGTCTACGTATTCCAGATCAATCTGCTGCCCATGGACAACGGATTGCTTGATCTGCTTGCGGATAAAAAAGTCATCAAGACCGGCGTATCGGTTCACGACGACATTGTGGGCCTGAACAAGCTGGCAAAATTCAAAGCCGCCAATTTCATCGACCTGGGCGAAGTCTCCCAAAAACATCAAATGCAGACACATGGCCTGCGAAACCTCGCGGCCAATCTTCTGGGATTCCGCATCTCAAAATCCGTGCAGTGCTCCAACTGGGCCAAGGAAACCCTCACCAAGCAACAGGTGGCTTACGCAGCCACTGACGCATGGGTCAGCAGGGAAATCTATCTGGCCATGCATGATATGGGGCTTGTTTAGCCGCCCCCCTACTTTCGGGCCAGCAGCCAAATGACGTGCACCAGCCCCGGAAAATAGCCCAACAGGGTCAGCAACAGATTTATCCAGAACTGCAGACCGAGTCCCACCTTCAAAAAAGCCCCGATGGGCGGCACCAGAACCGAGATGATGATACGGATAATTTCCATACACTTCTCCTTTTGAGATCTGTCTCTTTCTCCCGACATATATAGACCATACGGCGCTGGCGACAATACTGTTAGTATTTTTCCCAAACCAAAGGCCCTCCGCGAACTCGCGGAGGGCCTTTGCATACGTGCGGAATATACTGCCGCTAACCGCAGCAACCGCCGCAACCGGAATTGCAGTCGCAACCGCCGCCCGGAAGCGGATTCTGGCTGGCGACCTGGAAACCGTGCTCAGTGGCATGGATATTCACGTCACCGGTCATTTCCAGCAGCTTTTCTTCAGCGATGAAAGTGAATCCTTTTATCTCGGTAGTGGCGTCGCCCTGTTTGGCTTCGTCCAGCGCAAGCCCGAGCATGGGACCGGAACAACCACCCGAGGCAACATAGACACGGATGGGAGAGCGATCCTGTCCTTCGAAATGCTCTTCGAGCTTGGCAATTGCTTCATCAGTTACGTCGATCATAAAATCCTCCTTATGATCGTTAAAGGTCTGGTGCCCCTAGAGGTAGGCACGAAAGGCCGAAGCGTCAAACCAAAAAACACAAAATATTCAATACTCATGACAATAGGCCGAAAACCCTGGACAAAAAAAGGGCGCCCCCGCCGGAACGCCCAAAAACAAAAAACGGTGGCTTCTGCTAGCAAGAGCATGACCCTGTTGAGCAGGAACCGGAGGAACATCCTCCGCCACCCATTGGATTCTGCGATTCAACCGAGAATCCGTAGTAAGTCATGTCGATGCTGATCTCGCCGGTTTGCTGTGCAAGCTCCTTGTCCAAAAGAAAGGAGAAGCCACCGGCTTCGTATACGCCGTCAGTGTCCTTAGGCTCATCCAGAGCCAATGTCAGCCGTGGGCCGGCTCAACCGCCGGAAGCAAGATGCACCCGGATGGCCGAGGTCTCCCGATCCGCAAAGTAGCCTTCCAGCTGCTTCTGGGCGGCTTCGGTCAAATTAATCATGAGTCAGTCCTCCTGTTGGTTCATGATGGGAATTGAGAGGTAAGACCTGTATGTGCCTTTGTCAAATAGAAATCATTCCTGATAACGTCATTTATTGACCGCAACAGGGCGCATGGATTATTCAAAAGACTTCACAAGCCGACAATCCTTGACAAAGCGCAGCACAAACCGAAAACTCAACGTATTCGGAAAATGATGCGCAAGACATGAAAAGGATCAGGCCCGGGGCGTACCTCTGCCGTACGCGAGGAATCGAATCGTTTGAAACGACAAAAACAAATCGCTTTTCCCCAACAGCACGGTGAAGGAAGGTAGATATATGCATGAATGTGGAACAATTCTGAACAGCCGCGAACTGGGACGGACCCTTGAACGATTGGCCATGGAAGTCATCGAACGCCGGGGCGAGGATGAAAGCCTTGCCATCATAGGCATTCAGCGGCGCGGGGCAGATCTGGCTGATCGCCTGAAAAAGACGCTGGACCGGGAATTGGACCGCGAGGTACCTCTCGGCAAACTGGATATCAACCTTTACCGCGACGACTGGACCGACCCGAGCACCCAGCCGACCATAAACTTTACGGAAATCCCCTTTGAAATCGAGGGCGCAAGTATTATACTGGTTGATGATGTGCTCTTTTCCGGGCGCACGGTACGGGCGGCGCTGGAAGCCATTCTGGACTATGGACGCCCCAAGCGGGTGGAACTGCTTGCCCTGATCGACAGAGGCCTTCGGGAGTTGCCCATTCAGGCGGATTACGTGGGCAAGAAAGTAAAGACATCCAAGGGCGAACACGTCAACGTCATGGTGCAGGAGCGCGATGCCGAGGACAAGGTCTGTTTGGTAACCGGAAAAGACGAGGACTAGATGTCGTTCAGCAAAGTCAGGCAGGACGACCCCAAAGCTCCCTGTATTTCCCTGATAGGCATGGCCGGAGCAGGAAAATCCACCCTCGCCCCATTGCTGGCCGCGGCTCTGGACTGGGCCCATCTGGACACGGACCACCATATCGAGGCTTACTACGCCCTGCCCCTGCAAGGCGTTTACGATAGATACGGGCATGAAGAATTTCTGAAAATAGAAGAACGCCTTGTCAGCGAACTGATGCTGCACCGGACGGTCATTTCCACCGGGGGCAGCGTGATATACGGCCGCGAAGCCATGTCCACACTCGGCAAACTCGGCCCGGTGGTTCACCTTGCCGTGGGCGAAGAGGAATTCCTGCAACGCGTGGGCGCCGGTGACGACCGGGGATTGGCTATTGCTCCGGGCATGACCCTGAGCGATCTTTACAGGGAACGCCAGCCTTTGTACCGTGCCGCGGCCGACATCACGGTGCGAACTGACGACTGCACGCCCGAACAATGCGTACGGGCTATTCTGGACAAGGTGAATCTCGCATGAAAAAGAAAACTCCCAAGGCGGCTTTTCGCAAACTGGCCGCCATATATACCCGCATGGTCGACAGTTACGCCGATGCGGCACAAGGGATCGGACTGAACTGTGAAGGCTGCACGGACAACTGTTGCTACAGCTTTTTCCAGCACCACACCTATATTGAATGGGCCTACCTGTGGGAAGGCCTGAACAGGCTGCCGGAAAAACGGCGCGCCCTGTTCATCAAGCGTTCCGAAGAATATGTGGAGCAGGCCCGCTTCGCCCTGCAGCGCGGAGAACGGCCACACATCATGTGTCCGCTGAACCTCGGGGACGAAGGGGAAGGACGGTGCGGATTGTATGAACACAGGCTCATGATCTGTCGCATGCACGGAGTTCCCAACATCATGAAACGCCCGGACGGACGGGGCGTGGATTTCCCGGGCTGCTGGCGCTGTCAGGAACTGACCACCGGCATGCAGAAACAGCAAACGGAGATACCTGTCGTGGACCGCACTCCGCTTTATTCCGACCTTGCACGGCTGGAAATGGAATTTGTCGGACCAAAGCTGCGCGGCCTTCCCAAGGTGGACCACACCATTGCCGAGATGATCGTGCTCGGCCCTCCTGTCCTGCGTTAACCTACACGCGGAGCGCGTTTGCACCCCGCAAGGAGTTCCCGCCATGGAATCACCATCTTCAGGCCGCTCGCCGGCAGAAGAATACGGTATGGATATCTTCCTGCATCTTGCTCCGGGTGCGGTGTTTCAGGTGGCGGACAAATTCGTGAACGGCCAACGCATGAGCAACGAAACCCTTGCGCTGGCTCTGGTACAGACGAGCAAAGCGGTCCGTGACGCCATTCTCGGCGGGTTGAACTGTGTCCGGCGCGAACGGGTGCAGGAGTTGTTGCAAAGTTACGAGGGATCTGAAGCGGAAGACAGGCACAAGCTGGAGCCGGTCATGAAAAAGGCCGAAGACACGGTGCTCCGGACCGTAACACAACGCCTGTGCCGAGGATTGGTTCATTTTTCCCAAGACATACTCAAGCAGCCGGATGAAAACCCGTTGTTGTCGTCTCCGCTGCCCAAAGTGCATATTGCCGAATTTTCGCCCGAAGGCGTACTCGGATTCTGGGTTTTGCTCGCCTATCGTTACGACAGGCAGTTCAACACCGTACTGGACGAAGCTCTGGAATCCGTGCGGGACGGTTTTACCGCCGGAGTACTGGCCCTTTGCGCAGATGATATAAATGACGACAGATTCATGACCGAAGCAGGTCTTTTGCAAACGGAGTTCACGGACCACTACGTTGACATGATGGAGCTGGCCAGACGCGGTGTCATGGGGATCTGCCGTAACCTGCCCACGGAAAAACTGATGGACAATCTTTGTCACGCCACGCCCCTGCTCTTTCTGGAAAGAGACAGGCTCCCCGGCATTGCCAAAATACGCTCCGCCATTCAGGGCAGCCTGTTCACAGAGGAAATCAATCTGGCCGCCGACTTGCTGGCGCTGTTTTCGCTGGCCAAGGCTGAAGGCCCCGCCATCCTGTCGGAACTGGCCCCTGTGATGGAAGACGCCTATCTTGGCGCGGGGTTGGAACTTTTGGGAAGGATGGAAGAACCAACCCTTGTGCAGGAGGTCATGACCAGACGCAAGGACACGCTGGAACGCGAAATGCAAATCAAAACCGACATGACACTCCGGGCAGCCCTCAGCTTGCGGCAAGGGCGCGGACCGCGTGAACTGAACGAAGTGCTTGGGGCCTACCTGCCGCGCCCCATGGACTATCAGGCCCTGCTTGAAGCGCTGGGCAAAGGGCTGTAAGACAATTCGTCAGCAGGAAACGAGGTAGGCGATAAAATCCGTGATCCCGGCAAGCCGCGCCTCCACATACCGAGCTGCATAGCGGGCAAATGTCCTGCGCCGTCCATAAACCATATACTCCGTGGAAGCATCGGCAAAGGCCAGTTCATGGAACTCGGCCACCTGCGGATGGATCGGCTGCTCGAATTCAGGAAAGGCGTCCGGCATTTCCGAATAGTCGGGCGGCTCGAAACCCAATTCCTTCAAAACTCCGGCAGCGGCGTGGTTCAACAGTTTCGGTCCGGGATGATTCACGGTATTGAACAATCGTTCCGAACGAAAATCCCGTTCGATGATATGGACATATTTCACCGGGGTCCGGGATTCACGTTCCCGCTCCCTGGCAAAGGTATCCCGCAACAGCCGGTCCAGATCAAAACGGGCGGTCAGGGGACTGCGCAGGAAAAGAATGAGAATCTCTTCCATGGACAAGCTTGCATCGACGAGTGCATCCAGATGGATATCCCGGTAATTGAAGCCCGGTTCGCCGGACCACAGAGGCCAATACCCCGTAAAAAACATGTTTGGGATACAGAGCGACCGGGCGGAATCGGGAAGGCGTTCCAGCAGTCGTGCAGAAGACAGATCGCCCCATTCCGGGCCAAGATATTGATACAGGAACAGACCGCACTGCTCCAACGTGCCGTCGGGAATCGGCTCCCGCACGTAGTTGAGATACAATTCGCACTGATAACGCGCCGCAAATTGCGGACAGGCCAGCAGGCGCTCCATTAACGGTTCGCCCTGACAATTGGCATGTATAACGGCATGTTCCATGGCGTGCAGATAGCATACAACCGAGTAAACCGGCAACAAACGCAAGCCGGGATTGGAGATATGAATGGAATCACGAATCAAATCCGTTATCACGGAGATACACCCCATTGACCGCACACTAGTGGCAGCAGGGCAGGCCCACCTTGACAGCCTGACCAAGCCGCAGGGCAGCCTTGGCAGGCTCGAAGAGCTGGCGCTACAACTCTTTCTGATAAATGGAGGCAAGGCACCGGTCTCCGACCCTTGCCGGATCTATACGATAGCGGGCGACCACGGAGTGGTAGCGGAAGGTGTCAGTGCATCCCCGCAAGCCGTAACCCGGCAGATGGTCTTCAACTTTCTCAACAACGGGGCAGGTGTCAATGCCCTGGCTTCCACGGCCGGAGCTGGTCTCTGCGTGGTGGACGCCGGTGTTTGCGGTGAGGATTTTCCCGATCATCCGGCACTGGTGCGTAACAAGATCGCACAAGGAACGGCCAACCTGGTGAAGGGACCGGCCATGACAAGGGAACAATGCCTCGCGGCTCTGCAACTGGGCATGCAGCTGGCCGACACGTCCCATGCAGATGGCATACGCACGCTGGGAACCGGAGAAATGGGCATAGGTAACACCACACCATCCACGGCTCTGTACTGCGCATATCTGGACCTCGACCCCAAGGTCGTTTCCGGTCCCGGAGCCGGAGCCCCGCCAGAAATGGTAGAGCGCAAAGCAGCAGTGGTTAGCGCCGGCTTGCAGGCTAACCGGGAGGCTATTGTTTCCGGCGATGCCATAGACATCCTCGCGGCGCTGGGAGGGCTGGAAATCGCCGCTCTGACCGGATTGATCCTCAAGGGGGCGCACAACAGGCAAGTCGTTTGCGTGGATGGTTTCATATCCACGGCCGCATTCGTTGCCGCATGGCGTATGAATCCGGCTGTAGTCGACTACTGCGTTCTTTCCCACGCATCAGCCGAGCCAGGCCATACCAAGGCATTGCAATCCGTGGGACTCAAACCGTTATTGCATTTGGACATGCGGCTGGGAGAAGGCACGGGCGCAGCCTGCGCCATGTTCCTGTTGCGCGCGGCCGCCGCCATGTACAACCAGATGGCGACCTATGAACAGGCAGGGGTCAGTACGAACGACTGAGCATTGGCTGCCGGGGCCCCGGAAACCTTTTAAAAAAATGTTCTTGGGAATTTGTAAAACATTTTGGCGCTGTGCCCATCTGTTCAGCAGGTGGGCACAGTTTGTTTGCAGGGAATTTCTTAAAGGCCTGCTACCGTTTGCGTACGACAAGGTCGCAGTTGACTGAAACCCTGCCGGTCCGGGCTACATCCGCAAAGTCAGGATGCAACCGCGCCCGCTCCTCGTCGTTAAAGCGGTATTCCCCAAGCGTACGGAAAAACTCCACACACATTCCGGCTTCTTCAAACAGCTCTCGCCATTGTTCCGGCAGGACACGATTCTGGTAGAACTTGTCCTGATTGATTTCTTCCCATTCCTGCTGTGAATGATCCAAATAACTGGCAGGATGATAGCCTTCCACCTGCCCAAAGGAACGGTGATCCCGGCTCAAAACCCGCTGCACGGCAACACCGCCCGAACGCAACACCCGTCGGCATTCACGAACCACCTTTTCAGGCGAACGCACATGTTCCAACACGGCAAAGGAACTGACCACATCCAGACTGCCGTCTTCAAACGGCAGGGCACTGAATCGGGCCGGATACGAATAGGGAATGCTCTTCCCATCAAGAAAAACACTGCCGTCACGGGTAGAAAAAAGACTGTCATACCGTGCGGCAATATCCGGTGCGGCACTTCCCTGCGGCGTGACCAGAAAAGCGTTACGCGTGGCCAGGTACTTGTCCATGCGTTCGGTCACTTCCGGGTAACAGACACCAAAGGCATAGGCATCGATGCTGCAAGGCATGAAACCAAGCGCATAAAGGCAGCACTCCAATCCCAAAAAACCGCCGGGACCGACGTGCAGAATACGGGCGCCCTTTTCAAGAAACGGGCTGGCGCTGTTCAGTTCGAACAGGAGATTGAAATTGCCCAAATGATTGGTGGGATATTTCCCTACAGAGCAAAAACGCTCTCCCTGAACATACCCTATGGATTGAAGCTGGCTGAAAACAGGATCGACCCCGGAAATCGTGGTGATGACAATACGCGAGAAATCATGTTCCGCAATGGTCGCCGGATCAATGATCGGATGCCCGTGCAGTTCTTTGCCCCACATGGAACCATCGTTGTCGGCAATGGCTTCCACACGAAC
>Ga0207831_100354_pt1 | contig 17553 bp, 14 predicted proteins | sample TtanPargueraPR_7_FD_187741 | JGI IMG/M metagenome (GOLD analysis project Ga0207831, IMG submission 187741) | Aerobic enrichment media microbial communities from Bioluminiscent Bay, La Parguera, Puerto Rico - Tt and M1 (2) (SPAdes) | ecosystem: Environmental > Aquatic > Marine > Unclassified ... | reverse complement strand
GGGTTGCGAGACCTTGAATACCGTTGAATGACAGGAATTCATGAGCGAAGAGGAAAAGGAACAGTCCTCCGAGTCTTCGAATGACGAGGAGCGCGGCGAAAACGAGATGTCCTTTCTGGACCATCTCGAGGAGCTGCGCTGGAGAATCATCTACACGCTGATCGGCATCGCGGTCGGCGCCGTCGTGCTGTGGTTCTTCATCGATCCCCTTATGGAGTATGTGCTTCTGAAGCCTGCGAAGAACTTCGACATGCGTCTGCAGAACCTGCGTCCCTTCGGACAGGTCTTCCTCTACATGCAGGTCGCGATTTTCGGCGGCATCATCCTCAGCATCCCTAACACCGTCTACCAGATCTGGAAATTCATCGCGCCGGGGCTGTATCCTCACGAGCGCAAGTACATCAGCTCCATCGTGATATTCACATCGCTGTGTTTCCTGATCGGCGTGGTGTTCGCTTACATGTTCGTGCTTCCCGCCGCATTCCGCTTCTTCTCGACCTTCGGCACCACGGACATCGAGAACATCATCTCCATCGAATATTATTTCGAGTTCATTCTCACGCTGATGATCGGTGCCGGAGCAATTTTCGAGCTGCCCATGCTGTCATTCTTCCTGTCCCGCCTCGGCATCGTCACCCCGAAGCTGATGCGAAAGTACTGGCGGCACGCCATGGTGATCAGCTTTTTCGTGGCGGCACTGATCTCGCCGGGACCGGATCCTTTCAGCATGCTGCTGATGGCGATTCCACTGGTCTTCCTGTATGAACTCAGCATCCTGATCAGCAAGATCAGCTACAAAAAACGCAAAGCACGTGCCGAAGAATAATCCCCGGATTGATCGTTGAAACTTGACGCCATCATCGCCCCCGTCCAGAGCGAGCTCAAGCATTTCGAGCAGCATTTCCGTCGTGCCCTGCGCTCGGATGTGGGCATCGTCGATACGGTCGTGCGCTACATGGTCAAGCGCAAGGGCAAGCGTATTCGTCCCGCCCTGGTCCTGCTTTCCGCCGCTGCCAGCGGCGGCATTGACGAGGCAACGTATCGCGGCGCGGCCCTGGTCGAGCTGCTGCACACCGCGACACTCATCCACGACGACGTGGTCGACGACGCCGGTACGCGGCGCGGCTGGCCCTCGATCAACGCCATCTGGAAAAACAAGGTGTCGGTACTCCTCGGCGATTACGTGCTCTCGCGCGGACTGCTGCTCTCACTTGAAAACGAGGATATCGATTTCCTCCAGAGCACTTCGACCGCCGTCAAACGCATGAGCGAGGGCGAGCTGCTGCAGATACAGAAATCACGGCAGATGAACACCGATGAGGAAACCTATTTCCGTATCATCGGCGACAAAACCGCCTCGCTGCTGGCGACCTGCTGCGAGATCGGCGCATTAAGCGCCACGCGCGACGAACAGATCGTCGACGCCATGCGTACCTATGGTGAGACGCTCGGCATTGCCTTCCAGATCCGTGACGATCTGCTCGATTTCCTCGGCACCGAGGCCACCATCGGCAAACCCGTGGGCGGCGATCTGAAGGAAAAAAAGCTGACGCTTCCGCTGATTCACGCATTTCAGAACGCGCCGTCGTCGGACCGCAAGCGCGTCATCCGCGCGCTCAAAAGCGGCGTGCGCCGCAAGGACATCAAGGAGATCGTCGCCTTCGTCCAGAAATACGGCGGCATCACCTACGCCGAACGCGTCGCCAACGACCATCGCGACCGGGCCATCGACATGCTGAAATCCATCCCGGAATCCGAGGCGAAGCGCTCCCTCGTCGCCCTCGCCGACTTCGTCGTCGCCCGCAAAAAATAGATTCTTTACCTCTTCACCTCTTTACGATTGCGCCATGAAACGAATCCCGCTGCTCCCCTTCATCCTGTTGATCCCGATCATTCTGTTCACCGCCCCTCCGCTGCACGCGCAGACGCAGGTCGAACGCATCGAAATGCTCGAGGACGATCCCGGGCGCCCGATGACCTTCGAAGACCTCTACGCGTTCGGACGCGTGAGCGATCCGCAGGTGTCGCCCGACGGAGAGACCGTGCTGTACGTGGTGACACAGTACAGCATCGAGAACAACAACTCCAACAGCGAGATCTGGGCCATCGACATCAAGGGCGAGGAGAGCGTGCGCCTGACCGATCATCCCGCCTCGGACGTCAATCCCCGCTGGTCGTCCGATGGCGAGAGCATCGCGTTCATTTCCTCCCGTGAAAACGGCCGGCAGATCTGGACGATGAACCCCGACGGCAGCGGTCAGAAACGGCTCACAGACATATCCACGGGCATCGGGTCCTTCACATGGACACCGAACGGCTCGCATTTCCTTTACAGCTCGCGCGTGTATCCCGACTGCAAGACCGACGCCTGCAACAAAGCGCGTGAAGAGGCGAAGGAAAACAATCCGGTCAAGGCACGGCTCATCGAACAGCTGCCCTATCGCGTCTGGAATCACTGGCGCGACGGCAAAGTCAGCCATGTCTTCGCCATCCCGTCGGCCGGTGGCGTTCCGGTGGAACTGACACCCGGTCCGTACGACACGCCGCCCATCGATCTCGGCGGACACCAGGATTTCGTCGCCTCGCCCGACGGAAAGGAAGTGGCGTTCGTGAAAAACACCGATGAAATGCTCGCCGCCAGCACGAACAACGACATCTGGCTCGTCGGCATCGACGGGAAAAACGCGCGATGCATCACCACCGACAACAGGGCAAACGACAATCAGCCCGTGTATTCACCCGACGGCAAGTACATCGCCTACCGCGCCATGTCGCGCATCGGATACGAGGCCGACAAGTACGATCTCAAGGTGTACGAGCGCGCGAGCGGACGCACATGGACGCTGACCGAAGGCGTCGACCGTTCGGTGGATGAAATCATCTGGTCGAACGACAGCCGCCGCATTCTCTTCACCGCGCAGGACGGTCCGTACAAATCGCTGTTCGACGTTCCCGTCGAGGGCGGCGATGTGCTGCGCGTGCTCAAGGGCGTGCTCGAACTGCAGTACGCACACATGGATACGGTCAAGACCATCGAACTCGGCACCTACCGGCACGACTTCCGCCTGCATCCCGACGGCGAGACGCTGGTCTTCATGGGCGAGCGCATGAACCATCCGGCCGAAGTGATGTCCATCAAGTACGACGGCCAGCGCATCTTCGACATCCGTCAGCTCACCACCACCAACGCCGAGCTGATCGAGGAAATCAACATGCCGGCGCCGGTGAGCTTCACCTTCCCGAGTTTCGACGGAGTGGATGTACAGGGCTGGATCGTCGCGCCGCCGGACTTCGATCCCTCAAAGAAATACCCCATGATTTACCTCGTGCACGGCGGACCGCAGGGCGTGTGGGACGACGACTTCCATTACCGCTGGAACCTCGAGCTGTTCGCCGCGCCCGGCTACGTCGTCGTTGCCGTCAACTGCCGCGGTTCGGTCGGCTTCGGCCAGGAGTTCACCGACGGTGTCAACGGCAGCTGGGGCGGCGCACCGTACAAGGACCTCATGGCCGGCCTCGACTTCGTGCTGCAGGAGTACCCCTTCATCGACCGCAACCGCGTCGGCGCGGCCGGCGCATCCTACGGCGGTTACATGATGAACTGGTTCCTCGGCAACACCGGTCGCTTCAAGGCGCTCTTCTGTCACGCCGGCGTCTATGACCTCGTCAGCATGTACGGCGCCACCGAAGAGCTGTGGTTCCCCGAATGGGAATTCGAGGGCACGCCGTGGGACAACCCCGAGATGTACGAGAAATGGTCCCCCAGCCGTCTCGCCGGCAATTTCAAAACGCCGACCTACGTCTCACACGGACAGCTCGACTTCCGCGTCCCCGTCACGCAGGGCATGCAGCTGTTCACCGCCCTGCAGCGCCAGGGCATCGAGAGCCGCTTCCTCTACTTCCCCGACGAGGGTCATCTCGTGCTCAAGCCGCGCAACTCCCAGCTCTGGTACGGCGAATTTCACCGCTGGTTCGCGAAGCACCTGATGAAGGGGGATCAGGAATAGGGGGATTTCAGTCCATCAGGGATGCCGATGCACGGGGGATGCCGACACCACTAGATTAAAAAAGCGGAGACGGTTTTGCTGCCGTCTCCGCTGATTCCGAACGCCGCTGCCTTGAGGTATTTCCGGCGCGGGGTATTTGTCTCCTGCTTCATCATCTCGCCTCATCATCCACATCATACCCGCGCCATGGGTTGTGATGCGACGCTCGGAATGTACCGGGTCAGAATCCGCCTCGTTGGGGTTCGACATTCTCCGTTTTCAGTGTATGGTGGATCATCGCAGTGATCTGCTGATGTCTTTCGCTGCTGACCATGCCCTCCGCCATCACGGCTTCATCGCCGATGAAGACCTTCTTCCAGCAGCAATTCATGCGCATCCGCATGCTGCCTTCTATGATGGTAAAGCACAGGGAGTCGACAGAGCCGATGTCAAGCACGGCTTCCGCGCTTCCGTCAGTCGCCGCGAGACGGATCTGTGAACCGTCCACGCATCCGACGGGAAGGAACTCATAGCCACGCACGCTCAAGCGATCCTCCGTTATTGTGATATCTCCGTCACAGCTCTTGATCACGATGGGCGTTTCATCCGCCTGTGCCGCCGCACCCGTGACCATGAACAGCAGCAGAACCGTTCCGGCCAGAATACGCATCATTGCCTCATCTCCTCGTCTCGATTCATACATTCGTTTCCTGGATTCTCCAGTTCGTACCTGACCATATCATAGACGCGTAATCTTCCCCGTCTCGCGAATTCGTGGGAACGGAAAAACCCACCTGCGTGACCGGGACTCAGAAAACTTTTCGGATTTTGACCTGATGACAAAAAACCCAACGCAACAGGCAGAATCAATAGGTAGTTCTACACATTTTTATAGGTAGTACCACCTATTTTCGAGGTGAAACCGGCAGTTTACAGGGATTCCGCAGAGAATCATATCGCAGATTTGCGCAGATTCATGCACAGATTTGCGCAGATAGCTTTTTCGAAGACCAATCTGTGGAAATCTGCGTGTCCTCTGCGAAAATCTGTGATATGATTTCTCCGCGTAATCTGCCATAATCCATATTGGAAGTTGTCCGGAAATTCCCCTTAATGATTCAACCATGATCGCGCTGACAAATATCACCAAGGAATACCCCGGCAAGGTGCTGTTCAAGGACGCCTCGCTGCGCATCGGCGACCACGAGCGCGTGGCCATTGTCGGACCGAACGGCGCCGGAAAATCCACGTTGATGAAAATCATCACCGGCGAGATCGAATCCGACAGCGGCGAGATCGCGCAGTCCCGCGCGAATACCGTGGGCTATCTGCCGCAGGACGGCGTGGTGCACAGCGGACGCACGCTCTTCGACGAGGCATCCACCGCCTTCGACGACATCATCGCCCTGCACGACCGCATCGACCAGCTCAGCGAGGAAATCTCCCGCCTTTCCGCCAATGCCGACACCGCCGAGGCGAATGCCGCCAGGGACGCGATGCAGAAGAAAATCGAAGAACTCGGCGAGATCCAGCACGCGCTCGAACACCGCGAGGGATGGAACATCCAGACGCGCGTCGCGCAGGTGCTGTCGGGACTCGGCTTCCATGAAAAGGACTTTCGGCGTCCCACCGAGGAGTTCAGCGGCGGCTGGCAGATGCGCATCGCGCTCGCGAAGCTCCTCCTGCGCGAACCCACCATCCTTTTGCTCGATGAGCCCACGAATCACCTCGACCTCGACGCCCTCCAGTGGCTTGAGGAATACCTGCAGAACTACGAGTACTCCATCGTACTCATCTCCCACGACCGCCGCTTCCTCGACAACATGGTACAGCGCACTGTGGAGGTCAGCGGCGGCAGCATGACCGAGTACGCCGGCAACTACAGCTACTTCATCGAGCAGAAGGCGCTGCGCATGGAGCAGCTGCGCGCCGCCCAGGCCAACCAGCAGCAGCAGATCAAGCAGACCCGGCAGTTCATCGACCGCTTCCGCTACAAGGCCACCAAGGCCCGGCAGGTGCAGAGCCGCGTCAAAATGCTCGAGAAAATGGAACTCATCGAGATCGAGGACGAAGAAGGCGGCATCTCCTTCGACTTCCCCGAGCCGCCGCCGCCCGGACGCATCCTCATGGAGCTGAAGGATCTCGACAAATCCTTCGGCGACCTGTCGCTGTTCCGCGGACTCGATTTCACCATCGAGCGCGGTGACCGCATCGCCTTCCTCGGCGTCAACGGCACCGGGAAATCCACCCTCGCGCGCATCATCGCGGGCATCGAGCCGTATCAGGACGGCGAGCGCACACCCGGCCACAACGTATCCATCGGCTACTTCGCGCAGAACCAGGCCGAGGAGCTCGATCCCTCGAAAACCGTCTTCCAGACGCTCGACGACATCGCCGTGGGTGAGATCCGCAAGCGCCTGCGCACGCTGCTCGGCTGCTTCATGTTCTCGGGCGACGATGTCGACAAGCGCGTCAGCGTGCTTTCGGGCGGAGAAAAAAGCCGCCTTGCGCTGGCCAAAATGCTGCTCACGCCGTCGAACCTCCTCATCCTCGACGAGCCCACCAACCACCTCGACATGCGCAGCAAGACCGTACTGCAGGATGCGCTTTCGCGCTACGAGGGCTCCTTCGTCATCGTCTCGCACGACCGCGACTTCCTCGAGCCGCTGCTCAACAAGTGCATCGATTTCAAGGATGGCCAGGTGCGCGAGACGCTCGGCACGGTCAGCGATTACCTCCTCAAGCGTGCGGGGGAGGATGACGGACAGGAGCGGCGCGGCGTCGCGGGACAGACGCTGCAACGCAAGGAGGCGCAGCACAGCGGACGCGACCGCAAGCGCGAGGAGGCCGAAAACCGCCAGGCCCGCTACAAGCGCCTCAAACCACTGAAAAACAAAATCGAACGCCTCGAGAAGGAAATCGAGGCACTCGAGGAGAACAAGTCCGGGATCGAGCGCGCACTCGCCGACGAAGCCACCTACCGGGACGAAGAAAAGGCGCGCGACCTCACCTGGCGCTACAAGGAGGCCGGCGAAACACTCGCCCGCGCCTACGAAGAATGGGAGAAGCTTCAGATCGAGATGGATGCGATCGACAAAGAATTCGGGAAGTAGTCTTATTCGATGCGGAGACGCCGGCAAAACCCGGCGCGTACCCATGAGAACATGATTCGTTCCAGGTAGCGGCAAATGACTCGGGTATTACGACAGCCGGGCAAACACCTCGGGCTGTTGTTCGGCGATGCGTAACAATGCCAGCGCGGGGCCGCTGGGTTTCCGCCTTCCCTGCTCCCAGTCCTGAACAGTCCGCAGGCTGACACCCATCAATCCGGCAAACGCGCTTTGCGAAAGTTTGAGCTTCGAACGGATTTCCTTCACTGTGGACGGCGCTTTCAGTTCATGCACACGAAGCTGCTTCCTTCCGGCCTTATGCTCTTTGATCTCACGGATTCCTTCAAGAATCTCCCGGCCAATATCACGTTCAGTCATTTTTCTATCTCCTTCGCAATCTGTTTCAATACATGTGCTGGAATCGTAATCGCTTCGCTCTTGCTGTAAATCGACAAAAGCCAGATTTCGTCATCCTTGCCCTTGTAGTAATAAATTACTCGGACACCACCACGTTTTCCTTTTCCTGAAACATTCCATCTGAGTTTACGAACGCCGCCGGATCGAGGAACGACTCTACCGGTTTCCGGAAATTGCATGAGCAACGATTGAAGTCCTTGAAACTCCTCTTCGGACAGATATGAATGGAGGTGCTTCGAAAATGCGGTCGTCTCGATGAAAACCATGCACAAATATACGGCAGAGCCGTAGAATGTGGCAAGTGCAATTTGCGCTCTCCGTTCCCCACGCTCACGCGTGGGGCTACCACCTAGGATTCTCCTTTCCGTTGCTTTTGCCTGCCTTTTCCGCTATGTTTTCTCCGGATACACGACTCCGATACAGATTTTTTCCGCGTGGAGGGAACGAATGTCCTTCTGCGGTGTCTTGGTGGTGACACGGACAACGACCGAACGGCGGAATGCAGGAATGACGTGATCAAGGAAGTGAGTCAGAGCGTCTCGCAGGATCTGGAGTTGCAGCGGCGGATCCGGGAGGGCGACAACGCTGCGTTCGCGGATCTCTACGGCCGGCACAAGCAGGCAGTCTACCTGTACTGTACCCGCTTCCTCGGCGAACGTCCCGCAGCGGAGGATATCTTCCAGGAGGTCTTCCTCAACGTGCTCGAAAAAATCCGGGGCGGGATGGAAATAGAAAACGTGGAGGCCTACCTGGTGCGCTCGGCGCGGAACCGCTGCCTCAACAGCATCCGCAACCGCAAATACCCCGCGGATGTCGATGACATGCAGGACTTCCTGCCGGGCGAGGACGCTCCCGACGCCGGCGAAATCGACGACCTGCAGCGCGCGCTAAACCGCCTTCCCGCGGACAACCGCGAGGCGCTGCTGCTCTGCGAATATGAAGGCTACAGCTATGAGGAAATCGCGGAACTGACCGACGTTCCGCTCAGTACTGTTCGCAAGCGCATTTTCCGGGCACGCCGTAAGCTGCGCGATTGGTTCACCACCGGTTCAGCACGGACATAAGGCAATGAATTTCGAAGAACAGATATCCGCGTTCATGGACGGCGCGCTGAGCGCCGAGCAGGAGACAGAATTCCTGCACATCCTCTCCGTCTCGCCGGAGAAGCGCGCCCTTTTCCATTCCTACATGGGCGTGCGCTCCGCCATCACGGCCGACGCGCGCGGCTCCGCCGTTCCCGGCCATCTCGACCGGGCCGTCCTCGGTGCGGCCGGCGCGGCGGCAGGCGGCGGCGCGGCAGCAGGCGGCGGCGCGGCAGCAGGCGGCGGTGCGGCGGCAGGCGGCGCGGCAGCAGGCGGCGGCGCGGCGGCAGGCGGCGCAGCAACAGGTGGCGCGGCAGCAGGAAGCACGGCGGCCGCGAGCGGCGTTGCAGCGGCAGCGGGGTGGTGGACGGCATCGCGCGTCATCACCGCCGTCATTCTCGGCCTCTCCCTGTTCGGGGCGGGATATTTCCTTCCCACGCTGCTGGACGACAGCAGTGCCCCGGACGCAGACCCGGAAACCCTCAGCATCCCGGGCGGGACGACAGACGAACGAACACAGACCGGCATCCCCGCAGCAGGGGATCCTGCTGCAAGCGCCCGCGGCGGGCGCACGGACATCAATCCCCCCGAAACATCGGCCACCGGACCCAATACGCGAGGCTCGGATGCGACGGGAATGACTCCCTCCGCGACGGGCGGCCCGTCCGGACACCCCGGCGACGACGGATCCGGTGATCGGGCAACAGGCGGGGGACACACCGCGGGCGGTGAGCGCATCGTGTACCGCAACGTCTACATCACGCGCGTGGACACCGTGTATCTCAGCGACAGGACCGAAGGTGCCGGCATCGCGGATGCCGTGCGCAGGACGCCCACAGGTGACGCTGGCGCCGGTCACACCGTAAACGCCGACAGCGGCGCAGGCACAACGCGCATCGTGCGGCGGGTGGACACCGTCTCCATCGCGCTCATGCAACGCGTGCCGAACGAGCGTCCGCTGATCATCCGCGAGGCGCCGCGCCAGGAGTTGCAGTTTCCGCTGCCCGGACGTTTCGTGGTCGAGGTGCAGCGCGAGCATCTCAACACCTGGCCGTACATCGACTACAACCGCGTCGGCGCGGAGCGCGCGCAGCAGCAGTTCGCCGTCTCCGCCGGGTACATGTTCGACCGGAATCACACGGCCGGACTCATGGCGGGCGAGAAATCCTTCGCCATGGAATACTACCGCATCCAGGGCGATTCGCTGTATCTTTTCCAGCAGCAGCCCGCGCTCGTGTACGGCGGCGGATTCTACCGCTACTCCCTGCCCGTCACGACGGGCATCGTTCCGGAAATCACGCTGCAGCTCGGCGGCTCGGACCTCGGTCCCGTCTTCGGCGGCCGCATCGGCGTGCAGCTCATTCCCTTCGACAATGTCAGCATCATCCTCGGCGCGAACGGGGCGCTGCTGGCGTATCGTTACAAAGACAAACTCTTCACCAGTCACAGTCTCGGACTTTCATACGGATTGCGTTACCGCTTCTGACGACATCGCGATGTCATAGCAACGCCACGGATGCCGACCCGCGCCTGCAGCCGCCGGGGAGGCCTCCGATTCCGGTGTGGACACTCCTGCTCACATCGGCGATACTGCTGTGCCTCTTCGCATGTTCGCCGCCGGACGATGCGAATCCGGTCGACATCATCGGCGAGGATATCTGCCGCGACGAGTGGCGCGATGACACGGCGCGCATCCGCACGACCATACGCTTCGAGGCGATCGTGGACACGACGACATTCAAGATCGAACGGTTCTCCGGAAGCGGCCTGCGCGTCGCGATGGTGTGCATTCCACCCGATACCGACTCGCTGCCCTACCGCGACATCTATTCCGTCTCGGCGAATTATCTCGACATCCCGGCGGCGGGGCTTCCCTTCAACGCGGAAATCCCGCCGGAGTATTTCCGGCAGTACAACTGCGCCCGTCTTGCGGCGGCGGTCATCCTCGTCTATCGCGACGGGAATGACAATGGACGCTTCGATCCCGGTGAAAACGTCGTCGGTGCCGACGAGCAGAGCATCTACGCCTTCGCGCAGGGCAATCTCAACACGATTCCGCGCGAACCGTTTGAAAGCCTGTATTCAAACTCCAATGTGCTTATCCGCTATGAACGAGCGCCCGGCCAGTACTTTCAGTCCTCGCCTGATTACCTCGCAACGATCTTCATCATACACGTGCGCGGGGATGCCGCATCCTACGACATCCCGTATCCCTGGCCCGTGTCAACTCCGCTGCTGCGATGACAGCGCGAGGAGCTGATGCCATGAAACGAACCTGTATCCTCATCCTGCTTCTGCTCGCCGGCGCCGCGCCGGTCACGCAGCTGCACGCGCAGCCGCGTCTGGAGCTGCGGCATCTCAAGCCGAACACGCCGGACTACTATTATTACCAGCTCTACATCGCGGCGTACTGCGCCGACAGCGTCATCTACGATCTGCAGAAGCATCAGCTCATCTACGAGGAAACCCTGGGCCGCATCGACACGAACAGCTATACCATCGATCGCCGCGCATCCCCGGCGCGGAATTCCTGCTACGACCTCGTGCTGGTGATGGACAACTCGTCGAGCATCTCCGCCGACGCGCTTTCCCGCAGCATCACCGCGGCGCATGCCTACGTCGACACCATGGCGCGCGACTGCCAGCGGGCGGCCATCGCGTCCTTCGCCGATCGTCCCACTCTGCGCTCCTTCCTCACCGAAGACCGCCAGGCGCTGCATGACGCGCTGGAGGGCATGGCGCCCGGCGGCAAGCGCGCACTCTACGACGCCATTTTCCAGGGCATGCTCGAGCTCTCAACCAACGGCACCGCCCGGCTGAAAGTCGTGCTCGCGCTCACGACGGGCAACGACAACGCCAGCGGCAATCCCGCCGAATGGCTGATCGAGACGGCACATCGCGACGACATCCGCGTGTTCATTGTCGGACTGGGATCGGGGATTTTCGAGGAGCCGCTTCGCGAGCTGTGCACGGAGACCGGCGGACTGTACTTCCCCGTCGCCGATGCCGAAGCGCTGCCGGAACGCTACACGGAGCTGGCAGGCTTCGTGCAGCGGGAGTTCGACGAGCATCGCATCGTGCGGCGCACGCGCGATGTCATCATGCAGAATCTTCATATCAGCATGCGTCTCGAGGCCTGTGACGACAGCGTCTGGGTCTCGCGGCTGTTCAATCCCAACGTCACATCCGCATCAGAACTCCCTCCGCCCACTTCCTTCCGGCTCGGACAGAGTTACCCCAATCCCGTGCACGCCAACGCCCAGCTGCATTTCCGTTTCGACATCGACGCCGCGCGCCAGCTGCCGCTGCGCCTGCAGATTTTCGACCGCCTCGGCCGCGAAGTCGCGCGCGTCTTCGACCGCCGTTTTCCGCCGGGCAGCCACCTGGTGGCATGGTCCTCCGCTGGACTGCGTCCGGGCGTGTACTTCTACCGCCTCGTCAGCGGGGAGGGGATGAGAACGGGGACGCTTACCGTGATTCCATAAACTTGCTGCACTCCCGGGGAACGATCCCGGCATTGGCGTGTCTACGTGATGTCCATCGACGAAAGACACGTTCAATTCATATCCCGGAGCAATGCCATGAAATCGCTTGGGAAGCTGCTGCTTGTTATCCTCATCCTCGCCGGCGCCGCGGAGAGCGCCGCGGCGGGCGTGCTGTACGCGCGCCGGCCGGGCACCGAGTCCCCTGTCTACAACCTGCGCATCAGTCACATCCGCACGACGGTGACCATCGCTGGACAGCTGGCCGTGACGCATGTGGACGAGGAATTCTTCAACGACAATCACTCCACGCTCGAGGGCTTTTACGCCTTCCAGCTGCCCGAGGGCGCCCATGTCGACGGCCTCTGGCTGTGGGTCAACGGCGAACGCCGCATCTTCGTGGTGAAAAAGAAGGAGGAGGCCGAGCGGCTGTACGACAGCGTGGTCGTCGGACAGCGACGCGATCCCGCCATCCTCGAATCCCTCGGCAAGAACCGTTTCCAGCTGAAGGTTTTTCCCATCGGTCCCTTCAGCTCGCGCCGCATCGAAATGCGCTACTTCCACACGCTGCCGCTCACCGAGGACGGCACCGTGCACTACCGCTACCCGCTGAACCTGCAGGGATATCAGTCCACCCCCGTCGAAAGCACCACGCTGCGCATCAACGTGGAGTCCAAACTCCCCGTCGAAGACATCACCACCAACTTCGACGACAATCCCCTGCTCTGCCGGAAGACGATATTCGGGGATCACGAATTCCGCATCGATTTCGGAGACGAAAATACGTTCTACTCGCAGGATTTCGAACTGGCGTACAAACCCGCTGGCGTATACAGCGTATTCCCGGCCTTGAGCTGGCATGATCCGGAGGATCCCGCCGAAGAGTCATACTTCATCTGCTGGCACCCCGAGAAGCCCGAAGCGGCGAGCACGCAGGCGCGCGATCTCGTGTTCGTGCTCGACGCCTCCGGCAGCATGGGCACCGAGCAGATCGGCACCGTCCGCGACGCCGTGATATCCATTCTCCGGAAGCTGCGCAGCATTGACCGCTTCCGTATCGTGCTGTTCAGCAATACCGCGATCGCCTGGCCGGCGCTCGCGGAGCTGCGCGCCGCCACCACGGAGAACATCGAGGAAGGAGTGGATTTCATTCAACGCGCCTATGCCGCCGGAGGATCGACGAATTATGGAATGGCCTTCCGAGCGGGACTCGCCGCGGAGTTCCGACCCGAGGCCGTTCGGCGCATGCTGTTCCTCACCGACGGCATGCCGAATACGGGCCAGACGTCAAAGGAAGGATTGCTCAGCATCATCGAGGATAACGATGAGCTGGGTGTCGGCATCTATCCCGTCATTGTCTACAGCGACCGGATCGATCTTCTCTACGACATCGCGGACGCGCGTGGCGGAAAGGTGACGATGGTGGAGAACGGCGACGGACTCGAAACCGTCATCTCCCGCATCATGCTCGAACTGGACATCGCAGCGATTTCGAGTCCTGTGGTGACATACGAAGGCGGTCAGACATGGCTGGTGTATCCCGAAAGCTTTCCACCCTATGCCGGCGTGGACCGCCTCGTCACCACCGGACGCCTGGTCGGCACCGCGCCGGAACCGGTGCGTCTCACCTACCGCAACGCCGCGAATGAAACCGTCGAGCGTCTGCGCAGCGTGGATTTCACCGCCATGCGCACCGACATGGAGCAGATCGCCTCGTACTGGGCGGCGGCGCACATCGGCTCGCTGCTTGAGCAGTATGAACGCACGCCAAACGATGAGCTGAAGGAGAGCATCATCGCGCTCAGCATCAAGCACCGCATCCTGACGCCCTTCACCGCGTTTCTCGTGCTGGAAAACAATCCCATCGATCCCCCGACATCCGCGGAAGCCGTCGCCGAGGTCATCCCCGAAGAGGTTTCGCTCGGACGAAACTATCCCAACCCCTTTTCCCTTTCATCAGCCGCCGTCACCGTGATTCCCTACACGCTGGGCAGCGCGCGTCCGGTGCGCATCGTCGTCACCGACATTCTCGGACGAGTGATCCGCGTACTCGAGGACGGCATGCGGTCCGCCGGCGCACATTCGGTGTCGTGGGACGGAAGGGACATGTATGGCCATGCCGTCACCCCGGGCGTATACTTCCTGCGTCTGCAGTCCGGCAGCGTCACCAAAACACTGCGCATGAGCGTCATGCGTTGACAGCCCATGGGGGAAACGGCATACGAGCCAGGGCGCCCGGGTCGCTGCAGACCGGGCGCCTTTTTTTGTGGCTCCTCACATGAATCTGTTGATGGTTTGAGGCCGATCAAGACCACCCGGACATGAAGACTGCATCGGATTGATCATCAGTTTTGTCGCTCTGAAAAAGCGGAGACAGTCCGTCCATTTTCAATAGGGTACAAACGATTCAGACGCACTTTCTACGCACAGATTCGTGTGACGAGCCTTGTACAGGCCAAAAATCTTTCTATAATAATACCACGCAATTGCATTACGCATCGTGCGTTGTAGTGAAATGCTTGATGCCGTACTGTAGATGAGTTCGTTCCATTTCTATATTGGAGAGTTTCTCGATGCCAAGAGAACACCTGCCCGAAAACAAATCCCCCCCCACAGCGGCATAAATAATAGTAAAAATGCATTACTCATCGCATGCGCTGCAGCCGCACTGCTTGTTTTTGTAAACTTTCTGACGAAAGACCTCTGGGGAGATGAAGTTCTCAGCGTACAATTTGCAGATGGGACGTGGTCAATGCTGTTTGATAAGCTTTCGAGTGATTATCATCCGCCACTGTATTTTGTTATTCTAAAAATATGGATAGAAATATTTGGCGCCAGCATTATTAGTCTGAAGATATTCCAGGGCGTGAATCTGGTAATGCTGCTGTATTCCAGTATTATTATTATCAGATACCGGGTGGATGATCGCAAATACATCTATTCGATCGTATTCGCTCTGAGTATGCCCATCCTCCTGTATGGTGTGATGTTGAGATATTATGCCATGGCCGCATCCATTGCGGTATTCTCTACATATTATCTTTTACGGTTTCTGAACAGCGAAAATAAAAAATATGTAGTATATGTTGCTGTGATGTATGCGCTGCTACTGTATACAGATTATCCAAGTGCGATGATCATGATCGCGCACGTTATTATTGTGCTCATCCGCGCCAGGAGGCATATCATAATATATTCTTATACGATTGTTGGGGCCATTACATTGTTCGCTCCGTGGGGCAACATTCTATTCGGGCAGCTGAAGCAAATTACCGAAGCGGGCAGCACTGCGCATTTTAACGAATCAGCATATTCCATATTAATTAAATATGCATATTCATTCTACTCATACTTGATCGGAGAGACAATCTTGCCGACTGAGGCTATTGATCTGACGATCGCCGCGACAGCGATTACCGCGCTGGTCGCTGTATACATGTATAATCGTTCATGGAAGAGGGCCATAAGAGAGTGGCCGTTGTTGCTGGTGGCGATCACAGGCTTGATGATGACATCAATAATCACTACATACATATCGACTCATACAAGCTTTGTCTACACACCATCCCGGTCTCTCTATGTGTACCCACATCTTTTTGTCGTGCTTATATCGCCAATTACCGGCAGCAGCAGAAAGTACCTGCCGGGAGTTGTCTTGTGGATTATTATGCTGACATATGGTTGGTACAACTACATCAATGACCGGCATTTCTTTATGCCAGTGTATGCTACACCGTGGGGCGATATCTCAAAGCAGATTGTGGACAGTGGATGTCCCGTTGTATCAGACGAATCTCATGTTTTGCGATACTACGAGAAGCACAACGGTTTATCGATTGACATACTCGAGACCGCTGATGCTATTATCAGGAATGAACCGCATGGAGTTGCTCAGAAAAAGCCCTGTGTGAACATCATACTGACGGACAGAATGTCGACAGAGTCTGAATTGAATCAAAGGGAACTCGATAGATTGCTGGGAGCATATAAAAATGTTGATACAACCACATTTCTTACGTACCCGGAGAACTATTTGAAACTTATTCAGCGATATACAAAAAAGGAACATTACAAGGGGAAGGTCATCGTTATCGAAGCCGGCCCTTAGTCACTCCAGCGTTCCGTAGCGTGTTAGGTTGTGAGGGCTCGATATTCGTTTTTCAGTTGCTCACATACCCCAGGGGTACATCGAGCGGGGGACGCAATGCTCGCCGGCGGTTTCCGCGGTGAGGTCGATGCGGAAATCAATCGCTTCCTCCTTTTCGCTGCGGTACGGCTCTTCGAAGACGACCCGGTATATTGCGGCGGGCACATGCTCGATGAGGATATCCAGATCGTACAGGCAGTTACAGCGGCAGTTCGGTCCCACCTCGGATTCCGTGATTGTGATCACATCCCCATCGAGGTGCACGTCCATGCCGAACTCTTCCGGACAGCAGTTGAAACCGGCGTTCACATGCAGCATCCGCAGCGTGCGCTGCGCGGGATCGTAGGTGTACTGCACGCAGGAACGGTCGCTGCCCGCTTCGCCGCGCGTGAACGTCTTGCATCCCTCAACTTCGACCAGCGACACGGTCATCTCCGATGTCTCCGGCACGTTGACCGGCGCGTCTCCGCCATCGTCCCCGCAACCGGAGATCATTCCCAGCAGCGGCACGAGCAGGACGAGCACAATGGTGTGTTTCAGCATATCAGCCTCGCGTGATGTCATACACGCCTGCATCCTACTGTAATTCCGGGAGAAAATAAAGGGAAAAAGAGCAACAATGCGGTGATGCTTGACATTGCCAATTCATATCTGTAATATCCTATTGTCCAATACATTTTCAGACGTTCATCAGCCGCGGCCCGGAATCCGGCGCCACGGCCGTACGCATTGCCTGATATCGCACCTTCAACACCACGTATCCATCAATCACCATGGAGGAGATGCCATGCATGTATTCCGATACAGTCTGTTTCTGTTCACCGCAATGCTGCTGCTTCCGGCCGTCGTCCGGCTGCAGGCGCAGCAGCCGTCGCCGCCCGTGCAGCGGGTGTTCCACTACCAGGGCTGCCTGACCGATGCGAGCGGCGTGAAGATCGACGGACAGCGCACCATCCGTTTTGAAATCGTCGATCTCGACAGCAGTCCGCTCGCCGTGCTCTTCAGCGAGACCGTGCAGAGCCTGCAGGTCGAAGACGGCATATTCGAACACGCCATCGGCAGCGTGGACACGACAAACAATCCCCTGCCGCCGCTGATCTTCCAGAAGCGCGTTGCGCTGCGCCTGACCGTCGACGGCGAGACACTCAATCCGCCCATCCCGATCTATCCCGCTCCGGTCGCCATGGTGGCGCTGTATGCGGATTCGCTCAAACAGCCGCTGCCGGAAGGACCCCGCGGACCCGCGGGACCGCCGGGCGCGGACGGCATCAGCTGCTGGGATCTCAACGGCAATGGCATGAAAGACCTCGCCACCGAGGATATCAACGG